>Ga0113563_10001956_pt1 | contig 12125 bp, 13 predicted proteins | sample Mud3Dept3metaG_FD_80117 | JGI IMG/M metagenome (GOLD analysis project Ga0113563, IMG submission 80117) | Freshwater wetland microbial communities from Ohio, USA, analyzing the effect of biotic and abiotic controls - Mud 3 Core 4 Depth 3... | ecosystem: Environmental > Aquatic > Freshwater >...
ACATGGAGCCTTATTTCGAGCAGCTCTTCAAGGCGTTTGAGGATTCCCCCGCGGAAGTCATTCTCTTCGGGGCCAATTATGATGAAATGATCACCTACCCGCCCTTTTTCAAGGATCATATTCTTCCCTGGCTTCAGAGGTGCGCCGAGCGTCTCCATGCCAAGGGGAAACTTCTGCTTTGCCATTGCGACGGAGAAAACGAGGGACTCCTGGATCTGATTGCCGACAGCGGGATGGACATTGCCGAAGCCATTTGCCCAAAACCCATGACTAAGTGTACAATAGCAGAAGTCAAAAAGAGGCTTCGGGGCAAAGTGACTATTTTCGGAGGAGTCCCCTCGGTGGCCTTGCTGGAAAACAGCATGAGCGAGGCGGAGTTCGAAAAGTTCATGAAGAACCTCTTTCGGGAGATCGCCCCCGGGTACCGTTTCATTCTGGGGGTCAGCGATACGACTCCGCCGGACGCGAAATTCGAAAGGCTGCTGCGCATTACGGAGATGGCTAAAGAATGGGGCAAACTGCCCATGACGATTTAGCCCGATGATCAGGGCGTAGATTCGGAAAATCATAACGAGGAGAAAGGGGTAGGTATGGCTGATCAGGAGAAGTTTTATGAAGCGCTTTGCGAAGGAAGCATGGACAAGGTCAAAGAGCTGACCCAGAAGGCTCTGAACGCAGGAGAAACTCCGGACAAGGTTCTGAAGAGCGGTCTGATTCCGGCGATGGATCGGATCGGCGTGCGGTTCCGTAACAACGAGATCTTCATCCCCGAGGTTTTGATCGCCGCCCGGGCGATGCATGCCGGCCTCGGGGTTCTGAAGCCGATTCTGGCGAAATCCACAACCTCCACAACGACCAAGGTCGTTATCGGGACGGTCAAAGGGGACCTTCACGACATCGGGAAAAACCTGGTGGGGATGATGCTGGAAGGGGCCGGGTTCGAGGTGGTGGACTTGGGCATCGATGTGCCCCCGGAGAAGTTTATCCAGAGCGCGAAGGAGAACGGGGCCAAGATCATCGGTATGTCGGCCCTGCTTACAACCACGATGATGCAGATGAAAACCACCGTGGAAAAAGTCAAGGCCGAGGCCTTGGGAGTGAAAACGGTCATCGGCGGAGCCCCCGTGACCGAGGAGTTTGCCCGCCAGATCGGCGCGGACGGGTATGCCCCGGATGCCGCCTCGGCGGTGAGCACGATAAAAGCGATTTTGAAATAGGCGAGATCGATTCAAGGCGCCTCGCTGGGGGCGTCCCGGGGCACCAACTCTCAAGCAAATGTGGCAGAGGGGGAGGATCCCCCTCTGCCGGTTTATTACCTCCCTCTCTTTTACCCTCTTGCGCGTTCGAATCTCTGGCTTCCCCTTCTTTGCTTTTCATATTGCCCTTGCAAGACTGTCGGAGTTATGTTAGAAAAAAATTTCAATAAAATCCAGGCAGGAGGAGCAGCGTGCAGACGGCCGATCGTTTATCCAAGATTCCCCCCTATCTCTTTGTCACCCTGAGGAACAAAATCAACAAAGCGCGTTCCGAGGGCGTGGATGTCATCAGCCTCGGCGTCGGAGATCCGGTAGATCCTACCCCCCCGAGCGTGATTGATGAACTTTGCCGGCAGGCCCAGATCCCGATCAACCACCAGTATCCGATCGACGAAGAGAAGGGGATGCTGGCCTTTCGGCGGGAAGTGGCCAATTGGTACCAAAAACGATACGGCGTGGAATTAAACCCCGAAGGGGAAGTAGTCGGCCTCATCGGCTCCAAGGAGGGCTGCCACCACTTCGTTCTCGGGGTGGCCAACCCGGGCGACGTGGTTCTCATGACCAGTCCGGGGTACCCCGGGTACCGGGCCAGCATCTACATGGGCAATGCGGAGCCCTACGAAATGCCGATCCTGGAAGAGGGGAACTATCTGCCCGATTTCGACAAGATCCCGCCGGAGGTCGTGAAACGTGCCAAGGCCATGTTCCTGAACTACCCGAACAACCCGACCGGGGCCTGTGCCACCCGCGAATTTTTCGGAAAGGTCGTGGAATTCGCCAAAGCCCGCGACATCGCCGTCTGCCATGACAACCCCTACAGCGAAGTGGTCTTCGAGGGCCGGGAGCGGTTGAGCTTCCTTGCGGTTCCAGGGGCCAAAGACGTCGGTATCGAGTTGAACTCGCTCTCCAAGCCCTATAACATGACCGGATGGCGAATCGGCATGGCCATGGGCAACCGGCAGATCGTTGCCGCCATCTCCAAGGTGAAAGAAAACACCGACTCGGGCATCTTCAACGCGATTCAGTACGCGGCGATCACCGCGCTCCAGAAAGAAGATGCCAACATCGTCAAGATGATGGACGTCTATTTCCGCCGCCGGAAATTGGTCCTGGATACGTTTGACAAAATAGGGCTGAAGTTTAAACCCCAGCCGGGGACCTTTTATCTCTGGATCCCGACCCCCAAAGGAATGACCGCGATCGATTTCACGACCCTCCTTTTCGAGAAGGCGGCCGTGGTCGTCGCCGCCGGAACCGCTTACGGCCAGTACGGCGAAGGGTACGTCCGTATTTCCTTAACGGTCCCGGACAAACGCCTGGCCGAGGCTATGGAACGGATCCGGAAGATTTTTTAGTTTTCACCACGGAGAGAGATCACGGAGAAGATAATCCATCAAAAAGGAATTTTGATGGTTTTGTAAAAAGTCCATCTGTCCCGCTCCGAGCGGGATTGCGCGCAACTTCGTCGTTGCGGCGCACCTGTAAGTGCGCCTCCCTCCTCAGTTTTTGCGCGCCTGGTCCCGCCTATGGCGGGAGAGCTTTTTACGAAACCATTGTTTCGAAGATTTTTTACGAGTTCATCAATTTTAATAGAAAAAATTGTTGTTCGGCAAAAAGGCACGCCAATGACGAGCGATCAACGAGGGGTAGGCGTTTTGTCGGGTTCTCGGCGGCCCTTGAGTTCAGAGGACTTGTCTTTTGATAACTCCATATCTCTGTGTTCTCCGTGATCTCCGTGGTGAAATATAGTTTGGTCTACATCGGCATCGGATCGAACTTGGGCGACTCGTTTCCCCAGTGCAACCTGGCCATCCGGGAGATGACGGCGGACCCAGCGAGCCGGGTCATCGAAGTTTCCCCCTTCTACCGCACCGAGCCGATGGGAAAAAAGGACCAGAACTGGTTCGTTAATGCCGTGGCGGCGCTGGAAACCTCCCGCTCTCCCCGGGATCTGCTGGGTTTTCTCCAGGGCATCGAGCGGGAGATGGGCCGGGAGCGAAAGGAAAAATGGGGCCCGCGGATCATCGACCTGGATATTCTCTTTTATGCGGATTGGGTTGTCCGAGAGGAGGGACTGGCGATTCCCCACCCCCGGCTCCAGGAACGAAGGTTCGTTCTCGCCCCCCTGAATGATATTGCGCCCGAGCTTCGGCACCCCGTTCTTAATAAATCCGTTGCCAAGATCTTGGCGGAACTGCCGGAGGGGGAAAAGGTCGTTCTTCTTCGGGAAGCGGACCAGAAAATATGTGGCGGGTTCTCGTTTACGTAATCCTCCTGGGAATCGTTTACTGGGTCGTGAAAAGGGCCTTCTTCACTTCGAAGAAGGAGACCCCCAACCTCAGGCGGCAGGGGGATGTCCTGGTTCAGGACCCGGTGTGCAAGTGTTACATTCCCCAGAGCCAGGCCAAGGCCGTAGATTTCAAAGGAGAAAAGATTTTTTTCTGCAGCGAAGAATGCCGACGAAAATTCCTAACCGGGAACCCTCTCTTGAAGCCCTAAAGGGCATTAGGAATTTCAGGCCCTATTCTTGCAATATTTCTAATGAATATTGAAAATTAGATGGCCGGGGAGAGGAGGACCCGGGAGGGAAATCCCCGGCACATGTTTAAGTGTTGGATATAAAAAGAATTTATGAGAAAAAGAAAGGACCATATCCGTTTAGGGTTGCAATCGATAAACCGATAAGTTAAGGTAAAAAATAAAGAAAAGAGCGGTTTTGGTTCGGAATTGAACGAAAATGGCCCAGGAAATCCTCTTGCGAAAAGAAATCCGAAAAGGAAAAAAATCGCGTTTTCCGCTGGCAGTTCTTGCCTTGAGCCTCCTTTTCCCCTTCCAGGCTACGGCAGACATTTACAAATATGTGGATGAGGAAGGGGTCATCCACTTTACGAATGTCCCCACTGACGGGAAATTCAAGCTCTTTTACCGCGAAAAACCCGTCCATTTTCAATCCGAGCTCGGACCTCAGCTCGAGAAATATGACCACTTGATTTTCAAGGCCGCGGAGAAGTACAATGTAAACTACAACCTAATCAAAGCGGTCATCAAGGCGGAGTCGAATTTCAATCCCCAGGCGGTTTCTCGCGCCGGCGCGAGGGGGTTGATGCAGCTCATGCCGAAAACGGCCTATGCTTACCGGGTCAAGGATTCGTTTGAACCGGAATCGAATATCGAAGGCGGCGTTCGCTACCTCCGCTACCTTCTGAACCTTTTTCAGGGGGATTTGTATTTGACCCTGGCGGGATACAATGCGGGAGAAAATGCGGTCATCAATTATAAAGGCGTTCCTCCTTATCCCGAAACCCGAACCTATGTCCAGCGAGTTTTACGTTTCTATCAAGAGTACAGCAAAGAGACCAGGACTTCCATTCCTTCAACCCAATCGACAAACTGACGCCTGAATTCTCATGGAAAAATCCGTAGGGATGATTGCCAAGAAACAAACCCAGGCAGTCGTGTGGAATATTCCCAACCTTTTGTCTTTCTTCCGGATCCTAACCGTTCCCTTTGTGGTGGTTTGCCTTTTCTCGCCATCTCCCCTGGCGAGTTTTCTGGCGGCGCTCATCTTTGGCATCGCCTCCATCACCGATCTGCTGGACGGCTATATCGCCCGCTACCAAAAGAGCGAGACGGCGATCGGCCAACTCCTGGATCCCCTGGCGGACAAACTGCTGATCAATTCAGCTCTGATCATGCTCATTCCCCTGGGGCGGATCGAGGCCTGGATGGTGGTTCTGATTGTGGCCAGGGAGGTGGCGGTTACGGGCCTGCGGGGGATTGCTTCCATCCACGGGCTCGTTATTGCGGCCAGCGGCTGGGGGAAGGCGAAAACGATTTTCCAGACCCTCGCCTTGGTCGGCCTTCTGCTCCATTACGAATACTTCCGGATCGACTTCCATGCCTTGGGGATGATCCTGATGTGGATCGCCCTGGTGATAACAGTCTGGTCCGGGTTCGATTATTTTTACAAGTTCTACCAGGCCCAGGCCGGCGAAGGGAGAAGCGAAGAAATTGGAAAATGAGAGGGGAGGAACGAGGGCTTAAAAGGTTTTTTTCCAATGCCCTTGACAAATCCCATCGCAATTTTCTACAATGGCAATGACTGGATTGAGCGGGAATAACTCAGTGGTAGAGTGCAACCTTGCCAAGGTTGAAGTCGCGGGTTCAAATCCCGTTTCCCGCTCCATTTTTTCGGCGGCATAGCCAAGTGGTAAGGCAGCGGTCTGCAAAACCGTTATTCCCCGGTTCAAATCCGGGTGCCGCCTCCAACCGACCCGATTCAACCATTCCCCCGTTCGTCTTTTCTTTTCCCTCTTCTTGACGTTTTCCCCGAAATCGGAAAAGGTTTTTCTCCGCTATTCGTCCTTTGCAGCTTCGGGTTCCTCGGTTTCTTCGGGGGGAAGTTCGTCCAACCTGATTTTTTTCAAAAATCGTTCATTCTTCTGGCGGTTCCGGGCGACTTCTTTCAAAAGCTTCTTCATGCCCGGGTCGGGAAAGAGGGCATCGAGGTCCTGATTGGCTCCGGGGAAGAGTTCTTTCAGGACAATGGGTTCTTCAAGGGGAGGGGCCTGCTCCAGAGAAGGAGAATTTGTCTCCGGAGTCGGGGTCTTTTTTTCTTCCGATTGATTTTCCATGGATATTCCCAATTCATTCCAAGGCTTCGAAATTACGAATCCTCTGCTCGGGAGGACAAGAGGGGAACCAGTTTGGAAAGGATGCATTTTGAGCGTCCCCTTTAAAAATATCAAAGGAACGGGGAATTTCAAAGGGAAAAAATTCCGTTTGCCGGCGTTTATTTCTTCGTTTCCCAATTTTCCAAACTGGGATAAAATGCCCTTCTGACCCCGGGATCTTTTTCTGGAGAGACATTGCGAATGGCGGATTTGAAGGATCATATTCCCGATACAAAAATTCCAAGATGGCTGCCGCTGGCGGGCGCTGTGCTGAGCAGCACCACTTGCGGGTTGCTTCTCTATGCGTGGAGCGTCTTTATCAAGCCTTTGAGCTCGGCGTTCGGCTGGAGCCGCGCGGAAATTTCGCTGGCCTACAGCATTTGCATCCTGGTTTTTGCCTCGGTAAGCTATCCGGCAGGGCGGTTGAGCGACCGATTCGGCGCTCGGTCCATTGTCTTCATCGGGGGGTTGATCCTGGGAGTTGGGTTTCTTCTGGCAGGCTTTACGGATTCCAAGACGTGGCTATACTTGACGTATGGAGGCATTGCCGGGATCGGCGGGGGAATGATTTATCTCCCGCCCATCGCGACCGCGCCAAGATGGTGGCCCGACCGCCGGGGTTTTGCCACGGGGTGCGCCGTGGTCGGATTGGGATTAGGGTCGTTTATTATGGGCCCTTTGGCAACGATGATTATAGAAAAACTGGGTTGGCGGCAAGTTTTTTGGTATGTCGGAATCGCCATGGGAGGAATGGCCCTTTTATCCTCGCTGACGTTGGTCAACCCTCCCCCGGGATGGAAACCGAAGGGATGGAATCCCCGGGCGTCTCAGGGTGGAATTCATAACCTTCAGGAATTTCCCTTCTCCCGGGCCATTCGGACGTCCCAATTTTGGCTCCTGTATCTCAGCTATTTCTTCGCCTCTTTTGCCGGGCTCATGGTGATCGGCCATATCGCCGGCCATGGAATGGATTCAGGTTTGACTCCCATGCAGGCTGGCTTAGCGGTGAGTACCCTGGCGGTATGCAACGCGGCTACCCGCATTGTTACGGGCCTGTTTGTGGATCGATTGGGAACACGGACTCTGTTCTTACTATATTTCCTGATCCAAGTGGTCGCTCTCGTGATTCTTTCCCCGGCCGGCCCGATCTATTGGCAGCTATGGGCTGTGGCGGCGATTATCGGCTGGAACTACGGAGGAATGTTTACGCTCTTTCCGGCAACCTGTTTGAATTTTTACGGAGCCAAGGCTCAAGGGACCAATTACGGACTCCTGTTCACCGCTTTCGGTCTCGCCGGCTTTGCAGGCCCCTATGCGGGGGGACTCCTAAAAGACGCCACGGGGAGTTACGGGGTTCCCTTTTTGCTGAGTGCCGGCATGGTGGGGATCTCGGTGATCCTTGCGGCTGTAATTCGCCCTCCGGCATTACGGAATGTGCCCTAAATAGTTTGGCGAAGAGAATCGGGGAAGGCGGTTAAAGATTAATCAATATGCCTCATTTTTTACCAGGATTTCCGTAAATAAGAAAAAGTGAGGAGAATGAAAATCTTTTCTTGACACGGTCCCCTTGACGTGTTATAAAATAACCATTCGGGACAATGGTGTGCCGAAAAATAGACGGGGACGTCTCTCTGAGATGTCCCCGTTTTTTTTTGGGGGGGGAGGTTGCCATGAACATCAAAGAAGACGGTTTGAGCCACGCTTTTTTCTTCTGCCAGCAGCTTGATTCCGCCCAGGATCTCAACCGGCGCTCTCTTGAAAAAGAGCTCGGGCTCCGGATTCGCTTTTTTCCTCTGCCCTGCAGCGGGAGGATCGAGAGCCTGCATCTTCTGCGGGCCCTGGAGAACGGGGCGGACAAGGTTTATATCATTACCTGTCCCGAAGGGGCCTGCCGCCACCAGGAAGGGAACACCCGCGCCAAAAAGAGGGCCGCTTTCGCCCAGAGGTTGATCTCGGAATTCGGGCTCGAACCGGACCGCCTGGAGTTCGTCGAGGCGCCGGCGCTTCCATCTCCGTCTATCGACCGAGTGGCCCGCGATTTACTCGCCCGGGAAATTCGGATCGCGCCATTGCCCTGGGCCGGAAAAGAGAAAAAAGTACCCAAGGAGATATCCCGGAAGGAGAGAAGAGATGATTACCGCGGAGAGAAAGCCCCTCGCCGAGATCAAAGAGAGCATCGCCTCCTATAGAAAGCTCCTGATCCTGGGCTGCGGGAGCTGCGTCGCGGAATGTGCCTCAGGCGGGGAGAAAGAAACCGCTCTCCTGGCCTCCCAGCTCAGAATGGACGCCAGGAGAGAAGGACGGAGCCTGGAGGCGAAAGAAATGACCCTGGACCGGCAGTGCGTCTACCAGTTCATCGATCAGCTTGCCGCCGTGATCGGCGATTACGATGCCGTTCTTTCCCTCGGATGCGGGGCGGGGGTTCAGGCGGTTGCCGAAGTTTTCCCGCGGACCCATGTCATTCCCGCCTTGAATACGACCTTCCTCGGGCAGACCAAACAGCCGGGCCTCTGGCTGGAAAACTGCCGGGGCTGCGGAGACTGCAAACTCGACTCTTTCGCCGACATATGCCCGGTCACCCGCTGCAGTAAAGGCCTCTTCAACGGCCCCTGCGGGGGGTCCAAAAACGAAAAGTGCGAAGTCGATCCGGACACGCCCTGCGCCTGGCAGCTGATCGTCACCCGTCTTGAGGAGAGGGGAAAGCTGTCCAACCTCGAGAAAGTGCATCCCCCGGCCCGCTGGTCAAAGAAGGAGGGAAGAGGGCCCAGGAAAATAGCCCGGGAGGATCAGCGAACGTGAATCCGGAAAGCCGTCTCAAAAGAGTCCTCTTCGCAGGCCACTTTGCCGTTACGGCGGAATGCGGGCCGCCGAAAGGCGCCGATCCGGACCTGGTCCGGAAGAAAGGGAACCTCCTGAAGGGGTATGTGGACAGCGTGAATGTGACGGACAACCAGACCGGGGTCGTCCGCCTGTGCAGCCTCGCGGCCTGTGCCCTTCTCCGGGAGGAGGGACTTGACCCGGTCCTCCAGATGGTCACCCGCGACCGCAACCGTATCGCCCTCCAGTCGGATGTTTTGGGTGGGTCGGCCTTAGGCATCCGCAACCTTCTCTGTCTCAGCGGCGACCATCAATCCTTCGGAAACCAGGCTGACGCCAAGGGGGTCTTCGACCTCGACTCCATTCAGTTTCTCCGGGCCGTCCGGGAAATGAGGGACGGTCGCCACATCCTGGGGGGCGAGGAGCTTTCACGGGGGCCGGATCTTTTTATCGGCGCCGCGGAGAACCCTTTCGCCGACCCTTTTTTCTACCGCGTTCTCCGGCTGGAGAAAAAAACGGCCGCCGGCGCGGAGTTCATCCAGACCCAGTGCATCTACAACCTCCCGAAGTTCAAGGAATGGATGGCCCGGGTGCGCGAGCGGGGGCTGGAGAAAAAAGTCTTTATTTTAGGCGGAGTGACCCCCTTGAAATCGGCCCGGATGGCGGAATACATGGCCAAGAACGTGGCTGGAATGGATATCCCCGGCGAGGTGCTCGGCCGGATGAAGGCGGTGTCTCCAAAACAGCAGCGGGCCGAAGGGTTGAAGATCTGCGTCGAGACCATCCAGGCCCTCCGGCAGATCCAGGGGGTTCGAGGCGTACATATCATGGCGATCGAGTGGGAAGAGGCTGTTCCCGAGCTCGTGAAAGAAGCGGGACTCTGGCCCAGGCCCGAGGCGTGAGGAGGTTGAAGTGCCGCCGAAGTACCACATCGAGAGCGCCCCGGTGGCGGGCCGTTTCCAGCCGATTACGCGGTCGGGCGTCCTGGCGTGGGAGGAGGGGTGCCTGAAATGCGCGAAGTGCGTGAAGAAGGAATGTGTCTACAAGGTTTATGAGAAGCGCGCCCTCGATGTCCGGCAGATGATCGACTCCGTGGACAGCGTCTGCCAGGACTGCTTCCGGTGCGTACAGAATTGCCCGGGCCGGTTGATCAGCAAAGAGCTTAATCCGGCCTACAAGGCGATCGGCAACAGTTATTGGTCTCCTGAGATTCTTTCTAATATCTGGTTTCAGGCCGAGACCGGCCGCATTCCCGTATCAGGCGGGGGATACGGAGGGCCTTTTTCGGGATTCGGGTTTGATGCCATGTGGACCGACATGTCGGAGATCGTTCGCCCCACGCGGGACGGGATCCACGGGCGCGAATATATCAACACCTCGGTCGACATCGGCCGCAAGGAGATGTTCCTCGAATTCGACGGCGGGGGGAATATCTCCTCGCCGGTTCATCCCCTGGTCGAGGTCCCTCTACCCGTCTTCTTCGATCTTCTTCCTTGGTCGCCGCCGCCCAAGCGGATTCGGCTGGCCATCCTTCGGGCCGCGGAGCGGCTGGGAACCTTGGCCCTCATCCCCGATGCGGATTGGCTTCCGGATTACAAACCCTTTCTCGGTCAAGCCCTTCTCTATCTCAAACGGGGGCCGGCGGCATTGCGGAGGAGCATGATCGCCGGGCTCCGGTTGGTAGAGATCCCGGATAGCCCCAAGGTCCTTTGGCAGCGCGCCTTTCTCAAAAAGGAAAAACCGGATCTCGTGGTGGCGGTTCGTCTCGATCTTTCGGAAAAGGCCGGAGACCGGGTTCTCGAATTGACCAGAGCCGGGATCGAGGTTGTCCACCTGCGGGCCGACGAGAACGGAATGGAAAAGGGGCCGAAGGGCCTTTTCATCAAGGACCGCCTGAAGCAGATCCATCTGCGCCTGGTGGAGGAAGGGGTGCGGGACCAGATAACCCTTCTCGCGGGTGGAGGCGTGGCCATGGCTGAGCACATGGCCAAGCTGATCATCTGCGGGGCGGACGCGGTCGCCATCGACATCCCGGCCTTGGCGGCCATGGAATGCCGGGTCTGCAAACGGTGCGCGGAAGGGATCTCCTGCCCGGTCGAACTGGAAGGCATTGACTCGGCCTGGGGGGCCTCGCGGATCGTCAACCTCATAGCCGGTTGGCACAGCCAGCTCCTGGAAGTTCTCGGCGCCATGGGGATGCGCGAAGTCCGCCGGCTGAGAGGGGAAATGGGGCGCGCCATGTTCTTCGAGGAACTGGAAAAAGAGTTCGCGGCCCTGGGGAGAAAAGGATAATTTTCATGGCCGACCCGACCCCCCCATTCGTCTTTCCGGAGCCGAAAAGAACGCGGACCCGTTTCCGGGCCCCGCTCTCCAAATACCGGCTTACCATAAGGGCCGCCTGCGACAACTGCGGGATCTGCATTGAAACTTGCCCCTATCGCGTTTATGCGCCCGGGTCCCGGCACCCGCGGATTCAGGACGAGCACTTCTGCCTTGGCCCGGCCTGCCAGAAAAATTCTTTCTGCTGCGTGACCCGGTGCCCTAAGGCAGCCATCAAGGTATGGCCCAACCCTTCCTTTCCCATCCTGGGAGACCGGCGGTGGACGGCGGAACTCCTGGCCGGCACCTGGCATATGGCGGAGACAGGGGAACCTCCGCACACGGACCTCAATTACAGAACCGGAGCTTCCGGGGGAGGGTTCGACAAGCTTCGCCTGGTCTTCCCGCGCCGCCGGGGAGAAGTGAGGCCGGAAGAAGTCTCGACCGCAATCCAGCTCAACCGCACCGGGGATCATCGCCCCCGGATTATGATTCCCCTGCCCCTCTACTTAGGCGGGATGTCCTTCGGCTCGGTCAGCATTGTCTCCATGCTCTCGAGGGTCCGGGCGGCAAAAGCGCTGAACACCTTCTGCTCGACGGGGGAAGGGGGATATCCGGACGAACTGAAACCCTACGACGACCACATCATCACCCAGGTCGCCACCGGCCTTTTCGGGGTGCGGGAGGAGACCATTCAACGGGTACGGATCGTAGAGTTCAAATATGCCCAGGGGGCCAAGCCGGGCCTGGGCGGGCATCTTCTCGGCGACAAGGTCACCCCTCCGGTGGCCCGGATGAGGGAGGCGGTGATCGGTTCGGCCCTGTTCTCCCCTTTCCCTTTTCATAGCGTCTACTCCGTCGAGGACCACAAGAAACACGTGGACTGGATCAAAGAGATGAACCCGAGAGCCCTGGTGAGCGTGAAGGTTTCCACCCCGAGCGATGTGGATATGGTCGCGGTGGGAAGCTTTTTCGCCAGCGCCCACCTTATCCAGCTCGACGGCAGTTATGGGGGGACAGGCGCGGCTCCCGACATTGCCAAGAAGAACATCGCCATGCC
>Ga0113563_10001957_pt1 | contig 12122 bp, 10 predicted proteins | sample Mud3Dept3metaG_FD_80117 | JGI IMG/M metagenome (GOLD analysis project Ga0113563, IMG submission 80117) | Freshwater wetland microbial communities from Ohio, USA, analyzing the effect of biotic and abiotic controls - Mud 3 Core 4 Depth 3... | ecosystem: Environmental > Aquatic > Freshwater >...
ATGTATTACGATGGCGCCCGCGCCTTGCACGGCGCGTACTGGCGCGCCAACCTGGGTTTCCCTCAATCGCATGGCTGTGTCAACCTTTCGGTGGGCGACGCGCACTGGCTTTTCGATTGGGCGAACCAGGGCGATTACGTTTACGTCTGGGACCCATCCGGTAAAACCCCCACTGATCCGAGCCTGTATGGCTCGGGAGGCTACTAGGGTTGAGTAAAGCCGTGGTTGAGCCTAACCGATGATCACCGGACCTGACCGAAAGATGGGTTTGCAAGAAAGATATCGCAAACCCATCTTTTTCCTTAGCCTGATCCTACTGTTCGCTTCCCTGGCCTGTGGGGTCAGTGTACAGATCCCCTTTGCGCACCCAACGGCCACTCCAACCATTACAGCGACGTATACACCGCTGCCTCCCAGTGCGACTCCAACTGCGACGTATACGCCAACAGCAACCTTCACCCCCTCACCCACCAACACGCCGGTTCCACCCACCGCGACCTTTACTTTAACACCCACGCTCACCCAGCAGCCGACAGCTTCGACCCAGCAGCTGCAAGTCTTCAACGAACTCTGGAATATTGTCGACCAGGAATATCTTTATCCCGATTTCAACGGCGTAGACTGGAAAGCTGTATACGAGGAATACCAGCAAAAGGTGCGAGCCGGAATGACCGACGAAAATTTTTATTTGGCCATGTCAGAGATGATCAAACGCCTGGGCGACAACCACTCGACATTTTTCAGCCCGGAACAGGTGAAAAAGGATAATGAGCAGCATCAAGGCTCTTACGATTATGTCGGTGTGGGGGTAATTAACAGCCTGGTCCCAGAACGCAATCGCGTCACGGTCGTCATTGTTTTCCCCGACAGCCCAGCTGATAAAGCTGGAATAAAAGTACACGATAGTATTCTCGAAGTAAACGGTGAGCCCATCCTGGAGGGCAGTATCAACCGGCAGGCGAACATTCGTGGCCCGGTCGGCAGCCAGGTGACATTGACTATCCAGAGTCCTGGAGGCGAGCCCCGCCAGGTGCAGCTCACCCGCGATCAGATCAACAGCGAGCTGCCAGTGCTGCACGAAGTATTGGCGACTCCGGATGGCAAACGCATCGGTTATATCTTACTGACTACTTTTTATGATGAAACGGTACCTGGAAAGGTTCGCCAGGCGATCGAAGAGATGAGCGCTGACGGAAACCTAGATGGCCTGATCCTGGATAACCGCCAAAATACAGGGGGATCAAGCGATGTCTTTGAAGCCGTGATGTCTGATTTCGAAAACGGAAAGCTGGGAAGTTTTGTCAACCGCAAGGGTCAGCAACCGGTCGATGTCGAAGGCCAAAATATCGACGGATCACAGAATATTCCCCTGGTTATCCTGGTAGGCAAGGGTACAGTTAGCTTTGGGGAGATTTTTTCAGGGATCCTGAAAGATACTCAGCGCGCTTACGTCATCGGACAGACGACCGATGGAAATGTAGAAATCCTATATCCCTACGAATTCCAGGATGGATCGCGCGCCTGGATCGCTCACGATCGTTTTCAGCCGCTCAACCACCCTCAGCAGAACTGGGAGCAGACAGGGATCATCCCCGATATGACGGTACTCAGCAACTGGGATGAAGTAACACTACCAACCGACCCGGTTATTCAGGCTGCCTTAAAGCACTTCGATCAATAATTGTTTATGATTGATTTGGGCAACTTTGTTGCCCAAATCAATCATAAACATTCTGTTATGCAGCGCGTCATATTGCGCGACGAATGGGGGTATGGTAAACTGAAATTTAGCTTCCCTTTAACCGAGACGGGGTTCTGCTGAAGGCAAACCAAAACTTCAAGGAGAAACCACCATGCTCTACTTACCCGAAAAAATCTTCTTTATCATCCTGTTTCTCGTTTCCCTCTCTTTCGCCATTTATTCGATCATACGCATCGTCCATGTTATCGGCCGAGGCAAGGGCAAAGTAGATTGGAATATCGTTCCCAAGCGCTTGCTGGCTACCCTGGCCAAGACGATCAGCCTGGCGCCTACGTATAAGATCCGCCTTGGTCCTAGCATCCTGCACGCCTTTATCGCCTGGGCGTTTATATATTATCTACTGGTCAACCTGGCCGATATCTTGAAAGGCTTTATCCCCGGTTTTTATTTCTTGCAGATCGGGACGATCGGTGGGATCTATCGTCTAATCGCGGATTTGCTCTCTGTCGCCGCACTGGCGGCGATGGTATTTTTCCTGGTACGGCGTTTCATTGCCAAGACGCCGTCGCTGCGCACCCGGCCGGAGGTTTTGCTGAATCCGGCCGCCCGTAAAGGCATCCTGCGTGACTCGGCCATCGTCGGGGCCTTCATCTTGGTGCACATCGGATCGCGTTTCTTGGGCCAGTCATTCATGATCGCCCAAGAAGGCGGCGACCCCTGGCAGCCGTTCGCATCACTGGTGGCCGGGCTGTGGAGCGGCTGGAGTGACAGCGCGTTGGTGATCGCCGAGCACGTCGCCTTTTGGATGGCAGTCGGCACGATATTATTATTTATTCCTTATTTCTTGTATTCCAAGCACATTCACCTGTTCTTTGCTCCACTCAACTTCCTGCTCAAGCCCGAGCGGCGTTCGATGGGCGAACTGGACAAAATTAATTTCGATGACGAAAGCCTGGAGCAGTTCGGCGCCACCCGGCTGGAAGACCTGGGTTGGGAACAAATCATGGACGCCTATGCCTGCATCATGTGCTACCGCTGCCAGGAAGTCTGCCCGGCTTACAACACAGGAAAGGTGCTCTCGCCGGCAGCAATGGAAATCAATAAACGTTATTATATTAACCAGGCCGGTCAGCAACTGGCAGCAGGCCAGCCCACCTCGAAAACCTTGCTCGAAATGGCGATCCCGGAGGAAGCCATCTGGGCCTGCACCGCCTGCGGCGCCTGCGTGCAGATTTGCCCGGTCAACAATGAACCGATGCGGGATATCCTGCAAATCCGACGTTCCCTGGTGCTGATGGAAAACCAGTTCCCCAAACAGCTCCAGGCAGCCTTCCGCGGCATGGAACGCCAGGCCAACCCGTGGGGCGTATCACCGGCCGAACGCATGAAATGGGCGCAAGGGCTTGAGGTGCCGACGATCGAAGACAACCCCGAGCCAGAAATCCTGTGGTGGGTCGGCTGTGCCCCCGCCACCGATGCTCGTGCCCAGAAGACCGCGCGGGCTTTTGCGCAGATCTTGAATGCAGCCGGCGTCAACTACGCCGTGCTGGGCGAGAACGAACAATGCACCGGCGACTCAGCACGGCGGGCCGGTAAAGAAGATCTCTTCTTCGGACTGGCTACCGCAAATGTAGAGCTGCTCAACGAAGTCAAGCCAAAGCGCATCGTTACCACCTGCCCACATTGCCTGCACACACTAAAGAACGAATATCCGGCCTTTGGCGGGGACTACAAAGTTATCCATCACACCCAATTGATCGATGAGCTTATAACGATCGGCAGCCTGAAACTGAATCCAAAATCTAATATCCAAAATCCAAAATCCACTATCACTTTCCATGACCCCTGCTACCTCGGTCGCCAGAACGGCATCCTGGAGGCGCCGCGCCAGGACCTGGCTGCCTTGGGACTGGAGCTGATCGAAATGGCCCACCACGAGGCGCAATCCTTCTGCTGCGGCGCGGGTGGGGCGCAGATGTGGAAGGAAGAAGAGCACGGCACGAAGCGCGTCAATGCTTACCGGTTTGGCGAGGCAGTGGATACCGGCGCCGGCGCGCTGGCGGTCGCCTGCCCGTTCTGTATGGTGATGCTGACCGACGCCAAGAAGGACGCCAACAGCGAGCTGCAGGTGCTGGATATAGCCGAGGTTGTGGCGGAGCAACTTACCTGACCGAGGCAGCAAAAGCCACCCTACTGGTCGTGCGAGATTAAATTCAGCCAGTAATCCCCGCACTGGCCTTCCGCCGTCCAGCTGTCCAAGCTGGGGTTAAGCGAATTGACCTTCCACCAGACCACCCCATCCGCGCATTCCGGCTCGGCGATGATCTCAACCGTTTCAAATTCGGAAATCTTGCCCAGCAGTCGGCCGCCCAAACCTGGTCTCTCACGCACGTTATTGGGTGGTCCAGCGCTAACGATCGCCTCGCCGCCCCTTTGCAAATAAGGAAAGGCGCCAAAGTATTATTATTTATATCTGGTAATCAATTTAGATATCGGAATGACCGGTGTTATGATTTGAGAATGCATTTCGATCCATTTTCCATCGAATTTCAAAAAGACCCGTACCCGACCTATGCCTGGCTGCGCGAGGCAGCGCCTATATTGTGGGACGAATCTACCGGACTTTGGTATATCAGCCGCTATGAAGACGTCTCGGCTCTGCTGCGTGACCGGCGCCTGGGGCGGGCGATGCGGCTGGGTACAACCGAGGAACCCTTCCAACCAGCGCCTCCGGTGCCCGAGTATTTGGCGTCCTTCCAACGCCTGAGCACATATTCGCTATTCGATAAAGAGCCGCCGGACCATACACGGTTACGCGGGTTGGTCTCGACAGTGTTCACCCCCAAACGGGTGGAGACGCTGCGCCCTCAGATCGAAGCAGCCACCGGTTCTCTGCTGGAGGACGCGCTGGTGAAAGGAGAATTTGACCTGCTAGAAGAGGTTGCGACCCCGCTGCCGGTAATGGTAATCGCCGACCTGTTGGGCATCCCGGATGCTGACCGCCCGCGCCTGCGCCCCTGGTCGGCAGCGATCGTCGCCATGTACGAGCTCAACCACACTCCGGCGCAGGAAAACCAGGCGGTGCGGGCGGCCATGGAATTTTGGGATTACTTGAAATGGCTGGCAGAACAGCGCCGCCGCTTACCGCAGGATGACCTGATCAGCGCCCTGGCGGCGGTCAGCGACTCGGAAACCGGGGCAAGACTGAGCGAAGAAGAATTAATTGCTACATGCATCCTGCTGCTCAATGCCGGGCACGAGGCGACTGTCAACGGCTTTGGCAATGGCATGTATGCCCTGTTCCGCCATCCGCAACAGTTGGAATTGTTACAGGTCAATCTATCCGCTGAGCTCGTGCGTACAGCGGTGGAGGAAATGCTGCGCTACGATACACCTTTACAGCTCTTCAAGCGCTGGGTGCTACAAGACCTGGATTACAAGGGGGTGCAGTTTCAAGCCGGCCAGCAAATCGCCTTGTTCTTCGGTTCGGCCAACCGTGACCCGCGTAAGTTCGCAGACGCAGGCGTCATGGATATTACCCGGCCGGAGAACCCGCATATCTCCTTTGGGGCCGGCATCCATTTCTGCCTGGGGGCGCCGCTGGCACGCCTGGAGTTGAACGTGGTGCTGAAAACGCTGATCCAGAAGGCGCCGCGGATAGAACTGGTCGAAGAACCGGCCTGGAAGGAATCGTACGTCATCCGCGGGCTGCGCGGTCTCAAAGTAAAGGCCGGATAGTAAATCTGAAACGGAGTTAATCCGAAAAGGCGTCTTTAGATTGAAAGTACTTTTCCGCCGGTTGGTACTCGTCGACCGGTAATTGGCCTGTCAATCCAAGCGGAGCGGGCGCGTTGACGTAATCCAGCCATTCCGCCGAGCGCGGACCGCGGCCGCGTAGGGCGGCGTGGAAAACCTCTTGCAACGCATGGGTCACCGGTCCGGTCTTGCCATCCCCGATCACCCGAAAATCGATTTCGCGCAGTCCGATGCATTCGGCAGCCGTGCCAGACACAAAGACCTCGTCCGCCCGGTAAAGCTGGTCGCGCGAGATCGGCTGCTCTACCACTGCATAGCCGAGATCCGCCGCCAGAATCATCAACGCGTCGCGTGTGATGCCTTCCAGGATAGCCGTCGTCGGCGGGGTATAGATCACTCCTTTGCGGACGATGAAAATATTTTCCCCGGTGCACTCGGCCACATATCCTTGCGGATCGAGCATGATTGCTTCGTCGAAGCCCAGGCGCATCGATTCCGTTTTCGCCAGCGTGCTGTTCGCATAGTTGCCGGTGATTTTCGCTTTGGTCATCATGACGTTGGGATGATGGCGGGTAAACGAACTGATGTTGGCGCGGATGCCTTTTTCCAGTGCTTCAGCGCCCAGATAATTGTTCCATTCCCAGGCGGCGATGCCCACACCCGGGCGCCCGGCGTCGGTGCTCAGGTTCCAACCGCCATCGGTCAGGTAGATTAACGGGCGGATATAGCAATCGCCAAATCCGTTGGCTGAGATGGTCAACTTCACCGCTTCGCACAGCTCGTCAAAGGTGTAGGGTAAGCTGCGAAAGCCCAGCACCCTGGCCGAATCGATCAACCGTTCGATGTGATCGCGCAGGCGAAACACCGCCGGGCCTAAATCCGTCTGGTATGAGCGGATGCCTTCAAAAACGCCCAGGCCATAGTGGATAGCCGGCGTCAGAAAGTGGAAAGTGGCTTTTTCGAACTCCGTCAACGCGCCGTTCATCCAGATAAATTTTGATTCCATGCCCATCTCTTTTTCTCCTTTGTACTTTGTAATTTAACCTCGGTGATGGGTTGTTATTGAATTGGACGGCAAATCCGTCCAATTCAATAACAACTATATTCAGACAATATTTTAGAGGCCCAAATAATGCCAACCGGGCAGCCGATCGATAATTTCGTCGGTCATCTGGCGCGTGCTTAATGAACCGCCCAGATCGGCTGTACGGCAACCCTCCGAGATAGCCAGGTATACGGCTCTCTCCAGGGCGGTCGCTTCGCAATCCAGATGAAAAGAATAGCGAAGCATGAGGGCCGCGCTCAGGATGGCGCCGATCGGGTTGGCGATCCCTTTTCCAGCGATATCCGGAGCGGAGCCATGGATTGGTTCATAAAGTCCAGGACCAGACTCGCCCAGGGAGGCGGATGGCAGCATGCCCATTGAACCAGCCAGCACGCTGGCCTCATCGGTGAGAATATCGCCAAACATGTTTTCGGTTACCAAGACATCAAAATTTGCCGGATGGGTAACCAGGCGCATTGCGGCGGTGTCCACCAGGAGATGTTCCAACACCACATCCGGATATTCGGCGTTAACCTCGACAGCGATCTGCCGCCACAGGCGGGAGCTTTCCAGTACATTGGCCTTATCGACCGAGGTTACTTTCTTGCGCCGCTCCCGGGCAAGCTGAAAAGCCAGGCGCATGACGCGCCGGATTTCATAATCGTAATATTCCAGAGTATCGATGGCACGTTCTCTACCGTCGATTACCTGGCGACCTTTGGGCTGCCCAAAATACAATCCCCCGGTCAGCTCGCGCACTACCAGGATATCCACACCGGACAAATTTTCGGGTTTCAAGGGCGAGCGGCTGACCAAAGCGGGGTGGACGTTGACCGGCCGGAGGTTTGCAAAGACGCCCAACTCCTTTCGCAAACGCAGCAGACCTTGTTCTGGCCGAACGCTCGCCTTGGGGTCATCCCATTTCACTCCCCCAACCGCACCGAGCAGGACCGCGTCGCTACTCAGGCAAGTCGCCAGGGCTGCGTCCGTCAAGGCTTCCCCAGCGCTATCGATCGCGCACCCGCCAATCAATTCCATCTGGTAAGTAAAAGAAATCCCAAAGGCATCTACCAGGCTATCCAGCACCCGGCAGGTTTGTTCGATCACCTCCGGGCCAATCCCATCACCCGGCAGCAAGCCAATCGAATACGTTGTAGCGAGATCAGTCGTATTCAGCCCAATCGGAGACAACCTGTTCATTCGTTTCCCCCATTCTTATTTCTCGACTCCGCCGCCCCGCCGGATCCAGCCGCTCGGTTGTACTCAACCGCTCCTAATCGCTCCAACCCATATTCGATGGAGTCGGCCAGGGCTTGCCAGCTTGCTTCTATAATATTCGCGCTGGCGCCAACCGTACTCCAGCGGCTGGTGCCGTTGCGGGTGTCGATCAAAACACGCGTCGTCGACCGTGTGCCATTCTCACCATCCAGGATGCGTACCTTATAATCCACCAGGTGAAAGTGGGCTAGCTCCGGGTAGGTGGGGGCCAGCGCTTTACGGAGGGCAGCGTCCAGAGCGTTGACAGGCCCGTTGCCTTCTGCCGCCGTATGGAAAACCTCGCCGTTCACCCTCACTTTCACAGTAGCCTCGGCAAAAATACCGCGTCCCTGGCGATGCTCAACGTTGACCAGGAAGTCGATCAATTCAAAAGGCGGGTTGTAATCGGCTTGTTTGCGACGCATCATCATTGCGACAGAGGCTTCTGCCGCCTCGAAAGAGAAGCCGCGCGATTCAAGCTGCTTTATATCATTGAGGATTTCGGCGATATCGCCGCCGTTTGCAGCCGAATCCAGTCCATATTCTTCCGCTTTACTGACCAGGTTGCCTCTACCCGAAAGCTCGCTCACCACCACCCGCGATTGGTTCCCAACCGATCCTGGTACAATGTGCTGGTAGGAAGCGTTGTTCCGGCGCATGGCGGCTACATGGATGCCCCCTTTATGGGCAAAAGCTGATTTTCCGACGTATGGTTGGTGTTCGTCGGGCGCCAAATTGGCCACCTCTGCCACAAAATGGGAAACCTCATAAAGCTGTGATAATCCACCTGCTGGCAGGCAGGGGAGGCTTAATTTCATTTCCACATCGGCGATCACCGAGCACAGGTTGGCGTTGCCGCAGCGCTCGCCATAACCATTGATCGTACCCTGCACCTGGATAGCGCCAGCGCGCACGGCGGCTAATGAGTTAGCTACCGCGCATTCACTATCATTATGCGTATGGATCCCTAAGGGATATCGGAGCTCCAGAGCGATATTCTGAAAGATTTCCGAGATTTCCCAAGGCATACTGCCACCGTTCGTGTCACACAGCACGACGGTTTCCGCCCCGCCACGCACAGCCGCCCGCAAGGTCTCGAGGGCATAAGCTGGATCGGCTTTGTATCCATCGAAAAAGTGCTCGGCATCGTAAATAACCCGCCGGCCCTGGGATCGTAAATAAGCCAGGCTTTCCTCGATAATGCGCAGGTTTTCAGTGAAAGTTGTCCGCAATACATCCGTCACGTGCAAGGTCCAGGTCTTCCCGACCACCGTACAAACCGGCGTATGAGCATCGAGCAAAGCCTGGATATTAGCGTCGTCTTCCGGCACGCCATTAACCCGGCAGGTCGCGCCAAATGCTGCGATTAGCGCATTTCTCCAGGGAATATTACGCGCCTGTTCGAAGAATTCTACATCCTTGGGATTAGAGCCTGGCCAACCGCCTTCGATGAACGCTACCCCCAGTTCGTCAAGTTTTTTAGCGATGCGCATCTTATCTCCGGATGAAAGGGAGATTCCCTCGCGCTGTGTGCCGTCTCTTAAAGTCGTATCATAGATCTGAAGCATTATCGTCTCCTGAACAGGCTGTGTCGGTAGAATCGATAACCGAATTCAGCCGCCACTAAACTGACTGCTATCCGGCATGGTGGCTTTCGTAAGCAGAAATTTGCGCTTCGAAACTTAACAAATAACCCAACTCGTCTACGCCGTTCAGCAGACAAGTCCTGGCGAAGGAGCTGATCGAGAATTGAGTAGAGCTGCCATCTGGCAGGGATAGCTGCTGCTTTTCCAGGTCAACCGCCAGCCTGGCGGTGGGATTCTGGCTCAAGCTCTCCAGCAAGGCTGAATAGTTATTCCTGTCGACAGCCACAGGCAGCAAACCATTTTTTAGGCTGTTGTTTCGGAAGATGTCGGCGAACGAGGTCGCAACTACAGCCCGAAATCCATAATCCACCAGCGCCCAAGGGGCATGCTCGCGCGACGAACCACAGCCAAAGTTATCGCCAGCGACCAGGATCTGGGCATCGCGTAGCTCTGGGTTGTTAAGTGGAAATCCGGGCTTTGGGGAGCCATCCGGGTTATAGCGCCAGTCTGCAAAAAGCTGCTCGCCCAGACCGGCCTTATTCGTAGTCTTCAAAAAGCGAGCCGGAATGATCTGGTCGGTGTCGATATCATTAACCGGTAGCAGGACAGCCTTCGAAGTAAATGGGGTGAATTTTTCCATTAGAGCAGGCTCCTTACATCGGTGATCTGGCCGGTTAGAGCAGCCGCCGCGGCCGTCATCGGGCTGGCCAGAAAGGTTCTGCCGCCGCGTCCCTGGCGGCCTTCGAAGTTGCGATTGCTGGTACTGACCGCATATTGGCCTGGCTCGAGCTGGTCGCCGTTCATCGCAATACACATACTGCAGCCGGACTGCCGCCATTCTGCGCCCGCTTCAATAAAGATGCGGTCCAGACCCTCTGCTTCGGCCTGGCGCTTCACCTCTTGCGAGCCGGGCACGACCATCACCCGTACCCCGGGGGCTACTTTTCGGTCTTTCATCAGCCCGGCTGCCAGACGCAAATCCGAGAGACGCGAATTCGTACAGCTCCCGATAAAGATCACGTCAACTGGATGCCCAAGCAGCGGCCTGCCAGGCTTCAATTCCATATACTCTAGTGCCTAGATCAGGGCAGCTTTGCCGTTAGCGTCCGCAAGTTGATCCGGGTCGGGCACCGGCGCAGTGATTGGAATACCCATGCCCGGATTGGTGCCGTAGGTGATCATCGGCTCAAGTTGAGAGGCATCCAGTGTCAAAATCCGGTCATACACCGCCTCGTCATCTGACTGCAATGAACGCCAGCGAGTTAGCGCGGCCTCCCAGGCCAGGCCCTGGGGAGCCAGAGGCCGGCCAGCCAGGTATTCGAAGGTAGTCTCATCCGGAGCGATCATACCGGCGCGCGCCCCACCTTCTATCGACATATTACAGATCGTCATGCGCTCTTCCATGCTTATAGACTGAATCACAGCGCCCGTGTATTCAAAGACATGCCCGGTGCCCGCCCCGATGCCATACTTAGCGATCACGCCCAGGATAATATCCTTGGCCGAGACGCCCTCCGACAGCTTGCCGTCGATACGCACGGCGCAGGTCTTCGGTTTATTCTGCAGCAGGCACTGGGTGGCCAGGACGTGTTCGACTTCGCTGGTTCCAATCCCAAACGCCAGGGCGCCAAAAGCACCATGCGTGGCGGTGTGGCTGTCGCCGCATACAATGGTCATACCGGGTTGGGTCAATCCCAATTCGGGCCCAATGACATGCACGATGCCACGCTGTGGGCTGTCCATGCCATAACACGGAATGCCAAACTCTTGGCAATTAGCGACCAGCTGGCGAACCTGTTGAGCGGCCAGCGCATCCAAGATGGGGATATTCGCGTCATGCGTCGGCGTACTGTGGTCGGCCGTCGCTACTGTTTTATCCGACTGGCGCACACGCAAGCCACGCTGGCGAAGACCGGTAAAAGCTTGCGGCGAGGTAACCTCATGGACCAGGTGCAGGTCGATATATAAAACCGCTGGCGAGTCTGGTTCCTGCGCGACCAGGTGCTCGTCCCAAATCTTCTCGAAAAGGGTACGTGGATTACTCATTCCAGGTCCCACCCACCTGGGAAGGTGCGCAGCTTGGGGAAAGGCTCGTGCCAGGAAGAAGGTTCTGGCATAGGTTTTGCAGGCTGCGTTTTTACCGTTAGCTCGCTCAAATCCCAGTTTTCAGGAAAAAGTCGAGGCTTGGGAAATGGATCAAATCGGGAAAACTCTGCAGGAACAGCATCAGGACCGGTTGGGTCTACGCTCGTTTCGGAATCTGTGTTGTGTGTTTCCATGGCGTTGCTCCTTTTCGTTGTGGATCAGGTAAGTAAATAAATTCAAAAGTATTAGTTGACGATATTGCAGGTCGATTAAGCGGTCGCGGCGACCGATATTTCGGCAGGCGACTCGAGGGCATTGATCGCAACAACCAATTTATTGAGCGCGGACAGATAAGCCTTCGCAGAGGCAACGACGATATCCGTGTCAGCACCAAACCCGCCAAAAGTACGCGCTTGTTCCGTTTCTTTTTGCGGGTTAAAAGTGCCCCGGGTTTCGCCGAACCGTTCTTCCACCTTACTCTGGATGCGCACGGTTACCTCGCCCAGAGAATCAATACCTTCTGTCACGGAATGCACCGAGAACTCTAAAAGCGTGTTCGGCGCCTGGACGATGGCGTCCATGGCTTTATAAACCGCGTCCACCGGTCCGGTTCCTACCGCCGCCTGGATTTGAGTTCCTCCATCTGGACCACGCATCCGTACCGTCGCCGTTGGCATACCCATGGTTCCGC
>Ga0113563_10001959_pt1 | contig 12117 bp, 9 predicted proteins | sample Mud3Dept3metaG_FD_80117 | JGI IMG/M metagenome (GOLD analysis project Ga0113563, IMG submission 80117) | Freshwater wetland microbial communities from Ohio, USA, analyzing the effect of biotic and abiotic controls - Mud 3 Core 4 Depth 3... | ecosystem: Environmental > Aquatic > Freshwater >...
GAGAATATGTTGGCCATCGCGCCGCCGAGCGGATACCACACGCCGCCGGTGCCGCCGGTGCCGATCGCAAGCCTCACCTCGTTTTGTTGCGCGTGCGCGGCGGTGAATGCGAGCGCAAGCAGCGTCAGCGCTGTCGTTATGATTTTTTTCATCGGGTAGCCTCCTTTATGGTGTAATTCAAATCCTGCTGCACGATACTGACACAACAGCAGGCGAGCGGCAATTTCCGGAATATGGACGACCATGAACGGCTTGCAGGCATTACTCAATCCCCGATCGATCGCCATCCTTGGCGCTTCCGCCGACTTTGCCAAGGTCAATGGCCGCACCCTCAGGTATCTGCTCGAGAAAGGCTATGCCGGGAAAATTTTCCCGATCAATCCCAAATACCAGGCGATAGGCACGCTCAAGTGCTATCCCGACATTGCCTCTGTTCCTGAGCCCGTCGACCTCGCGGTCGTTGCGGTGCCGGCCCGGCTGGTGCCCGGCGCCTTGCGCGATCTCGGGCGGCACGGCGTGAAGTCGGCCGTGGTATTCAGCTCCGGCTTCGCGGAAACCGGCGACGCCGGCCGCGCCCTGGAGAACGAGGCCATAGCGGCCGCCCGCGAATCGGGTCTGCGGCTCTGCGGCCCCAATTGCCTGGGCCTCATCAATGCCTTCGACAAGGTCATCGCCACCTTCGGCCAGTTTGCCGACGGCGATACGCCCGCCGGCCCGGTCGGGTTCGTCACCCAATCCGGCGCGTTCGGCACCGCGATTGCCGCGCTGGCGCGGCGCCGCGGTCTGGGGCTGGGCTATTTCGTCAACACCGGGAATGAGGGCGACGTCGATTTCGTGCAGGTCATGCGCGAGGTGCTCGGCGATCCGCGCATCAAGGTCGGCGCCGGCTACATCGAAGGGCTCAAGGATGGGCCGGGGTTGCTCGAGCTTGCCGATTTCGCGCTGCAGGAAGCCAAGCCGCTGGTGCTGACCAAAGTCGGCAAGAGCGGCGCCGGCGCGCGCGCGGCCGCATCTCATACCGGCGCGCTGGCCGGAGCGGACCAGGTGTTCGACGGCGTGATCCGGGGCCATGGCATCGTCCGCGCGCGCAACGAGGAGCACATGCTCGACATGGTCGAAGTGTTCGCGGCCTGCGGCCTGCCCGAAGGCAGCGGGCTGGGCATCGTCACGCAATCGGGCGGCGCGGGCGTGCTGATGGCCGACCGCGCCGAGGAACTGGGCTTGCAGGTACCGGTATTGCAGTCCGCCACGCAACAGGCGCTGCAGCAGGTGATCCCCGGGTTCGGCGCTGCCGGCAATCCGGTCGATGTCACCGGCCAGTTCGTGGCCGATCCGGCCTTGCTGCGCGAAGCCGTGCGCATCGTGCTGTCCGACCCGCAGGTCCATGTCGGCATCGTCTGGCTGCAACTGATGGATGCGTATGCCGATGTTTTAATTGATATTTTCAAGGAGATTCAGAAGCGGGCGAGCAAGCCGTTCATCGTCTGCTGGGTCGCTGCGCCGGAGCGGGCATTGAAAGCCTTGCGCGAGCACGGCATAGCGGTGCTGCGCGGGGCGGAGCCGGCGGTGGATGCGGTGGCGGCACTCGTGCAATACGCCGCAGCACGCCGTAACTGGCTGGCGGATCAAGCGGCGCGCACGGCATTGCCGATGTCCGGGCTGGCGCTGCCGGCGGCTGCCGGTCCGGTGGCGAGCATGGCCGCGCAACAACTGCTGGACAGGTGCGGGATTAGCAGCGCCCGCGCCGAGTTGGCGCATACCGCCGAAGCCGCGGTAGCCGCGGCCTCGAGGCTGGGTTACCCGGTCGCGCTCAAGATCGAGTCCCCCGACATTCCGCATAAGACCGAGGCGCAGGGCGTGCGGCTGGGCCTCAGGGATGAGGCCGCGGTCAGGGCCGCATTCGAGGCGGTGATGGGCAACGCGCGGCACCATAAGCCCGAAGCCAGGCTCGATGGCGTGATCGTGCAGGCGATGGCGCAAGGCGATGTCGAACTGGTCATCGGGCTCCAGAACGACCCGGTGTTCGGCGTGGTGGTGATGGTGGGGCTGGGCGGCATCCACATCGAAGTGCTGAAGGACGTGGCGTGGAGGAGAACCCCGGTGACGCCGGCCGAGGCGGGCAGGATGCTGGACGAACTCCGAAGCAAAGCGATCCTGGACGGGGTGCGCGGCAAACCGCCGGTCGATCGCGGGGCGCTGATGCAGATGATCAGCGCGGTATCGCAGCTGGGCGCCGCTGCGGGCGGGCGCCTGCGGGAGGTCGATCTCAACCCGGTGCTGGCCGGCGCCGGCGGCGTGACCGCCGTCGACTGGCTGGTGGTACTGAACTCAGTTATGGTCTGAAACATGAGCATTACCCTGCAGCACATCCGGGACGCGGCAGACGCGATACGCGGCAGCGTGATGGATACGCCGTGCCTGCATTCGCGCACGCTGTCGGACATCACCGGCGCCGAGATCTATCTCAAGTTCGAAAACCTGCAGTTCACCGCGTCGTTCAAGGATCGCGGCGCGCTCAACAAGCTGCTGTCGCTCGATGCCGCGCAGCGGAAAACGGGCGTCATCGCGGCTTCGGCCGGGAACCACGCCCAGGGCGTCGCCTATCATGCCAGCCGCCTCGGCATGCCGGCGGTCATCGTGATGCCGCGCCACACGCCCAATGTGAAAGTCGAGCGCACCCGCGGCTTCGGCGCCGAAGTCGTGCTGCACGGGGACAACTTCGACGAGGCCCTGGACTGCGCGATCACCCTCGCTGCGCAGCGCAGGCTGCAGCTGATCCCCGCGTATGACGACGAGAAAGTGATCGCCGGCCAGGGCACCGTCGGCCTCGAAATGCTGGCGGCGCATCCCGATCTCGATGTGCTGGTGGTGCCCATAGGCGGCGGCGGGCTGATCGCCGGCATGGCCGTCGCAGCCAAGGGCATCCGGCCCGGGATCGAAATCATCGGCGTGCAAGCGCAGCGCTTTCCGGCCATGTCCTGCGCGGTGAAAGGCGTAACCCCCGTCTTTGGCGCCTGCACCATCGCCGAAGGCATCGCGGTCAAGACGCCGGGCAAATTGACTTTGCCTGTCGTGCGGCAGTGGGTCAGCGACATCGAGCTGGTGGATGAAGGTGATCTTGAGCAGGCGATCGTGATGCTGCTCGAGATCGAGAAAACCGTGGCGGAAGGGGCGGGCGCGGCGGCGCTGGCCGCCGTGATCAGGCACCCAGAGCGGTTCCGCGGCAGGAAAACCGGCGTGGTGCTGAGCGGCGGCAACATCGACCCGCTGATGCTGTCGTCCATCATCGAGCGCGGCATGGTGCGCGCGGGCCGGCTGGCGCGGCTGCGTGTCGAACTGCGCGACCTGCCCGGCGCGCTGGCCACGGTGACCGCGCTGATCGCCGGGCTCAATGCCAATATCGAGGAAGTCCATCACCAGCGCGCATTTACCCATTTGCCGGTGCAGACGGCGGAGGTCGAATTCGTGCTGCAGACGCGCAATCACGACCATGTTGCCGAAATCATCGCCGCGTTACGGCGCGCCGGCTATGCCGCGCGGCAGCACGATGGGCAGGGCTGAGGCGTCATGGGCAGGCTGACCTTTCCCGTCGGGCGCTCGGCTTATGCGCTGTGGCTGCTGCTCCTGGCGCACGGCGCCGCGATCGCCGTGCTGTGGGTGCTGCCGCTCGCGCTGTGGATCAAGGCGTTGATCGCGGTGGCGGTTGTCGCCAGCGCGGCGTCCCTGACCAGACGGGTGGCGTTACTTGTGACGCAGGATGCCGTGGTCGCGGTGGAAATCACGGAAGACGCGCGTCTTGCGGTCAAGACCCGGCGCGGCGACTGGCGTGCATGCAGGCTGTCCGGAAGCAGTTATGTATCGCCGTGGCTGACCATTCTGGTGCTGGCCGAGGACAACCGGCTCGGCGCGCGTTATGTCGTGATCACGCCGGACAATGTGGATGCGGAGGACTTTCGTCGTCTGCGCGTCTGGCTGCGCTGGGCCGCTCAGCGCGTTGCGGAACCGGGTTAACCCTACAAGGCATTCCCTCATGAAAATCCACGACCAGCTCTACATAGCCGGCGCCTGGACGCCGTCACTGTCCTCCCGGAAAATCGACGTGATCAACGCCGCGACCGAAGAGGTGATCGCGCAGGTGCCCGACGGCACGGCGAAAGATGTCGCATTGGCGGTGCAGGCCGCGCGCAAGGCATTCGACGGCTGGTCGCAGACCGCGGCTGAGCAACGCGCGGAGTTTCTGCGGAGCATCGCCGATGGGCTGGCTGCGCGCAGCGACGAAATCGCGCGCAGCATCACCGCCGAGGTCGGCATGCCGCTGAAGCTCTCGCAGCGCATTCAGGCCGGACTGCCGCCGCAGGTGATGGCGAGTTATGCCAAGCTTCTCCGCGAGTTCCGGTTCGAGGAAAAAATCGGCGACGCGCTGGTGCTTTTCGAACCGGTCGGCGTGGCCGGCTGCATCACGCCCTGGAATTTCCCGCTGCACCAGATGGTGGCCAAAGTGGCGCCGGCGCTCGCCGCGGGTTGCACCGTCGTGCTGAAGCCTTCCGAGGTCGCGCCGTTGACCGCCTTCATGCTGGCGGAAGTGATAGACAGCGCAGGCCTGCCGGCGGGCGTGTTCAACCTGGTGTGCGGCACCGGGCCGGTGGCCGGAGAGGCGCTCGCCTGCCACCCGGATACCGACATGATTTCCTTCACCGGCTCGACGCGCGCCGGCAAGCGCGTCTCCGAGCTGGCGGCAGCGACAGTCAAGCGCGTGGCGCTCGAACTCGGCGGCAAATCGGCTGCGATCGTGCTCGACGACGCCGATTTTGCGCGGGCGATCAAGAGCACGGTCAGTTCCTGTTTTCTCAATTCGGGCCAGACCTGTTCCGCGCATACGCGGCTGCTGGTGCCGGAAGCGCGCTATGAGGAAGCCGCCCGACTCGCGGTGGAGGCGGCAAAAACCTTCAACCTCGGCGACCCGTTCGACGCGAAGACCCGGCTGGGGCCGCTGATTTCCGAGGTGCAGCGCGAGCGGGTCAGAGGCTATATCAGGACAGGCATCGAAGAGGGCGCGCAACTGCTGCTCGGCGGTCCCGACCAGCCGCCGGGATTCAGCAAGGGCTATTTCGTTTCGCCCACCGTGTTCGGCCGCGTGCGACCCGACATGACCATCGCGCAGCAGGAAATCTTCGGGCCGGTGCTGTCCATCCTCACCTACCGGGACGAGGAGGATGCGGTGCGTATCGCCAACGGCACCGTTTATGGTTTGGCGGGCGGGGTGTGGTCGAAGGACGAGGCGCGTGCGCGACGCATCGCGCGGCGGCTGCGCGCCGGAAGCATCGACGTGAACGGCGGCGGCTTCAGTATCGAGGCGCCGTTCGGCGGCTACAAGCAGTCCGGTTACGGGCGCGAATTCGGGCGCTTCGGGCTGGAGGAATTCCTTGAAGTCAAAACCCTGCAGGTTGCCCGCTAAGGAAGCCCTGATTAAGAGCGCATTTCAAAAAGACCAAGACCGATGTAACCGCCGATGAATTCTTTTCAATACCCACTTGACGGGTACGCAGATAAGATCAAGAGCGAAAAATCATAGACAGGATTAACAAGATTGACATGATTTATTTGATGTTTTTTATTCAAACCTGAAAACGCAGTTTCAGTGGAGGCTAACTTTCAAGTTATGCCGAAACTATAATCCTGTAAATCCTGTCTATTTGATTTTGTTACGGGCTCTTAATCAGAGGTTCCCTGACCGGGTGGCGCAACCGCGGCGGGATCCTGGAACTGCGCCTGGATCTCCTTCACCTTCATCGCGTTGAATATCAGCGCTTCGACGCAGTCCTCGTCGAACTTGGACCGCGCCAGCCTGCGCAGCCACGCGTAGGCCTCGTCGTTGGTCCACGTGGGCTTGTAGGGGCGCGGGCTCGTGAGGGCATCGAAGACATCCGCGACGGCGATGATGCGCGCCTCGATCGGAATCTCGCGGCCGTGCAGCCCGTTGGGATAACCGCTGCCGTCCATTTTTTCGTGGTGCGACTCGGCGATGTGGCGCAGCAGGTCGAGTCCGTCGAGGTGTTCCAGGCCGAAGTTGTGGGCGATCGCTTCGATCATCGCCAGGCCGCGCACCGTGTGCTGCTTCATCTCGTCCCGCTCCACGTCCGACAGCCGTCCGGATTTGAGCAGAATGCGGTCGGGCAGGGCGATCTTGCCGATATCGTGCAAGGGCGCGAACTCGAAGATGCGTTCGATCATGGCGTCGTCGAAGTCGGCGGCGCCGGTCGCAGCCAGGTGCTGGGCGATCAGGCGCGAGTAGCGCGCCATGCGGTCCATGTGCGCGCCGGTTTCCGGGTCGCGGTAGTGAACCATATCGTGAGCCGTTTTGACCGCGGCGGCGAGGATCCGGACGGCGAGCATTTCGGCGGTGACGACTGTCGAGATCAGGTGCGCGTACACGTCGAGCGTGCGCAGCGCCGGCCCCGCCAGCGGACCGGGTGTGCGCGAGTTGAAGAAAATAAATCCCCAGAACGAGCCGTCGAGGTACATGGGGAAGGTGTAGCTGTAGCGGTATCCCTGGTCCGCGATGATCTTCGTGTGCACACGGCGTCCCGGGCGGAAGATGTCGAGGTCGTCGACTACGCGCGGGCGGCCGACCCGCAGGATTTCCGCGAGGGACGGCGACTCCGCCAGGCGCGCCTCGTAACGCACCAGGTCGTTGCGCCCCGGCGAGCTGGCGAGGAACGTCTTGAGCAGGTCGGTGGCCGGGTCGTACGCGGCGACCGAGATCCGGTCCACGAAGTCCAGCTCGGCATACAGGGCCTCGTGGATCGCGGCGAGTTTCTGGTCGAGCGGCACGCTCCTGTTGAGCGCGTCGAGCGGGTCGGCGTGTTCGTAGAGTCCGGTATCGGGTTCGCGTTCGGCCACCATGCACTTTCCTGCAGAGGCAAAATCCAGGCACGCTTGATCGTCTATGGTAGCACCCGGGCGGCTGCCCGCAAATTTCAGCTGCGGCGCTTGCGTGACGACACGGTATTGCGCAGCGTGCCGATGTTCTCGATCTCGCACTCGAGCTGGTCGCCGTTTTGCAGATACCACGTGCCTTCGCCTTTGTAACCGGCGGCGGTGCCGGCCGGGCTGCCGGTCGAGATGATGTCACCCGCCTGCAGTCCGGCGTGGGAATACCAGGCGATCTGCTGCGGGATCTTGTGGATCTGGGTGGCGGTGCCGGCGTCCTGCCGCACTTCGCCGTTGACCCGGGTGACTATCCTCAGGTGATGCGGGTCGGGGATCTCGTCCCTGGTCACGACCCATGGCCCGAGCGGGGCGGCGGTAGGAAAGTTTTTCCCGATCATGATATTGCCTTCCTTGCGCTCGGCGTACTGCACGTCGCGCGCCGACAGGTCGACCATGATGGTGTAACCGAACACGTGGTCGTAGGCGGCTTCCAGCGGCACTTCCGAGCAGTCGTCGGCGATCACCACGGCCAGTTCGTTCTCGTAATCGAGCTTTTCGGTCCAGCCGGGTTTGCGTATGGTCTCGCCGCCGGCGATGATGGTGTCGGTGTTTTTGATGAAGCCATTGGGGCGCGTGTACGCGACGCCGCCGACCTCCGCGGCGTGATCCGAGTAGTTCTTGCCCACGGCCATGATCTTGCCCGGGATCAGCGGCGCCCTGAGCGTCACGTCGCCGAGCGCAAACATGTGGTCCGGCATTTTCCCGGCGGCGAGGCTGTGCTCCGCCGCCGCCAGCGCCTGGCTGACCTGAGCCAGCGCCGCTGCGCCCCCCTGGATGCAGGCGAGCAGGGTGTCAGGCATGGACCGTCCGGCTTTGAGTCCGGTGAGGTCGAGCACTTTGCCATTGGACAGCAGCACGCCGAAGCGGTCGGTGCGGGCGCGCGGCGGGCGGAATGTGAGCAGTTTCATCAGCGTTTCCTCAGTCAGGTTTTAATTGAAATTTCAACGTTCTTCCGGCGGTTTGATTTGGCCGAACATTCTGAGCAGCAGCAGGTCGTAAGTGATTTTCAGCGCGCCGCAGATGACCAGCGGCCAGCCGAACGACGAGAAGGTCAGCAGGTAACCGGCGATGGCCGGGCTGATCGCGGCGGCGAGGCTGCGCGGCACGGCGGTAACGCTCGCTGCGGCGGGACGCTCTCCGGGGGAGACGACCGCCATCACGTACGAGGTGCGGGCCGGCACGTCCATCTGCGATAAAAAACTGCGCAGGAACAGAAACAACAAGGCCAGGGAGAGCGTAGGCATGAACGGCACCAGGATCAGGAAAATACTGGCCGGGATGTGCGTGAACACCATGGTGTTGATGAGCCCGTAGCGCGCGGCGAGCCTGGAGGCCAGCAGCTGCGACAGCGCGCTCAGCACGCCTACCCAGAAGAATATCGTGCCCGCCGCGCTGATCGACAGCGCATAGCGGTCGAACAGCCACAGCGCGAGCAGCGACTGCACGGCAAAGCCGCCGGCGAAGGCATCCACGCTGAACAGCGCCGCCAGCTTGTAGACTACGGATTTAGACGGACCAAGCGGCACCGGCGTGTGCGCCTCTTCGTGGACATCGAGGCGCGGCGACAGGCGGCGGTAGAGCAGCAGGACAGACAGGCCCAGCGCACCGTAGAGCACGAACATGGCCTGAACCGCGGTTTTCAATTCCAGGGCCAGCACCCCGGTGGCGGCGCTGGTCAGTCCGGCAGCCTGCGCCCCGGCCGCGCCCACCAGTGCGCCGACCAGGCTGTAGCGCGCGAACAGCGCGGTGCGCGAGCGTGCCTGCACGGTGCGTGCGAGCAGCGTATGTTCCAGCGGCGAGAAGACGCTGACGTCGCCGGTCGAGGGGTTGAGCGTGCCGACGAAGGCGATGATGACCAGCGGCCAGAACTCGCGGGCGAACAGCATGGCGATGCCGCTGCCGATCATCAGCACGGCCGCCGCCAGCAGCAGGCTGCGGTTGGAATGGCGGTGGGCGATCATGCCCACCGCGAGCGTCATGAGCCCGGAGCCGAGCAGGGTGGCCGTGATGATGAGCCCGACTTCGAGGGCGCCGAAGCCCAGCAGCGTCAGGTAAAACGGCAGCAGCAGGCTGATGAAGCCGTCGCCGAAAGCGCGCAGGCCGCGCGCCCACAGCAGCAGACCGGCGTCGGCTGTGGTTCCAGGCGGGATGAAAAATCGGGCGAGAGTGGCGCGCAGCATGGCAATTCTGGGCCAAGATTAGCAGGAATGTCCACATGTTGTCAGTGCCGTCTTGAATGCTGATTCGCTGCGGTATACTGGACTTTTCGTTCAATTCGTCACGATGGGGGCAACGATGATAGACGTTTACAGCTGGGCCACGCCCAACGGCCACAAAGTCCACATTATGCTCGAGGAGACCGGCCTCAAGCACCGCATCCATGGCGTGAACATCCGCACCGGCGACCAGTTCAAGCCGGAATTCCTGAAGATCAGCCCCAACAACCGCATCCCCGCCATCGTCGACCACGACGGGCCCGGCGGCAAACCGCTGTCGCTGTTCGAGTCGGGCGCGATCCTGCTTTACCTCGCATCCAAGTCCGGCAAATTCCTGCCCGGAGACCTGCACGAGCGCTGGCATTGCCTGCAGTGGCTGATGTGGCAGATGGGCGGAGTAGGGCCGATGTTCGGCCAGGCCAATCATTTCCGCCGTTACGCCAGGGAAAAAATCGCCTACGCGATCGAGCGCTACACCAACGAGGCCAACCGGCTCACCAATGTGCTCGACAAGCGCCTGGGCGAGGCGCGCTACGTTGCGGGAAACGACTACACCATCGCCGACATGGCGATCTTCCCGTGGATGCGCAACGCCGAAAGCCGCGGCATCGACATGAAGCTGTACCCCAACGCCCAACGCTGGTTCGACGACATCAACGCGCGCCCCGCGGTGCAGCGCGCGCTCCAGGTGTTGTCCGACGAAAACGCCGCCGTGCCCATAGACGACAAGGCGCGCGAGGTGATGTTCGGCAAAACCCAGTTCCAGCGGCGCTGAGAAAGGCGGTAAAGAGTGGAGAGTAAAGAGTAAGGAGTAAGGAGTAAGGAGTAAGGAGTAAATTCCCGGGCCCTTGATTTTGACTCTTAACTCTTAACTCTTAACTCTTCACCCATAAGTATGAATCAGGCTAAAAAGAACGTCGCGCTGCTGTGCGCGACCCAGGCGCTGTTGTTCACCAACAACACGATCCTGATCGCCATCAACGGCCTCGCAGGCTATGCGCTCGCGGCCGACAAGTCCCTGGCGACGCTGCCGGTTACCTCGTATGTCATAGGCGCCGCCCTGACGACATTGCCGGTGTCGCACCTCATGCGGCGCGTGGGCCGCGTCAACGGTTTTACCCTGGGCACGCTGATCGGCATCCTCGGCGCGATGATCTGCGGCTATGCGGTGTACAGCCATGCATTCTGGATGCTGTGCCTGGGCACGCTGGTGATGGGCATCTACAACGCTTCGGGCCAGTATTACCGGTTTGCCGCCGCAGATGTGGCGAGCGCCGATTTCAGGAGCAAGGCGATTTCCCTGGTCTTGGCCGGCGGGCTGGTCGGCGGAGTGCTGGGCCCGCAGACCAGCAAGTTCACCAAGGACCTGCTGCCGGCGGAATTCCTGGGGAGCTACCTGGCGCTGATCGGTTTCTGCGTAGTGGCGCTGGTGCTGCAGCGCCTGATGCACATTCCGCGGCTGACTGCGGCCGAACAAAAGGACCAAGGCAGGCCGATCAAGGAAATCGCCCGCCAGCCGGCATTCATCGTGGCCGTCCTGTCCGGCACAGTCGGCTATGGCGTGATGAACCTGCTGATGACGGCAACGCCGCTCGCGATGAAGGCCTGCGCCCATCCGTTCAGCGACGCCGCATTCGTCATACAGTGGCATGTCATCGCCATGTTCGCGCCGTCCTTCGTAACCGGCGCCCTGATCAAGCGTTTTGGCGTGCGCGCCATTTTGATTACCGGGGTGCTGCTGAATCTGGCCTGCGTGGCCATCGCGCTCACAGGCGTCGGGGTCATGCATTTCTGGCTGGCCCTGGTCATGCTCGGCGTGGGCTGGAATTTCATGTATCTGGGCGGCACGACGCTGCTGACTGAGACCCACGTGTCTTCCGAAAAGGCGAAAGTGCAGGGCGCCAACGACATGGCGATTTTCATCACCATGGCCGTCAGTTCCGCTTCCTCGGGCTGGTTGTTCTCGGCGCGTGGCTGGGAAATCATGAACTATGGCGCCATTCCGTTCCTGCTGTTGACCTGGTTTGCCATCCTGTATCTGGGCCGGCGTCCGCGGCCCGTCTCTGCCTGAGGTCGCAGCCGAAGCTGTTGCGGGCGGTGATTTGCGGTAAAATGCGCGGTTTCCCGGCCTCCGCGCCAAAGAATAACATCAGGTATTTGTTTTTAATCATATAAGCGCTAGACCGCGCCATCTGGAGGATGCCAGTATGAACCGACCCGCTACCGCGGCCCATCCCGCGCACGACCAGGCATTTCCTGCCTACGTGAGCAACGCCAAACTCAAGCAATGGGTTGCGGAAGTCGCGCAACTGACCGAGCCCGATCGCATCTACTGGTGCGACGGCTCGAAGGAAGAGTATGACCGGCTGTGCAACGAGATGGTCGACTCGGGCATGCTGATCCGCCTCAACCAGGAAAAACGCCCGAACAGCTTCCTGGCGCGGTCCGACCCCGATGACGTGGCGCGCATGGAAGACCGCACTTTCGTGTGCAGCAAAAACAAGGAAGACGCCGGCCCCAACAACAACTGGATGGCGCCCGAGGAAATGCGCGCGACGCTCGGCAAGCTGTTCAAGGGCTGCATGCGCGGGCGCACTATGTACGTGATTCCCTACAGCATGGGACCGCTCGGCTCGCACATCTCGCATATCGGCATCGAGCTGACCGATTCGCCGTACGTGGTGGTCAGCATGCGCATCATGACGCGCATCGGCCGCAAGGTGCTCGACGTGATGGGTGCGAACGGGAATTTCGTGCCGGGCCTGCATACGATAGGCGCGCCGCTCGCGCCCGGCCAGAAGGACGTGGTCTGGCCGAGCAACAAGGAACACAAGTACATCGTGCATTTTCCCGAGACCAAGGAGATCTGGTCGTTCGGCAGCGGCTACGGCGGCAACGCGCTGCTCGGCAA
>Ga0113563_10001960_pt1 | contig 12117 bp, 10 predicted proteins | sample Mud3Dept3metaG_FD_80117 | JGI IMG/M metagenome (GOLD analysis project Ga0113563, IMG submission 80117) | Freshwater wetland microbial communities from Ohio, USA, analyzing the effect of biotic and abiotic controls - Mud 3 Core 4 Depth 3... | ecosystem: Environmental > Aquatic > Freshwater >...
CACGTCAACCCAGTTGGTATCTCTAAGCAATTGCTGCAAGGTGTTGGTTGCCATAGGCCCGCGCCAGATCATCGGCTGGTCTGCATCAATCAAATAGCCTATAGACATGGTTTGCACGCCGTAAGCCATTTTAGGGATCATGGTTTTGTTGTCTACGCTTTCCGGGTAACCGGAAAGCCCCAGCATGGTTGGAATACTGGGACCATAAATATCTGCATCCAGTATCCCTACAGTAGCGCCTTCTGCTGCCAGCGCAAGCGCCAAATTAACCGCTGTTGTTGACTTACCGACGCCGCCCTTGCCTGATGCCACGGCAATAATATTTTTTATATTAGGCTGGGGCTTTAAAGCCTGCTGCACGGCATGAGATATGATTTTTACAGTAACTTCAACAGTAACACTTCCTATACCGTCTAACGTTCCCATGAGCTGCTCAACAGAAGTTGTTAATTTCTCAATATAGCTTTTGGCTGGGTAACCCAGTTCCAGCTTAACGCTGACGTTTGCACCATCAATGATGACCGCTTTAACCGATTTTGCAGTAACCAGATCGACACCATGATTGGGATCAATAAATGTCCTCAAAAGATTTTCTACATCCGTCTTTTCTATCTTTGCCATGATTATTCCCTATTAGTACTTTTAGTAAATGAGTATTGTAAATAAATTCAGTATGATTCCATGAATCCATTCATTCAGGATATAAGGCATTCTACAGATTTTTCAATAAAATTCATTTTTTAGCAGCGCACTATTCTGTAGCACCGTTAATTTTATGCGATAATCACCGGCTTGTTTGTTTCCGTACCCTTTGAACTTTTACACCATGTCAGATAGAAAAATTCTCGTCACCAGCGCCCTGCCCTATGCCAACGGCCCCATCCATTTAGGTCATCTGGTTGAATATATTCAGACGGATATCTGGGTACGTTTCCAGAAACAACGCGGAAACCACTGTTATTTCGTTTGCGCGGATGACACCCACGGAACACCGATTATGCTCAAAGCCGATCGGGAAGGTGTTACGCCTGAACAACTCATCGCTCAGGTCGGTAAAGAGCACTTGGCCGATTTTACTGAATTTGGTGTGGCGTTTGATAATTATCACAGCACTCATTCAGAGGAAAACAGAACCTTTTCATCGCTGATCTATAAGCGTTTACGTGATGCCGGGCATATCAGCTCACGCACGATTACCCAGGCCTACGATCCGCTTAAGGCTATGTTTTTGCCTGACCGTTTTATCAAAGGTGAATGTCCAAAATGCGCTGCAACTGATCAATACGGCGATGGTTGCGAAGTGTGCGGCGCAACCTATTCACCCACCGAACTGAAAAACGCCGTTTCCGCCATTTCAGGTGAAAAACCCATTGAAAAAGACTCCGTGCATTACTTTTTCAACCTGGCTGATTTTACCGATATGCTCAGTGAATGGACTAAAGCAGGTCATTTGCAAGCAGAAGTTCGCAACAAATTAGCTGAATGGTTAGAAGGCGGTCTACAGCAATGGGATATTTCCCGCGACGCGCCTTATTTCGGCTTTGAAATTCCGGATGCCCCGGGCAAATATTTTTATGTCTGGCTGGATGCCCCCATCGGTTACATGGCGAGCTTTAAAAATCTTTGTGATAAACAAGGACTGGATTTTGAGGAATTCTGGGCTGAAGACAGTACTGCGGAGTTGTATCATTTTATCGGCAAAGACATTATTTATTTCCACGCCCTGTTCTGGCCTGCAATGTTGAGCGGCGCTCATTTCAGAACACCCAGCGCCATTTTTGCCCATGGCTTTTTAACCGTCAATGGCGAAAAAATGTCCAAGTCCCGCGGAACTTTTATTACCGCAAGAACCTATCTGGAACACTTGAATCCGGAATACCTGCGCTATTATTTTGCCGCCAAGCTGAGTGCGGGAGTTGATGATATAGACCTGAATTTTGATGATTTCAGTCAGCGGGTTAACTCTGACCTGGTTGGTAAAGTCGTTAATATCGCCAGCCGTTGCAGCGGCTTTATCAGCAAACGCTTTGCTAATATCTTATCTGCCAACTGTTCTGAACCCGCCTTATTTCAAGAATTAATCAACGCCAACGAACAAATCGCAGAATTTTATGAAGCCCGTGAATTTGGTAAAGCCATGCGTGAAATTATGGCGCTGGCAGACAAAGCCAACCAATATATTGATGAAAAAAAGCCCTGGTTGATTGCCAAACAGGAAGACAAAGATGCAGAGTTACACGACATTTGTTCTATGGGCATCAACCTGTTCCGGTTGTTGGCCGTTTATTTGAAACCGGTAATCCCTGCCCTGGCAGAAAGCGCCGAGAGCTTTTTAAACATAGACTCACAAGCCTGGCCAGCCAATGCACAGCCCTTGTTAAACCATGTCATTAATGATTTCAAACCACTAATGACCCGGGTTGAAGCCGACAAAATTGCCGCCATTGTTGAAGCATCCAAAGAAAATCTGGAAAAAACCACCGATAAACATTCCCGCGTTGCGCATGGAAGCGAAAAAAAATTTGAACCCATAGCGGATACCATCGAATTTGATGATTTTGCCAAGCTGGATTTGCGCATTGCCAAAATCATCAGAGCCAATCAGGTTGAGGGCTCGGATAAATTATTGCAACTGACTGTTGATATAGGCGATGAAACCCGCAACATATTTGCTGGTATTAAATCCGCTTACAATCCGGAAGAACTGGAAGGCAAATTGACTCTCGTTGTTGCTAATCTTGCTCCCAGAAAAATGCGCTTTGGCTGCTCTGAAGGCATGGTGTTAGCTGCAGGTCCCGGTGATAAGGATATTTGGATTTTAAGCCCCGATAAAGGAGCCGTTGCGGGAATGCGCGTAAAATAACAAACTCGATTGGCATTTGCGCCGTATTTTCATCTTCAATGATTATACCCGGCACTCCACATCCCACTGTAACATTATGACAGTCAAAAACCTCCGGCTTTGCCGGAGGTTTTTGACTGCTAAATTCCTTGGTTGAAACCTGGCAAAAATAGTCGAGGGATACCCCTCTTTTCGTCAAATGGATTTTTGTTGATTGTTATTTTGTCATCCTAAGATGGGTTTGACAGTGTTCTAACCATCCACGCTAGAATTTATTCTTTTTCTTTTGAAGCTTCTTCTTTTGAAGCTTCTTCAGATTCCGAGATGACTGCCGAATAACACTCCATTAAGCTTTCAGTATAGTTAGTATGGGCTTCAGCAAGATCTTTAGCAGAGCCGAAATCAGTACGTAATTCTTCAAGTGTCTTTTTAGGATCTGAAGACTTGGATAGCATCAGCATTTTTGTATAGTTACGATAAGCCGTCAGACGCTTGGGGTCGAAAGGAAAAAGACCGGGCATTTTTTGTGAAGTTGTTTCTACGACGCATTTGGTCATGTACTCAGGAGTTATTTTATAGTCCTTAATATCCTGCTCCTTCTGCATTTGTTCTAATACAGCTTGTTCATATTGATTTTTATCAGCGCAAGCTGGTAGTAATAATGCAGATAGAGAAATCAGCAGTAGTTTTTTCATGAAAGTTACCGTTATTGATGATTTAAACGTGATGTATAGCAAGGTGTGTCATTATACGCATATCTATAAGGTTCAAGGTGAAAGGTTCCAGGGTACAGGTTTTTTTACCTTGAACTTTATTACATTTCTTTTATTGCCCGCGCGATCCAGCTTTCAGCTTCTGCGTTAATATCCGCAGCTTTACGCCCCTGGCTTTCAATTACTGGGCCGATTTTCACTTTGATGGTTCCTGGATATTTTAAAAAACTATAACGAGGCCAATAATTGCCAGCGTTATGTGCAATAGGAATAACAGGAAAGCCAGTTTGTTGCGCTAAAATCGCACCACCAGCACTAAACTTCTTTACTTCCCCCGGCGCTGTGCGCGTACCTTCAGGAAAAACAACTACCCATAAGCCTTGATTTAAAAAGAGTTTACCCTTTTCTAATAAAGTGCGAAGTGCCTCGCGTTGTTTTTTGCGGTCGATGGGAATGGGTTTTAGGGTAGACAACGCCCAACCCCAGATAGGAAACCATGTTAATGAGCGTTTTAATAGTGGCGCTTGAGTTACCGGCAGTATGTAACGCAAGGCTAAAGTTTCCCATGCCGATTGATGATTGCTTAACACAATCGAGGCCTGCTCGGTTTTCAAATGTTCCAAGCCTTCCACCTCATAGCGCAAACCACAAAATACTTTGGCCATCCATAACACCACACCACACCAAGCCCTGGATATCTGGAAACGCACATTGAAGGGCAAAGGCGTCGTTAAAAGAATAAGAATGCCTACAATGGTGGCGGTGGAAAAAATACCAATGAATAAGAGCGTTGACCCTAAATAATTTTTAGATCTAGGATCGGGTGATAAGGTATTGTGCTGCATCATAAAGATTTTCAAAAACAGGAATATTAAGATGTGGATTATTCAGTAAAGTGCGTAGCCCTTTGCCAGTTTTAACCAAAATCGGCTTTGCACCAACTGCCTCAGCGGCTTGTAAATCACGCAAGGAATCGCCGATAACTGCAATCGTGGTTAAGTCGGCATCAAAATCAGCCGCAAATGCTTTGAACAAGCCCGGTTTGGGCTTGCGGCAGTTGCACTCATCGTCCGGACCGTGGGGGCAAAAATAAATCGCATCGATTTTTCCGCCTTTTTCTTCGGTCATGCACCGCATTTTTAAATGGATTTTTTCCAGCATCGCTGCATCGAATAAGCCCCGGGCAAGCCCCGACTGATTGGTAATGACTACAACATGATAACCATGCTTATTCAGCAGGGCAATCGCTTCAAGGCTACCCTCAATGGGCTTCCATTCTTCGGGTGATTTGATGAAGTGGTCGGAGTCATAGTTAATTACGCCATCTCTATCAATCAAAACATAGTTATTTTGAAGCATAATAATATCTGTAGGCCGGGTTAGCATTATTCATCAATCATTGCCACAAAGCGCCGGCTTACGCTGATGCAAACCCATAAAAGCTACGGAAATATGACGCATGGAAACGATAAATTCCAGTTGCTTACGATTGCAACCTGGAGATGTCGGCACAGGTTAAAAACTGCTCGGATAATAAATTTAACAAGGCTAGGCGATTAGCGCGAAGCCCAATATCATCGGTCATTACCATGACATGATCAAAAAATGCATCGACGTCATTGCGTAAACCCGCCAAACGGTTAAGGGTCGCCTGATAATTGCGTTGCGCCAGTAACGGATGAATGTCCTCGGCGGATTGCAATGCGGCTTGCAATAACTGTTTTTCTTGCGGTTCGAGCAATGTGCCGACGGCGGCTGCCGGTTGGGTATCTGATTTTTTCAGGATATTGCGGATGCGTTTATTGGCGGCCGCCAGACTTTCGGCTTCGGGCAGTTGCCTGAAGACTTTAACCGCCTGTAAACGCTGCATAAAATCCAAAGGTTCCGCGGGTTTTACGGCGCTCACCGCATCAAATTCATCGGCAGTGTAGCCGTGATCAAGGCAATAGCCTTTCAAGCGGTCAAAAATAAAATCGATAACCCGATCAGCTGTTTCGGATTGATCGCCGGTTTGGCCGGAGACGGTTTTGATCTGAGCGCAGGCTAATTCGGTCAACTCAACGATATTGATATTAAGTTTATTCTCTATGATGGTTCGGAGGATGCCCAGTGCCGCGCGTCTTAGCGCATAAGGATCTTTGTCGCCGGTAGGGATCAATCCGACTGCAAAAATACCGGCCAGGGTGTCTATTTTTTCCGCGATAGCAAGAATTTGCCCTGTAGTGCTGCTGGAGGTAGGACTGCCGGATTGTTTGGGGAAATACTGTTCCTCAATCGCCAAGGCGACCTCTTTCGGTTCGTTGTCTGCCAGCGCATAGTAGCGCCCCATAATGCCTTGCAGGTTGCCGAATTCACCGACCATTTCAGTCATCAGGTCGGTTTTGGCCAATAACGCGGCGCGTTCGGCTAATTCAACATCGGCGCCCAAGTGTCCGGCAATAAATTTCGCAAGATTTTGCACCCGTTTTGTTTTGGCGAAAACTGTGCCCAAATTCTCCTGAAAAACAACGCTGGACAAGCTTTCTACGCGATCTTCCAGCGTTCTTTTCCGGTCCTGATTCCAGAAAAATTCTGCATCGGAAAGACGGGGGGTTACCACGCGCTCATTACCGTGCTGTATGGACTCAGGATTGCTGCTTTCAATGTTGCTGAAAGTAATGAAGTTCGCCAGTAAACCGCCGTCGGCATTTTTAACCGGAAAATATTTCTGGTTGGTTTGCATGGTGGTAATCAACACTTCCGGGGGCAGATCCAGAAAGCGCGGGTCGAAAGTCCCGGTAATCGGCACTGGCCATTCGTTCAAGGCGGCAATCTCTTCCAGTAAATCGTCCTCGATATGCGCATAACCATTTACTGCGGCGGCGGCTTTTTGTGCCGCGTCACGGATCAGCGTTTTTCTTTGTTCAAAATCGGCAATGACACGGCCTTGTTTATATAACACATCCGCATAGTCTTCCGGCTTGACCAGGGTGATTTTTTGCGGTGCGTGAAAGCGGTGGCCCTGCGTTGTTGCACCGGTTTCCAATCCTAAAATTTCAGTATTGATGATGCTGTCGCCGAGGAGCAAAACTGCCCAGTGTACTGGCCTGACGAATTCTGTCGTAAAACTGCCCCAGCGCATTCTTTTGGCAATCGGCAATCCGACGATGCTCTGGCGGATGATATCGGGGATCAGGTTTTCAGTCGCTTGCCCTTTAACGGCTTGGGTAAAGCTGAGCCATTCGCCCTTGTCGGTTTTCAAGCGTTCCAGTTGATCGAAACTGGTGCCGCAACTAACCGCAAATCCCAAGGCCGCTTTGCTGGGAGTGCCGTCGGGTGTAAATGCCGCTTGCAATGCAGGACCGCGTTTTTCTACGGTTTTATCGGGTTGCGCGCTAGCCAGGTTTTCGATAAAAACTGCCAGACGTCTCGGTGTGGCATAAGCCTTGCTGCCGGTAAATGTTAGTTCAGCTGCGTTAAGTCCCTGGATGATGTTATTTAATAAGGCATTACTCAGTTTTAGCAAGGTCTTGGGCGGTAATTCTTCCGAACCCAGCTCGAACAGTAAGTGTTTGCTTGTACTCATGTTACGCTCCCTGCTCGGTTAACATGGGGAAGCCTAATGATTCCCGGCGTTGGTAATAGACTTCCGCAACAGATTTGGCCATGTTTCTGACTCTTAAAAGATAGCGTTGGCGCTCGGTAACCGAAATGGCATGGCGTGCATCCAGCAGGTTAAAGGCATGTGAGGCTTTCAGCACCATTTCATAGGCCGGCAAAGGTAAATTCAATTCGATCAGCTTGGTGCATTCCTGCTCGTAAGTGTCGAAACACTGGAACATGAACTCAACGTTGGCGTGTTCGAAGTTGTAGGCGGACATTTCCACTTCATTCTGATGAAACACATCGCCATAAGTGACGATACCGAATGGGCCTTTGGTCCAAACCAGGTCATAAACGCTGTTAACGCCCTGCAAATACATGGCAATGCGCTCCAGACCGTAAGTGATTTCTCCGGTGACGGGTAGGCATTCCAGACCGCCGACTTGCTGAAAATAAGTGAACTGGGTCACTTCCATGCCATTTAACCAGACCTCCCAGCCCAATCCCCAGGCGCCCAGGGTGGGTGATTCCCAATTGTCTTCGACAAAGCGAATATCGTGTTCGAGCAAATCCAGACCTAAGTGACGTAATGAATCCAGATACAGTTCCTGAATATTGTCCGGCGATGGCTTTAAAACCACCTGAAATTGGTAGTAATGCTGCAGGCGATTGGGGTTTTCGCCAAAGCGGCCGTCAGTCGGCCTGCGCGACGGTTGCACATAGGCCGTGTTCCAGGGTTCGGGACCTATAGCCCTTAAAAAAGTAGCAGGATGAAAAGTTCCCGCGCCTACTTCCTGATCCAGAGGTTGTAATAAAATACAGCCCTGACCTGACCAGTATTGTTGCAGGGCGAGGATAAGTCCCTGAAAAGTTGATAAATCGTTGTTTATACTCGACACGGTGTCTACACGTTAGGCAATAAAAAAGTGGCTAATTATAGCTTAAAAATGCTTTTGTCGTATGGTTTGGAATCAGGCAGTGAACTGAGTTTATATTACTGCTCAGGTGAGTTCCAAGCATTAATAATTTCACACTTCCTTCCGCCCCTCCTCTTTATCGATAGCCTGCAGCGCTAACCCCCCAGCCAAATCGATAGCCTGTAGCGCTAGACCCCCAACCAAATCGCTTTTTGAGACATTGGTGGATATATCTGGAGATGCGGAGCCTAGCCCTGCGCTCAGACTGATTTTTAACTTAAGATTATTTGGGGAATCTGAATTTTGCAATGCCTCTTCCATAGAAATAGTGCCCTCTTTAAACAGTCTCAGCAAATGGCTGTCAAAAGTCTGCATGCCGACATTTTCTGACTTTTCCATGACTTCTTTTATACCGTAAATATCGCCTTTTTGGATTAAATCGCGAACCAGTTGTGTGCCCAATAAAATTTCAAAGGCGGCTGTACGTTTTCCTTCAATGGTTGGAACCAGTCTTTGCGAGACAAAGGCTTTTAGATTAAGCGACAAATCCAGTAATAATTGATTATGGCGTTCTTCAGGGAAGAAGTTGATGATTCTGTCGAGCGCCTGGTTGGAATTGTTGGCATGCAGCGTTGAAAGGCATAAATGACCGGTTTCTGCAAAAGCCAGAGCATGCTCCATGGTGTCCCTGGAACGGATTTCACCGATCAGAATGACATCGGGCGCCTGACGCAAGGTATTCTTGAGAGCATCTTCATAACTTAGGGTATCAACTCCGACTTCCCGTTGGTTGACCAGAGATCTTTTGTGCGGGTGGAGATATTCGATAGGGTCTTCGATAGTGATGATATGCCCGGAGGCATTCGTGTTGCGATAGTCAATGAGTGCAGCTAGCGAGGTCGATTTCCCTGAGCCGGTTCCGCCGATAAACAATATCAGTCCGCGTTTTTCCATAATGGATTTTCTCAGTATGGGCGGCAGCCCCAGCTTGTCAGCATTAGGAATGTCTATCCTGATATTGCGGATGACCAGGGCATAACTGTTACGCTGCTTGAAAATATTAATCCTGAAACGGCCAATTCCCGGCTCTGAAATAGCCAGATTCAGTTCAGGAACGAGTTCAAACGCTTTTTGCTGATCTTCGTCCATCAGGCTATAGGCGATTTCTTTTATTCGAGCAGGAGTCAGCTTAACGTTCTCCAGTGGTTTCAGTGCACCTTCGAATTTGCCTACTGGCGGTGCGTCTACGGTTAAATAAAGATCAGAGCCATCGTGATGGGCGAGGATTTTTAAATAGTCTTTGAATTCCATTGCGGGTTCACTATCAAAAATGAATGTAAGGGCCTTAAGTTTAGGTTATCAGCCTTAGAAGTTGAAGCCGGATTAGAAAATAAGTGCGTATAATATTGTTAATTTTTTAGATACAAGAGTGATATGAGTAAACAAAGAAAAGCAGTGGCATTGATTTCCGGTGGTCTGGACTCAATGCTGGCAGCAAAAACTGTAATGGAACAGGGCGTTCATGTTGAAGGCATTAATTTTTTCACGGGTTTTTGTGTAGAAGGTCACACTCATGCCATTCGCGAGAAAGATAAAGCCAAGCCCAAGCGCAACAACTCCTTATGGGTTGCCGAACAGTTAGGGATAAAACTGCATATTGTCGATGTTATCGAAGAATATAAAAATGTGCTGATTAATCCCAAGCATGGTTATGGCTCGCACATGAACCCTTGCCTGGATTGTAAAATTTTCATGGTTAATAAGGCCAAACAATGGATAGTGGAAAATGATTTTGATTTTATTATTACAGGAGAAGTGATTGGCCAAAGACCCATGTCGCAAAGTAAATCAAAAATGCCCATAGTGGCGAAACAGTCAGGAGCGGATGACTTGTTACTGCGTCCTTTGTGTGCCAAGAATCTGCCACTAACCCTGCCAGAGCTTGAAGGCTGGGTCGATAGAGAAAAGCTGCATGATATTACCGGACGCTCGCGCAAGCCGCAGATGGCAATGGCAGAGCAATTTGGTTTTGATGACTATGCCCAGCCGGCGGGCGGTTGCTGTTTTCTGACCGATAAATACTATTCTGCAAAACTGGTCGATTTATGGAAATCGCAGGGTAGTAAAGACTACGAGCTGGATGACGTGATGTTGTTAAAAGTCGGCCGGCATATCAGACCGCAAGCGAATTTCAAACTCATTGTAGCCAGAGAGGAAGGAGAAGGACGCTTTTTGCATGGCTATAAAAAAGATTTTATCAGTATGAATTGCTCAAGCCATCCTGGACCTTTAGTCCTGTTAGATGGCTCACCTTCTGCTGAGGATCTATATTTGGCTGCCAGAATCACCGCTCGTTACAGTCAGGGACGTGATGCTGAACAAGTCGATATTATTGTTGCGAACCCAGATGGTTCAGAAAGAACTCTTCAGGTTAAGCCATTAAAAAAAGAAGAAATGCTCAAGGAATGGCATATATGAAAGGCACAAGGGGAGCAAGGCAAGGGCTAAAATGATTGCACATTATGCCTACACCTTTTGCAAGTTTTACCGTTTCAATGGAGACAGAACGATTTAACTTTGCTTCTTGAACCTTAATTCTTTAGCCTTTGACTTATATTATATGCATAAAGAAACTCTAAATGCACGGCGTTTACTCTGTCCGTTACCTGTTATACGAACCCAGGACAAAGTCAAACAGCTCAAGGCTGGCGACCAACTGGAAGTTATTTGTACGGATCCCGGTGTAATGCAGGATATTCCGGCATGGTGCCGAATTAATGGTCATAAAGTGCTGGAAACCACTTCCAGGAATCATGAATATATTATTATCCTGGAAGTAGGCGCGTAATGGCTGAAATCCTTGACACGACAAGAATCGGTAAACTGAAGGCCAGAGCAAGCTATGTCGGCGCGGCGGTCAATGTTTTTCAGACACTTATTAAAATCGGTTTCGGCATTCTGGGACAATCAGCCGCATTAATCGCCGACGGCATTCATTCTTTATCGGATTTACTTAGCGATCTTTTAGTCATAATTGCCGTCAGATTGGGGAGTCGCGAAGCCGATTATGAACATCCTTACGGACACCGCCGTTTTGAAACCATCGCAACAGTCATTTTAGGCGTCAGTTTGATCGCTATCGGCGGTGCAATTGCATGGTCAGTGATGAATCGCATGGCGCATCCTGAACATCTGCCTGTGCCTAATGTGCTAGGCTTGGGCATTGCGGCGGTATCAATTCTGGTTAATGAGTGGCTGTATCATTATACCAAACGTATCGCAAGACAAACCCGCTCTAAATTATTGCTGGCCAATGCATGGCATCAGCGCAGTGACGCCATTACCTCGGTGGTGGTGTTATTCGGTATAGGCGCCGTGATGCTGGGCTATCCCTTGGCCGATGCGATTGCCGCCATCGTTGTTGCGTTGATGGTCGCAAAAATCGGCTTGAACCTGGTTCTTGAAAGCATCAAGGAACTGGTTGATACCTCATTGCCGCCCAAACTGGTTGCCGAAATTCGCACCACCATCATGGGCATTGACGGCGTTGAAGGCATTCATTTATTGCGAACCCGACAAATGGGCGAAGATGCGTTGATCGATGCCCATATCGTTGTTGATCCGCGTATCACCGTTTCTGAAGGCCATAGCATAGGCGATACCGTCAGGGATGAGCTGATTAGCCGCTTCGATGATGTCATGGATGTGTTGGTGCATGTCGACCCTGAAGATGATGAAGGCTTGTTCGAGCACAACAAACCGCTAACCCGCCGTGATGTACAGGTTTTATTAGACAAATATATGGCGGATATCAAGACGTCTATAGAAGATTTCAGAATTCATTATTTAAACGGGCAAATTGAAGTCGAGGTTATTTTACCGTTTTCTCTCAGCGAACAGCCGCCATTATTGGCTACACTAAAAAAACAATGCAAGCTGATGAAGATCAAAGTAAAAAAAATCAATAACGTCACACTATTTTTTAAACATAATGAGGATTAATACATGGCGGTAGGAAAGTGCGATTTTCCAAACATGCTAAACATAGCTGGAATAACTCTGG
>Ga0113563_10001963_pt1 | contig 12107 bp, 12 predicted proteins | sample Mud3Dept3metaG_FD_80117 | JGI IMG/M metagenome (GOLD analysis project Ga0113563, IMG submission 80117) | Freshwater wetland microbial communities from Ohio, USA, analyzing the effect of biotic and abiotic controls - Mud 3 Core 4 Depth 3... | ecosystem: Environmental > Aquatic > Freshwater >...
GAGATCCAGGCAAGGGAGATCATGAAGCTTAAAAAAGAGCTTTTTGAAATAATAGCACTCCATTCAGGCAATACAATTGAAAAAGTGGAAAAGGATTCCGACAGGGATCACTGGATGACATCCCAGGAAGCAAAAGACTATGGAATGATAGACGAGATACTCCATAAAAACGAACATTAGTACAAAATGGATAAATGTTCCTTCTGCGGCAGGACCAAAAAAGAGACCAATATGCTGGTTGCGGGTCTGGAAGGCCATATCTGTGACCATTGTATTGAGCAGGCTTACAGTATAATGAATGAGGAACTTGGCTCAAGAAAGACTGCTAAGTTCGATACAATCAATCTCCTTAAACCTGCCGAAATAAAAAGCTTCCTCGACCAGTATGTAATTGGTCAGGATATGGCCAAAAAGATCATTTCCGTTGCCGTATATAACCATTATAAAAGGCTGATGCAGAAACCCGATGCCGAGGATATTGAAATCGAGAAATCAAACATTATCCTTGTAGGTGAAACCGGTACGGGAAAAACACTGCTTGCAAGAACCGTCGCCAGGATGCTGCATGTACCATTTACAATTGTCGATGCAACGGTTCTGACTGAAGCAGGTTATGTAGGGGAAGATATTGAAAGTCTTCTGACCCGCCTGCTGCAGAGCGCCGATTATGACGTTAAGGCAGCGGAAAAAGGAATCGTTTTCATCGATGAGATCGATAAAATAGCAAGAAAAGAGGGTGATAATCCATCTATTACACGCGATGTGTCGGGTGAGGGTGTACAGCAGGGTCTGCTTAAGTTGCTTGAAGGAGCAATCGTGAATGTTCCACCCCAGGGGGGACGTAAACATCCCGAACAGAAAATGATCCCTGTAGATACCAAAAATATACTGTTCATCTGTGGTGGTGCATTTGTAGGAATCGAAAAGAAAATTGCGAACCGGCTCAATACACAGATTATCGGATACGGAGCAGCAAAGATCAGGGAAAAGATTGATAAGGATAACCTTTTGAAATATATTGCGCCCCAGGATCTCAGGGCATATGGTTTGATACCGGAAATCATAGGCAGACTTCCCGTTGTCACCCATCTTCATCCTCTCGATAAGAAAGCACTGAGAGCCATTCTTACCGAACCTAAAAATGCTCTTGTTAAGCAGTACATCAAGCTTTTCAGGATGGACAATATTGAGCTTTCGTTTGCAGATGAAGCTTTGGATTTTATTGTTGACAAAGCTGTAGAATTCAAGCTGGGAGCCCGTGGGTTGAGATCGATCTGTGAATCTATAATGCTTGATGCAATGTATGAAATGCCATCTCTTGGCAAAGATGAACTGATGATCACTGTCGATTATGCAAGCCACAAACTCGAAAGAATTGATATGCAGGTGCTTAAGGCATCATAATTACAGAATCCGGACATAAAAATAGCAGAGGGGCCTTGAATTCAAGGCCCCTCTGCTATTTTACTGCCACCAGATTGTTTTATCAGTTAGCCTTCCACAGTCTGTGCCTGTGCCTTAGGGTGATCTCTTTTGTTTCATCGCCCCTCGTTACAACTGCAAGAGCATCGCATTCTCCCTCACCATAATTCAGCTCCATTGGTACCATTCCTTCCCTTTCGATCTTTACAACTCCGCTTACAACGAACCTGCAGGCACGCGTCGAGTGCAAGGCTGTTACAATTGTATTAGTGTAAGCTAATCCTTTGATATTAACACCGGTTGTGGTACCTGTAATCAGGAATTCATCATCCCATATGTTCCTGGTATCCTGTCCGGCGATCCACTCTCTTTGCCGTTCAAATGAGCGCTTAATGGTTTTGCCGTCCGGTAACGTCAGCTTGCCATCGGTCAGTGTGACAGAAAATTCCAGATTCTGATTATCATTGTAACCCAGATTCTCTATTTCCTTTGTTCCCTCCACCTTGATCCCGTTGATGATATAATTGTCAAGAGAGACGGTTTTAACAGAACCAGGGGTTAGTCTTGGAGCGGTTACCACAATGATTATTTTCCCTGATCTCGTGTTATCAAAAAATCCTGTACATCCGGTTCCGAAATCAATTGTAACCGTCTTCGGCCATTTTGCATCAGGCGGACGATCAGTCGTTACAACCGGGCATGTTCCCGATTCTTCCATTGATTTGGTTTCACCTTTCAGAAAACCATCAAGAATGGCTTCGGCATTGTCAACCGAGTTGAAAATGTCTTCGAAAACAGCTTCACTTACGGCATCATCATCTGCAAGATCGATCCCGGGCTGTTCTAAAACCTGCTTTTTTGAGCATGATGTGATCGCCACTATTGTAAGAGCTGCAACCATCATAAAAAATTTTGTTTTCATAATTCTTATTTTAATTACTTGATTCCGATCAACAACCTTTTAGATGAAGCCCGGATAAAAAGGTTTAATCATTTCCTTTTTTTCTCTCATATATTATATAGGTGTAGGGAATTTCATCCTTTTCTGCAGAAATATGTTCTTCTTTATCAATGATTTTCCAGAGTTTTCTGTCTATTTCCGGGAAAAATATATCAGCAGCTGATTTTTTATGAATATGAGTTATATAAAGTCTGTTGGCCAGGGGCATAAACTGATTATAAATGCTTCCTCCTCCGATTACGAAAACTTCTTCATCCTGTCGGCATTTGTCTAATGCTTCTTCAACTGAATAGGCAATTTCAGCGCCGATGCAACAGTCATGAGGTATATCTGTTATGACAATGTTCCTTCGTCCCGGAAGCGGCTTCACCGGTAGTGATTCCCAGGTTTTTCTGCCCATTAAAACTGTTTTACCGCTGGTCAGCCTCTTAAAACGCTTCATGTCTTCCGGAATACGCCAGAGCAGCTCATTATTTTTCCCGATCCCCAGATCTTCAGAAACAGCAACAATAATTGAAATCATAAAACTGAATATTATACCGAGATATCTCCTTTTATATTTGGATGCGCAATATAATTAGTCAGGGTAAAATCTTCAAATCTAAATTTAAAGATATCCCTGACTGAAGGATTTATTTCCATGCGAGGTAACGGGTAGGGTTCCCTTGTAAGCTGAAGCCTTACCTGTTCGAGGTGGTTAAGGTAAATGTGAGCATCTCCCAGAGTATGGATGAATTCACCAGGCTTTAGATCCGCAGCATGGGCAACCATCATTGTCAGCAGTGCATATGATGCAATATTGAACGGTATTCCCAGAAAGATATCACAGCTGCGCTGGTATAGCTGGCATGATAATTTACCGCCGGCGACGTAAAACTGGAACATAACGTGGCATGGGGGAAGAGCCATTTTATCGATCTCACCTGCATTCCATGCACTCACGATAAGCCTTCGTGAATCGGGAGAAGTCCGGATTTTGTTGATCACATCCTTCAGCTGGTCTATCTTCCTTCCATCTGAAGCCGGCCAGGAGCGCCACTGGTAACCATAGACAGGGCCAAGGTTCCCGTCCTTGTCAGCCCATTCATTCCAGATCCTTACGTTATTATCATTCAGATACTTAATGTTTGTGTCACCTGAAATGAACCATAACAGCTCGTGGATTATTGACTTCAGGTGCAGCTTTTTAGTTGTAAGAAGCGGAAATCCTTCCTCAAGGTTAAATCTCATCTGGTATCCAAAAATGCTTATTGTTCCTGTTCCGGTCCTGTCACGTTTCTCAGTCCCGTTCTTCAGCACATGATCGAGAAGGTCAAGGTATTGCCTCATTTTTTTCTCAGTTTGCTTTTACCGGTGATATTTTTGCGACCCATCCTCCCCCTGGCGCAAGATTAATCTTCAGCTTATCCCCTGATTCTACGTTGCTTTTCAGATGTTTATAATCCTGTGCGTAATTGTCGGCATTTATTCCATCCTGAAATACCTCCATAACAAATTCTCCTGGAGGCAGGAATGACAGATCGAGATCCATTTCCCTTTTGCTCCAGTCAGTCAGGGCGCCAACGAACCACTCATTCCCTGAACGCCGTCCAAGAAGAAGATAATCACTGATTTTGCCATCGAGCACTCTGAGATCATCCCAGACAACCGGTATCCCGGCAATGAAATCCGTGCATTCCTGCTCCTTCATGTAGTTCGACGGTGTATCTGACAGCATCTGCAAAGGACTTTCAAATATTATATATAAGGCCATCTGATGGACTCTGGTCCCCTGACTTGCAGGCCGGGTGTACATTGGATTAAAATTTGCCCTTTCCAGATTGACCATTGCACCCGGAGTATAATCCATGGGACCTGCAACCATCCTTGTAAAAGGCAGGGTAAGATCGTGGTCAGGAGTAATGTTCTTGCTCCATTTGTTATTCTCCATTCCCATTACACCTTCTCTTGTGAGGGCATTTGGCCAGGTCCGTCCTATCCCGTCAGGCTTATATGACCCATGGAAATCAATTAACAGGTGATGTTCGGCTGTTTTCTTTACAGCCTCATGATAGAAATTGACCATCTTCTGGTCGTCCCTCTGCATAAAATCCACCTTGACACCTTTGACACCCCACTTCTCATATAGTGCAACAGCATCATCAATCTCATCCCAGAAAGTTTTCCATACTACCCACAGAATTATCCCTACATTTTTACCGGTACCATACCTGCACAGTTCCGGAACATCAATTTCCGGGATGGATTTAAGAACAGATGTTCCGACTTTATACCAGCCTTCGTCAAGTATTATATACTCTATTCCGTTTTTGGCTGCAAAATCTATATAATATTTATATGTATCTGTATTAAGTCCTGCCCTGAAATCGACTCCGTAAATATTGTTGGCATTCCACCAGTCCCAGGCTACCTGTCCGGGCTTGATCCATTTTGTGTCAGGGATCTTACATGGAGCTGCAAGCTTGAATACCAGATCGTTATCAATAAGCTGGCCGTCGGTCTCTGCTATTACAAATGCCCTCCAGGGAAAACTCCTTGTCCCTTTTGTCCGGGCAATATAGTCCATGGTTTTTGTGACAAACAGGTTACGGTCGCTTTTCAGCTGCTCTGTTTCCGGATACTGAGGATAAACAGCTGTGAGTTTTCCTGAGCCTGCACCCCTGAGCCACATCCCCGGATAATCCTCGATGTCAGATTCTGTAAGCAGCACGTTAATGCCGTTCGAAGTGAAAAGAACAGGAAGACTTGCAAGATGATTTTCTTTCAGGGTGTCAGTGGATGAATAGATGTATCTTCTCTCATTATGAGACATAAATCTGTCCTCGAGCGGATACCATGTTACCGATCCTGAAGGAAACTGCAGTTCTGAAATTTCATTTGTGATAATAATATCATCTTTAAGAGCGGTCTCAAACCTGTAAGCTACCCCGTCATTATAAACCCTGAACTGAAGGCCAAAACCGGATCTGAATGTTATAAGAAATGTGTTGCAGTTGTCGCTGATTTTTGATCTTTTATGTGCGATCACCGGTTCCAGAATCTGGTTCACTTTCCCCGGAGTTATTTTTCTGACTGTCTCATTTTCACCCAGGACTTTGCCTGTGCTGAGCACCATACCGGTCTTAACGGAAGTGATTATTTCCTTACCTTTAAATACCGCCGACCATCTCAGGTCGGTTCCTGCATTTATTGTGACAACGGTATTGCCGTCAGGGGAGGTGACCTTGTATTCTTTTGCAATGGAATAGCCAGCTGCATTAAGCAGAATAAACAAAGAGAGTGATATACGCTTCATTTTCAATATGTTTTTTATAATCTGATTTCTTAACAGCGAGTTTATGCAATGCTTTCACGCCGGAAGACAGAGATTTGCAGATCTGCTTTGGTTAACCTTTTTTCTTTTTCCTCTTTTCAATTTCGTCTCTGATGGAGGCCGCCTTCTCATAATCTTCAGTTTTTACAGCTTCGTCAATCATTTTATAGAGCTCTTCATCAGTGAATGATCCGTATTTTGAGTTTTGCTGGCTGCTGGGTTTAGCTTCTTCCGGAGATGCAAGTTCAGTTTCGGAGGGAGTATTGGATATTTGAGCTTTTTCAAGGATATCCTCGTCGATATATATCGGACATCCGAACCTCAGTGCAATTGCGACAGCATCTGAGGTCCTGCTGTCGATAGAGTATTCCTTCTCACCATTGTTGCATACAAGTTTTGAGAAGAAAACCCCGTCTTCCAGCTTATATATCATGACCTCAATGACGGCTATTTTAAACTGGTCCGCGAATTTTTTAAACAGGTCGTGGGTCAGAGGCCTGGGGGGTTCGAGGTTCTCAAGCTTAATCACTATGGCCTGTGCCTCAAAACCTCCAATGATTATCGGGATCCTTCTTTCCCCGTTCTCTTCAATCAATAACAGCGCATAAGCCCCCGACTGAGTCTGACTGTAAGAGATTCCCATCACCTTTAGCTTAATCCTCTTCATCCGGGTTGATTATGTGCCAGTTTTATTATATCGCATTAGACAAATATAACGATTAAAGAGGGATATGTCCGGCCTGCTTCTCTCTTTTTTTCAACATCCACAACCCATTAAAGTTCACAGATCTTCATTTTCCACGATTTATAATCATGCGAATACCACTATTCACTCTCTGTCTGAGTAATAAAATTCCCATAATTGGTTTGTAAATAATCTAATTTTAATATCTTTGCAGACCGAAATTAAATAAATCTGATGGGGCTCACTGAAGTTATATCTTAATCAGGATATACGCCTCACAGAGTAACATAATAAAGATAAGAGATGTACGCTATCGTGGAAATTGCAGGTCAGCAATTTAAAGTGGAACAGGGTAAAAAGATTTTTGTTCATCGTCTGGATGCCGAAGAAGGGAAGAATATCGAGTTCGACAAGGTTCTTTTAATCGAGGATGAAGGTAAAATCCTGATCGGTGAACCGACAATCAAGGATGTTGTCGTTGAAGGGAAAGTTCTTAACAGCAAGGTCAGAGGTGAAAAAGTGATAGTTTTCAAGAAAAAAAGAAAAAAGGGCTACAGGATTAAAAACGGACATCGCCAGAATTTCACGCAGGTTGAAATTATCAGCATTGCAGGGAAAAGCGCACCCAAAAAGGCTGCAGCAAAAAAGGAAGCTGCCGTGAAAGCTGAAGAACCGGTAAAAGAAAAAACAACTGCCGAAAAGAAATCAGCAACTAAAAAACCAGCCCCGGCAAAGAAAGAGGAAAAAGACAAGAAAACTGCTTCAAAAAAAGCAGAAGAAAAGAAACCGGCTGCAAAAAAGCCCGCAGTGAAAAAATCCTCAAAGACTAAGAAATAAAATCAGAAAGAACAGCAATTAAATAATTACAGATAATGGCACACAAGAAAGGAGCAGGCAGTTCACGCAACGGTCGCGATTCACAGAGCAAACGGCTGGGAGTGAAGCTCTACGGCGGCCAGATAGTTAAAGCAGGCAATATCATTGTCCGCCAGAGAGGTACCAAACATAATCCCGGACTTAATGTCGGGCTGGGCAGGGATCATACCCTTTTTGCTCTAACCGATGGAGAAGTTGAATTCAAAAAAAGAAAAGATAACAGGACCTACGTATCAGTTAAGAGTGTGAAATAGGTTACATCATTTAACCTATCTGAATATTTAAAGTTCTTTCACACTCTAAACCGGTAAACCAATAAGCACACTGGCTGAAGCATTATGACTCCCGCTATTCTTTTCCCTGCCGGGAAATCAATATCGGGAGTTTTTTTAATACTTTTACGGCAGGCCCCTTCAGCCTGCTTTTTTGTTAATACATCTATCAATATGCTTACCATAAATCTTATCCGCGAAAAAAGAGATTTCATAATTGAACGTCTTAAAGTAAAGAATTTCGAGTCGGAAGAAATAATTGACAGGATCCTTTCACTTGATGCTTCCCGCCGGGAATTACAGGTCAGGACAGATATGCTGCAGGGGGAATTGAACAGGATCTCGAAGGAGATCGGGTCGCTGATGAAGGAGGGCAAAAAATCAGAAGCTGAGGCAGCAAAAGTGAAGACCTACAAACTTAAGGAGGAAATCAAAGATCTGTCTGACAAGCTCATACCTCTCGACAATGATCTGAGAAATGAGATCATCCGCCTGCCGAATCTTCCTCATGAATCTGTAGCTAAGGGATTTGGGGCGGATGATAACGTAAAACTGCGTGAAGGGGGAAAAATGCCGGCTGTGTCCATAAATGCACTTCCTCACTGGGACCTTATCAAGAAATATGATATCATAGATTTTGACCTTGGCATAAAGCTTACCGGTGCCGGATTTCCGGTCTATAAAGGTAAAGGAGCCCGGCTTGAGAGAGCCCTTATAAGTTTTTTCCTTGACGAAGGCATCAAAGCAGGTTACACCGAAATGATGCCACCGATAGTAGTGAATGAGGATTCGGGTTTTGGCACAGGTCAGCTGCCTGATAAGGAGGGACAGATGTACCATGTAACCCTTGACAACTTCTATCTTATCCCTACTGCCGAGGTTCCGGTCACCAATATCTACAGAGATGTGATCCTCAGTGCTGAAGACCTGCCGGTTAAAAACATAGCCTATACCCCCTGTTTCAGAAGGGAAGCGGGTTCATGGGGTGCACATGTGAGAGGACTTAACAGACTTCATCAGTTTGATAAGGTCGAAATAGTCCAGATTGCACACCCCGATAATTCCTACAAAGCTCTGGACGAGATGGTCAGCCATGTTGAAGGTCTGGTAATAAAGCTGGAGCTGCCATACCGTATTATGAGACTCTGCGGCAGCGATATGTCGTTCACTTCCTCTCTTACTTACGATTTCGAGGTGTGGTCAGCTGCCCAGGAACGGTGGCTTGAAGTCAGCTCTGTCTCAAACTTCGAATCATTCCAGGCAAACAGGCTGAAATGCAGATTCAAAGAAAAAGGCGGCAAACAGACACGGCTTGTTCATACACTTAATGGAAGCGCTCTCGCCCTGCCGAGAATTGTTGCGGCTATCCTTGAGAATAACCAGACTGATACGGGGATCAGAGTGCCTGGGGTGTTGGTGCCTTATACCGGATTTGATGTAATTAATTGAATTACTAAGGGCCCCCCTGCCCCCCTAAAGAGGGGTTAATACGGTGTAAATAATAATGCTCCTTTACACACTGAATTAGCCCCCTTTCAGGGGGGGTGGGGGGGAAAAAACATGGAAAAGTCTCATAAGCCATACATCTATGCCCTGCTGGCGGTATTCTTCTGGTCGACAATTCCAACAGCATTCAAGATCTGTCTCGGGGAGCTCGCTATTCTCCCGATGCTTACAATTGCCGCACTGACTTCTGCAGCAGTTCTCCTTATCATTCTGATAGCAGGCGGAAAAACTCATCTGATCAGACAAACCACAGGCAGACAGCTCTTAAATTCAGCCATCCTCGGTTTCATCAATCCGTTTGTATATTACCTCATCCTTCTCAGGGCGTATCAGCTGCTTCCTGCCCAGGTGGCACAACCTCTTAATATGATCTGGCCGATAATCCTGGTGTTCCTCTCTGTTCCCCTGCTCGGTCAGAAGATTAAAAGCAGAAGCTTCATTGCACTTTTTATAAGTTTTGCAGGAGTATATATAATCTCTTCCCAGGGCAGGCTGTTTCAACCCGGTCACTCGGATATCAGAGGAGTTTTGCTGGCTACAGGCAGTTCAGTATTCTGGGCATTCTATTTTATACTCAATGTCAGGGATAAAAGAGATGAAGCAGTAAAGCTATTCCTTAATTTCTTTTTTGGCGCTATATATCTTATTGTTACTCTTATTATTACAGAAGATCTGCAATTCCGGGATTATGGGATAAAGGGTATCATGTCAGCAGTTTATATAGGACTGTTTGAGATGGGAATAACATTTCTTTTCTGGCTAAAAGCGCTTCAGGCGGCTCCCACAACCGACAAAGTCAGTAACCTTGTATATATTGCGCCATTTCTTTCCCTGGTATTTGTACACTTTATTCTTCACGAACCCGTTTATTATACAACCCCTGTGGGTTTATTGTTCATCATTTCAGGCATATGGTACCAGAACTATAAACCATCTGGTGTTTAAATTGTTATCTTTAACCAGTATTTTTAGAATAAAGATTCAGTTGAAATCATGAAAAAGTTAATAATCATATTGTCAATAATTCTGTCCATTTTTTCATCATGCAAAAAAGATGATCCCGTTACCACTGTAACACCGGCAATGGCCAGGGATACGTTGTATTTTGTTATGAAGCAATGGTATTACTGGTATAATCTGATGCCGTCTGTCACCAGGGAAAATTATCCTGATCCTTACACTCTGATGGATGCAATGAGATATAAAGAGCTGGACAGGTGGAGCTTTGTTGCAGATTATGATGAGTTCATGGCGGAAATGAAGGGGGAATTTGTCGGACACGGAATTCGAATCGGTCTTGACAATTCAAACAAAGCCAGAATTGCGATGATCTATAAGAATTCTCCGCTTTACACGAGTAAAGTTCGTCGCGGATGGATAATTAAGAGCGTCAACGGATACGATCTTTCAGCCATTATGCTTGCAGGCAATACTACAGCATACAATGAGGCTCTGGGCCCCGGGAATGAGGGTGTGACAAATGTTTTCGTATTCTCACGTGAAGGCAAAGCAGATACAACAATTTCTTCAGCCAAGAAGAAATTTACTATCAATTCAGTTCTGCTGTATGATACGATTAAGCTTTCGTCAGGAACGACAGCCGGTCACCTTGTTCTTGAGTCATTCATTGAGCCAACGGATGATGAGTTAAAGGCTGCCTTTGCTTTTTTTAAAAACAATAATGTAAAAGACCTGATACTTGACCTCAGGTACAATACAGGCGGATTCCTTGATGTAAGTCAGCTCCTTGCCAGTTATATTGCCGGGAATGGATTCACAACAACTACTTATGCCAAACTGGATTATAATAATAAAAATCAGGATCAGAATACAATTTACCCCTTTGTTTCCACCCAATATCCGCTTGCTGCCTCAAAACTGGTAGTGATCACTACCCGATCCACAGCATCGGCCAGTGAAGCAGTCATGAACGGGCTCTACCCGATTATGGATCTCGTCAGCGTAGGAGATACCACCAATGGTAAACCCACCGGGATGAACGGATGGGAATGCGGAAAAAAATATTTTTTCTGGCCGATAACCTTTAAAATTGTTAATTCCAGCAATGAGGGTGATTATTTCGATGGTTTTCCTCCTGATCAGATCACTACTGATGATATAACGCATGACTTCGACAGCAGGGAAGAAGAGTGCCTCAATGCAGCGATCCGGTATCTTGAAACAGGTTCATTTGCCGGTTCCGGCAAAGCAATCAGGGCTTTCAACCGTTCCGTACACTTTTCGGAAAAACCTTCATGGATGGACAACACTTTCGTCTTTAAGAAATAGATAATCAATAACCGGTGCCTGGTGATGGTAAAACCAAAATCAAGGATAATTCTTGGCATTGATCCGGGGACTACCATCACTGGATATGGTGTAATTAGTGCTTCGGGTAACAATCCGGAGCTGGTCACAATTGGCTTCATTGATCTCTCAAAATTCAACGATCACTATTTAAAGCTGAAGCATATATTTGAACGTACTCTCGGGATAATCGATGAGTACCATCCCGATGAGCTGGCAATTGAAGCTCCCTTTTACGGTAAAAATGTGCAATCGATGCTGAAGCTGGGGAGGGCCCAAGGTGCAGCTATTGCTGCAGCTCTTTCCCGTTCGCTTCCAATATTTGAGTATGCCCCCAGGAAGATCAAAATGTCAATTACCGGCCGGGGGGCTGCTTCAAAGGAACAGGTCGCTGCCATGCTGATGAGAATCCTGAAGTTCAATAAACCGGGGATCAGGCTTGATGCCACAGACGGGCTGGCAGCTGCACTGTGTCACTTTTACCAGTCAGACAATTGCACAGGAGAGAAGAAATATTCCGGCTGGAAGGATTTCATGAAGAAGAATCCAGAAAGGATGAAGTGATCTTTCTTATCTAAACCAAAGCCACTGCCAGGGCTGCAACGCTCACCCGTACCCCTTCTGTTTTAAGCAGTTCCGTAACACAACACTCAATTGTTGATCCTGTCGTGATCACATCATCTATAAGAAGGATATGCTTCCCCATGATGCTGAGAGGATCTTTAACACTGAAAGTGCCCTCGACGTTCTTCCACCTTTCATATC
>Ga0113563_10001964_pt1 | contig 12102 bp, 11 predicted proteins | sample Mud3Dept3metaG_FD_80117 | JGI IMG/M metagenome (GOLD analysis project Ga0113563, IMG submission 80117) | Freshwater wetland microbial communities from Ohio, USA, analyzing the effect of biotic and abiotic controls - Mud 3 Core 4 Depth 3... | ecosystem: Environmental > Aquatic > Freshwater >...
CCAAGGCTTTTCATGAGCAGTATCTCGACGTATCCTTTGATGGTCGCCATGGATGTTCGTAACTCATGAGAGGTGACGCTGAGGAAATTTGATTTGATATGATCTAGTTTTTTTAATCGAGTGTTTTGTTGTTCGATTTTCTTTTGTGCTTTCTGCAGTTTCTCCAGCTGGACATGGAGTTCTCCGATGGTGCGTTTGTATTCATTGGTGTGTTTTTTCAGCATCTGGTTTTCTTTAGCGAGGTCTACGGTGCGCTCCTGGACTTTTTTATCTAACCAGAAATGGGCTTTATGCAGCTCCTCTTCGATTTTCTTCCGACCTGTGACGTCTTCCATGGTGGAATACACTGAAAGCGTGCCACCGGTCTCATTGAAGCTGAGGAAATCATGGATGATGAAGACGCGTGGTTCACCATTCTTGGTAATGTAGGTCCGTTCATGGCCTCCCGCGTAAGGTTTTTTGTTGTTGATTTTTTCTTTGAAGGAGGCTTTTGCGGCTTCTTGTTCGTCACCGTGGATGTACTCAAAGATTGAGTTTCCGATGACTTCAGCTTTTGTGTAGCCAAACAGGTTGCACCATTTTTCATTGACATCCGTAATCGTCCCATCGGACGCAAGGGTATGGTAGGGGACGGGTGCTTTTTCGTAGAGTTGTTTGAATTTTTCTTCGGATGCTCGTAGCGCGTGTTCCATTTGTTTGTTCTGTGTGTTGTCTTTGATAATGCCAATTGAGCCAATCACGTTGTTGATACGGTCTTTGAGGACGCTTAGGGAGATGTCGACGTCGATGAATGTGTTATCCTTTCTGATCATCTGGGTTTCCATATGGTGTTGGATGCCTTTCTGTCTGATGTTTTCGGAGCGGATTTTCTTCCATTCCTCCGGTGGGTAGAGGTATTTAACGGGTCGCATTATGAGTTCTTCTCTGGTCAGTCCGAGGAGTTGTTCGGTGTATTTGTTCCAATGAACAATCCGTTCATTCTCATCTGTCAGCATGATGGCGACCGCGGAGTTGTCAAAGATGATCCGGTATTTTTGGATCGGGTCCCCCAGGTCAATGGTTCTGATGTCCTCCTCCTTACGGTGTCGGAGGATGGTGAATATCGAATCCAGTGGTTCTTCCTCAAGTTCCCTGGGGATGACGATCGTATGTTTTCCTGGGGTATGGGCTCGTAGTTTACCCATGCGTTCTTCTTGTCGTAAGGTCTGGATGATCTCCGGGTCTTCTTTTTTCATGGTTTTCCTCCTGGATTCTTTCCTCTTTTCCTTTTAACACTCACGCTGACCTACCGTGAGTCGTATTTGTGGATGAGTCTGAGTGACCCATCGTGATCCCATCAAATTATATATGAAAAAGGAAACATTTTTTGGTATAAAACCATTTGGTTTGTTGCGTGTGTTTTCCTCTCTCAAAGAATACAGTATTATTTTTGTGGCACTGCATCCGTTCCAACTAGCAGACCCCATTATTTATATAAAGAAAAATATATTAATCATGAAAAGAACCATTGAGCTATGAGGTTCCTGAAGGGTTTCTTCATACTCATCTTACTCAGCCTTGGCATCATCGCAATATTTTTTCCTGCAGCGGTGTTCGTCCATGAGGCCACTCATTCCCTCCTCTATAGCCTTGATGGGATAGCGGTGACTTCATTCCACGTTCTTGACCCGGAATCTGTACATGCTGGTCGATTCGGTTTCATCACCACTGCAACAGAATCCAGATACGGTTCTTTTTTCCATGAGATCGTCGCAACCATCAGCACCTCTCTGTTCATCGCTGGTGTCCTCCTCCTCTTCCTCTTAGGTATCTTAAAAAAAATAACCATTCACCAATTAGAATGCATAGGAGTACATCGAACCTCCCAATAAGACCTCTCATAGATATCCTCCCTTGAAAAACACAACCTTCTTTTGTAACACACAACCAAGGTTATTTTAAAAACTCCATCAGATTTGTTTCCCCTATCCTTACCTGAGGGAACCTACCGATGAGCTGCTTTGCTATTTCTGATAAAATACTTTTCACACCCACTGTCTTTTCAACATCACTGCCGGGATAGATCCTGATAACAAGCCCATCATCCCGTTGACCAATCAACGTAAAAAAACTCCTTTTTTTCCCCTCTTCAATCGCGAGACTCTCGATAAGGATACTAGATTTATCTTGACTTATATACATCGCATCTGTCTTTAAAATCCCCCCTTGATTCCGGATTAAAACCGGCTTTAACAAAGGAAAGATATCATCCACAAGGATGGCACCAGTAAGAACAACATGAGGCATTTTTTCACACCAAGGAGCTGATGTCCTCTCAGGTTCTTAATCTTTGAGTCCCCATTGCCTCTGTTGCATCAGCGTAATCATCTACATCCGATAATCCCCATAGGTATATTTTAATAGCATTATCTCCTCATTATCAGTCGGTGAATCCTGCGAAAAAACCATCTGAGACGATGCCTCAACAGTTTCATTTTCATGATTTAGTAATCTCCTTACATCCTGAGGTCTATGATCCTGCAGAGGATTCCTTCCTCTTGCTTGAATCTCTCATGATTAGCCCAAAGGACACAATTTTAGAGCTCGGCACTGGGTGTGGCCTGATCGCCTTAGCCTGTGCCTCTCAAGGAGCAACAGTGGTCTGTACAGATATCAATCCGTATGCCGTCCAACTCACGCGTCAGAACATCGAAAAAAACCGCCATCTTCTCAAAGGAGTAATTACCGTTCGACAAGGAGATTTGTTTTCCATGGTGAAAAACTCGGAACGATTCAACTTGATTCTGTTCAATCCTCCCTATCTTCCCACGAAAAAAAACGAAAGAACAGACACCTGGTTCAATGTCGCGACCGATGGAGGACCCACCGGTCTGCGGCTGACCAAACAATTCCTTCATGGCCTCCGTCAGCATCTTCAGCCAGATGGTGCTGGGTATTTCATCTTCAGCTCCTTGTCGAACCGGATTCTACTGGAGAAATACCTTAAAAAGGAACAGCTCTCCTCAACGATTCTTACCACAAAACGATATGACGGGGAGGACCTTGACGTCTACCGCGTCACTCCGACAGCTTCAAATCAACAAAAAGAGTTACGTTCTCCAACCGAGGCACGCTCCACATGACCGATGATCTTTATCCCTGGGGTGGTGAATTCACCACATGCTCACCACATGGTTGCGTCGCTGTCGTACTCCTCAATATCCAGTACACCCCACCAGAGAGCATCGCCATCTACGGACCTTTAAAAACAGAGAATATCGGCATTGAAAAAATCATTGCAAACGTCATTTCAAATCCGTTTATTCGTTATTTAATACTCTGTGGTGAGGACATCCGGGGACATCGCTCAGGCGCTTCCCTGGTCGCCTTGCATAAAAATGGGATTGATCAGAATCATCGTATCATTGATGCACCTGGTGCCATCCCTTACATCGAAAACCTCCACCAAGAAGCAATTAAAAGATTCCAGGATCAATTAACCATCATCGATCTCATTGGAGTGACACAAAAAGACCATATCGATGCCGTCATCACAGACTGCAACCATAAGGCACCCTCCTCATTTGGTGCCCCTTACATTGCGATACGCATCAAACCACAGACGACGGTGAACCTCACAGACAATCGAGCGTTACATTCAAGGATTATTATTGATTATTTAGGGAACATCAAAAAAAGAGGTATGTGAATGTTTTCATTTACAAAAGAACAGAAAGTCTTTGACATCTCCGGTGTAACCATCGGAGGACAACCCGGGATGTACCCCACTGTCTTATTTGGTGGGTTGTTCTTCAAAGGCGAACCGGATTTCGAGGATGCGAAACGACACCTGCAGGTCTTCTATGACCGCAGCAAACAAACCGGAGTCCCTGTCATCCCTGATTTCTTCATCAGGAAAATCGAGTATATCGACCCTATCCTCTCCTTCATTGAAAAGACAATCCCCCGGAAACACCCTTTCTCTGTTGACATCATCGAACCATCCTTGAAGATACAGACCTTGGAACAGCTCGCACACAGAAAACTCCTGCCCCGAACAATCTATAACTCTCTACACATCGGGATGACCAGCGAGGAACATGAGGCATTACAGAGGCACCCACCAGAGGCAGCAATCCTCGTCGCATTTAATCCAAAAGACAAATCCCCTGATGGAAAAATCGAGGTTCTTGAGAACGGTGCGCATCTTATGGAACAAGGATTGTTGAAAACCGCTCAGGATATCGGTATTACGAAACTGCTGATTGACACTGCGGCACTTGCCCCTGGTGAGAACAGCGGGGCTGCGATCGCTGCCATCCCCGTCATCAAGGAGGAATACGGTTTACCCACCGGGTGCGCTATCCATAATGTCGTTGAGAAATCCCGGTGGTTAAACGACTTCCCCTTCGCGAAAAAAACAGTCGACGTCAGCTCCAATACCACCATCCCTCTCTTCGGCGGGGATTATGCACTCTTCGGACCTATTGAAAACACAGAACTCATTCTCCCGCTCATCGCCTGGCAAGACATCCTTATCTCCGAGTATACCGAGAATTATTTCGGAATCATCCCAACCGCTTCGCATCCTCGGAGGAAACTACTCAAATGAGACAGAAGATACAAACCAGTGTCATCGGATCCTACCCGGTCTTCATCAACACTCAGGAGATCATGAACCAATATTTTACTGAACAACCAATACCCTGGGCTCCCTACATCCGCCAAGCAGTCCAGGACATGACCACCGCAGGCATCACCAACGTTTCTGATGGCCAGACCAGGGATCCCTTTATCCAGTTATTCACCAGAAAAATGAAAGGATGCCGCGTCAGGCAACGACCTGAGATTATCGGAAAAGTACAATACCTAGACCCCATCACCGTTGATGATCAGATCTATGCCAAACGACTCCTCCCCAGGCATACCAAGCTTATCGGGGTCCTCACTGGTCCGTATACTCTTGCGAAATCCTCCGTTGACTCCTTCTATCATGATGAAAAAGAACTTGCTTTTGATTTCGCAACCGCCCTCCGAAAAGAAGCAGAACATCTAGTAAAACATGTCGATTTCATCAGCATCGATGAACCGGTTTTCTCCAATGAACTCCCCGAGTACGCATCGGAGCTACTCCAAACCATCACTAAAGACCTCTCCTGCCAGACACGACTGCATGTCTGCGGCGATGTCTCCGGTATCATCCCGCAACTCGTAGACATGCCAGTGGACATCCTTTCCCACGAGTTCAAAGCCTCACCACATCTCTTTGAGGGTTTCATCGAATATCCCTGCAAGAAACACATGTGTATCGGTGCTGTCCGCTCCGATAATGTACGAGTGGAGTCCGTCGAGGAAATAGTCACCCATGTCAGAAAAGCTCTCAGCGTGTTTGATGGAAACATCTTGCAGATCGCCCCTGACTGCGGCCAGCGGCTTCTCCCACGAGACCGTGCGTTTCAAAAACTGAAAAACCTTGCATTAGCAGGAGAGAAACTCAATGGCGGATAAAGAAGTCCCATTAATTCAAGCAAAGAAAACCACGGAAAAAGATGTTCTCCTAGATCCCAACGGTTTTTTCGTCATCGAGGTCGACAGAAAAACCATCCGCGTGGAATACTACTCAAACGTGTACAAAAATAAACGAATCGTCTCAGGAATCCTCCAAAAGGTATTCACTGGAACCTCCGCTGATGCCTTATCTGACACCATCGCATCCCATGTTCCCCCTTTACGACCTGAACATTACTTGTATCTTGGTCGTGAGCTACAGAAAGCACAACTCGCGTTCGAACACCAGAAAAAATACATCCAAGGTGGATGCTAACCTCTTATAAACCGCTCCTCGTACCGCATGAGATGTTTTTTCCGCTGAATCAACAATGCTTTTTTCTTCAAAGCAGCCATGTCCCGTTTATCGATTTTTGGTTTTGTATGAAAAAACTGCTTATCACGAGGCGGCTGATAATGCGGTCTCATGGTGAACCATCCTCCATTATATCTTATAACAGCGTAGGTTTATATTAGTGTAACGACAAAAAAAAAGACTACGATTGTTTCTTCACCGATTCATTTCTGGTCACATGAAACTCTGTTTTCCCGTTACACCATTTTTTTGTGATATTCCTCACCGTGATGGTCTCCCCAATACGACAAGGTTGGATATCCTTTACGTTCCGATCCCAAAGGATTAAATTTTTTTGTGTATTCTGCTGTTTCATCGTAATCGAGGTCACAAAACCAACCTCTCCATCGTCCTTGAAGAACGCTTTTGTGGGTTCTTTCAAGAGTAGGACTCCAGTGATCTCCTCAGAATACTCCTTTGTTGGCTGCGAGGATGACACATCAGATGGTTCCACCTCTAAAAGCCCCCATCGACCAAGATGAATCTCCATCCCACCCGTATACCCCGTCTTGGTGTATCCATTGATGATCTTCACTCGTGTCCCTGGTTTGATTTCCTTGTTTTTTATCGAGTCAATGTCCCCATTCCATAAGACGAGTCGGCAGGAACCGGAATCATCAGCTATCTCGAGATTTACGACCTTTCCGGGGGAGCCGTTCTTTCTTTTAAATGACTTTGAGTCTGAGACGCTTTGGACTACCCCTGCCACGGTATACTCCCCGTTGGCGGTGAGGTCAGCGATTTTTATGATGCTTTGGGTGTTTCTCCCCAGTTGATCGACCAGGAGGTACGCAATGGTGTCCTTGTCTATCAGCTCATCATATTGTTTATATTGTTTGTTAATTTCTTTTTCAAATTCTTTTATCGGCTTGATGTCAGCGATGAGTTTGAGAAGCTCTGTTTTTGTCTTATGCATCCGCAGCATATCACGGTATGCGGTCTTCTTTCTTATAGTCTGCTGTGTGAATAAAAAAAAAATTGGGGAAGGTGTGGTAGTTGGGTTTGCACCACGGGATGATTCAGGTTACTGGAAGATGAACTCTTAGGTAGATCGAATTGATTTATGGTCGTTTTTCCAGGGGAGTGTGGTTTGTTTGTAATAGGGTTTTGTTTTTTTCTTCTCTGTTTTCTGATACCCGTATTTGTATTCCCCATTCCCTCCATAGCGTTTCTCGGTATAATGCTTCATTTTTCTTCACCTCTCTTCCCGCCGCTTTTATAGCGGGACGCATGGTGGATTCTGTGCTTTTTCCTATTTAAAGCTGATCTGTGAAAATGTCAAAAAGGCAAAAAGAACCTAGGCATCAACAGAGGGAAATCATATATATAATATAGCTGATATAAAGTCGTTAGAGGGATGATTTCCATGAAGAATAAGAAACTCGTTGGAGGACTTTTTGTTGTGATTCTCGTAGCTGTTGTGGTGCTTTCTGGATGTGTGACTCCGAAACATACTATGGTTCCCATGAGGGATGGAGTCCAGCTTGCGACCGATGTGTATGTCAAACAACCAAGTCAGCAGCATGGCGCAATCCTAGTAAGAACGCCCTATAACAAGAATGCCTTGGTCTTGATAGGGACGAACTGGGCGCAGAACGGCTGGCCGACGGTGATACAAGATAGCCGCGGCAGATTCGCCTCTGAGGGGATTGATACGGTGTTTAAAAATGATCAGACCGATGGTCCGGATACTCTTGCTTGGATTGCGCAACAACCCTGGTTCAATGGGAAGGTTGCGACCTTTGGCGGGTCTGCGCTTGGGATTACCCAATATCTCATGGCCGGGTCTAATCCACCTGAGCTTGCTTGTCAGTATATCCAGGTCGCTACCCCTGATATGTACACCCATGCGATGTATCCTGGTGGGCAGTTCCGAAAGAACCTTGTCGAAGAATGGTTGAAAGGACAAGGAAGCACGTATATTCTTCCAGAATTGTGGGCTCATGAGAACTATACCATGGACTATTGGACAAATATCTCCTTACAGGATAACTGGGGGCAGGTCAATGTACCCGCTATCCATATCGGTGGATGGTATGATATCTTCACCCAAGGGACCATTGACGGATTCCTTGGTTACCAACATCTGGGTGGACCTGGGGCGCAAGGAAAATCGAAATTGATCCTTGGTCCGTGGACCCATGGAGGCGCGGGGACTACCACACAAGGGGAACTGACCTATCCAGAGAATTCCCTTGATAACTTCTCCCAGGCGTTATTCTGGCAGATGGCTACCCAGTACACCATGGGCGGCTCCTCAGAGTACGACAGCTGGCCTGCGGTCACGTACTATGTGATGGGTGATGTTACCGATCCTAATGCATCCGGTAATGAATGGCGGTTTGCGGATGACTGGCCGATCCCCTCCATTGAACGTGCCTGGTACCTACAGGGAGATGGCAGCCTTCAGGCTACGCCTCCAACCCAAGACCATCAGTTCAGCTACTCCTATGATCCCTCAAATCCTGTTCCCACCATTGGTGGACAAAACCTGAACATGGCCGCGGGTCCCTATGACCAACGATCAGTGGAAAACCGCTCCGATGTGCTCCTCTTCACCAGCCCCGTCCTTGTTGCCCCCTATGAAGCGACCGGTCCGATCACCGCACGGTTATTCGTCTCCTCGGACTGCCCAGATACTGATTTTACCGTAAAACTCACTGATGTATACCCTGATGGCCGCTCGATGTTGATTACCGATGGGATCCTGCGGATGCGGAATCGAAACGGGTTCGACCATTGGGAGCTTATGGAGCCAGGCACCATCTACCAAATCGAGGTCGACCTCTGGAGCACCTCCTATGTCTGGAACACCGGTCATCAGATCCGTGTCGCGATCTCCTCATCAAACTACCCACGCTGTCTGAACAACCCGAATACCGCGGAGGGGATTTATCAAAATACCACTTCTAACATCGCTCAGAACCTCCTCTATGTTGATACCGTTCACCCCTCCTGTCTGCTGCTCCCAGAAATCCCACCCACTGCCTCCAGCGTCCAACAGAGATGGATTCCTTCGATGGTCTTACCTCTCAACACAGGAGATCATCCTCAGATACGACTCCCGGAACGACTCAAACACCTCCTTGAACAATCACCATTCTTTCCCAAGCTCTCCGAGTATCGCTCCTTCCTCATCCAATAGAATCAACAGATACACACCCCTGCCGACATCCAAATTCACACATCAGAAGCCTCCTTCAGAAACTATATATATTATATAAGACAACTTTTATATAAAAAACGCGGAGTTTCTGCATACACATGGTGACAAAAAAGAAGATCTTTGCAATCGTACTTGTCGTACTCTTTCTCATCAACATCAGTGCTGCGGCACTCATCTTCATCGACATCCAAGTCCTGGCGTTCCCCAACACGACCCTCCGTGTCGATATCGTCGAGATAAACACCGATGAAATCATCATCCATCATGACATCCAACTGTACAACCCGAACTCTTTTGAGATGATTCTACAGGATTTTCATATTGTCGCTCGGACAACCAATGGTGAAGAAGTCACCAACATGACGATAGACGGAGGCTCCATCCCCGGACAGACCAACCAAAGCTACGCAGCTGACGACCGCATCATCATGAAAGGAGAACTCTCCGACTTACTCAGCACCACCATCACCGGAATCGTAGGCTTCAACATCTTTGGCATCATCACCAAAACCATCCCCCTCGAGGTCACCGTACTAACCTCACTAAAGGAAGCATTAAGCAAAATAGCGGTCCCAGACATCACAATTCGCGCGGAAATCGGAGAGATCACCAGATACGGAGTGAACCTCACCACCGAAGTCGAGGTACACAACCCAAACCCCTTCGACATGATGGTAAACAATTTCCAAGTCACCATCACCACAGAAAATGGAAGCAGCGTGGGTCATTTTGATATCCCTGGATCAACCATCCCCGCAGAAAGCACCACGACAGCCACAGGAGCCGGATCAATCCTTCTGACCGCCCTCAACGCCAAAACACTCTCCATCACCATTACCGCAGATGCTGGAGCACACCTCGCAGGAATCAACAAAGCACTTCCGATCACCGCTCAGATTGAGATACTCATGCCAAACCTCGAGGAACTCGTCCCACCCGACAAACCCCTGGAACTCTCCTTAGATATCGACTTATCCCGTGTTCGAGGTGGATTGAAAGGAGATATGACTCTGGAAGTCATCAACCCAACAAAAATCCCCTTCATCGCCACCGACCTCGTCGTGAAGTACTATGGGGTGAAAAACCACCAGAAATACCTTGTGGCGGAAGGACCCTTCGGGTTTGGTGAACTTGTTCCCGAAGCCACCACCTACTTCCATGGAGAAATGATACTGTACTATTCCAAACTTTTGAATTTCTCCGGCAAAGGTTTCTTCCCCGATATGGTCTTTGCCCAACTCTGGGCGAAGATATCACTCCCCGACGTCTCTATTTATATCCCTGTTGCGATTGGATCATATATCGATTTTCATCTCCTCAAACCTAACCAATAACCATTAGATGAAAAAAACACGAGTTTAAAAATTTAAATGAATATAATCTCTATAATTTTATATAAAAAAACATTCATAGAAAACTACAAATATAACGACGTAAATAGCACTATAAGATACGATGCGAGGGAGCCATGGTTGACGTAAAACATTCTAAGCGACAGCTATTCACTATCAAAAAAAGACAATGGTCTCTTTCTAGCATCTTCGTGCTCCTCCTTCTCACCAGTGGAATATCATCCACCTCAGCAACCATCATCCCCCTCGATACACCATTCATAGAATCAACCACCACTACCGACCACATCCCAAACCAAAACACCCTTGAAGCACCCACCACAACAAATCCCTGGTGGAACCCCAACTGGCATTACCGCACCATTTACAACATCACGGGAACCGGTACCATATCCCTCCAAATAAATTTCACACAACTCCTCCGCAATACCCTCCATGTCCTTGACAAAACCTTTGACAACACCACCATCGCTATCGTACAATACTCCGCAAACGGGACCACCACCATCGTCAACACCATCTGGTTCAATGAAACCACCACCTACCACAATAAAACAAACGCAAAAGGCATCCTCACCTGGAAAATCACCACACCATCACTCTACCATGTCTACTTCGACGTCCTCGAAAACCAAGGAACACGCAACCCGACACCAGAAACACCAAACCTCACCCCCTCAGGCAACCCCCAAGCCACCATCATATCCACCCACGGCTGGTGGCCTGCGTTTACCACCTCATTTGAAACCTACTATCCCCCTCCAAAAACACTCAATGTACAACTCCAAACCACCGCACTAGCAACAAACATCACTGCTAAAGTCCTCTACAACAACAACCTCAACTTCACCAAACAACTCACCACCCAGGACCATCTCCAATGGAACATCACCATCGCCAACCTTACAAAAATCGGAGATTGGACCATCCAAATAAACGGACACGACGACGCAGGATATCAACCAACACAGATATCCATCAGTTTCTACATCGGAAAACCAGATCTCGTCGCCACCGCCATCACCGCACCAAACATCTCCTACATAGGAAACAATGTAACCGTCACAGGACATCTCATCGCAAAAAATACCACCGTCGAACATGTCGACATCAGCCTAAAAGTCGACACTATCAACGTCGATACACAAAAAAACCTGACCATACAAAAGAATATCAACACCTCCTACGACCTGGTCTGGGTCAACTGCACCAAAGGAATCCATAACCTCTCAATAAACATTATTTACCACCAAGACTCAAATCAAACAAATAACGTCTGCTGGAAACACATCACCATCGAAGGAATACCAGACCTCTCAGTACTCAATCTGAGTGTCTCACCAACCACCGTCAACGAAGGAAAACCAATCACAGTCAACGCCTTCATCAAAAACAAAGGTGACGGCAACGCAACAGACTACACCATGGTTCTCTACTGCGAACAAAACCAAAACAACCAAACCATGCTCTATATACAAAGCAAAAACACCACGACCTTCTCCCTCAAAAAGAATCAATTTACCAACGTGACACTCACCTGGTCACAGACACGATACGGGAAAACCACCTTCAACGGAGAATGGGCGGTAGGCATACAAATCCTGACCTCCCCAGAAACACCAGACAAGAATGTAACAGACAACAAAAAACCACTCTACCATGCACTCTACGTCATCGCAGCAGAACGAAACCCCCCACTTCTA
>Ga0113563_10001965_pt1 | contig 12101 bp, 9 predicted proteins | sample Mud3Dept3metaG_FD_80117 | JGI IMG/M metagenome (GOLD analysis project Ga0113563, IMG submission 80117) | Freshwater wetland microbial communities from Ohio, USA, analyzing the effect of biotic and abiotic controls - Mud 3 Core 4 Depth 3... | ecosystem: Environmental > Aquatic > Freshwater >...
CTTGTTGGATACCATCGGCGCGGCAAGCTGCTTTGTTCCCCTGACGCAGACTATCCCATTCTTAGAACAGATCGCAGCGACGAGAGCCATGGGAGGCTGGCCGATCATTGGCAGCGCGCTCCAAATGCACCTGCCAGAAAATTTGACCGTATGCCTGGAACAGGCGCGAAGGTTTATCATGGTCGGAGATGTCTGGTATGCGGTCGATATCCTGAGTGAACGCGTTCCCGGACCTGCATTTCTGTCCGCCTTCGACGAAACCCTGACACACATGGACCCATGGCGAAGCGATCCAAACCCATGGGTGCGGCGGGCGACCGGGGTTGCGATCCACCTGTGGGCTAAGCGCCAGCGAGGAACACCCGGAACACAAGATCAAGCCGTCCAGCTTTTATCCTTTTTGGAGCCGCAGTTCGAGGAGCATCAAATAGATGCAATCAAAGGGGTGGGTTGGGGATTAAAGACTCTCGGTCGCTACTACCCCACCGAGACCGCCGATTGGCTGCGCCAGCAGCTCTTCGAATATAAACGTAAACCCCGTGCGCTGATGTTACGGAAAGCGCTTACTTATCTGCCAGAAGCGGAAAAAGCTATTTTATTTCCAGGTGAGGCATGATGTCGCGCCGCACGCAGTTTCTCCTCTATCGACCCAAAACCATCCTCAACAAATCCAAACGCGCCGACCATTGGTTCTGGACACGTTACAGTGCCTATCCCTATATCGGCTGCCAGCATGGTTGTGAGTTCTGCTACTGCCGCGAGCGTAAATACTCGCCGTATGATGATCCCAATGATTTTGCTTACGTGATCAAAATCAAAGAAAATGCTCCGGTCCTGCTACGCAAGGCGTTGGAGCGTACCGCGGTCGACCTGATTTTCACCGGTGACTACCAGCCGGCCGAGCGTAAATTCGGGATTTCGCGCCAGATGCTGGAAGTATGTTATGAACTGGGATTTCCCGTTTTTATCTTGGAGCGCTCGCCGTTGGTCCTGCGCGATCTGGACCTGATCCAGGCTATCCACAAGAAAGCGCGCGCGGTGGTGGCTTTCAGCATCATTACCAGCCCTGATTCACCAGCTTACCCACGGGTTCATCAGATGGAAAGCCTGGCTCCGGACGTAGCCAAACGTTTCGCCGCTATGGAAAAACTGGCTGCGGCTGGTATCCCTACCGGCATTTGCGCTATGCCGCTGCTGCCCGGCTTGTGCGACAGCCGCGAGAACCTGGAAAGCATTGTAAGCTGGACCGCGGACCATGGCGGGGGATTTATTTTAGCCAGCAGCCTGACCCTGGCCGACCAGCAGCGCGACTATTTCTTCAACGTGCTCAACGAACGCTTTTCGGACCTGGCCGGCCCCTACCAGAAGCTATACCCACCCGGCAGCTATGCGCCCGCAGCTTATGATTGGCGAAGTGTAGCCTTGACGGTGCGCGAGCTGTGCATCAAATACGGCCTCTTCGACCGCCAGCCGCGTCCGATTATCCCTGGCGACAAGCGGGCGTTGAACCGTAAGATCGTCGAGCGGCTTGCCGAGCAACTTTACACGCTCGAGCTGGAAGGCGCACCGCCGCACCAGGTATGGGCTTATCGGAAGGCCGCCTGGACGGTAGAGGACCTGGAGCAGGACATCGGCTTAATCGAACAACAGATGGGGATCAAGGGACTGCAGAGCATCCCAGACATCGGGCCGGGAATGGTGGGTAATATTATGGAGCTAATCGCCGAGATCAGAGGAATTTCAAAATCACCCCATTTGGACGCAGATTCACGCTGAATACGTAGATTTTTTCACTTAATTCATTTTCTCCAACCAGGTACGCAGCTGTGCCGGCTCGACAGCTGAGAAATCGATTCGTCCAGTCTGTAAAAACTGGGCAGGTCCGTCCGATTATAATATGAACCAACCTCGAGCAAATCATGGAGGTAAGATTATCCCCCCAAACCCAACTCCCTTCTTGACCGCCGAATGGCGTAGCCTGTTGATGCTTAATTATGAGGTGGATGCAGACACCCTTAAGCCATATCAGCCGGCTGGCGTCGAGCTAGATCTATTCGAAGGCAGGGCATTGGTCAGTCTGGTCGGATTCCGCTTTCTGAATACGCGCGTTCGCGGCTTTGCAATCCCATTGCACCGGAACTTCGACGAGCTCAACTTGCGTTTTTACGTTCTGCGCCGGATGGAGGATGGCTCTGTCCGGCGCGGCGTCACCTTCATCCGCGAGATCGTGCCGCGTTGGGCGATCGCGGCAGTCGCCCGCTGGGTGTATGATGAGCCTTATCTATCCTTGCCTATGCGGCATCGGCTGGAGCTAGAGCAAGCAACCCAACGAATCGAATACAGCTTCCGGTATGGTGGATATTGGCATCAAATTAGCGGTGTGCCTTCCGGCGATTGGTCCCCGGCAGAAGCCGAGCCGGCGACTGCCTTCATTACAGAGCATTATTGGGGATACACCCGGCGCGGTCCAGAGGATACTTCGGAATACCAGGTTGTCCATCCGACCTGGCAAGTCCAGACCGTCTTGCTGTCGAGGTTCGATGGCGATGCGGCCCGTCTGTATGGCCCTGAATTTGTAACGCCTCTATCCAAAGCGCCGCTCTCCGCTTTCCTTGCAGAGGGATCGGCCGTGGCTGTCTACCCGGGAGCGGCGATCAGACCGGCGATGCCTCGCACAGCTTGAGCGACTGCAAAGCCCGCAACGTCACCCACGGATTGGGCGCTCTCTTTGCGCCAAAATTCACCCAGGTCTTGCCGGCATAATCGTATTCCAATTTCCACCGACCATCGGCATCTTGCTTGCTGAGCACCAGATCGATTGCTTCGGCGAGGCGCGGGTCCTTGCCATAGCCCAGTTCTCCCAGCGCTTGGACAATTTGAAGGATATCAGTCACATAAAAAACGGGAAAGCCAAACTTCCACCAACTGCTGCTCGGTTTGTCGCTGCCGCCGTTCGGATATCCGGCCTGGGCCGGATTGCCATCCAACAAAAAGTCGACCCCCATACGTATCGCCCGGTCAATCAAATCTGTGCGCCTCCCTCGAGGCAAACTGGCAAAAGCCAGCATCACTTTGACCGCTCCCCAGGCGCACGGCTGTTTATAGTTTGCCCCACAAGCAAACAGAGGCCCGCATTTGTACGCGTAGTAACGCAGCTTTGCCTGGCTTTCGCTCACGGGGGCGATGCCCTCGCCGGTCACGCTGCGCGCCATCCAGTCGAAGGCTCTCTCCAGGCGCGGGTCATCGTAGCCGAGGTCAAGCAGCGCCCGGCATAAGTTGCCCTGCAGGCAGTCGATCGTGCCGGAAGGCGCATCATTGTGGGAGAACTGACCGGCCGGAGCCAGCGCGTGATTCAGCAGATAGGCGCAGGCGCAGCGGATACGTTCATCCAAGGCTGCCGAAGCGCCTAACTGTCCCAGCAAAATGAGCGCCCAGACGGTCGAGTAATATTTCGGACCATACCCTGGTCCCGGTTTTGACCAGTATCCGTCCGGCTGCATTTCCGCCAGGATGCGGGCGATCGAGCCCCGGGTATGGGCCTCGTTGCGCACACGGACCAATTCCGGATCATCCGGCGGAGCGTCCATGAGATCACGTAGAGCCAGGTAGCGCACGCCCGGGTCATCCGATGCAAGCAGCCAGGATAATGATTTCCCATGTAGTTGATCTGTCCAGCTCATTGGATTTACCTCTTGGTTTCTTTGGACCTAACTTATATTCTGCACCGGATGGCGCAGCACAGTCTTCAGCTTCTCCGGAGCAGCCTTGCGCGGATCGCCCATATAAATCTCGTGGTGCCTGCCGTGCATCGTAAAACCATTTGCAGAGGCAAAGTCGTCCATCTTGGCGATCGTTTCCATTTCCGTGGCATACGGACCAATGTGCATAATTTGGATACACAGACCTTCTTCGAATTTCTCCAGGTTTAGCTTTGCGAAGACCGGCTGGTCGCCGCGCTTCTTGCGCAACTGCGCCAGTCCATCCGCAAACATCTCGGCGGTTACCAGGTCGGGTTGCATGATCATAACGGTATATTGCCAGCCGGCCGGGTTGGTGATATCGAAGGTCTCCCGGTTGAAACCTTCTACACCCCACAGACCTTCCAGCGCCATCACCGGATAGTCGACCGGGTTTTCTTTGCGCAGCTTGGCTGTAAATTTCAAGGTGTAAGAGATCCCATACAGCGCCTCCATGGCGGCCTGAAATGTGGGCGAGCTGCCCGGGCCGTGACCGGGCTCGATCTCGCCATTGATCATGGCAAACTGGAAGGAGGGCACATGTACTACTTCAACTTGTTTAGCGGGTGGATTATAGAGATGTTTCCACTGTTTGCGTAAGTCGAGGGTTTCCATAACTTACCTCCAAAATTCTATTAACCGCGGATGATCACAGATTTTTTTTAGACTAATTTCATTATGGCACGAATTTACGATTTTGGGAAATCTTATTTGGATTTTTCGTGGTCAACAGATAGATCAAGCCTTCGCCTCAATTTGACACCATTCTCCCTACAAGATATACTAATCAAAGACTAGCCGAGATTTCGCAGGAAGAATTGTGAAGCGTAAACCTGCTGCCCCCAAATTACAACTGCGCGCCTGGTTCTGGACGGCCCTGGTGCCTGTCCTCATCATCTTGCAGGTGCTCTTCCCGAATAAAGTGTGGGTCGCTTTGATTGTCGGTCTGGGTGGCTGTTGGCTGGTGGCCTTCTTCTGGGCGCATACGCTTCGCCGTTCCATCCGGTTGGAGCGCGAGATGCGCTACGGCTGGGCGCACGTCGGTGATATGCTCGAGGAGCGCTTCACTCTGATCAACAGTGGACTGGCGCCGGCGCTGTGGGTTGAGATTATCGACCAATCCACTCTGCCCGAATATTCCGTCGGTCGAGTTACCGGGATTGACGGAGATTCGCGCTATTCCTGGAAGACCAGCCAGGTCTGTAGCCAGCGCGGCCTGTACGTTTTGGGACCGACGCAATTACAAACCGGCGACCCATTGGGCTTTTTTCGGGTGACGGTCGACCTGCCCGGTTCGACGGTCCTGATGGTCACGCCGCCGGTCGTGCCGCTGCCGGCGATCGATGTCGTTCCCGGCGGGCGGGTCGGTGAGGGCCGGCGCGCTCGTCCGGACCCTTTGGAGCAGACCGTCAGCACCAGTGGCGTCCGCCAGTACCAGCCCGGCGACCCGCTGCGCTGGATCCACTGGCCGACCTCTCTGCGCCTGCAAGAACTCTACGTCCGAAATTTTGATAATACCCCTGCCAGTGATTGGTGGATTTTCTTAGATTTGGAAGCGGCAGTCCAGATCGGTACAGGCTTTAACTCCACGGACGAGCATGCGATTATCCTGGCGGCTTCGATGGCAGACCGCGGCCTGCGCCAGGGCCATGCCGTCGGACTGGCTGCCTCTGCCAAGGAGCTGGTCTGGCTGCCGCCCACCCATTCCGCCGACCAACAGATGCAGATCCTGCGCGCACTGGCGCTCGCCCAATTGGGGACGGCGCCGCTCGACCAATTGCTTAATGCCGCCCGGTCATCCCTGCGGCGCGGCGCCAGCCTGATCGTGATCACACCGTCTTTGAACGCCGCCTGGGTAGAAGCGCTGTCGTTTTTCGTGCGCAGCCACCTGTCGCCGACCGTCCTGTTGCTCGACTCGGTTTCGTATGGCGGCAGCGTCGATTCGGGACGCATCCAGAGCGGGTTGATCAGCCTGGGCGTAACGCCATATATCATCCGGCCCGAGCTGCTCGACCGGCCGGAAGCGCGCCCAGGCCATGCCGGCGAATGGGAATGGCGCGTGACCGGATTCGGCCGGGCTATCCCGCTGCGTAAACCATCTGATCTTTCCTGGCATAAGGTGGGTGGCTGATGGAAGCGATTCTACGGATCGGGTATCGGACGGTGCGCTGGATGGGCGGGGCGAATATCCTGGCTATCTTGCTACTGGCGATTGCCATGGCCAGCCTGATTTTCGGGGTACAGGTTTCGATGAGAGGGTTGGACTCCTGGCCGGTGTTTGCCATGGCACTGGCAGGGATTTTCTTGGGTTGGCTATTGGCCGGGACGCGGCTGAAGGGCTGGATGGCGGCGCTTATTGCGGCGGTCACCGGCCTGGTAGTGGTCGGTTTAAGCATCGGCCGGCTGGCAAAACCGTTCGTTGCGCTGGCCGTCGCGGCCGGAGATTGGTACATCCAGGTCGCCAGTCTGAGCCGTTTCAGCCAGAAAGACCCGGCCTCCTTCGCACCGACCGGGTTGGACCAGGCCTGGACCGGTTTCCTGACAGCAATCGGCACGCTGCTCGACCGCTCGCGCCTCTGGCTTCAGGCGTTGTCTATTGGCCAGCCCAATTACGATCCTCTGGCCGTGCTACTGGTGTGGGGCATCCTGGCCTGGGGGTCAGCGGTATGGGCGGCCTGGTGGCTGCGCCGGCGCCAGCAGGCTCTGATCGGTTTGGCGCCCTCCGGGATCTTGTTGGCCGTTACCCTGGCGTACAGCGGAGGCGCTGCTTATCCTTTGATCACCTGGATTGGAGCGACGATCTGCCTGCAGGTGGTGAGCAGCTATTTAAACTATAAAGACGAATGGCAGGCGCGCCGCCTCGACCGGGCAGATATCGAAGGGGATTGGGCTTTAATGGTCCTTTTCATCGTTGCCGTATTAATGGGCCTATCCCTGGCCGTGCCGTCGTTTTCGATCCAGAAGATCGTTGACGAGGTGCAGCAAACCATCGCGCCCCAAAACCAAACCAGCAGCAATGTGGCTGCCGCGCTCGGGCTGCGTCAACGCCCGCAGAAAATCTACACACCGCTGGAATCAGCCCAGAGCCCCGGGTTGCCGAACGAGCACCTGCTTGGGAGCGGTCCTGAGCTGTCGGAACGAGTGGTGATGAGGATTTCCGTAGACGGCCTTACTCCATTGCCCAGCCAGATCCTCGCAACCCACCCGGAACTTGCCCCGCCCAACTACTACTGGCTCAGTACAACCTATGACCGCTATACCGGCCGAGGCTGGGGTACGACCCTGAGCGGGCTACAAAAATTTCCGGCCGGCCAGTCAATCGGCAATAAACTGGATAGCCCGCAGGGCGCGCCCTATGAAAACATACGCCAGAATGTTCAGATGACCAGCGGTAAGGGTGGAGTGTTGTATGCCAGCGGCGAGTTGTTGTCTGTCTCGAAAGATTTCCAGGTCGCCTGGCGAGGCAGTGGAGATTTGTTTGGTGCGCAATCAAATTCGGCCAGTTATTCGGTTGATTCGCGCCTTCCAGCGGCGAAGCCGGAGCAGCTCCGACAGGCCGGGCAAGCCTACCCTGAGTGGATCCAAAAGACTTACATTGCCTTGCCCGAAAGTGTGCCGCGACGGGTATGGGACCTGGCCTTGGACCTGACTGCCACGAAAAAAACCGCCTACGACAAAGCACTGGCCATCGAAAGCTATTTGCGCACATTTCCATATACACTCGACCTGGGGCCTCCGCCAGCGGACCGCGACCTGGTCGACTATTTCCTGTTCGACCTGCAACGCGGATACTGCGATTATTACGCTTCGGCCATGGTGGTGCTGGCGCGGGCAACCGGCCTGCCAGCCCGGGTGGCAATCGGCTACGCCAGTGGTACATACCTCCCCGAACAGGCAATCTACAACGTGACCGAGGCCGATGCACACGCCTGGGCGGAAGTATATTTCCCCGGTTATGGTTGGATTGAGTTCGAGCCGACCGCCGGGCGACCGCCGATCGAGCGCACAGAAAAGAAGGTTAAACCCACACCAACGGTCTCGCCATCTTCTTCAGCTACGCCCCTCACAACCGAATCTGCTCGCCGGCTGCAAAGGCTTCTTTCAGTGGGGGCGATGGGAATGATTGGCCTGTTTCTGGCGTTTCTTATGTGGAGAATCATAGAACGCCTGCGCATGCAGCGGCTGACTCCGCAAAAGGCCATTACGCTGTTATTCGGCCGTCTTTATCGACGCGGCCAGGCACTCGTCGCTGACCGCGGGCCAGGCCGGACTCCGAATGAGTTCACCGCTGAGCTTAGCCAGTTCGTGGCGAGGATTTGGTCCGGGCCTGGGGCGCAACCCACCGCGAAATCTATGATCGAACACATGGAAGGATTATCTGACGCCTATGCGCAGGTTATTTACAGCACTCACCCGGTCGGCGAAGCCGACAAGCAGCAGGCCATCCAGGCCTGGCAGGGTTTGAGCCTGCGCCTGTGGTGGGCGCGCCTGCGGAAAGCGCTTCCGTTTCGATAGAACAGGAGAACCATGCTTCCAAAATTCTTACAACTTATTCCGGAATATCGGGATTATGTGTGGGGCGGCGACCGGCTACGTCCGGGCATGGTCCCAACCGCAGAAGCCTGGGTCGTATATGAGAAAGATCGGATCGATTCCAGTCCCGCCGGGCAGGACCTGGGCGAGCTGACAGTCGAATATGGCGCGGCTCTGCTCGGCCAGCGAGTTCATAAACGGAGCGGCGAACGCTTTCCACTCCTGATCAAGCTGATTGACAGCGCCCAATGGCTTTCCGTGCAGGTCCACCCAACAGATGAACAGGCTATACAGATCGAAGGACCAGGACAGCTCGGAAAAACCGAGGCACATCATATTTTGGAGGCCGCACCAGGCGCCCAGTTGATCGCAGGCTTGCGGCCCGGCACCAGTCGGGCAGAAATGGAAAACGCCATCCGCAAAGGGGACATCCAGGAGTTGGTGCAATACCTGGACGTCCAGGCTGGAGACACGATTTATATGCCAGCAGGAACGATCCACGCCATTGGTCCGGGGTTGTTGATCTATGAGGTCCAGGAGGCCTCCGATCTCACCTACCGAGTTTACGATTGGGGCCGCCCACCGACCGGCGGACGCATCCTGCACATTGATAAATCGCTGGCGGTGGCAAATCCGGATCTCCATCCGCAGCCAGTGCCGCTGCCCCGGCTGACCGATGGAGAGCGGATTAGCCTTTGTCAATCGCCTTATTTCACCCTGGAAATGCTCAACGCCCAAACCCGGGATATCCATCTGAACACCGCGGGCGAGACCTTCCACGCGTTGACCGTGATCGAAGGTTCTGCGCAGTTGAATGCTGGCAATGAGACCATCCAACTTGAAAAATTCGAAACTGCGTTGATCCCCGCTGCCACTCGCCGCTATCAAATTCATCCGGACCGACCGTTTCGACTACTCAAAGCCAGCGTCGAAGAGGTTTAAATTAACCCTTGACTCTGACGTTACGTTATAGTGTAAGATTGGGGGTATGAAGCACGGTTTGAAAGCCTACACTGTACACGAATTGGCCTCCCTGGCAGGCGTCAGTGTGCGTACACTGCACCATTACGACCAGATTGGCCTGCTGCGGCCCTCAGCGCGCACGGCCGCCGGTTATAGGCTGTATAGAGAGCCGGAGCTGCTGCGTTTACAGCAAATCCTGTTCTATCGCGAGCTGGACTTCCCACTTGGGCAGATCAAGGAACTCCTGGAACAACCCGGATTTGACCCCGTGCAGACTTTACGCGAACATCGAGGTTTACTGCACGAACAGGCACAACGGCTCGAAAGGCTCTTGAAGACCGTGGATAAAACAATTTTAAAGTTAACGGAGGAACGAGTGGAATTGACCGATGCAGAACTTTACGAGGGGTTTACGAAAGAGCAGGCTGAACGCTACCAGCGCGAAGCCCGTGAACGCTATGATCCGAAACTGGTCGAAGAGTCCGAACGGCGCGTCCGCAAGATGACCAAAGCTCAGTGGAGCACGATCAAGCAAGAGGGTGACGCAGTGACCCGTGGATTGGCAGCGCTCATGGATCGCTCCCCAGGCGATCCCGAGGTGCAGCAGCTTGTCGCCCGGCACCATGCCTGGATTGAGAATTTTTACACGCCAACCCCCGAGATTTATCAAGGCCTGGGCCAGCTCTATGTTGAGAATGATGAATTCCGAGCGAATTATGACCGCTATCGCTCTGGCCTAGCCGATTTCATGCAGGCAGCGATGAATTACTACTGCGATCATGAGTTGAGCAACTAAATTAAAATGGGATTTTTTATGTTTTAACCTCACTTAGCGCTGCCACCAGGATCGTTTCTTAACTTGCCACAGGTCAATCGCCAATCGCGTCTGCTCATAACCACGCTCGATCAGCTCCTGCCAACGCTCGAAGGCATAGACCGGAACAGGCCGGTCCGCATACAGATGCACGTATTTAACTGGCACGCGAACTGCTGCAGCGATTGCAAACTCCAGATCGAACTGGCGCTTCTGGACGGTGTTGGCCAAACGGTTAAATAGCGGTCCAAATCCATCGGCCTCCTCTGGGGTGTCCCGCCATTCTCGTACATCCAAAGCAATGATTTCGCGGGGCCGGACGCTCAAAGCCGGCTCGATGGGTAGATTGCTAACCAGGGTGCCATCTACTAATAACTTGCCGTTTCGGTTAATCGGCGTGATCCAGGGCGGTAGCGCAGTGGTAGCTAATAATGCCTCCAGTACCAAATCATCGGGTTTTAAGCCATAAATTATTCGAGTAGAGTGATTGATGTCGGCAGAGACCATCAACACCTGCCGATCCGACAAATCACCGAAGCACAATTTGGGAGTTATTCCATGTTGGATAAATAATTCGCGCAATCGACGGGATGGCTCAGTAGTTGGCCGGCGAACCAATGCGCGGAATGCCATGCGCAAGTAATCATTGGATAGGATTTTCTTCTCTGCCGCATCCTGATAGACCCGTCCCAGCTCTGTCAGGCTCGTCTCATTCATACCGCGTAAGCCCACAAAAGCTGCATTCGCTGCACCGATTGAAGTTCCTACCAGAATATCCGGATCGTAACCAGACTCTAATAAAGCGCGCATTGCGCCGACTTGCAATGCGCCACGCGCCCCGCCGCCGCTTAAGACCAGCGCCAATCTCTTTCGCATATTTTCTCCTTAATTCGCACATCCAAGACTCTCAATATTATATCTTCAGCGGCTTTAAGCAGAGATCAAATACTCGAAATACGTACTTGATAATTTGATTCTATTAATATAAAATTAGTATTAATACCCACTCCCCATGAGTAATCCAATCAATTCAATTTAATAAGCTAGATAAGGAGAGAAATTATGGCAGCAACAAGCGTAACAAATGAAAGACGAGGCGGCCCACCCTGGTGGCTCGTCCTCATCGAAGGAATCCTGGCAATCATCGTCGGTATATTACTCTGGATGTATCCAGCGAGAACCTTCGTTTGGTTGGCGTTCTTCATCGGCATCTACTGGTTCATCAGCGGGATTTTCGACATTGTTTCGATCTTTTTTAACCGCGCCATGTGGGGGTGGAAGCTGTTCATGGGGATAATCGGCATCCTGGCTGGTCTATTCTTGATCAACTACCAATTGCGTGGAGCTACTACCCTGGCATACGCCACCGCTATTTTAATCGGCGTGATGGGCTTGTTCTATGGAATCCTAGCCTTGATACGCGCTTTCCAGGGCGCCGGGTGGGGAGTCGGAATATTGGGCGTTGTCAGCATGATCTTTGGTGTTTACATCCTGGCCCATCCTCTGGCAACCACCCTGGTGATACCGTGGTTGTTCGGACTCCTGGGCATATTCGGCGGCATCCTGGCGATCTTTGGCGCCTTCGCCCTGCGCTCGGCTGAAAAGGCGCAAAAAGCCGCCGCAGCGAAGGCATCAGTTCCGACCATGGCTCGCGCCGCTCAGGTTGGTGACATCGCCGCTGCTCCGGCAGCTCCAGTTGCGCCAGCCGTAGCCGGAGTGGCTGCTGCGGGTGTCGCAGCAGCTGTAGCAAAGCCTGAGGCAGCAGAAGCACCGACGCCTGCGGCCGAAGCAGTTGCGGCGGATGTGCCTGTTGAAACTATGACCGCGGTCGAAACCGCCGAAGAGATGCCGGGCGAACAGGCGGTCGAGAAGATGGCAGAGGCAAGCGAGGCAGAAGCTGGTGTGGTAGCCGAGACTCCAGCTGCACTCGGAGTGGCTGCCGCGGGAGTAGCAGCAGTTGCGGTCTCGAAACCCGAAGTTACAGAGGAACCGGCCCCGGTGAGCGAAGTATTGGCGGCGGAAGCGCCTGCTGAAACCATGATGGCAGTCGAAAC
>Ga0113563_10001966_pt1 | contig 12101 bp, 10 predicted proteins | sample Mud3Dept3metaG_FD_80117 | JGI IMG/M metagenome (GOLD analysis project Ga0113563, IMG submission 80117) | Freshwater wetland microbial communities from Ohio, USA, analyzing the effect of biotic and abiotic controls - Mud 3 Core 4 Depth 3... | ecosystem: Environmental > Aquatic > Freshwater >...
ATCAATGTCGTAGTGATGCGGGATTACAACGAAGATGATGTGGTAGAAATGGCGCGCTTGACGTTGACACACCCCTGGCAGGTGCGTTTTATCGAGATGATGCCATTTGCAGGGGCAACTGATTTCCAAAGCTTGCAAGAAGTAGGGATGTTTGAGATTCAGCGGCGTATCGAGAAGGATATTGGCAGGCTCGAGCCATTGAACGGCGGAATGCTGGATGGAGAAGCACGCATGTATCGCCTGCCGGGTAGCCTCGGCTCGGTGGGGTTTATCGCATCTTTGAGCCATCCTTTTTGCGCCAGTTGCACCCGTGCCAGGCTAACTTGCGATGGGATGCTACGTCTTTGTCTGTTAAGGGAGTATGAAGTCGATCTGCTAAAACCTTTGCGCCAGGGAGCAACGACTCATGAGTTGCGGCAAATGATATTGGATGCCATCTGGAACAAACCCTGGGGACATCAGGTAGCCTATGGATTTATCCCGATGAACCGGGTGATGAGCGAGATAGGGGGATAGGCTCGCCTGGGATTAAGCGCCAGCTAAACGCTGTAATTTCATATTGATTTCACGCCATTGGATTTTTGAAATCCCCAATTTCTGGCGGATTTTTTCCGATTCCATGCCAGTGCGCCAATCATTCAGTGCACATGTCCAGCGGCACATGTCAAAGGAGAGGTGCTTCTCTAATTGCGCTTCTTCACCAATATCCTCTAATAAATATTCCAGCCGGCGCGGAGACCAGGGGAAGAGGCGATCATCCAGTCTGTACTGGGATTGGTACTCCTGAAATGCTAGAATCCAGTCATCCGGAAGAGGAATTTTGCGTTCTTTGTAACGATTTTGTGGGCTGGCATAACGCACAAATAGGAATGGCCCTGATGGAGCCTCTGTTTCTACATGATTGAGTTTGAGAGCCAGACACTCGCCTTTCTTAATGCCTGTGGCAAGCAATAATGCGAGCAGGGTAAATGGTCGAGAATCCGGATGGGGGCCTTGCTGATGAGCTTCGGCAGCCTTCAATGCAGCCTCTAATTCCTCGGAATTAAGCACCTCGGGTAAAGGACTAAGGACAGATTGCTGGGGAACTTTTTCTGCGGGATCAATAAGCAAGATTGCATTCTGGTGCAACCAACGGAAGAAGGCTTTGATTGAGGTGATGCGGCGCGCCAGTGTTTTCGGGCTACAAGGCACCGGGCGCGCGGATTGCATCCAATCCAGGAATTGGTTGATATCAACGGTTGTGATGTTTCCAATCGGGCGATCCGGTGGGAAGTAAGATGCGAACAGGTTCAGGTCTGCAGTGAAGGCTTTGATAGTGTGGGGAGATAATCCTTGATCTTCCAGGTAGTAGTGCCAAGCTTTCACGGTCGGAATGATAGGGTTATTCGGTGTGATGTGTGCGGTGGGTTGTGTGGTTGAGGTTCTACTTTCGGGAGACATATGACCTCCAGGGTTGCGCATAGTTTTTTCGCATAGTCGACTTCTTTGAATATATGATAAATTTACAGATTTGTCAATAGGCCTTCTTATTCAAATTGGATAGATTTAGGCTTTATTCGGGTATAATAGGCACGTTAATCGGAGGCCGTAGAATTCTGGATCAAAGCATAGTTAAGCCAGATTTCTAACGGGAAATTTCTTAAACTTTGGAGAAGCTATGAAATTTACGTGGATCCTTGTGGTCTTGATGATCGTGGTTCTTTCGCTTAGCGCTTGCGGCGGACAAACACCTGCAACCGAATTGCCGGACGCAGCAGGTGATACTGCTACTGAGCAGGTTACCTATCCAGCTCCCCAAGCTTTAGAGAATCCAACCGCCGAAGTAATCGCAAGCGGTGCTTATCCAGCACCTGGTGCAGGTGAGGAGATATCCTGGGACGAAGCGAAGACGATGATCCTAAACGGGGAGATCAACCGGGTTATGCAGGCACATACCATGGTGGTAACGCTATTTACAAAAGATGGTCGGGTGCTTGTTACGATTGAGCCGAATATCGATGATGTTCTTACAGTCGTTGAAGAATGCGGTGATGTATGCAAGGATACGACAGTTGTTACCGAATAACTTATATTTCTGACCTAGACTGGGGAGAGGTTCCCTTCTAATCCTAAGCTTGGGGCGATACGCCGCATTGCTTGAATTACATTATCCACATGCTCCCATAAAGGCATGCCGAATTCGCTGGCAGCCTTCTCGATTTCCTCACGGTTAGCGCCAGCCGCGAAGGCACGATCTTTCCATTTTTTCTTTACTGAGGATGCTTCTAAGTCATAAAGAGAGCGGGAGGGGCGCACCAGGGCAACAGCGGTGATTAATCCGGTGATCTCGTCGCAGGCATACAGGGCTTTCTCCAGGGATGACTGGCGTGGCACACCGGTGTGATCAGCGTGACTTAAAACTGCGAGTACAATAACTTCTGGCACGCCTCGCGCACGCAGGATAGGCGCGCCATCCATGGGGTGGTGCTCCAGGGATGGATGTATTTCCCAATCAAAGTCATGTAAAAGCCCCGCCAATCCCCAGGTTTCTTCTTCTTCCCCGAGTTTTTCAGCATAGTAGCACATCGCTGCTTCAACGGCGAGCATGTGCCGCAGCAGATTTTCGTTCTTTATAAATTCATTGACAATGACCAGGGCTTGTTCGCGATTCATTGCGCCTCCGTAGGGAAGATGGGTTCGGGATTGCCCAGGACAGGTACAGGGCGGGAGATAAACAGCTCCCATACAGCGACTACTGTGGCGAAAGTCTCTCGCAAATTCCAATACAACAGGGAAGCGGGACGATAGCTCCGGCGGTCGGCGTTTACTCCAGTTGCGGTGATCCCCAGGATGTGACAGGTATAGAGGGCGCGTGGAAGGTGGAAGCTCTGTGTAACCAGAATCGCTTGGCGAATGCCAAAGATATCGCGCGCCCGGTAGCAAGTGTCGTAAGTGCGTCTTCCTGCATAATCCAAGACAATATCTTCCTTGGGCACACCCAATTCAAGCGCATAGTTAGACATCGCACCTGGTTCATTGTAATATTCAAAGCGGTTATCTCCGCTCATCAGTAATTTATCGACTTTTCCATCAAAATACAGACGAGCAGCAGTGAAGACGCGATCTCGTAACACGGGGGATGGTCTCCCATCCCGCCACAGACCAGCACCAAACACGATCGCTACGCGTTGCCTTGGGGAAGTTTCGGGTAAATAGATTCTCGTATGAGCATAAAAAACGGTGATGGCTCGTGGCAGGAGGATAACCGCCGCTGCCATAACAATTAGTACCATGAGGGTTGAAACCGTCATCTTAATAATCCGTCTGAACATTGTTGCAGATTTTACCATGCTATGCAGGACTTACCTCTTGTCTGGAATTTCCCCCGCGGTTACAATCCTTCCTCTATGTAGGAAGGTGCTATGCATTCAGAAGATGCCTACCAAAAAACTCTAGACTATTTATACAGCTTTGTCGATTATAGCCTGACGCGTTCTTTCCGTTACACACCAGATAAGTTCGATCTGGGGAGAATGGCTAATTTTATCGCCTTCCTTGGTCGCCCAGATAAAGCATACCCGATTATTCACGTAGCTGGAACGAAAGGAAAAGGTTCAGTCTCTTCTTTTTGCGCCAGCGCCTTGCACTCCGCGGGATATTGCACAGGGTTATACACCTCACCCCACCTGGTGGATTACACTGAGAGAATTCAACTGAACGGACAACCCATCTCTCACGATGAACTTGTAATCTTGGTGAATGAGCTTCGACCTTACCTGGACTCAGGCACACAATTGACCACTTTCGAGATCACCACCGCCCTGGCTCTTCTCTATTTTGCGCAAAAAGGAGCGAACGCTGTCGTTCTGGAAGTCGGTTTAGGCGGGCGCTTAGACGCAACCAATACCGTCACACCGGTGGTCTCTGTAATTACTTCCCTTTCTTACGACCATTCGCAGTACTTGGGTGAGACACTGGCCGAGATCGCCGGGGAAAAAGCGGGGATCATCAAGCCAGGTGTACCAGTCGTTTCTGCACCACAAAAGGACGAGGCACGATTGGTGATTGAGAGAGTTGCCGCTGAGCGAGGATCTCAATTGGTACAGGTGGGTAAGGATTATCTATATGCACCTCTGGCACATTCCTTTTATAACCAGACTTTCTTAGTTTGGCCTGCTTCTGATCAAACCTATGTGGATGAATATATTGAATCGGGAGGCTTATATGAATGGGAGCCTACTCGATTGACCATTCCTCTCTTAGGATATCACCAGGTGGAAAACGCAGCAACGGCATATGCCGCATTGCAGTCGGTGCGCACCCGAGGTCTGGCCATCGATGAGAATGCTATTCGTAAGGGATTCGCCCAGGTATTCTGGCCAGGGCGGTTTGAAATACTTCAGCGTTACCCACCAGTGGTGATCGATTGTGCACATAACCGCGATTCGGCGCTGAAGTTACGCCTGACACTGGACGATTACTTCCCCGGCATGCCAGTGATTTTAGTCTTCGGCGCTTCAGAAGATAAAGATGTGGGTGGGATGTTCGCTGAGTTATTGCCACGTGTAAGACAGGTGATTGCCACACAATCAATCCATCCGCGGGCGATGGAACCTGAACGCTTGGTTGAAATGGCGCATCAGTTTGGTTGCCCAGCCAGGATCGTCCCAACGATTGAAGAGGCGTTAGCAGAGGCGATACACCTGGCGGAAGGAGAAGCAATAGTGCTTGTAACTGGCAGTATATTTATCGCCGCAGGGGCTCGCGATACCTGGTACAATCAAATTGTTGTAGAAGATTAAAACGAAGCTTGAGGTCAATTCAGCAGGATTGGTGGATATAACGGATGAAAAATAGTGATTGGTATTCCCAAGAAGATGAGGAATTCGGAGAAGCTTTACACCGGCGTACGGAAGAGCTTTACAGTATTCCTGACGCGGTTACCAATCGGGATGGCTTAATAGAGTGTCCAGTTTTACCCTTACGCGACCTGGTGGTTTTCCCTCATATGGTATCACCAGTATTTATCTCGCAAGATCAAGCTTTGTTAGCAGCAGAGGAAGCTCAGCTCAACGACACCACAGTGATTGGTTTAACCCAACTCGATCCTGACCTTGATAATCCAGGGCCAGATGATTTCAACCCGGTTGGTGTGGAAATGGCAGTCGGTCGCCTGTTAAACATGCCTGATAATTCCAGCTCAGCCCTGGTACAGGGCAGGCGGCGTGTGGAGGTGATTGCTTTTACTCAGATTGAACCCTTCTTGATCGCACGTGGACGACCTATTAACGAATCAGTCGATGTTGATCGCAATACAGATGCTACCATGCGAACAGCACTGGAAATGTTTCAGAAGTGCGTACAGCTTGATCGTAGCTTGCCAGACGAGGCATATCTCTACGCGTTGAATATCGAAGAACCGGGCTGGTTGGCGGATATGATCGTCACAACCATTGCTCCGCCGCTTTCTGCACGTCAGGAATTGCTTGAAACCATCGATCCCCTGGAGCGATTGAAAAAAGTCATAGGCTTGCTTGTCAAGGAGGCAGATGTACTCGAGCTGGAAGATGAAATACACAGTCGCGCCCAAGGCGAGGTTGACCGGTCGCAACGTGAGTTCTACTTACGCGAACAAATGAAGGTCATCCAGTCGGAGCTGGGAGAGGGCGATCCATGGACACGTGAAGTCTATGAGCTTCAGACGCGCATCGAATCTGCTGAGTTACCTGAGGAAATACAGGTACGTACACTTAAAGAGGTTGCCCGCCTGGGGCAGATGCCGATGATGGCGCCCGAGGTAGGCATTATCCGCAGTTATATTGAGTGGATTCTGGATTTACCTTGGAAGAAAGCCTCGGAGGACAATCTGGATGTGCGCCATGCAGCACAGGTTTTAGAGAGCGCTCATTACGGTCTGCCGCGTGCTAAGGAGCGTATCCTGGAATATATTGCAGTGCGTAAGCTGAATCCGAAGAAACAGCGCCAACCCATCCTGTGCTTCGTTGGGCCTCCTGGCACCGGTAAAACCTCGCTGGGACGTTCTATATCAGATGCATTAGGTCGTAAGTTCGTCAGGCTCTCTCTCGGTGGAGTGCGAGATGAGGCAGAAATTCGAGGGCACCGGCGAACTTATATTGGGGCTTTACCAGGTCGTATCCTGCAAACAATGCGCCGTGCTGAGACGGTTAATCCGCTTTTTATGCTCGATGAGATTGATAAGCTTGGTCTGGATTTTCGCGGCGATCCAGCGGCTGCGCTCTTAGAAGTCCTCGACCCTGAGCAGAATCACGCCTTCTCAGATCACTACCTGGAAGTGCCCTATGATTTGTCCAGGGTGATGTTTATCACGACAGCCAATACATCCATGACCATCCCTTCAGCGTTGCTAGACCGAATGGAGGTTATTGAATTCCCCGGATATATCGAGGAAGAGAAGTTAGAGATTGCGCGACGATTTTTAATCCCGCGCCAGATAGAAGAAACCGGTTTGGAAACAGGGGATGTAAATTTCCCCGACCAGGTTATTCAGCGGATTATCCGCGAGTATACTTATGAAGCTGGGGTGCGTAATCTAGAACGAGAGATTGGCCGCGTTTGCCGCAAGATCGCCCGCATGAAAGCCGAAGGTAGAAGATTCTCAGCAGAGATTAAAGCCTCAGCTTTGGAAAAGTTCCTCGGACCGCCGCAATTCTTTAACCTGGAAGCAGAGCGAAAAAATGAAATAGGTGTGGCAACCGCGATTGCCTGGACTGAAAGCGGGGGTGAGATTATGCCAGTCGAGGTGTTGTTGTTAGAAGGTAAAGGCACCTTGCAAATCACAGGTCAGGTAGGTAGTGTTATGCAAGAATCTGCTCAGGCGGCGCTATCTTACTTGAAATCACGCTCACGGACATTGAAGATTGATCCGGAAGTATTCGAGCAAACTGACATCCATATCCATATCCCTGAGGGCGCTATTCCTAAAGATGGGCCTAGCGCTGGCATCACGATTTGCACCTCCCTGGCTTCTGCTTTTACCCGTAGAGAGGTCCTTCGAGATGTGGGCATGACAGGCGAAATTACCCTGCGCGGGCGTGTTCTGCCAGTTGGTGGGATTCGCGAAAAGGTCCTGGCGGCACATCGCGCCGGCTTGAAAACGGTGTTAATTCCAAAGCGGAACGTAAAGGACCTGGTGGATGTGCCCAAACGGGCGCGAAAAGAGCTGAATCTCGTTCCGGTGGAGCATATGGATCAAGTTCTAAAGATAGCTCTTGCTCCGCTTCTCTCCAAATCTAAAACCAATTACCCCAAGCCAGCGAAGGTTGCAAAAGAATCCGTCGCAGGTGTTTCAGGTGAAACAGGACCAACGTGGTCAAGCGACGTTATCCCTTCCCCACCATTACCGTAGTTCAAGAATCAGACAGGTCGGCAGTTTGGAGATGCTGACCTGTTTTCATTATGCCTTCATTAAAGAGATGGATTGAGGTTATGTGACAGCTTATAAAGCCGTGGAGCGTGGGATGCAATTACATTTTCATCTCTGCGCCAGGAGAATTTTTCGCCAACACCACCATATTCATAAGCCAATAACCAGGGTTTAGACCAAACTCCCGCACTAATACTTGATAAAACCCAATCCAGTATTTTCCAATCTGCCTCCAAGGCTTCCAGATGATGGTCAACTGGATGTCCGCGACGCCAATGCAGTCCGGTGAAGTGCAGCTCTCGCAACTGATTTACTGGTAATTGGGAAATATAATCCTTTTCATCCATCTCCAGGTAATGGGCAGCAATACGGGCATGAGATATATCTAAGAGCAGATTACATCCCGTTTCCAGAAGAACTTGCTGGACCACAGTGGGTTCGACCACTGGGCGCAGGATTTTTCCCTTCGGACCGATGTATGGTACGTTTTCGGCAATCACGCGCTCCGCTCCAAAAAGGCTGATTACATATTCTATGTCTGTAACCAGTTGAGCTATTATCCGTTCAATGTGATTTGGATCGTTCGTGTCAACAGGAATGTCGGGGTAATCATCTGTCGTTGGGTAGAGATGAACATTGACAAACGGGGTGCCAGTTTGTTCCAATAATGCCTCAACCTGAAACCAATCTGTCTCTTGAATTAACCCAGCTCCAACTTTCATGTTGAAATGGATTGCAACTGAGGCGAACTGGAGAGCTTCGGATACCATCCCAGGCCAATCGGGGCACTTTAAACGATCGACCTGAATGCGGCCTTTTCGGAGCAGCGCGGCTGCCTCGTGAGAGTAATTAATTCCAAAATTCATAAACTATGATAGTTAAGGGCAGGCGTTATTCACATGCTCATCGAAGGTTTCAGAGAAAGTGTGGCGTCCTGAGCCATCACACGCCGCTCGGAAATAGTAGTAGGGTGTCTCTGCTGGGAAGGCAACAGCCCGCATGGCATTCAAGCTGGGATTGGCGATTGGGCCAGGCGGTAAACCATCTTGTCGGTATGTGTTGTAAGGAGAATCAATTTGTAAATCATCTGCACTAAGAGGATTTGTCCACCAGGTGTTTTGTCCTTGGTTGAAACCCAAGGCGTACTGTACGGTCGGATCGGCGTCCAGCTTCATTCCGGCTTTCATTCGGTTGAGGAAAACTGAAGCAATCAATGGCATCTCTTCTTCTACAATGGATTCGCGCTGAACAATCGAAGCCAGGGTCACTGCCTGAAAGAGACTTAACTCCTGCCGCTGAAATCCAGCCCGAATCTCGCTATCCACCTTTATTGAGAAGTTTTCCAGGAGTTTAACGATAAAGGCTTCAACGGGTATCTCTCTAGGTAATCGATACGAGTCGGGGAAATGGAAACCTTCTAAAGAAGCATCCTCAGGAATTCCATTTTCCACCAGAAAGTCTTTGGGTGGATTTTTTGCGCTTTGCAGGAAATCTTCGGGTGAGAAACTTAATCCGGAAGTAGGTAAAGCGACTGCAATCTCCTCCATCCGCCAACCGGGTAACACAGTGAATGTGATTTCGCTTGGTGTAGCATCCTGTAGGGCATGTGCGATTTCAAGCGGCGACATGCGTGGATTGAGCTGGTATTCACCAGCCTGAATCGTTTTATCCAGGCCGGCGTATACCAGGTAGAGGCGCATTGCCTCAGCGCTGTGGATGAAGCCTTCTGCCTCCAGGCGACCGGTGATGGTGTCGATCGAATCGCCTAATGAGATGCGGAATGGGCGCGATTCACCAAGCGAATCAATTGGGTGGATCAGGTTTTCTTTTTGTGTTAACAGCGCTGCTGAGAGATATATACGTTGAAGTGGATCTATTTCATCGTATGGAGCACCGAAGGCGCGTTCAGCTTGCCCCGGAAGGGTAAGAAGCCAGCCTGCAAGCAATGCACTTAAGCATAATAAGATCAGCAAGGTTGTGAGGCAGGCGATAAGTGTGTTACGAGATTTCATCGAATATTGGCATCCAGGTAGGTTTGTAAGATATAAGTTGCTGCAAGGTCATCCAGGTGACCTCGGCGCTTGCGTCGGGATACACCCATTGCAATGCGCGCCTGGCGCGCTGCCAGGGTGCTCTCGCTTTCGTCCCATAAAACGACAGGTATGGCGGTTTGCTCGCCAATCGCATTTGCCAGGCGTGCCGCGCTCCTTCCTTGCGGTGAAGGATTCCCTTCAGTATCCAGCGCTTGGCCCACAACGATTACACCAACCTGGTTCTTCTCAGCGATTTGTGCAATCGTCGCTGCATCCACTGTGCGAGATGTGTGCTTTAGCACAGTGAGCGGGTTTGCAATTGTACCACTCGGGTCACTGATAGCTAGACCCAGACGTTTTTCTCCGGGATCAACGGCAAGGATTCTCATGGTGCTGGGAAGATACAGTTGAATTCAGTTTTTATATTTTCTAGAGCTTGCTGGCGATGAAGGCTATCAGATGTATTAGACCGGATGCGATTCCAGACGTCACACAACATATAGGGCATTTTATCTGAATATTGAGCAGCTTGAAGGGATATCTGCTTGGCTTTCTGCCATTGACCGGTGTGAGCATAGCCTTCAATAAAGGGAACCAATTCGGAGGCGTTTTCCCGGAGGAAGGTTTTCTTGATTTTCAAGGCATGGTCAGCCAGCTTGGCGACTTGCGTCCAATCTCCTATTTGGCGAGCCAGCTCTGCTTTTTCGAAGTAGTAGCACCAGTCTGGTTCAGGTTCAGTTCCGAAAATTTCTGGCATCGGTTGAGCTGAATTTGGCGAGTCCGTTAGGATCCAATTCGGATTAGATACCGGAAGTGCAGCAGAAATGTGAAGAGGTTCGTGTGGCAGGAGGCGATCGTCCACAGGATGCATAACTTTTAAACATCGTGGAGGGTTGTAAAAGAGCACGAGAGATTGCGACGTCGAACCCGTAAATGAAGCTGAACGGTATGGCTGATGAATAAGTAAGCCAGATTCGAATTCGGGTGGGACTTCTGGATGCCTGGCTTCAATGTCATAGAGCAAGTAAGGCATCTGGCGCAGGTCCTTCTGGTGCGGTGCGTAAATCCAGTTTAGCGGCGCGGTCAGGGAGTTATCGCTGTAAAATGCGAATGGCAAAGCTGAGGTCAGTAAGACGGTCCCAGGTTGGATGCCTGGAGCCCGCCAGGCAAGCTGCCAGAAAAAGGTATTTTGGGAGAGCCATTCTTGCCGAAAACGTAATCCAAGCTGGTATTGGTATCCCACTGAAAAGCCGACTAAGAGGCTCAGGATAAGGGGACTTAGCCAGCGAGGCCGGCTGATCAATCCCAATATTCCTGCTAAGAGAAAGGAAGCACCTAGCATCATTGGTAAGGTGAAGCGATCCCAGGGGAATTTCAGTTCCAGGTGCAGGTTGGTCACCCAAAAAGGCAACCCTCCTACCAGAAGGGCAAGCACGCCGAGCGTTATTGCCTGGATTGCCCATCTCGTGTTGGATAGCGCATTTTTTTTACGTGAATCAGAATATGGCTCACGCATTAAAGCTAAGAAAAGGAAGCAGAGCACACATGAAATGATAATGAACCAAACCAGACGTTTCTGGAACGCTTCCTCAAAAGAGTAAAAACGGGAAAAATCGAGGGCATTCAACCATGCCAGGAAATTGACCTCGAGGATGTCGTTTCCGATAGTGCGGAGCAATTGAGAAACCGCCATCATTGGGTTAGAGAGCAGCTGTTCAAATAAGGTGATTTCAGCCCTGGGGCTTTCAAACAATAAAAGACGCCAAATTACAAAAGCGAGCAGGATAGCGATGTAAGGCAACCAGGCCTTGATTGTCTTGCGCAAAAGGATTGGTCGATCTGCATATTGCTCAGCGAAAACTATCCATAAAAACGCTGGCCGGAGCAGCTCCAAACCAAAGAAGTACTCTATAGTGAAAATGCCGAAGGCTGAAGCAAGTAATGAATATATGGCGAGCGGCCAGTACCAATTCGGCTTGCGCAATGCCCAGATCATAGCCCCGACAGAAGTTAGGAACAAGCCATACATCAGGAAAACATGGCTATAGGTCACAGAGATATAGGATTGGCTGAAGCCGGGATAGACGGCAAAGATTAAAGCGATGCCGATAGACCGGTGAGAATTACCAGGCCAGAGCCCACAAAGCATCCACCACAAAGCGATGACGCTCAACCAACGAGTGAAAATGGCGAAAAGCTGCCAATTGAGAGGCGATTCGCCGATCAAAGAGGTGGTCAACCAGTAGACCCAACCTAGAAGAGGGCGGTCAGTGGAGAGGTTTTGAGTAAAGCTGGATGGCCCGAGAAAATGCAGAAACCAAACCGTCGGCCAATCGTCCCAATAGAAACCCAGCCGGCGAATAGATGGTGCGAAACTGATCAGGCAAAGGAAGAGCAAAAAAACTGGAATGATCCAGGTTTTATGATTGCGCAGAACGGTCATGGAAGCGTGCAATTGAGTTTTTTAGATACCCGGGCGACAGCTTGCTGTTGTTGCGCATCGGCTGGGGTTGTCTCTTGGATCGAGCGCCAACTCTCGCAGAGAAAGTCGTGCATGATCTCCGGGTATTGGGTGTCCTCCAGAGTCAGGTTGAGCGCTTTATCCCACTGGCCTGTGCGAGCATAACCTTCAATAAAAGTTACCAGCTCGGCTACGCTCTTTTTATTAAATTCCTTTTTAAGAG
>Ga0113563_10001968_pt1 | contig 12098 bp, 7 predicted proteins | sample Mud3Dept3metaG_FD_80117 | JGI IMG/M metagenome (GOLD analysis project Ga0113563, IMG submission 80117) | Freshwater wetland microbial communities from Ohio, USA, analyzing the effect of biotic and abiotic controls - Mud 3 Core 4 Depth 3... | ecosystem: Environmental > Aquatic > Freshwater >...
AATTCGCGTCGCCATTCGCCGCGGCGCCATAGTATGATGCAGCCACCATGGCGGCGACCCTCGTGCTCTCTTCAACGCTCATCACGCTTGCGCTGGTTTTTTATTCCGTCGGAGTCTGGGCCGAGCGGATTGCCCGCTACCTCAAGCCGTGGCACGTGCTCGCCTTCTGGACCGGTTTCCTTTTCGATGTCGGCGGCACGCTCGCGATGCATCAACTCGGCAGACGGCCGTTTGATCTCCAGGCCCCGCACACTCTGACCGGCCAGATCGCCCTGTGGCTCATGCTTGCCCACGCCGTATGGTCCACCCGTGTGTCGCGCCGCGGGACAGAGGAAGCGCGGGCAGGTTTTCACCGCTACAGCCTGTTTGTGTGGCTGGTCTGGCTCGTCCCGTACTTCAGCGGCATGGTCCTCGGCATGGGCCGGCTGGATTGAGGGCATCATGAGAAGAACGGCCGGATGCAGGCTTTCTGCCTGCTCCCGGCCTCGCCGTACCCGTCGCGGCGCGCTGGATATTTCCAGGACGTGGGTCCGACTGGGACTTATGGTTCTCACACATACAAGCATATCCATGATGCATATTTATGTCTGCAGAAAACCGCGCATGGAGAGGTTCCCGATTTACTCCGAATCTTCCTTACAGTTCCAACTTGTTCTGGATAAGCATCTCGGCGAGCTTGAATTTGACTCTGTAGGTGTCTTCGCCGACTCGAAGCACAAGTGTGACCTCCTGGTCTGCCTGAGTTAAGACCGGCTTTCCGCCGGCTTCCCGCGCAAAGCGCAGATAGAGAGGGTCCTCGCGCCGCTGCGGCAGGACCATGTCGGCGAGCAGGATTTTCTCCTTGTTTTTCTTCACGAGCATGGTTTCTTTTTTGAATCTCTCGATGGCGGCGTCGCGATCGGGCTGTCGTCCGAGCGTCCACCCAGTGACAAGCAGAACCAGGAACTGGGCGTTGGGCTGGAGCAGCCGTTCGATTCGGTCTTTCGGAACTTCGGGATCCGTCAGCATCAATCGCCGCGCCGTGGCTTCCCGGATGGGTCGCGCGAACCAGGTGACCACGAGCCTGGTCGCAGGCTTCGGCAGCGAGCCGCCGACGGAACCCATCTCGGGATCTCCGCCGCCTCCCGAGCCGCGTTGGCCGCCGCCGGAACCGGTCGTGCCCTCGGGCCCCGTGTTCAGCAATACACTCCTGGTCCAGGGCGAATCCTTCAGGAGCTTGTCTGCCTCTTTGTCGCTCCATTCCGTGTAGGGTTTGCTTTCCCAATAATTCTTCTGGCCGGCAAGAAGGAACAAGGAACCGTACCCGAGAAACACAAATACGGGATGCAAGCGACGATGTGGCATCTGTCCCTCCCTTTGCGGAAATGGTATCAGGCGACTGTGTCCCCGCTGCCACCGGGGACACGCCAGCCTGTCACCCTTCTAATAGCGCACGGTGAATTCCGCGGCGGTCTCGGCAGCCTGACCGGAAATGGCGTCATGGACTCGTACCCGCAACTGATAGACACCCGGCTGGAGACGGCTCAGGTTGACCATCCGGGCCAGGCGGCAATAGGAACCGGCGAATCGCATCATCGATGACGAGTCCCGCCATACGTCCGGTTCCTGGCCCTTCCGGGCCATGGAATATTCCACCTTGAGCGCAGGTTGCGAGCTTGAGGCATCCAGGGCGAAGTTGTATATCTGCAGGTAAAGGCCGAGGTCCTCCGAGCTCTTGAAGGAGTCATCCGTTTTGGGAATGACCTTTAAGTCTCCCAGGATGAAATTCGCAGTGGTTCGATCGGGAGTTCCCGGTTCGATCCTGGAGGCGATCAGGATCGAGCTTGTCTGCAGCCTCGGCTCACCGAATCGCGGGACTTCGAGCCTGCGCTCCAAGGTCCCGATGCGCTTGCTCTGGAGATCCCTGACGGCGACGTCGATCTTGTAGATGCCGGGCTTGAGGATCAGGCGCTTCTGATATACCGAGGACCTCGATTTGGCTCTCTCAAACTCGTCCGGTGAAAAATCCCGCACTACCTCCTCTTCGAACATCGCCTCAATCTGGTTTCTCAGCCCGATGACGCGCCCGAAAATCTGTACCCCGCCATGATATATGCCCGTAGTATTGGCAAATCCCATCTGCTCGTTCGAAACCAGAACGGTCACCGGGACCAGCACCTGCTGGTCCGTGAGACGGATGAAGTCGTGGCGGATCTCGAACGGGAAACCGGAATAGTAGATGCGGGTGCTGACGGCGGCTTCCAGATCCTTGTATCTGACGGCAGGTGCGCGGTTGAGGGCGGCGGAGACCCCCATTTGCGCCAGGGGCTTGTCCCTGGTGCTTTCGAATCCCCCCATGCCGGAGTAGACGCCCTTATAGTCGCCGGAATAGCGACGCCCCGACACTCGATCCTGCTTATTGACGGCTCCCCCCATCATTTCCCGCTCGAGTTCGTCCAGGGTGAGCCCCATATTCCCCGACAGCAGCAGAGCATCTTTGCGCTGCTTGTCGAAGGTGAGTTCGAACAGTCCTCCCCCTTTGTCATCGACAAACTCGAGTTCGATGTCGTCACCCACCCCTTCGATGTGACGGTATTCCCAGCGCTCGATCGGGAAAATGCTCGTGAATCCTCCGCCCTCCTTGCGCTCCCTTTCGTAGGGGCCGCCCGTCGGTTTGCTCACCAGACGGTCGGGAGGACCGTATTTGATGTAGATCATGCCGCGATCGGTCTTCCATCCCGCGATGCCGGCGGTGAATCTTTCGTTGGCATAGAGGATGCGCCGGTAATGTTCGATTTTGAACTCGTTGTCCGAAGTCGAAGGATCGGAATCCCGGCGCTCCCAGAACTGCTGGATGAACGCCTCGCGCTCCTCGTCGGTCGTTAGCCTGGCAAAAACGTCGCGTTCCTCTTCGGTGATGATCCAGCAGACGTCCTCTTCCAGCCACTTCTGATAATAGGAGTTCACCGCCGCCTCTTTGCGGCCGGCCCCCGATTGCGGCCATGCCGGTCCGGCGGAAGCCGCGGCGGAAAACATACTCAGAATCAGGAGCCGGTATATCAATGGACGCATCATAATCGTCTCCAGGAATCTTGATCCGAGCCCAGGTGGCGCCCGGCAACACCGGGCGCCATGGGCCCTTTGCTAGAAACTCAGCTTCAACGCAAACTGGATGATACGCGGATCCCCGCGCGTTCCTGTGATCTGCCCGAAGGATCCCGACTCGAGATTTGAGTTGGGATCGGAGAAGTTAGTGTGATTGAAAACATTGAAAAACTCGGCGCGGAACTGCACGGAACTGGTTTCCGTGATGCGGAAGTTTTTCAGAACCCCCAGAGTGGCGTCCCAGTATTTGGGTCCGCGCAGGAAGTTCTTCGGCACGTTGCCGATGGTGCCGAGTTTGGCACTCTGGAACAAGCCGGCGAAATCCTCCTGCGTGAAGTAAATGACACGGTTCTGCGCGTCCCGGCTCAGGAAGCCGGTATCGTTCACGGAACCATCGATCGTGATGCCGGGAACGAAATCCGGCCGTGTGCCGCCGCCCCAGCTGCTCGACTGGCTGCCGTAGGTGATATTGTACGGGAAGGAAGTCGCGATCTCGAAAATCACGTTTGCCTGCCAGCCGCCGACGAGCTGGCCTAGGAATCCCTCCTGGGTGGAAGCGAAGCGCTTGCCGACGCCGAAGGGGAGTTCATAGATGCCGTTGGCCTTGAAGTCGTGGGTGGTGTCGTTGCTCGAAGGACCCATATCCACATGGCGCTGGAAGAAGTCGATCACGCTCTGGCCCGTAGGCTGCGTGGTGGAGGTGATGTCCCGGTTCTTGGAGAACGTGTAGTTCGCCTGGAACTGGAGGCCCTGGAAGAAGCGGCGGTTGAATTGAACCTGAAGTCCGTGATAGTTCGAATAAAAATCGTTCGAGGCCACGCGTGGACCGTTCAGGAACTGGATGTTGGGACGGAACGTATTGTCGGCCAGACCCACTGCGATCGGCAGCCAGCCTCGTGGATCCGTTCCGGCGGGCACCGGCTTCAAACCGGCAGAAGTCAGAAACGAACTGTTGTGGAGGTTTGTGCTCGTGTCGAACTGTGCACTGATGGTGGACAGGTTGTTGTTGCGGATGGCTGTCTGCACGTCCGAATCAAAAGTCCCGTTCCCGGCCAGGAAGAGCTTATACAGGGACTGCGGCGCGAGACTGGCCAGCGCGCCCGGCGTGTATTGGCTCATGCTTGTCGCGCTGTTGGACGCTGAACCGTAATACTGAGAGATCGTGGTCAACGCCGTGGGGTTCAAGTTACCCGGCAGGGGAAGCCCCGCCTTGGAAAACGCCTCCCCGTTTGTCAGCTTCAAAAGGTCTTGCAGGGTCTGCAGTCCGCTCAGAATGTCGGCGGGCGCGCGGAACTGGTTGGCCGGCAGCCCTCCGAACTCTTTCGTCCCTTTGCGTCCCACATACCGGACTTCGACGATGGTGTTGCGCATGATCTCCCGCTGAATCCCGAAGGACCAGCTCTGCGAATATGGGGATACCAGGGATTTTTCGAAATCGGAGGGGCTGAAGCTGAGGCGTGTGTTGGGAATGGTTGAGAGTGGCTTTTGCGTCTTGGTTATGTCCAGAGCCGACGCGAGGTCGATATTCCCGTTGCCCACATTCACCCCCGCCTGCGTCGGTGAGTTCTTCAGATCCGCAAGCCGCAGAGTGCGTGGCGCGCCGAAGACATTTGTCAGGGGATAGAGAGCGGCGAGCTGTCCTGCGTTCAGCTGCCCGGCGCCGTTCAGGCCCGGCGTGCTCTGTTCGATGGTATCCAGCGTGCGGCCGTATACCTTGTCGTAGGAAATGCGGTAGGACCCGCGGATCGCGGTTTTGTTACTCCCCCAGGGGTCCCAGGAGAAGCCCACGACCGGTCCGAAGTTGTTCAGGTCGTTGGCAAAGATCTGGGTGCCATAATTGGGGCCGACGCGGCCAAAGGTGATCGGCACATGAGGCAGGGTCGGATCCAACTGCGTGTCGAGCAGTTGGCGGTTCTCGCTGAGGACGTAGAAACTGTTGACCTCCCAGGGCACCTGGAACCAGTCGTAGCGAAGCCCCAGATTCAGCGTCAGCTTGGGCCCCAGCTTCCAGTCGTCCTGGAAGTATCCGCCCCAATCCCGCTGACGGAAGCCGCGCGATTTCCCGGTCCCGAGAGGACCGAACTCATCCTCAGAGATTGCGTTGAAATCCGCCGAGGTGGCGCCGACTCTGCCGGTGATCAGATTGAACAAATCGCCGGCGGCGCCGACATTTGCGCTGGGGATCGGATTCGGTCCCGTGGGATTCCCGAACAGCTGTGGGAAATTGACCTGGGCGCCGCCGACCCCGGTCTGCGCGCTCGAGAAATTGACCGAGATATCCTTGTTCGCGAAGATCTGATTCAACGGCGTGGAACGGAACTCGAATCCGGCCTTGAAGAAGTGCCGGCCTTTTGCCCAGCTGATGCTGTTTCCGATATCGAGCGTCTGCCGCGGAGTCTTCTGCAGCTCCGCAATCAGATAAGGATTGGTAAAGACACCCGGAGTGACCGACAGGGTCCCGGCATCTTCAATGGTGACCGAAAACAGCCGGATGTTCCGCGACAGCCCGATGTGAAATTCATTGGCCACCCTGGGAGTCAGGCTGCTTACCACACTGAACGCGAATCCGGACTGATCTTCGTAGCGGATGCGCGCAGTGCCCCCCGGAAACGGGGCGTAATTCGAGTTGATCGTATCGCCGTCACGATCGAGGCGTCCATAGTTTCCGCGCAGCGAAAGGCTGTGCGACTTGGTCAGGACATGATCGATCTTGAAGGTAACCAGATCCTGATAGGTGACCGCGGGCGCGTTCCACCGGAAGCCTGCGGTATTGAGTCCGTCGCCGGTCAGAGCGAAGTCGTTCGGCGGCGGCGTCGCGTCCATAAAATTCTTGACGAGTCCCGTCGTGTCCGCGCCAATGCCGTCATAGTTCTTCTTGTCGGCGTCGATCATATCCAGAGTCTGGATCCCCTGCACGCCGGGACGAATCTGGCCGGTGACAGGATCGACAACCACGCGGCTGTTCGATGTCAACAAGGCCCCGGTGTCCGGGTTCCTGGTCACGCCGGTGGTGATGAAGCGATAGAGGCCGCTGCGGGCTTCGGGCGTCAGCACGGTGCGGCTCACACCGACACTTTCCGACTGTCGCGTTCCTTCATAGTTGAAGAAAAAGAAGGTGCGGTTTTGCCCGTTGTAGAGCCAGGGGATCTTCACCGGCCCTCCGATCGTCCCGCCGAACTGGTTGCGCAGCAACGGCGGACGGCCGATCGGAGTGGCACTGGCATTGTTGAAGAAATCGTTCGCATTCAGGACCGTTCCCCGGTAGAAATCGTAGACGCTGCCGTGGAAATCGTTCGTGCCGGATTTGGTGGAGATCTGAACCTGGAATCCGGACACGCGGCCGTACTCGGCGGTGGGATTCCCCGTGATCACCCGGAATTCCTCGATGGTTTCCACGGAGGGAATGATGTCCGTGGCAATCGCGATTCCGGACGTGCTCCCGGTGCCGAGCTCCTGATTGGTGATGTCCACTCCGTCCATGGAGAGGGCATTCGACTGTACGCGGGCGCCGTTGGCGGAGAGGCCGCCCGTCGAGCTCTGCCTGTTGCTGCCGGCCATGCCCGGCTGCAGGAAGATCAGCTCGATGGGAAGGCGCCCGTTCAACGGCATATCCTTGATCTTCCTCTCGAAGACGATATCCCCCAGGTCGGAGGACGTCGTCTGGACCTGCTGAATCGAGTCGGATGTGACCGTAACGGTCTCGGTGGTTCCACCGACCTCAAGCTTGAAGTCAAGTGTTTTGGAGGTTGCCACCTCCAGGACGAAGCCGGTAACCTCATGCTTTTTGAACCCGGTGAGCTCCGCGCTGATGTTGTATTTGCCCGGCGGGAGCGCGCTGAATACATAGATGCCGGCTTCATTCGTGTAGGATTCCCGGGCTACGCCCGTGGCCTGGTTGGTTGCGATGACCATCGCGCCGGGGACGACGAGTCCCTGGCTGTCTCGAACGGTGCCGTCCAGCTTCGCCCCGCCCACCTGCCCGAACGCTGCACTTGCCAGCAGGAGGGTAAGGGCGAACGCCAGATAGCCTGCTTTCCATCTAACGTAAACCATAGATTCGCTCCAGGGGCCGGAATGCCGGTTGTGGGGCCGACATGCTTCGGCCGTTCGAATGTTGTCCGCGGAGTGGGAAGGAGAAAAATCCAAGGGAGCGAAAGCCGATCCCCCTGTGCGGGATCACACCCGTAATTGGAATCCACCCTCCGCACCCACTGTTGAAAGAAATAATATCAACAACAAGCGTTCTTTGTCTAATTGGCTTGACGAAATTGTGAGAGGAGCAATGCACTCGCATTGCCGATTCGCCGTTTTTCCGCTCGGGGATCCGCTAAGTTCCCCGCGCAAAACTGGTGATGTGAGGATGCCAGGGGGAGGCATTCAACATCGAAATTCCGGAAAGGCGAAACAGGTTTCCTTTGCCCTTCCAGGGCTTTTTATTTGGTAGGCCCCAACCTCACGGTTCGTGAATGAATGTCCGGTACGTCTTCCCTTCCGTTCCGGAGCACCGAACAACCGGCGTAGCGGCGCTTACGTCAGCCGCATGTTGGCCAGATGCCAGATGCACAAGCAACGGCGGAGCCCCATAGCCATGTCAGGAACTCTCCCGACGGAAGCGATGGCGTACCGCCGTGAATCGATGGTACATACGACAATGCATGGATTTCGGTTCCCTGTGATTTCGACGGAAATCCGGGACTCAAAATCCGCAATCGTTGTCGTGATCCGGGACGGACCGCTCGCCAGCCCTTCCATCTTGGGCGAGGAGAACTCCTTCCTTGAAAGGATGGTGGCTTTACGTCCCTGTGATTCTTCGGCAATCCCTGGCATTTCGTGCTCGGGGAAGTAAAGGAAATTCGGAAATCGTGGCAGGCTACTGGACTGAAGCTCCGATTTTGGGAACTTATTTCCCGGAAAGTCCGTCTCAAGTAGGAAAACTGGAGACGCTCACCTGTTGCCGCTCCGTTGAGGACGTGCCGGCCCGGCCAACCGTGTTGCGGAAGCAAGTGAGTATCCCCGATTTTCCAGCAGGTCCGCAGACGTGATTCTCGTCTTAATAATGGCGGCAGGTCAGGCACCGCAAATCAGGAGGTGGCAAATGAAGCAAATCGTCGTTTTCCCGCTTGCAGTCATCCTGCTGGCGATCGCAATTCCGGCCGTGAGCCAGTCGCCGGATGATAAGACCGCGATCCGGCAGGCCGCGCTGGACTATATCGAGGGTTGGTATGAAGGGGACGGAGCGCGCATGGACCGCGCTCTGCACAGGGAGCTGGCGAAACGCGTCGTCCGCACCGTCGGCGGGACCGAGCAGTTCACCAGTCTCACCAAGGCGCAGATGGTGGAGGCGACACAAAAGGGCGGCGGGAAAAACAGGCCCGCCGGCACACGAAACATCAAGGTGGACATTCTAGACATCTACCGCGATATTGCGAGCGTCCGCACAGAATGCGCGGATTTTATCGACTATCTCCAGCTCGCCAGGTCGGAAGGTCAGTGGAAAATCGTCAACGTTCTCTGGCAATACAATGTCAAAGAACGTAAGGAGGTGGCCCTGGACCCGAAGACCCTCGCCGCCTATGTTGGAGAGTACGAGCTGAAGCCGGACTTCACGATTACCGTGACCGTCGAGAAGGATCAGCTTTTCCTCCAGGCGACAGGGCAGTCCAGGATCGAGGCCTTTCCGTCTTCTGAAACGGAGTTCTTCCTGAAAGTGGTGGAGGCGCAAATCAGCTTTGTGAAGAACGAGCAGGGGAGGATCACCCAGCTGATTCTTCACCAGGGCGGCGCCGACGCGCCCGCCAGGAAGATCAAATAGGAAAAATTTGGGCTGCAGACCACGAAATCTTTCGTGTGGCTCGTGTATTTCGTGGTTGCAATTCCCGATTGGTTGCTCATCGGCGAGCGTCACGATATTTTCGGGCTGTCAGTGGCTTCTCGATCTGGAACGGACCAGATTTCCAGGGGACGTATTATGAAAAGAGCCGGGATTATCCTGCTGGTTCTGCTCGTAGCCGGCGCCTGTGCGGGCCCGCCAGTCTCTCTGACAATCTTTGAGGCGGCAAAAAAAGGGGACATCGCGGCGCTCAAAGCGATCCTCGAGACGAATCCGGGATCGGCCGGCGCTCGCGGCGAAAGCGGCCGTTCGCCGCTTCAGGAAGCCCTTCTGGCCGGACAAGGCGAGGCGGTGCGATTCCTCGTCGAGGCCGGGGCCGACGTGAACGGGAGGGACGACGAGGGTCTCGATCCGCTGGGATATGCTGCCCTCATGGGGGACGCCGTCGCGGCCGAACTTCTCATCGGTCGAGGTACGAATCCCGGCGCACAGGACGGCGTGGGCGGTACACCGCTTCACCTCGCAGCGATGCGCGGCCATGCGAATGTCGTCAGGCTGCTGTGCGACAGGGGTTCCCCGCTCGACCTGCGAACAAGGGACGGAAGAACCCCTCTGGCCCTCGCCGTCGAAAACGGAAAGCCTGACTGTGCGGAGATCCTCCTGTCGCGCGGAGCGGACGCCGATTCGCGCGACGAGATGGGGCGCACGCTGCTCCACCGTGCCGTCCTTGCGGCCGATCTGGAGACCGTCAGACTCCTGCTCATCGGAAAGGCCGATCCCCGTGCCCGGAGCATGTACGGCAACACGGCGCTCGACCTGGCGGTGCAAGAGGGACTGACAGAAATCGCCGGCCTGCTCGCCGGGTCCGGGAAGGTGCCGGCAGCAAAATCTCCCTCCATCTCGGGACCTTACCTCGGCCAGCCGCCGCCCGGACTATCGCCCCGGATGTTCGCTCCGGGAATCGTCTCCACGGAAAGAGATGAGCTCAACGCCGTCTTCACCCCTGATGGGAAGGAGTTCTATTTTACGATCCGCGGCGCGTCCGGGCGCTGGACGATCATGGTGATGACGCTCAAGGAGGGAGGCTGGAGCCGTCCCCGCACCGCCGCCTTTTCCGGCAGGTGGAGCGATGTCGATCTTTTCATAACCGCCGACGGCCGCCGTCTCTATTTCTGCTCCAACAGGCCTTCAAGTGACCAGAGCGATTCCCCGAGAGACTTCGACATCTGGATGAGCGAACGGACGGCCGAAGGATGGACCGTGCCGGTGAACCTTGGTGCTCCTGTCAATTCCACGGCCGACGAGTTTTACCCCTCGTTGACCAGGGAGGGGACCATATATTTCCAGTCCCGCCGGCCGGGCGGACCGGGCCTCGCCGACATATGGCGCGCGCGTCCTGTCGCCGGCGGGTACGCCGATGCGGAATGCCTGCCGCCGCCCATAAACTCGGCCGGTTTCGAGGGGGACACGCTCGTCGCCCCGGACGGAAGCTGGCTCATTGTGTCCACCAGCCGCGGTCCTGAGGCGGGCTAGGCCGATCTCTTTCTCTCTTTTCCCGGCCCGAAAGAGACCTGGGCACCGCTCGTCAAGCTGGGATTCGACGTCAGCTCCCCGAAAAGCGGCGAGAACTGCCAGATGCTCTCTCCCGACGGCCGCTACCTCTTTTTCACCCGGGGCGGCGACATTTACTGGGTCGACGCCTCGGTGATGGAAAAAACAAAACCGGCCAATAACAGCTCGCAGCCGGCGTCTCGCCGCCAAAACTAAAGGAATTGCCAACCACGAAATACACGTACGACACGAGAACCTCTCGTACCTTTCGACATTTGCAGGAAAACCAGCCACTATGCTTTCATACAGTGAGCGCGGGCTTCGGCCCGCGCGCTTCAGAACGGATGGTTGTTCATGGGGTGGGAAGATGAGGTGTTTTAAAGCGCACGGGCTAAAGCCCGTGCTCACATGGCTAAAGCCCGTGCCAACTGTTCGATTCCCGTGACCGGCTCGTTTCGGCCGGAGCTTTCCAGGATCTGCTTGCATGTCTCCATAAATGTCTGTATCATTCTCCATATTTGGAGATACTCTATGGCAACAGTTCGGCACCCTTTGGCCGGATTCTCCGCCGATCCGGTCGCGGACCTGTCGAGCCGGGAGGTTCAGGAGCGGCTCAGCAAGTCAGCCATTGCGGCGTTTTTCAAACTTGCGCAGGCCTGGGAGCTCCGGGATGAGGCATCGCGCCGGCTGCTCGGCGGGATTTCAAACGGCATGTTCTATCAGCTGAAGCACGGACGAAGGAAGACGCTGGACCAGGACAAGCTGACCCGGATCTCGCTGCTCATCGGAATCTTCAAGGCCCTCAATATCCTGTACAGCGGCAAGCTGGCTGATTCCTGGGTCAGTTTGCCGAACTCGAATCCGGTGTTTGCGGGGGAGGCTCCGCTCGCCTATATGACCAGGGGCGGCGTGCCCGCGCTTATGCGCGTTCGACAGCTGCTCGATGGGCGGCGGGGCGGGCGTTGATGCCGAAAACAACCGCGCTCCGGCAGGACGACACTCACCGGCTCGTCCCGTCGCGCTACTCCGACCCGACTGTGCTCGAGAGGCTGGCGGAGGACGAGCATCAGCTCCGGGATCTGTTCGAGATCGAGGGCGCGACGAATGAGCGCCTGCTGGGAGAATCAAACCTGCTGCCCGGCATCGGCGTGCATGAACTGTTGTTCGGCGTACCTCATGCCGCAATTGTGAATGCGGCTTTCACGCACGCCCATCCCGCGGGCAGCCGCTTCAACGGCCCGGAGCGGGGAGCCTGGTATGCCGCGTTCGCATTGCGCACGGCGCGGACGGAGATCGCCTTCCACAAGGCGCAGGAACTCCGTGAAATTGACTGGCGCGAACCCGAAACATTCTCGTTCGACGATTATCTGGCGGATTTTCGCGCCGTGTTCCACGACATTCGAGGTGATGCGGCGTATGGCGGCTGTCTGGATCCGGCCAGCTGCGAGCAGTCGCAGAGCCTCGCGCGCGGGATCCTGGCGGCGGGCTCGGCGGGGATTGTGTATTCGAGCGTGAGAGACAGGCGGGGAACATGCCTGGTCTGTTTCCGCCCCGCGCTGGTCACCAACGTCCGGCGGGGCCGGTTGTTGACGCTGCTTTTCCGGGACTACCATTCATCTCCGCTTGTCGACGG
>Ga0113563_10001969_pt1 | contig 12096 bp, 10 predicted proteins | sample Mud3Dept3metaG_FD_80117 | JGI IMG/M metagenome (GOLD analysis project Ga0113563, IMG submission 80117) | Freshwater wetland microbial communities from Ohio, USA, analyzing the effect of biotic and abiotic controls - Mud 3 Core 4 Depth 3... | ecosystem: Environmental > Aquatic > Freshwater >...
CTTAAAGTTGTTCCGTCTTCTCCTCCCTTTAGAGGCATTACGAGATAAAAGGTCCTGAATTCAACAATCGAATTCCTTTATGTGCCCACTTCTTGCGCTAACATTTAATCCTCGCCCAGACTTATTGCCTGCACGGGGCAGATATCAACAGCCTCCTGGCAATTACAGGTGTCGCATTTGTCGGGGCCAATCACCCAGGCTTTGTCATCTCTGAGCTCAAAGACCTCCGGACAAACCTCTACGCACGATCCACAGCCGATACAGGCACCCCATTCGACTCCGGGTCGTTTCATTTTTTCTCCTTTAGTGTTTGTGGGGGACTTCTACTTTCCCATGTTCCGCGGAGCCGCCTTTGGCATCATTGTACAGCTTCTCCACATAGTGCGTAAACTCGACATAGGCTTCGACAAATTCTCGCCCCGCACCGATGCTCTCGTCGGAATGCTTATTCTTTTCAAAAGTATGGGCAAAACGCTTGCGGATTCCGGAAGAAACTTCTTCGGAAACATGTTTAATCAAATGATCCACCGAGCCGGTTTCAAGGGACTTATCGGCGGCGACAATGATAGGTTCCGCCGGACCTGCGGAAAGGCCCGTATAGGGGGCTCCCTCCCCGGCCCGGTGGAGTCTGACAAGGGTTTCCAGGAAATATCGGTCAGCCAGCTCCTTGGCCTCGGGGCCTTTGCTTCTCACCGCCAGGGTCTTCTTGAATAAATCGCGAATCTCCCCTTCATGCTCCTTTTTCACCCACTTGAGAACGGGGGTTACATCTCCCTTTTCAAGGGCCTTCATGGCGGTTAATACCACCGGACCGTCCAGGGTGTCACAGTGGGCTTGGATCAGTTGCGGGGTAAACAAACCCATCGCCAGGACGATAAAAATCGCCAGAGCCATTCCCTCCAAAAATCTCCTTGCGTTCATTTTCTCCTCCTTTCATTTGTGAAGAAGACTTTACCCCAAATGTCTTGTTTGGGGCGTTTATGCATTCTGGCTCATTGAACCGCATGTGGGTACCATCGCGTTCTCATCATGGATCATGAAAAAACTGAAATATCTTTTTGAGTAATCCAACGAAAGTGAGCAACCAGGCCAGAAGGGCTGCGAAAATAAAATAACGAGGAATCGGCATCAGGAAATCCAGGTTGGCTGCACCGGCCAACTGGAGCGTGCAAGTCGTGTACATTCCCAGCGGGAAGACCATGGACCAGTATTGGGGATCGTACGAAAATCGCACCTTCCCACGAAGGTGCCGCCAGCCGTAGAGGAGAATCAGCAAGGGAATCCACCAAGTAGCGACAGACCAAAAAAGAATAGTCATTCCCATAATAAAAGGCCGCAGATGGGTTAGGAAGGGGAGTTCTTTCCCGCTTATCAGGAGGGTCGCCCCGGCGAGGGTGGAGATGGCGACCGCTCCCATATTGACCCAGTAAGGGGGCGTTACCTTCTCCGGCTTCAGCGGGAAAAAAAGGAGGCGGTAGAAAATTAGAGAAATGATCAGAATATAGAGGAGCCCCCCCAAAAGGAAAAGGCAGAATGAAGCAAACGAGAGGAGTTCCCGATCAGGGGGAAAATAGGGTGCAACTCGATTGATGAGCACGGAAACGGATTGGGTGGCAACGACCGCAACCAGCCATACGCCGCTAATTCCTTCTTCCAAGGAAGGCTTGTCACTTCTAATGATCAGTCCCGTAAATACGGCGTAAATCAAAATGGCCCAGAGAGCCGTCCCTATAATCAGCAGGATCGTCCCCCAGAGATATCCCTGAAATAAGATTACGCACTGGCTGCCGAGGACGCATGTTCCCGCGACCATGGTAAAAAAACCTACTCCCCGTAAATGGTCTTTTAGGTCATGAAATATATTCCGTGGGAAAAACAAAAGGCGCAGCAGGGTGAAGATCCATAAGAGGACATAGAAAAGGATATTCAACAACAGAAGCGGTTCGGCCACTATCCGGAACCCCAGCATGTGGGAAGCGATAGAGACGATTCCCGTGGCCATCACCATGGCGAAGTAGGCGGGAGGCAAATCTGCAAGAACCGATTGAAATCTATCCTTTATGGACATATGGGCCGTTTACGGGAATGTGTTTACGAAAAACGAGATACCTGCGGAACGGGTACCGCCACGGGACCGAAAAGATATGCACCAAACGGGTGAAAGGGGAAACCCCGAAAAGGACAAAGGCCCCGAGAACATGCAGCTTGTAACTCAGGGGAACACCGGCCATGAGGCCGGGGTCCGGTCTGAGCAGGACGATCCCCCGGATCCAGGGAGCAACCGTGTCCAGAATATAGAATCCGCCGAAATGGACATTATAAAAACCCGTACCGATGACCCAGAGCAGCAGGCCCAGGGCGACGAAATTCTCCATGCGGCTGTTCCAAAAGATTCGCTTCTGAAAGAATCTTTTTAAAAGCAGCCAGACAACCCCGACAAAGGCCATCCACCCAAAGGGAATTCCGAGCCAGATGGACAATTTGGCATGAGCAGACCCGTCGATGCCCACCGCATCGAACAGGGCCTGCGGGATCAGGAGACCGCCAGTATGGCCGACAAAAGCCAGCAGGACTCCGGCATGAAAAAGATAGACTCCGTATTTCAGCCCCTCCTTGGCCAAAATCTCGCTGGATTTCGGATTCCAGTCAAAGGGCTTGGTAAAATACCGGTACAGATGGCCAAGGATAAAGGTGGTCAAAGAAAGATAGGGAAAAACCGCAAACCAGAAATTATGCCAAGGGTCCATCTCTCATTCTCCTACCCTGAAAATCTCCTCGACAACGGCAAAAAGCCCGGCGAAAGGGCTTTGTTTATCCTGCAAACGCCGGCTTAAATCGCGGACGGACACCTCAAACTCTTTTTGAATCCAGGTCGAATCACCATTTGGATTTGCGACTATGAATTCCAGAATCAACGGAAGATAATCCGGAAGCTCCTCAGTTGCCATTTCCAAGCCCGCCTCATCATAAAGCCTCTTGAGGCGAATCAATGTTCCAGCTCTTTCTTTTCCGTCTCCCCAGCGATGATAAGTCAAATTGAGGCAGGTGGACGGATTCAGATCAAATGTTTCCGTAAAAACTTCCTGGAGGCGAAGCAGAGAAGCTTGCTTAAAGTATTCAAGAAAATCCAAGCAGACCGACTTGGCCCCTGAGACCGGAAGATCCTCCAGCGCTCTTTTCAGATCGTCCAGGGAGGAAATCAATTCCTCATCCGGGTACCGCAGCATACCGGAGATTATCTTGAGAAACAGTCTTTTGTCGTCGTCCAATTATTCTTTCTCCGAACTAAATCCGCAGAGCCCCTGGGATCGGGGTAAATTACCCGAGCCTTCCTTTTTTGCCTTGGGGAGGACATAACGATCGTCATACTTGGCAATCGCGAGAAGCCGAAGCATTTCATCGGCTATCGCGGGGCTGAGCTGCGCTTCCTCAAGCGTCTTCGCGTCCTCTTTCTTCTCAATTCGCAAAGAGCGCATGTAATCGCGTAGGGCAACCAGCTTCTTCAGGGCTATCCGGATCGAATCCTCATCGCCGGAGGTCAGGAGGTTTGCCAGGTATTTGACGGGGATCCTCATTCTGTCAACGCCGGCTCCTTCCTTTCCTTCGGTTGATATTACGGATAGCAGAGGGCTCAGAGGCGGAATATACCAGACCATGGGCAGGGTTCGGAATTCCGGATGCGGCGGGAAGGATATCTTCCATTCCACGGCAAGTTTGTAGACGGGCGATCTTTGAGCAGCCTCCAGGGTCTTCAACGAAATCCCGTCTGCAAGAGCGGCGGAGGCGACATCGGGATCCTTCGGGTTAACGAATAACGAAGTAAGCGCCGGATAAATTGCCCGAGGGTCTTTCGTTGAGGCCGCCTCGTGAACCCTGTCGGCATCATAAAGCAAGACCCCCATATGCCGGAGCCGGCCGACGCAGGATTCCGCGCAAAGCGTGGGCATCCCGTTTTCGACCCTTGGATAACAGAGGAGGCATTTTTCCGAACGGCCCGCCTTCCAGTTGAAATAGACCTTCTTGTAAGGGCAGCCGGAAACGCAATAGCGCCATCCCCGGCATCTCTCCTGGTCCACCAGGACGATGCCGTCTTCGTCGCGTTTGTAGAGGGCGCCTGAAGGACAGGAGGCCACGCAGGATGGATTCAGGCAATGCTCGCAGATCCGGGGAAGGTAGAACATGAAGGTATTTTGGAACCGAAGAAAAGCCTCGCGCTCCAGGCCGTCGAAATTGACATCCCCCGACCCGGTGGCAAAGACCCCGGCAAGGTCATCCTCCCAGTTCGGCCCCCAGCGGATGTCAATGTTCTCCCCCGTCAAAAGGGACTTGGGCCGGGTTGCGGGCTGCTGCCTGGACGAAGGGCTGGCAATCAGCTTCCCATAATCATAGGTCCAGGGTTCATAATACTCATCGATCTGGGGAAGATCCGGATTGTGGAAGATCTTCAGCAACTTTTCCGCCTTGCCGCCGGCCCGCAGGGAAAGCTTGTCCTCCTTCAGCATCCACCCGCCTCTGCGCTCCTCCTGGTTCTCCCATCCCTTCGGGTAGCCGATTCCGGGCTTCGTCTCCACATTGTTGTACCAGATATACTCGGCCCCCGGGCGGTTGGTCCAGACATTCTTGCAGGGAATGCTGCAGGTATGGCAGCCGAGGCACTTGTCCAGGTTCATGACCATGGCTAACTGGGCTTTAATCCTCATACCACTCCACCTCGCCGGCCTTCCTCACGATAATGATCTCGTCTCTCTGCGCTCCCGTGGGGCCGTAGTAATTGAACCCGTAGCTGGTCTGGGCATACCCGCCGATCATCTGGGTGGGCTTCATCAGGATTCGGGTCACGCTATTGTGGGTACCGCCCCGCTGTCCGGAAATTTTCGAACCGGGGGTGCTGATCAGTCTTTCCTGGGCATGGTACATGAAGGCTTTCCCCCGGGGAATTCTGTGGCTTACCACGGCCTTGGCCATCACGACCCCGTTGACGTTGAAGCACTCCAGCCAGTCGTTGTCCTTTACTTCAAGGGACTCGGCGTCTTCGTTGTTGATCCAGATCGCCTCCCCGCCCCGGAAGAGAGTCAGCATGGTCAGGGTGTCCGAATAGGTGCTGTGAATGGACCATTTCGAGTGGGGGGTCAGGTAATTCAGCAATAGTTCCTTCTTATCCCCTTCGCGGCGGACCTGGGCCGAGCCCATTTCCTTAAGACCCAGGGGGGGCCGAAAGATCGGAAGCCCTTCGCCGGAAGTCAGCATCCACTCATGGTCCAGGTAGAAATGGGCCCTTCCCGAGAGGGTTCGGAAAGGAACTTTCTTTTCCACATTGATCACGAAAGGAGAGTATCGTCTATCTTCGGACTCCAGGCCGCTCCAGATCGGGCTGGTGATAATTTTGCGGGGAGCGGCGTTAAGGTCTTCAAAGGTGATTTTCTCCCCCCGCCGGTCTTCGCTGAGGTCGGTTAGTTTCAACCCGGTTCGTTTTTCCATCTCTTCCCAGGCTCTAACCGCAACCTGCCCATTGGTTTCAGGGGCGAGGGTGAGGATGGCCTCGGCGACCTGCTTCGATGATTCCAGAGCCGGCATCCCCTGGGTAATTCCGGGAGTATTCACCTCCCCTAATTTCTTTTTGAGTGCCTCATATTCTTCGGCGGCGCTCCAGGAGAGGCCTTTGGCCCCGATCCCTGTCTTCTTGACCAGAGGCCCGAGCGAGGTCATCATCTTAGATATATTCGGGTAATCCCTCGTCAGAACGCTGAGGTTGGGCAGGGTCTTTCCCGGAATCGGTTCCGATTCCCCCGTTTTCCAATCTTTGATCTGCCCCATGGGTTGAGCGATCTCCCCTGGGCTGTCGTGCATGAGCGGAGAAGCGACCAGGTCTTTCTTTACTCCCAGGTGCTTCGCCGCCAGCTGCGAGAATTTGTCGGCGATCGCCCTGAATTGGTCCCAGCTCGTCCTGGATTCCCATAAAGGATCCACCGCCGGGTTGAAGGGGTGGATGAAGGGATGCAGGTCCGTGGTGCTCAGATCATGCATTTCGTACCAGCTGGCCGCCGGCAGGACCACGTCGGCATAAACCGCGCTGGTTGACATGCGCAGCTCTAAGGTTACCAAGAGATCGAGCTTTCCTTCCGGGGCCGGTTCCCTCCAGACAATCTCTTTCGGCTTTCTCCCCCAGGTTTCATCGTTCAGGACAGCGTTGGAGGTTCCCAGAAGATGTTTCAAAAAATATTCGTGCCCCTTTCCGCTTGCCCCCAGGACATTGGCCCGCCAAAGGAACAAAGCCCTCGGGAAATTCTTCGGGTGGTCCACATCTTCAATCGAGAAACGCAGATTCCCCGTTTTTAACCGGTCTGTAACTCCGGAAATGATTTCTTGCGGAGAGGCAGCCCCTCCTTTTTCCGCCGCCTCGCAGAGATTGATCGGATTGGCGTCGAACTGCGGGTAAAAAGGCAGCCAGCCCAGCCGAGCGGCGATCACGTTGCAGTCCGCGATCTCCCGGTCGAACCTCTTTCCCCCCAGGGGCGGAGACATGGCCGCGGGATGGAGGGTTTCATATCGCCACTGGTCCGTGGCGAAATAATAAAAGGAAGTGCCATTTTGCAGCCGCGCAGGCCGGTTCCAGTCTAGGCCGAAGGCAATTGTTGACCAGGCCGCAAGGGGGCGGACCTTTTCCTGCCCCACATAATGAGCCCATCCGCCGCCATTCACCCCCTGGCAGCCGCACAGAGTCGTCAGATTGAGGATGGCGCGGTAGATCGTGTCGCTGTGGTACCAGTGGTTGGTGCCGGCCCCGAGAAAAATCATGGATTTCCCCCGGGTCTTTTCCCCATTCTCCGCAAATTCCCTCGCCACCCGGATCGCCTCTTTCGCAGAGACACCGGTTATGTCTTCCTGCCAGGCAGGGGTGTAAGCGACCGGATCGGAATAGTCACGGGCGATATCCCCTCCGTGTCCCCGGTCGATCCCCAGATGTGCGGCCATCAGGTCAAACACCGTAGTGACGAAAATTTTCCCGTCTGCCCGGTCGATTGCTTTCACGGGCACGGAGCCGTTCCTGACACCCGGTCCCTTGGTTTCAAAAAAGGGAAGCTGCACCTGAACCCATCCGTCCTCCAGCCCCGCAAAGCTCAGGGCCGGGTCAACAGCCGCTCCGCTTAAGGAATCCTCTAAGTTCAGGTTCCACCTGGTCTGTTCCCCCCAGCGGAAACCGAGGCTTCCGTTGGGGACGACGAACCGGGCCTTTGAGGAATCGAAGACTACGGTTTTCCAATCCCCCTGGGCGACTTCCAAGCCCAGGTCCATGGCCCGCAGAAAACGGCCGGGAAGGTATCCGTCCCCCTCTTTCATAAGAATGACTGCAAAGGGGAGGTCGGTGAAACTCTTGGCATAAGATGTGAAATACTCGGTGGGTCGATCGAGGTAAAATTCTTTCAGGACCACGTGGGTCATCGCCATAGCCAAGGCGCCGTCCGTTCCCGCCTTTACCGGAAGCCAGCTGTCCGCGAATTTCGTGTATTCGGAATAATCGGGGGAAACGGAAATCACCTTCGTTCCCCGGTAGCGCGCTTCCGTGAAAAAATGAGCATCTGGGGTCCGGGTCATGGGAAGATTGGTACCCCAGACGATCATGTAGCCCGCTTCATACCAGTCCGCGCTCTCCGGAACGTCGGTCTGTTCCCCCCAGACCTGCGGGGATGCGGGAGGGAGGTCGCAGTACCAGTCGTAGAAGCTGATCATGGAAGCGCCGAGGAGGGAGAGAAATCTCGCCCCCGAGGCGTAGGCCACCATGGACATGGCCGGGATAGGGGTGAAGCCGAAGATCCGATCGGGACCGTACCGGCGGATGGTGTGAATTAGAGAGGCAGAGATTAGCGTTGCCGCTTCATCCCAGGAGATCCGGACAAGCCCCCCTTTGCCCCTCGCTTCCTTATATTTCTTTGCCTTGGCCGGGTCCTCGACGATGCTCGCCCAGGCAGCGACCGGATCGCCTTCCTTTTGCAGGGCTTCCCGCCACATCTCAAGAAGGATGGACCGGGCGTAGGGGTATTTCACGCGGAGAGGACTGTACAGATACCAGGAGAAGGTCGCGCCCCGAGGGCATCCCCGCGGTTCGTAATCGGGCATGTCCGGGCCGCAGGCGGGGTAATCTACCTTTTGGGTTTCCCAGGCGACGATCCCGTCTTTTACATAAACATTCCAGGAGCAGGACCCTGTGCAGTTGACGCCGTGAGTGGAGCGGACGATCCGGTCATGCTGCCATCTTCTCCGGTAGAATTCCTCCCAGTCCCGCTTCCCGCATTGAACCTCAGCCCATCCGCCGTCAATGGTTTCCTTCTGACAATTCTGTTTCTTTTCGAGCCGGCGGAAGAAACGCAAAGACGATAAGAAATCCCGAGCCATGATCAACTCCCGATATCAAAGACAATCGTCCAATAAGTATATAAGACTCTTTCGTTGCTGGCGTTCCTCCGATGGGAAAATATTATAGCATGGAAGGGGGCATTTTTTTTAAAGTTACCATTCCCAGAATCAGAAAGGAAATTTCACGGATTTCCTCTTAAATAATGGATATAATTCCGCCATTCCACGGCTGGCAAAAGGGTTTTCCCCCGAGAACGGGGAAAATCCGGCACCTCATTTTAAAGAAGAAAGAATTTCATGCCAACACTGAATTGGATCGGGAGGAAGGCGGTTGAGAACCATCATCGGCAGGTTCCGTTTCACCTGCTGAAAGAGGTTCCAGAACTCTCCGTTGGCGATCCGGGCTCCGGCAATCTTTTGGTCGAAGGCGATAACCTCCTTGCCCTCAAAGCGCTCCTTCCATATTATGCCGGACACGTCAAATGCATCTATATTGATCCTCCATACAATACCGGCGATGAAAATTGGATATATGATGACAATGTCAATACGCCAGATATCGGAAATGGTTGGGCCAGACAGGAGCAGGCGGCGAGACGGAACAGAGGTATGCGGCCCGTTGCCATAGCAGCAGCGAGGGGAGAGTTCGCTGGTTTGGGAGTGGTGGTTATTTTATTCGATAGCTTTCTCCTTTGATTTGTACCAGCACTCCATGGTGAACGAGGCGATCGATCATGGCGGAAGCAAGGGTGTTGTCGTTGTTCAGCAGGGTTCCCCAATCCCGGAAGGCTCGATTCGTGGTGACCACGATGGAGCCGCATTCATACCGATTGGAGATGACCTGGAAGAGGAGTTCGGCCCCTTGTTTGTCCACGGGTAGATAGCCCAGTTCATCAATGATGAGCAGCCGGGGGGAGGTAAAGAGCTTCATGGTTTTGAGGAAGGAGTTATCCGCAAGAGAGGCCGACAGGTGATTGCTCAGGTTGATGGCGGTGGTAAAGAGGGTTTTGATGCCCTGCAGGCAAACCTGGTGTCCCAGGGTTAAAGCGAGATGGGTTTTGCCGGTGCCCGGGGGCCCCATGAGAATGACGTTATTTTTTTGATTGACGAAGGTCAGATCCAAGAGGTTGAGGATCTGGGTTTTATTGATCGTCTTGGGGAAGGCAAAGTCGAAGGCGTCGATGGTTTTGAGGGTGGGGAAGCCGGCCTGGAGGACCCGGGTTTTGACGAGTCGTTGTTGTCGGGTGGCGATTTCCTGGGAGGCCAGGAGGAAGAGGATGTCGGCGGGGGAGAGTTTTTCCCGTTCGGCTTTGAGCAAAGTATCCTCCAGGATTTCGGCGAAGGTTTTGAGGCGCAGGGCCGCGAGGGCCTCTCTGAGTTTGTCAAGATTCATGGTCGGGTTCCTCGGTCTGGAAGCGATCGTCATAGATTTTTGGATTTCGTTCTTCGACCCAAGTATAGCGGACGAGGTCGGGGTTGATGCGGGAAGAAGGGGTGCCCAGGGGGGATGGGGTGTTCCGTTTTCTGCGGTTGGCGAGGATGATGTTTTTTAAATAGTCATGGCCGAAGGCGTTGTAGGCGAGGGCCTGTTCAAGGGCCGCCTTTACTTCGGCCGGGCCGAAGAGCTCGAAGAGGGCGGCGATTTTTTTGAGTTGGTGGGCGAGGTGGAGCTCGGTTTTGCCGAGGGCCGCCAGGTAGTGCTGGGCCCCGTCGCCCAGGGTCAAGAGAAGGTCGCGGTGTTTGAAGTAGGCGCCCTTGGGGCGGGATGGGAGAAGGCCCTGGGGGTGGCGGGGGTTCTCGATCAGTTGATATTTTTGGAGGGAGCGGCGGTGTTGGGCGATGAGCTGCTGCTGCTCATAGATCCAGACCTCTTGGGCATCGGCCTTGAGGGTGAGCATTTTGTTGGCGTGGGTGAAAGGGACGCTGTAGCGGTTGGATTCAAACTTGATGAGCCCCTGGGAAGAGCTTTTCACGCTGGCCAGAATGCGAGTGTCATAATCGATGGCGGGTAGAGGGATGAGGAGGGTTTGCTCCTGCTCCAGGGGGAGGTTCTTGACCTCCCAGTAGGGTTTCCGGTAGCTGATCAGGCCTTCTTGGATCAGTTCTCCCCGGGTCTGATGGAGCCTGGGGCCGCTTAAGCGTAGAATCTCGGTGATGGAGCGGTCCGCATAGAAGCTTCGCCCTTGCCGGTCCCCCACCACGACCAGAAACAGGTAGAGGGCCATCGCTTCATGGCTTAAGCGATGCAGATACCGGCCGTAAAGAATCTGGTGGTCGATGATGGAGTAGCTCTGGGCCCAGCGCATGGGTCCATGGTAAACCTAGTCCGGAAAGAGGTCACTCGAATCTTGTATCTCCCGCCCCTTTTTTTATCCAGGAACGTAAAACCCGCATCCCGACTGCTTCACCAGCCGGATCTCGTCTTGTATCTCGCTTTGGATCATTTTCTCCGGGATCACGAAAACCATTCTCCTGACTGGCTCCGGAGGGGGTATCTTGTCTTGTATCTCACGGACCCTTTTTCTCCAGAGACGCTGGTAATCGGGTGGCGCTCCCGCCACTGCTTGACCTTCTCGTACCGACCCTGGAAATAGCCGGGATTCGCCTCGGTCCATTTTCTCTGGCTTTCCATTTTCCGCTTCGCCCGGCAGGCTGCCTGCGCACAACTTTTTTGGGTTTTCCTGGTTCTCGGATCCGGTTTGTAATACCGGCCGCAGTAGCCACACCTCTTCTGTTCCCTCTGGATCGCTTCCATAGGTTTATCTCGCCAGAAAAGGTGACAGAAAAAATTACCGGCGGGGGTCAAAAAATAAAATGAAGGAAATACATCAAAGGGAAGAACCCAATTATATCCAGAATTAAAGGCGGGACAGACCCATATCGAAATTAGGTCATTTTGGATATCGCCTACACCCTGGCTCTTTACCAGAGCACCTTAAGGCGGTTTGAAGCCCGCTCCTGCAAGCCGGCTCCGAGGGGCCCGCCCTCATCTCCTTTGCAGCTTCGTGGCGCACACAATAGCAGTTAGCTCAAATGAGCGTAACGTTCGGGTTCAGCTGCGTTGCGAGCGCAGCGGAGCAACGTCGGCTGCAACCCGTTGTTAGGCGGTGGTGCGATTCGCAGCATAGATGCACATATTTAAGCTCCAAGCGATCCTGTCTTCACTTCACCGGCACGCTGGTAATTAGTAATAATAACGCCGAGTGGCGAAACTTTGCTGTCAGTTAATTTGAAAGCTGCCGGACTCGTTCCATCAGCAAACAAGCGCTTTCCCGACCCAAGTGTTATTGGAAATATTTTGAGCCATAATTCATCAACCAGGTCATGCTTCAAGAGGGTTTGAACGAAATTGCCACTGCCATAAACTTGTAAATCAGGGCCGTCTTGTTCTTTGAGTTTTTTTAGTTTTGAAACCACGTCGTCCTTTAGAAGAACCGAGTTTATCCATTTGAGTTTCATTTCCGCATGCGAGACGACATATTTTTTCACTTCATTGACACCGGGCCACCCGTCACTGTGGTCCGGCCAGTATGACGCAAAGATTTCAAAGGTAGTTCTACCCAACAATAACTCAAAGGGCTTGCTCATCTGCTCCCCCATCACTTTGCCTGAAAAGCCGTCAAAGTACGGAGCGGTCCAGCCACCATACTTAAAACCGCCGGAAGTATCTTCCTTAGGTCCCCCGGGCGCCTGCATAACGCCATCAAGGGTGATAAATTCTAGGACGATAATTTTTCGCACGGC
>Ga0113563_10001970_pt1 | contig 12095 bp, 9 predicted proteins | sample Mud3Dept3metaG_FD_80117 | JGI IMG/M metagenome (GOLD analysis project Ga0113563, IMG submission 80117) | Freshwater wetland microbial communities from Ohio, USA, analyzing the effect of biotic and abiotic controls - Mud 3 Core 4 Depth 3... | ecosystem: Environmental > Aquatic > Freshwater >...
CCAAGATGTGCAGGTTTTACGAAAGGGTTATCTGGCAGCCCTGCCTGAGACGTCTCTTCGGCGGGGCATCGAAGATTACGACCGAGAACTGAATCTTTCTCCAAAAACATACCGGAGGGCCTGAGCGTCTCCTTGCGCGCCCCGTCCACCTGGTTCCGCATGGAGGCGACAAGAGATTCGCCTCGCCCGGCCGCGCGCGGTATAATTATGAATGTGGAAAGTTCCGGGGTTGTCATCTTCCCAAACCGAGACGGTGAGCCATGCACGGCATCCTGTCACGAGTAAAGAGAAGCCCGCACGTCGGAACCCATGAGACCCCCAAGAGGTGTCCCCGCGGTCATTTGCACATCTCCTGGTCTTTGGGCGACGAAAAGATATTTTGCTGGGACTGCAACAGGAAGTATCCGCTTTCGCAGTGCCTTGACACCCGGCTGTCGGAGACCCCTGATCCTTCAACTACGCCTTGAGTAGCTCGCGGTTTTGTCTGGATCTCCTCTCATTCATGGCCCAAACGCCTCTGGCAGAAGGCGAGGCGGACCGGAGCAAGGGCTTTTGTGCCAGCGTTGTCGTCACGGAGAGGTCGCCGACTCGAAGGACCGGCACCGTTTGGCCGTGATCCGCAAGCAAAGGCCCCGCACAGGACGCAATCCTTGGGGCGTTCCCACATCTCGGATCACCCCGGAAGCCTCGAGCCCTGAAGCTGTTTAGGGGTACTCTCCGAGCGCCATGGCGGGAGTTGGGACACCTCATCATATTTTTCTTGAGTAGAGGGCTGGGGGCGAGCTAGAATTTTCCCAAGAGCATTGACGTATTCCCTTTCGCCTGGTTGCGAAGTGCGGCTGCTCATGGATTACTCAGCTGCAAGGGGGTTTCTTGCCGTGATCCCGTGAGGGGGAGTCGGCGTATGAGCACTTTCACTACAAGAGATGCCGGGTGCGCAGACTGTCGGAGCATGATCCGATGGGGGACCCTTGCCTAAGGGGGGCCGAGAGACCGTCAACCGACCGGTCGGCTATCTCGAGCTCCCGTGCATGGAGAGACCGCGCTGTAGTCCCCGGTAAAGAGAGGAGGTGGATCGACCATGAAAATACTGGTTCCAGTAGATTCTTCCGAATTTGCCTTCAAGGCCCTTGAAAAGGCTATTCAAATGGCCAAGCCGCTAGGAGCCCAATTAACCATCATGTCCGTGGCCGCTCAGTTCGAAGGGGTAGCAGAGGAGGTTCCGATCTCCTATGCCAGCAAGCTCAAGGACGAGGCGAAAAAAGCGGTCAATAGGGGCAGACAACTCGTGGAACAGGCCGGCCTCACCTGTCAAACCGTGGTGGAGGTCGGCGCTTCACCGGCAGACAATATCGTGAGGTACGCCGAGGAATCCAAGACCGACCTCATTGTAATGGGCCATCGCGGCATGACTGGGCTTGCCCGGTTCCTGGTGGGCAGTGTGGCCAGCAGGGTTGTGGCCCACGCTTCCTGCTCGGTGCAGGTGGTGCGGTAGGCGCTTCACGAGCTGCCACTCAAGCGAGTTTGATCGATTTTCATGAGCGCACGATCGACGAAGGTTATATTGCGGCCAGGGAGAAAATTCGCGATGTGAAGAGGCTGCTCGAGCCGGCTTGACGCGGTTCTCGCGACGAGAGGCTGGGCAAGACGGAAGTGTGAGGGAGAACGGAGGATGCCCGGGGCTACCGGACCGATTTCTTGGCTCTCCCGGGAATCAAGAAAAATATCGGCCACGGGGTACGGGAAACCTTCGCACCCACGGATGCCTTATGTAGCATTCCTCCCGTTATCGCGAGGGAGTGGTTATTCGTCGTTGATTCAGGGGGAGGCTACCGGGGCTGTGCCCCATCGGTAACAGGGTGCCGGCGGAGCTGGCTCGCAAATCCGCCGGAAGAACGGGCCGCTCCAGTAGCCTGAACTCGACCTTCCGTTTCTCTCCTTCACGATAGAGGGTCAACTGAACTGTATCACCCACCTTGAGGGAGTTGACCAGCCTGGCAAATCTTGTTGAATCGTTGAGAGACTGCCCGTTGATTTCAGTAATGATGTCGCCACCGAGCATGAAGTTCTCTCCAGCAATCGTAATCGGCAACACCCCGTCGCGTATACCCGCCTGCTCAGCCGGGCTTCCGGCATCGACCTTTTCTACCAGGAAGCCGTCGACCACCGGCGCGTTTATAATCGCCAAGAATTCCTTGCTTATAAGCCTACCATTCACACCCAACCACGGACGGATGACTCGTCCCTGCTCCACGAGGCCCGGTAATACCTGCTTGGCGATATCGATGGGCAAAGCAAACCCGATATTCTGAGCGTCGGCCACCATCGATGTGGTTATTCCAATCACCTCTCCGCACCGATTGAAGAGCGGTCCGCCGGAGTTGCCCGGATTGATGGGAGCGTCGGTCTGAATGAGAGGAGGCGTCAGGGTCAGGGGGGAGTCGGGCAGGAAACGGTTGAGCCCTGAGACTACGCCTCGGGTCAGGGTCTGTTCGAGGCCAAGGGGGTTGCCGATCGCAAGAACTTCCTCACCGATGCGGATCGAATCAGAGTCTCCCAACAGTGCCCTGGGGTTGCCTTCGCGAGAAACGGGAATGCGAAGGACAGCAAGGTCGATGATCGGATCCGCCCCCAGGAGCTTCGCCTCGACTTTGCGGCCGTCGTCCAGGGTCACGGTGATCGCCTGACGACCGAAAACCACGTGAGAGTTTGTGATGACGAGACCGTCGGCGCTGATGATGAACCCCGAGCCCATGACAAGGCTCACCCGATTGTTGACCTCAAAGGGGTCGACCGCCACCGCGGAAATGGAGACAACGGCGGGCGAGACTCGCTCGAAAAGCTCCGGGAGGGGCTCGGTGCAACCAGGATTGGCCGCAGCGCTCGGCAGCGTTGTTGGCAGAAGGGCGGCAAGCATCATAACCGCAAGGAGCCATCTGTTCATGTGAGTACCCCCTGAATACGAGGTCTTGGGTTCCAGCTCCATCTCGAGGTCGTTCCTTGTAATATCTGAATGACCGGGAACCCCGGGACTAGCGCTGGGGACATGGGGACCCTGAAATGGAGTTTGCCTGAAGGGCTACGCTCTCCAGGGGAGCCACCATGAGCTGATCCACCCGCTCGATTCACCCTGCATCTTAGTTCAAGATAGTCCACAAGCATAGCGGGAACTGATAGCTCATTCACCCGGCGCCCATTCATCTTCGAGAGACGGGGACACGGAGCGTTGGCCTCGGCCCTTCTCCCATGTAGATACTCCCACTCCAGCTGGACATTGGTTAGATTATTTAGGTAATGTACGACCATCACTACATGGCACAGATCGGTTGCTGCGTCGTGACGGGCGGGGACGGTTCTTTCGAGGGGATGGCGGCGGGTTCCTTCCCCGCAGGGATTTCCAAGGCTATGCACTCGGGGAGTGAGTTTTTTCGGGGGGATACCATGAACCACCTGATATGTATTACCTTGGTAACCTCTTTGTTGTTCTTTAACCCAGCCGCGTCCATGGCGCAGACGAAGTGCTCGCCTACCGCCTCTGACGCGGAGGGGCCGTTCTATAAGGCAGGTGCACCGATTCGCGAAAACACCGGCCGGGGACTCGCCATAAACGGCACGGTGAGGTCCGCCAGTTCATGCACGCCCATACCCGGGGCACGAGTCGAGTGGTGGCTGGCAAACGCCCAGGGAAACTACGATGACGAGCATCGGGGGGCGCTGGTAACGGCAGAAGACGGAGGCTTCCGGTTCGAAACCGATTTTCCCCCGGCCTACTTCGGTCGGCCACCCCACGTTCACGTGAAGGTTTTCGCGCCCGGTCATCGAACCCTCACGACCCAGATCTACCCTGAGAAAGGCGCGACATCCGTGACCCTCGCTCTGGTCCTCCTAGCGGATTAGCCTGTCTTGACACGAGAGGGAAGAGGGGCTCGGGCCGAAGCAACTGATCCCGAAACCCTCTAGGAAAAGTCCACACAGTCACGCCTTGGGGGGGCCGCAGCATTGGTAACGCACGGAGAGAGGCCTGCCCATGGCTACGGCGGGAAGGGACGGACACGCTACGGATGAGATATGCTGAAGGCGGTCCTGTTCGACCTGGATAACACCCTGGTTCTCTTTGACGAGCCGGCGTTCTATGAACGCTATTTCGCCCGCATTTGCCGTAGCTTTTCGGACATCTTCCCGCCGGAAGAATTCCGGAATCGCGTCCTCCGGGCGACGATGGCTCTTTGCCGGAGCAGTGGCGAGGTGAGCAACCTGCGGTTCTTCCTCGATGTTTTCACTGAAGGATGCGAGCAGCCGATTACTGAGATCTGGCGGCGCTTCATGAAATTCTACGAGGACGAATACGACAGGATCGAGGTTGAGGTGAAGGCTCCCTCCGGCCTTCACGACGGTATCAGCTGGCTGCATCAGAGAGGCCTCAAACTGGTGGTCGCCTCGAACCCCATCTTTCCGCTCACGGTGCAGCAGAAGCGCATGGCCTGGGCCGGCATCGACAGGTTCAGGTTCGATCTGGTGACCCACATTGAAAACATGTCTTTTGTTAAGCCACGGCTTGAGTATTATCTGCAAATCTGTGAAAAAATCGATGCAGCCCCCGAAGAGTGCCTCATGGTGGGAAACGATCCGATCAATGATATGGTCGCCGGAGCAACCGGGATGAAGACGTATCTAACGACCGAAGTCGGCGAAATCGATTACTCCTCACTGAGGCTTACGGTTGACGAAGAGAGGGCGCCGCTGAGCATCCCCGAGCCCGACTTCAGCGGTCCCTTAGCCGATGTTACCCGCGTGGTCCGGAAGCTCTGCGGTTGACTGGATCCCGCCTCGCCGAGACCAAGGTCCCAAGCAGCCGCTGAGCAATTCTCGCAGCGATAAAGTGTAGAAGCTTCACTCCCTGTCACTCTCGCTATTCCAAAGCGATCTTTTTCCCCAGCTCATAGGCCTCCGCCATCAAGGCCTTGTTCTTCCGGACCTCTCCCGCCTTCCAGGCGCTCCCGTAGACCATGCCCACGATCTTAGCGTCGATGAAACGGAGAGCATCTTGAAACATGCGCAAGGCGTTGACCGCGCCGGAAACGAAGGGATCCTCGCCGGCGTAGGCGAGAACGATTCCGAACCGTTTTCCGGCCAGCGCATATCCCTCGTCACCCCCTAGGCCATACCATCGGTCCATGAAGAGTTTTGTCTGGGCCGAGACGGTAAACCAGTACACCGGGCTGGCGATGACGATGGCGTCGGCGCTCTTCAGCTTTGGGTAGAGGATTCGCATGTCATCCTGAATGACGCAGTCGATCTTTGGGTTTTTCCGGCAGGCATCACAGGCGGTGCAGGGCTTGATATTCATCTCGTGGAGGGAAAATGTCTCCACCTTCGCCCCGCCTGCCTTGGCACCGGCGGCAACCCGCTTTGCCAGGACTGAACTGTTTCCTCGCTTCCGTGGGCTCCCGATAACGACCATGACCTTTCGTGGCATCTCCTCTTCTCCTTTTCGGCATCCGGATCAGGGCGAAGATTCTCACAAAATTACGAGAAGGACAAGTTTGCCGTGAAAAGCTCTTAGCCGCGATTGGGCGGTTTGTGGCAGGGGAGATCTGCTCTGCAAGAGCGTCACGCCGAGGCGTGATCGCGGCATTGATAAGGAGGCATGCGGCCCGCGTGAGCTTCTCGGAGTCGTGGGGCGCGAACCCCTCGGGCCCCAGCTCAGGGTCGGGAATGTGGTCCAAGGTGCTGACAACGGCGGCGTCCACGGCGAGGCAACGCATGAGGCCCGGCAAGCCGCGCATCTTGGTGTCGGATGGAGTGCTCGACCGGTTCCTCAAGGCAAACTCATTCCAGTCACCGCCCGAAGAGACCGCGCAGGTGGCTGAACAGACCCGGCGGCCGGGGCTCCCAGGTTACCTGGACGTAGGGGAGGAAGCTCACGGGGCCCCACTTGCCTTTGAAAAAACGGATTCCCTCGTTGATTCCCAGCCCCAAGTTCATGCGTCTGTGCCCACGGTGAGCCGCCTCGTCCAGAAGCCCGGAGAGAAGCAGGTCGGTGCTTCCGGGCGGGGCCGACCGGAGGTCTCGGAAAGAGAACATGAAGAAGGCGGTGTGAAGTGAGGAGAACTCGCCCACGCCAAAGGCGGCCAGACGTCCGTCCGCCAGGCGGGCGGAGAGGACGAGGCTCCCGGGGGAGGCGGCGAGGTAACTCTGCAGCTGCCCGAAGATGCGGCGAGTGCCGGACGCGAGAGGTCGCGCGTCGAGGTAAAGCTGGACCAAGCCCATGTGATCCTCGCCGCACCGACGCCCCTGTTCGAGGGTGAGCTCGCGGCTTGCCCGACGAAGCATGTTCCGCAGTTTTTGTGCCGGCCTTGGCGGTGGCACCGGGATGGCGTAGTAGTAGTCCTCCTCCACCCGGCTCCCGGCCGGAGCCGGTTTTGGCCGCACCGGCCCGATCACTGTGATCCGCCGTAGCCCGGGGATTTCCAGCGCCAGGGTCACCGCCTCGGTCATGGCACTCTCGTCCAGGGGATCGTGCAAAGGATAGCCAACGAGGACAAGCTCGCCGCCGGAGTCATAGCCGATGCACGGCCCCACCATCCGGGGCCTCGAGCCTGTAACGGCCGAGACGTAGGCCACCACCTGCTCGGGCACCACGGCCTCGGCGGTGACCCTGGCCAAACGATCGGGCCCAATCATCTGCATCTCCTCAGGCGAAACCCTGCGCCGGCGAGGAGGTCGCGCAGGTTGAGCATATGGGCCGAGCCCACGAATACGGCGGAGCGCCCCTGCGCCAGAAACGGTTCCATGCGCTCGTGGAAAAGAGAGTCCCGCCGGCTGATGACCATTTCGGTGCGCGTGGGGAACTCGCTGCTGGTTCCCATCATTCCCTCAAGGTCGCCCTTGAGGTAGGCCCGAACGTTGCGCTTGATGTAGCGGTTCCACTCGCCACATCGGCGGAAGAAATTCACGATTCTTGGTATGGGAATGCTCTCCAGCGTCTCCATCTGCTCGGAGATGGTCTCCATGGCCCAAACCGCCTTCCCCATCCCCCGGGCGAGATGCCATGCCTCCAGATCCACGGACTGGGTCCAGCCGTGGCGTGCCAGATAACTCGTCCATAGGGAGAAAAAGGCCATCCAAGGCCGGGTTTCGGAGAGGAAGAAGCGGACGTCCGGCGGGTCGGGCGCCTGGAGCCCCAGGAATCTCGCCCAGAGCCCTCTTGGCCCACACACGACCCTTTCCAACTGGCGGACCTCCTCCTCGGTCATGGCATCGATGAGACGCGGGGCGACCGGGTCGGGGCTCCCTCCGATCCGGGCGACCTGATCCAGGCTCGCCTGATCCAGGGGACCCTCGAAGAGAACAGTGTCTACACGCTCCAGGAGGCCGCGGAGGGAAGATTCGAAGCTGTAGCAGAAGAAGTGGGCCGTGCCGCCGATCCAGGAGCAGCGCCCATTCTTTTCCACCTCCCAGAGCATGGCGAAGCGTTTCTGCGCGGTCCGGATGGCGAGGTGCTCTCGCTTGACGGTGGATTCTCCCGGAATGGAGACGAGCATTCCTACGAGCCCGTTCACCCGGGCGCGGCCGCCCTTCCTCTCCTGCCAGGCAGCCATCTCGTAAGGAAGGGCGGGTTTTCCCCCCCACTTGGTCTTGAAGCGGCGAATCCCCTCGTTGACGCCGAGACCGAGGTGGAGAAAATCCTTTCCCCGGCGCCCGGCCGCTCTGATCATCTCCAGGAAAAGGAGATCGGAGGCGTGGGCGGTGTAGTGAACGCGGGAATGGCCGCCGATAAGATAGGTTACGAAGCGGCGCGGCGCTGCGTCCAGCACCAGGCAGGCGGCGAGATGACCCTCCCCGTCCCACGCGTTTAGCAGGTAGAGGCCTGGTGCCCTAGGGAGCACCTCCTCGGTCCGGGCGAAAAGCTCGCGGACGTTGGGGGGGAGCGCTACCCGGCCCGTGAACTCGGCCCAAAGGCGGCGGTGGGCGGCGGTAAAGGTATTGCCCTCCTCGACCCTCAGTGAGGCCGCCGCTCGCGCCGCTAGGCGCTCCAGGCGGCGCGGTGGAGCAGCGTTGGCAGGGAGGAGATAGTAGCAATCCCGGTTCTGGCAGTGAACCCTCAACCGGGCAGGCAGGGAGGGGCAAATCGCCCAGCAATCCCTGGCGCCCGTTCGGCGCAAGGCCTCCGCCAAGGCCTGGTCGAACTCCTCCGGGCTGTAATCCCCTGACAGGGGATACCCCACAGCCAGGAGCCAGTCGTGGGCGGCGATGAACAGATAGGATCCCGCCAGAAAGGGCTCGCCCCCCGACATGGCCTGCATGAATGGTACGGAATGCTCGGGAACAGTAGCCTTTTCCAGGACAGCGTTGAGGTCGAAAGAGGTCAAACCGGCGCTCCCTGTTTGAGCGTTGCGAGAGCATAAACACGATTCATTGTATATGCTCACACACTCCGGAGAAAGTCCCATCGCGACCTTGACGCCTTCATAAGAAGTCGCCAAAGTAGACGGCACAGCAAGAAGCTCCCCCGCCCGGGCGGGACAAGACGCGGGAATCCGCCGAAGGCGGACAAGTCTTGAGGAATGAAGCGTACAAGGAAGTACGCTGCAATGACGGAAAGTGAAGCGCAACGCCGCTCCTTGGATCCCGAGTCGGCGGGGAGATGGACTTTTTGCGAAGCCGTCAACCTTGGAGCAACCAGCTCGCATTATACACGAACCACCTGCTGCGACCGCGGTCATGGCCGTCCTTCGGTCGCGCAGATTAGCTAGAGCGAGGAAAACGAGAGAACCTGGGCGCTCGGCGGATGCGTGCCGAGCGTTGTGTCGTGGTCGGAGGCTCGGCGAGCGGCGACGCATGGTCGGGTTCTGTTTGCCCTGAGGGGGTCTCCGTGATACTCTGACACCGAGTGGGGCTGGGCTTATTTCCCGGGGCCGAGGAAGAGGCTGCTGCCTCTTTGTTCGGGGGCACACTGACAGCGGTACCCAAGAGGTGAATAGTCGATATCCTGACCGGGAAGAGGTTCATCCAAGCCGTAGGCGGGTTTAAAATTCGTGGCCCTGGCCTCTGAACCGCTTCGCCTTGCGGCGTCGCTCCCGAAGTCCCCGGGGCTGAGGAGGACCCCCTCTGACGGGAACTTTTCATCAAACCGGAAGTAAAGATGTGGCGTAAGATGGCAGAGAAGGTCATCGATCAGATTCCCCTTCGCTTTGACGTGGGGTCCATCATCGAGCGTGCACGTCTCGACGGAACGCCGGGTCACCTCACCCTCGCGGAGCGTCTCGCTCGTGACGCCGGGTCACTCGGGAGGCCGAGGGCCCTGTACCGGGCAAGTTCCTCTCGCAAGGATACGGAAAGGACGGTGGTGGTCGACGGGGTCACCCTGACGAGCCGGGTGCTCCGGGTTAACCTGGATCAGGCTGACCGGGTATTCCCGTTCGTGGCGACCTGCGGCTGGGAGCTGGACCGATGGGTCATGGAAAAGGATGAGCCCCTTGAGCGTCGTGTCGCAGATGTGATCAGCGAGATGGCGTTATACTTAGCCCTGGGAGCCTTGAGAGAGAGGCTCCGTGAGGAGTACCATCTGGCAACGATCTCCAGGATGAGTCCTGGATCCCTCGAGGATTGGCCGCTTCAGGAGCAAAGGCTCCTCTTTAAACTTTTCGGAGACAGCGAGCGGGCCGTCGGCGTTCGGCTCACCACGGATCTCATGATGCTTCCCCGCAAATCCCTCTCGGGCATACTCTTTGCTTCAGAGGAGCTCTTCGAGAGCTGCCTCCTGTGCCCGAGAGAGGAATGTCCCGCCAGATTGTTGCCATACGATCGGGATCTCTTCGCCAGAAGGTATCTCTAACAGGTTGTCGAAAGACGTCGCGAGCCGCCCTCGATTGGCGCACGGTTGCCGGATGATTCCGCGCCGCAGGGCGATCTGCTCCAGAAAGGCGCCACGCCGAGGCGTGGTGGCGTCATTGATAGTGGAGAACGAGGCCGGGGCGTTGGGCGGGTTGGTGGTGGAAAGCCCGGGGGCCTTCCTGTCGGTGAAGAAAGGTAGATGTTCCGGATGCGCTTTGCTTCGCCGACCACCCTGCCTCCGGCGTCGGTCGGCTTCGCGAGGATGAGAAGGGTTTTTAAGGCGAGAGCGAATGGCGTCGAGCAGGAAGGGCGGTCACGCCCCCGAAGTGGCTAGTTACCCTGCTCGTAGAGGGCCATGGCGGTGAAGCTGACGAAGGAGTGGTACGGGTCCACCTCGGCTGAGGTGTAATGGAGGATCTCACCTTGGGCGCGTCCCTCCAGAACTTTCAGCATGGTGTAGAGCGGCGGAAGCCCGCAGACCCGGCGGGAGTTGCGTTCGCGGATGAGGATACTGGCGAAGGCATCAGCGTCGCCAGCCCCGACGGCCTCCAGAAGCCGCTGATCGGCAAGGGCGGTTTCCCGTAAGGTTCCGGAGTGAGGCTGGGAGGAGTCGCCGTAGCGGGGACCGATGTGAGCCAGATCTACGCTGGCAAGAAGACAGACTGGTCGTTCGTGAGCCTTGATGGTCTCCTTGAGCGCTTGCACCATGACAACGATCGTCTCCACCCTCTCCTCCATCTCTTCCACGCCGAAGGAACAGAGAATCGGGACGATACGGACCTCGGGGAGGAGAAGCCTCAGAAAGAGGGTCTGGAACTCGATGGTGTGCTCCCGGCGGTGAGCGAGCTCGTCAATGAAGAGATCAAAAGGGGCGCGGAGGCAAAGCTCATCCACGAAGACGGTGTCAACCGCCACCGGCCCGAGGGGCGTTTCGAAGTCCTTTCGGGTAAGGGCGAAGTACCGGGAGAGAGGCTCGTGACCGGTTCCCAGGATAATGCAGGTACCGACGGGGGCGGCCTCGAGGAGAGCCTTGTAGGCGTGGGCGAAGCAGGGTCCGCCGGCACGGAGATCGATATGAGGCGCCACCAGCCCGAGGAGCTTCTTCCCGGATCGGTGAAGCTCCGCGTCTCCGGGTCCACCGAGCTCCCGGGAGAAGAACCCCAGGAGCTGAGCCCGAAGCTTATCGGGGTCGGCCTCGTATCCGGACCCAGCAAGGAACGCCTGCCTCCGGGGACGGCTACGAAACTCGGCGGCGATCTGCTCTCTATAAGCCCGGCTCCGGTCATTTTCCAGAAAAAAGTGAGCGTCCAGCCTGCCGATGAGCTCTTCCAACTCCTCTCGGAAGAGAATCTGGCCGAACTGGCGCATGTAGGCGGCCTGAATGTCGACCAGGGTGTTCGAGCCGTTCATGAGAGTGACGAGGAAATACGCTCCCGGGCTGAGGATGACCGTTTCCCGGCTCAGGCCCTCCTGGTCCTGGAGCACGACATGGACCGTTTTCTCATGACGAACCGGGATAGCCATCAGATGGTTTCGCAGTTTGGGCTGTTCGGTGTCCATATAATGGATTCCAGAAACGGGTATATGTCCCGCTCCGCGCCGGTCTCTTTTGAAGAGCGCTCAGGCCGCCGACAGGCGACCGTGGACAGGAGTATAGAGAAAAGCCATGTAACGGGCAATGCCTTTTCACACCCAGGAAAGGGTTTGACTGGACGGATGAAATGTGTTACGTGACCATTCTGGCAAGAAAATTGATAACATCCACCACCCGAGCGTCGAGTCTGCCCGTGCGATCGGTCGTACGCTTTCTGCCTCTTGCGGCCCTTCTGGCTGCTCTCCTTTCAGGGTGCGCCCTGACCAGGCCGGCCGTGCCCGCGGACCTGGCTCCCGCTCCGGCCGCGGCTCGACAAGAGGGCCGTCTCCCCGGCAAAGGGGAGGCCTACTACCGGTTTCTCAAGTCCTCTTACTTGCTGGACCACGACCGAGAGCAGGAGGCGCTGGCGGAGCTGGAACGGGCGGCCGCCGCTGACCCAGAGTCTCCTGAGCTGCTCGCTGACCTGAGCTCCTTGTACCTCCGCGAGGGAAATCGCGAGGCGGCCCTGGCAGCCGTGCAGAGAGCGGCCGAGCTTGATCCCACTTCGGTTGAGACCCACATGCTCCTCGCGGGTCTTTACGCCAGCCTCAACGAGACCGGCCGCGCAATCGCCGAGTACCAGGAGGTGGTCAAGCTCAATCCCGATCACCAGAAGGCGCTCCTC
>Ga0113563_10001971_pt1 | contig 12093 bp, 9 predicted proteins | sample Mud3Dept3metaG_FD_80117 | JGI IMG/M metagenome (GOLD analysis project Ga0113563, IMG submission 80117) | Freshwater wetland microbial communities from Ohio, USA, analyzing the effect of biotic and abiotic controls - Mud 3 Core 4 Depth 3... | ecosystem: Environmental > Aquatic > Freshwater >...
GCCACGCACTCGGCCTCGTAATCCTTGAGGTAATACTTCCACTTCGTCACCAACGGATAATTTTCCATCTGCCAGAGTGCCCGTGACAACGCTTCCGAATCCTGCGATGGTGAAAACACGGTCTACTGGCAGGCGCGGCCGGTTCAAATCAGGTCGTGGCGGTCGTTCAGCCAGGCTTGCACGCAGGGCTTCTTTTAACTCTGGGATGCCCTCGCCAGAGATGGCGGATACGCGCACGATTGCAGCGCTACCAAGCACTGTACCTTGTGTTACCTGCCTAAGATCGGATTCCACCAGATCGAGCCAGTCTGCGTCGTTTTCAACCATGTCAATTTTGGTTATAGCGATGACACCCCCTTGAATTTGAAGCAGATTTAGAATGGCCAGGTGCTCGCGTGTTTGCGGCATTACCCCCTCATCAGCAGCAACAATGAATAAAGCTGCATCAATACCGCCTACTCCAGCGAGCATGTTCTCGATGAAGTCACGGTGACCAGGGACATCAATGATCCCAATTTCCTCAGACTCGCCGATGTCTCTGGCTGGCAAGCTCATCCAGGCGAATCCCAGGTCGATGGTCATTTCCCGTTCGCGCTCTTCTTTCAGACGGTCGGGATGGATACCAGTCAGAGCCTTAACCAGTGTGGATTTGCCATGGTCAACATGACCAGCGGTGCCAATAACGCGCATGTTATTTATGAATTAGCGTGATCGCCCCAAAGTTCGTTCGAAGTTTGACACCCATTCATGTACGACGGCAACTAGAGATTGCAGGCGTTTTTCGGTTTGCTCGCTGATTTGATTCATGATATCTTGTACGACCTGCAATTCATCTTCCAGGTGGGAGACGCGGTCTGCCAGCTTCTGAAAGGTGCGCGTGGTTTCGCTGCGCTGCTCGTCCAGAGAAAGGGTGTAGTTTGTCCAGCGTTTCTGGTCATCGGCTTTGAAGGTCACCCATTCCTGGCGAAATCGTTCTTCAGCGAGGCGCTGGATTTCTGACAGCTCGATAATGCGCCGCTCCACCTTTTGCGCCACTTCATCAACTGTTTGCTGGGTGCGCTTAACGGCGCGATGGGTGGCGTCTAAAGTTTGGAGCTGGTTTTCAATTTCTGGAATCTGGCCTTCAATGGTGGAAAACCGGGCTTGCATCTCTTTCCAGATGCGCTCTCGTTCGACATCTTTCATAGATTGGGATTCGAGGAATTTATCCATCGCAACCCGGCGTTCGGTTTCGATGGTAGTATATTCATTTAACCTGGCCTCGATCTTTTTCTGGCTGGCGAGCGCTAGCTCCAGCCGTCCATGATGGTCATCGCTCCGTTTACGAACTGAGGTCAATTCACCTTGCATATCGACCAGGCGTTTTGAATCCTGACGGCGACCATCTTCCAGGAGACGGATGGTGCGGGTGTATTCCTCATCACTACGCCGGATGGAATCGATACGCAGACGTAATTCGTCTATCAAGCGTGAGAGCCGGCTTTCTTCATCTATACGAGCGGTCAGGTTACGCCGGATTTCTGGCAGTCCCTCGAGTTCTTTGCGCAAATCTCCAATCGATTTTTCGAGGGCGCCAATCTCGCTGCGACGAAGTTTAATTGCCTCATCTTCACGCTTGCGAAATTGTTTTTCAAGCTCATCAGTGACCTGTTTATTTTCTACCCGTATTTGTAGCAGTTCTTCGTCGAAACCATCCATGCGGGCAATTAATGCAGCCAAACGCGTGACCTCGCTGTTCTGGTCTTTGATTTGTTTAACCAGCGATGTATAGTTGCTTGTAACACTATTTATTTGTTCTTCCAGGGCGCCAACCCGAGTGAGCACTTTACGGCGCTCTTCATCCAACCAGTCCACTTGCTTTGCGATCTGGGCTTCATCCATAGGCTGGTCTCCTTTAATTTAGTGTAATTGGGAACAGATTATAGCATGGGAAAGCATCCATCTCATGGAAGCTGGCTGGTAAATATCCGCGCCATTTCGATCAGGTTGGGAAAGAATAACTGAGGCAGAATTCCAATTGCCAGCATAACCAAGCACCCGATTATTAACAGAATAGCCTGTACACGCTTCTCTACGGTTTTTCCCGGAGGCTTCTCTGGACTCATCACAAAAACCGCCAGAGTCCGCAGCGCAGCAACCATCAAACCAAGGCTGGCTAGTAAAGCAAACACTGTACTTATAAAGGACGACTGGGCGAGCTGGGTATATAAAATTAAGTTGACTGGAAAGCTAGCCAGGAGAGGTAAACCCGCCAACGATAAATTTGCCAGCACCAGGCTCATAGCAGCGATAGGAGTCTGGCGTATGGTGTTTTGGACAGCGCGAAATGAAAGTGAGGGAGAATGAGCCTGGATAGCACTTAAGGAAAGTCCCCAGACTGCCATACTCACTGCGCGAGGGAGGAATTGAGCGATGAATATGCCTGCTTGTGAGATTTCTAAAGGTCTACCTGCATAAAAGCTCAGGGCAATTAAAGAGAAACCGATCTCAATTACAGCAGCAAAAGCTAAAATTCGACCCAGGTGGCGTTGAAATGCGGCGAAAAACCCGCCGGTAATTGCCACAATGAGTCCCATGGAGCGTAGTAGCTGGTCAACAGACGGGGCAATGCCCAGACTAACATAGCGCTGCAAGAAGTCGACAGCCAATAATACAACAGCCGTGGGAAGGAAAAAGAAAATGAAGCTGGCAGCGTAGGGATGGGATTCTTCAGCGGTCATTGGTAACCAGGTATGGAAAGGAAACACTGCCAGAATGAAGGCAAAACCGAGTGCCATTAGAGTGGTCGCTCGCCAGAGCAGAGATGGGTCTCCTGGACTGACTTCCAGGATAGAGAGAAGACCTCCAGCGAAAAGGATACAGGCCATACCCAACGATTGGAAAGTAATAAAGCGAAGAACGCCACGACCGGATGCCTGGCCGGGAGGATATAGGATAGGGACAGTCAGGATTGCGACACCCTGGAGTATCAATGAGGAATATAGGAAAGGCTCCACGGCAAGAGATGCTGTAAGCAGCGCTGCAATGCCTAAACCCAATCCGACGAACAGATGGTGAGATCTGGCGATGTAGGCGCCCCCAAACCAGAAAGCAGCTCCCGTGTAGATAAGCATCAACGCTGGACGGGAAGCATCGGTTAAGACCAGCCGGCGACCGAGAAAAATCAGACTTTCATTAATCGTCACTCCCAGCGGGCGAGGCCAGGGCAGAAGTAAATAGGATTCACCTATTGATACACGCCAGGCGATCCATGCCAAAATGAGGGAGAAGGAGATGCCAACAAGCGTTACTGCCAGATTGTGACGGCGAAACAGCAATAAGATAAAACCCAGAACACCGGGTAAGATAATCCAAATAACGGGTGCGCTCATCCGCTTTCCTTCGGCGCGGTTGGAGCGACGAGCAGGTAAGCGCCAACCATGGCTAGCCCGAGATTCACAGTAGCCAGTAATCCGGCAACCAGGATGGAAGTCTCAATTGTAGCGTAGAGAATTTCAAATCCAGCCAGTGAAGTCAATAGCCCAAGGATGGCGGGCAAGGGTCCTTCTTGAATTCCCAATTTTAACAATCCCATGCCAATCAAAATTAAACCCGTCCATATCACGAAGAGGTTTGTTGTTGGCGTCCATAGTTTAATAATTGGGGCTAAGGAGAAAGCGGTGACAAAAACCAGGATGGAGGCAAGGAATTGAAAAACCCATAAGGAAATCTTCCTGGATGGTTTTAATTGTTCTTCAGCTTTTGGACTATCCTCAACCAGCGATGTTTGAGCAATTGGCTTGTCGGGGAGACTGATAAGCGCTAGTGCCAGAATCGCCCCGGACATCCAACCAGCGACAAGTTTCACCGCTGCCAGGGTCGTAGGCCATTCAATGCCAACCATTAAGAAGACACCAAAGTATTGCAATGAGAGCAGGATAATTCCCCAGCGCCAATTTGAGCTGATTAACAATGCAATCGAAGTAATGATGATAAGTATCAGTGACATCAAGACATTGATTGCTTGAGCCAATTACCTATCCTCCGCTCCTGATTTGAGCGATAAGAGAGATCACCAATGTGAGCAACAGTAAGGCCCACAAGATGCCCGATGACCCTTCCAGGATGTCACTGACCAAATAAGTCGCTCGCCGGATTGTATGGTAAATCCACCAGAGTAAGCGATACATCCAGGAAAAGGAAATAATTTCCTTCAAACCTCGCGAGATAGGTTTTAGGAAACCCAGCTTCCTCCACGGCACCAAGAGAATGACTGCGGCAATCAGAATTGAAGCCAGGGCAAACCAGGCTTGTGTCCATGGGGGGTACAGGAATTGTTCTGACGATTCCAGAATATTCCATACGGGGATGATGAATTGAGTTGCCAGTAAAATGAATAAACCCAGCAGATAGAACAACCAAATCCAGCGTTGTGACGGGAGAGATGCTCTGCTTGACTGCATCATGCGCCGTAAATACCCTACCAGAAGGAGGGCGTGCGTCGCAAGCAACAGAAATAAAGCAAAGCTCCAGGGTGGGGAAAAAGTAAGAACACCCCACCAGGTAGGTGTGAAAGGAAGGGCAGTGAAAGCGATTAAGCCCAGATAAAGTAACGATACAAGCCGGCGGGATTGCATGGTGTAGAGGGAGATTATTCCACCCGTCAGGAGCAGCGATAATCCCCAGGCGAGTGCGGCCTCCGCTTGGGTGCGAATAGCTGAGGCAAATACTATGCCACCCATGCCAATAACCCAGAATGCACTGGTTATTCGTTTATCTCGGGAAGATGCCCAAGTGGCAGATGCGTAAATAGCACTAATACCTGTGAAGAGTACCAGCCAGGGGATGGTTGCAGTAGGAAGTTCTGTGCCAGCTATCCTAACCAGGATGATGATGCAGGGAGCAGTAGGTAATAATTGAATTAAGACACTGATCCCTTGGCGATCGAAGAGGGTTTTGGGGAAGGGGGAGTTAAAGGGCAAAACACCCAGTCGTAGCCCAATGGCAAGCACAAGAAAGAAATTCGCCATTGAAGTTAATTCGTTGAAACTACTTGCTGTTCCAATGACAATAGATAAAATGACGAGTAGAAGGCTAGCAATGCGGGCTGAGTATGCAATGACGATACGCTCGCCGGTTTGAGGATGTGTGGATAAAACCAGGTATATGACAAGCTCAACCAAATCCAAAGCAGCTAAGGTAAAGGCAAACGCAAGGAGATTACCTGAAATGATCGCCAACAATGTGAAAGCGGTTAAGATCATTCCGAAAGTCCAGTAAATCCAGTCGGAAGAACGTCCTTCCAGGCTGGCTACCCAGACTGTGTCGGTCAGAATTGCCGCGAATAGTAGGGTAGCTACCGCCATCATTACAGACCAGGCAGGTATATCTAAAATAAATGTAGGGGGAATTGGAAATAATTCAGCTTGACCCCAAGACGGTAAGGAGAGCTGAAACGGTAAAACTAGGCGGATAAGTAGCGTTGATGCCCAAACCAGAAAGCCGGTAAATAGAGATACCAACCAGAAGTATGAGAACTTTGGTTTGAGCAATTGCATCCCTACCATGAGGAGAGGCGTAATCAGGAGAAGGGCAAACGGGATGAAGACCAGCATCAACCGTTATCCATCAATTTGCCAGTTCAGCGTGGTATGGCGGGTAACCTGGTGAAATCATGCGCATCTTCACCGAGAGCTGCTTGCAGGTTAACCATCAATGTGCCAGTCATAGGAACAAAGATTAATTCATTCTGCGAGTTGATAACAAGCGCACCTAACCCATCAGGCGCCCAAAGGATCTCTTGGGTTGTGGCAGGGATTTCCGCAAATTTCTGTAAAGTATTTCTTTTTACATCAAGCCGAAAAAGCTGGATAGGGATCGAAGTGTCTTGGATGCTAAGCGCAAAATTATAGTTACCCTCGGTGTTTTGGAACACCCAACGAGGGAAGTAATTGATGGTTTTTCCTTCTACTTCAGGTAGTGCAGGGAATTGCTCCGTATCCAGATGATATGCAGCTTTTTCCATGAGTAAATCGTTACGAGTAGGGACAACTTTCCAAAGTTGAAGGTATGGTGGGCTGTCATTAAGTGAAAAACCGCTTTGCATGACAAGCAAGTCGCCATTAGGCATCCAGATAGCTTGAGATCGTGCATCGGAGAACTCGAAAGTATCCGGTATATCGATCAGGCGTCCCTGGCGCGTATCCAGGATGCCATACCAGCGCACGCCCTGATTCGAAGGGATTACTCGCACCAGGATAAACCGTCCCATCGGTGACCAAACCAGATCGCTAAAGCTGACATGAATTTCTGATTGGTTGCCTTTGGGATCGATCACCTGCACGGTGTCTGGCAAGAGGAGAGTGGTTGTGCCTCGAGGAACTTCAGAAATCCAAATGCCGCGCGAATCACTCCAGGCGATTTTACGGCTGTCTGGCGACCAGGTAATATCCTGGCAAGGGGTACCTAATTCTTGCAAGCATGTACCCAGCTTGATGGGAGTGGCTTGAGGTTGAATGGGGAGCAAATAAATATCCCCTGCATTGGGTTTATCGGTATAAACAATCCATTTACCGCTGGGTGAGATCGATATTTCGTATAGCCGTGAATTCCCCTCCATTATTTTGGTAACCTGCTTGGTGTTGAAATCGAATAAAGCCAGATCGATCATTTCAATGCCGTTGGCAGTCATACCGGCTTTCTTCAGCAGGGCGATCTTTTTGCCATCTGCACTGGAAGAATATTCAAGTATCCCCTCGACTAAAGGCAAGGTTACGCCGCGGATATGATCCCAACGCATTAATCTACCTTGGGCTAGGTAAAGCAAGTCGCTAACTTTCAACATCTTTGGAGTGCGGGTAGGTGAAAGGTTAGCAGTTATTGTGTTTATCGGGGTACGCGATGGAGGAAGTTGGGTTGGAATGGCAGTCACTCGACTATTCGTAGGTAATGACTTTGTAGACGGCGATAAAAGCGTTGTCCGAGGAGTTGGTGTGGGGGTTTCAGACGGCTGCTCTTTAAAGCGATCGTCCGCCTGCAGAAGGAGGGGTGGAAGAGACAAGAGATCTGAGGTAAGGGTTGAGCATGCATTCAAACTTAAAATCAGCCAGATTGCCAATAATAAGCTGGCAAATGGCCTTATGTGCATGCGAGCGAGGGGAAATAACCGCTGAATGCTCAATAATCTAATTAATCGGTGTATGGATGACATCCTAGATCACTGGTGCAAAGGGCTGGCGAAACAGGTAATGCCCCATACCTGCCTGCCCCAACCAACGGTCTCCATCAACGATCAATTTGCCACGCAAGAAGACCTTTTCCGGGAAACCAGTTAGCTCCCATCCTTCGAAGAGATTGTAGTCTGTGCGCTGGTGAGAGTGAGCTACTCCATAGGTTAGCTTGCGTTCAGGATCCCAAATGACCACATCTGCATCAGCCCCTGGAGCCAGAGTGCCTTTCTTCGGGTATAAGCCAAAGATTTTGGCTGGGTTGGTGCTGGTTTGGGCAACAAACTGGTTGGGAGTTAAGTATCCAGCTTTCACACCATAAGTCCATAAGACTGGCAGACGATCACCTACAGCAGGTAAGCCATTTGGTATTTTTGTGAAATCTTCTATACCCAACTCTTTTCCGGGTATGGCGATGGATTTTCCCTCATATAAAATAGGTCGCCTGCCATCATAGAAAAAGGGACAGTGATCAGTCGCTATTACCTGGATCGTATCGTCTTCTATGCCTTGCCATAAACCCTGATTGTCGGCTGGTGTGCGCACCGGGGGTGAACAAATCCATTTGGCGCCATCTGGTCTTTGCAATTGCTCAAGGTTAAAGAACAGATATTGTGGACAGGTCTCTCCCATTATGGGAAGGTGGCGTTGGCGGGCGTAGCGTAATTGATCTACCTCTCCAGCGACATTCATATGAACGACGTAAAGAGGAGCACCTGCCTGTGCAGCAAGAGAGATGCCACGCATAGTTGCTTCTACTGCACCCCAGGCTGGGCGGGTGTGAGCATGCCATTCGGGTGTGGTATGTCCGGCAGCCAAGGCTTCGGCAGTAAGTATTTCGATGACATCTCCATTCTCAGCGTGCAACATGGTTAATAGACCATAATCGCGCGCCAGACGCAATACACGAAATATATCGCTATCCTGTAGGCGAAGTCGATTATTGTAGGCTGTGAAGACTTTAAGCGTTGTGATACCAAGATTTGGTAGTTGCGGGATTTGCACAGCAATATCTTGGTTGAAATGAGTGATGTTCATGTGGAAGCTGAAATCAATCGCTGCCTTTTCGTCTGCTTTGGCATGCCATTTCTCCACGGATTGGCGCAATGTCCCAGATTCTTGTGGTACAAAATCGATTACTGTGGTTGTCCCGCCGAATGCAGCGGCTTTATGTCCTGTGTAGTGGTCATCCGAGGATACTGTATTAAACATAGGTAAATCGAAATGGGTGTGTGGATCAATACCTCCAGGCATCACCAGCTTGCCCAAGGCATCGATAACCGCTGCATCTGGTGAGCTTAGATTTGCTCCAATTTGAGATATTTGTTCATCCTCGATCAACAGGTCAGCAGTAAAAGTTTCCGCTGCTGTGATCAGGGTGCCTGATTTGATTATGATTTGCATTTAATCGCTAACTCCAAGTGGCATAAATCCTTTTCCAAACACTTCCTGGGCGGGTGAAACAATCATAAAAGCATTTGGGTCTTCAGCGTGTACGACGGCTTTCATGTTAGGTACCTCGGTGACTGTTAAGGCGCACATTAAAACAGTAAGCGACTGGTCGGTGTACATCCCCTTGCCAGAAAGACCTGTAACACCGCGCCCCATTTCCTTAAGGATACGCTCGGCGACAGCTTTGGCTTTGTCCGTGATGATAAAGGTCAAGAGTTGGGGACGCTTACTCGATGGGCGAAACCAGGCGCGCAATTTCTCAGCACTTTTTCCCGCCTTAGGAAAAATCTCATCCATCCCACCAAACCTGGGTAACACTTCGCCAGCTGATTCTTGTAATCCAATAGTATACAAGCTGAAGCCTAATACGATGAGGAAAAAGGTAAAGGTTATTAAGAGCACCCACCTGCCATCCAATTGGCCAACAGAAGCCCGGTCGATGATCTCTAGCCAGTCTGAAGTTGGTGTAGGCACCAACCAGAGCCTGGCAATCCAGGCTGCCAGAATGATTGCATAGATCCATAGGTAATTTCGCCTGAGGCGGCGTCCCAATGCTTCCCAGGTTGATATGGGAAAATGCGGGTGCAACAGGTGCTCGGCGAGCGCCTCTGCCCAATCTGGCGAGGGCTGGAAGGGAGGCACCAGCATGGCGGCGAAGAAGTCGGTTTCCATCAATCTGATACGGTAGCTCCATAATTCGTAATAACGGTAGCGACGGGCTTCGATGAACAGAAAGAAAGTTACCAGCATTAGATTGAGCGCGATAACGAAATGGCTGCTGGTCTGGGTAAAAGCTATTGAAAGCACCGCGAAGGTGGTGATCACAGCCCAATTCGTTGTCGTATCCAGGCGTTGTCGCCAGATGTTGGCGCGGTTCACCTCGGCGCGAAACAGATGCACCATGGCGGTATTGAACTCGCTGGCGCGCAATTGGTAACCACGATAGGTCCAAACTGGCTCAGAACCAATCGATTCTTTTGTGGAAGATGGTTCAGGGGGCGTTTGTTCTGGCGTTTTTTTGAAATCGTAATCGTCAGTAGCAGACATGAGAAATGGTTTTTTTCCGCTTTGTGCCTAGTCGTCGCTGTTATCGGATTGATCGGTTTCAAAGGGCGTGGATGCTTCACGAATCCCAAGGAGAGTTGCCAGCACATCCGCGTCCAAATCTAACTTCATCTCTTCCGCTGGATGGTATTCCTGGCTCAGGCAGGCTCGCTCACGCAACGCCTGCCAGAGCACCTGGCGATCTTCTGTGTGGACAATCAAGTCGTTAATCGTTTCGGCAGGGAGAAGATATTCGCCTGTTGTGTATAGGAATGTGATGCGCCGCCAGCTTTCAGCCGGAATGGGTTTTGGCAAACGCTGGATGGCACCAAGCTGGATTTTATAGTATTCCTGGGAGGCGCGTGGGTGATCAACTTCATCTTTGAGCAGCTCGAGGCGTGTTGAGAGCTCATGCCCTAAGACCGGGGCAATATACTGGATACACCATTTGTCCTCCCCGAAGGCTGCTGTCTGGTAGAAAGCCAAGTAATCTACAGAGATCACTTTAGGAGCAGAGCGCAGCGGGATGCGATACCAGCCTAACAATCTGGCTATTTCCATATCTCGTGGGTTGTTCATCACCACAACCAGGATTAAAGCGGTCGGTTCTATGAACGCTTCGCTGGGCATCTAGTGTTATTTCACCAATCCAACATCGTGGTTAAACGCCTCGATAAGGCTGTCAATTTCATTCACCTGTTTCTGAAAGCCAGTCCAATAGTCAGCATCGTACCACTGCGCCATGATCTCTTCATAAGTGCGACCTTGTTGTTCAACCCAGGTGAAATACTTAAGGTTGTGAACCCGGCGCCGGTCAACGTAGCTAAGTTCAATCAGGTTGTCGGTGGATATTCCATGCAGAAAACGGGCGAAATCTGCCGTGGCTGCCATCTCGGTGTATTCACCAAACTCTGCGCGCATTTCATCCAATCGGCTGGCATACAGCTCCATCGAATCAGTCAGAATTGTAAGAACAATATCATTCTCGCCAAGTTCATAGTATTTTGCGAATTTGATGGCAGATATGACGTTCGAGATACCTGAAAAACCAAGCAGGTCCAATTGGTTGACTATCTCTTCTGGCACGCCACTCTTGACCAGAACTGCTCGACCGGTTGGTTCATTGAACAGGCGTGACAGGTTGACTACTGCGTTATCATCGATAGCCACCACCATGTCGGTGTTCTTTATGTTATGAATCCAAGGAACATGTTTATCCCCGATACCTTCGATACGATGGGCGCCGAAGCCATTTTCTAGCAAGGTTGGGCATTGTAGCGCTTCACTGGCGACGATTTTGCTAGCTGGGAAGAGCTGTTTCATATAATCGCCACTGGCGATAGTGCCAGCCGAACCTGTAGCAGAGACCATGCCGCGGTACTGGTCACGGGGTCGCATGAGGCGCATAAGAACTTCTTCCATTGCATGCCCGGTAACGTCATAATGCCACAAGTAGTTGCCAAACTCTTCAAACTGGTTGAAGATCATCAAATCCTGTCCGGAGCGGCGTAACTCCCAGCATTTGTCGAAAATCTCCTTTACGTTTGATTCGCTTCCAGGAGTGGCGATTACCTCTCCTGCGATCTTAGACAACCAATCAAAGCGCTCGCGGCTCATTCCTTCGGGAAGGATGGCAATCGACTGGCAAGCTAATAGGGCTGAGTCGTAAGCCCCGCCGCGACAGTAGTTACCCGTAGAAGGCCAGACCGCTTTCTGTGTTGTGGGATCGAATTGGCCAGTTACCAATCGTGGAGCTAAACATCCGAAGGCTGCGCCAACTTTGTGAGCCCCAGTGGGAAACCATTTTCCAACCAAGGCGATGATGCGCGCTGGGGTACCAGTCAGGCTGGGTGGAAATTCGAGTGTGTTGACACCGCCATATCCCCCGCCCTGAGGAATCGGTTGGTTGTGCCAAGTGATGCGAAACAAATTAAAGGGATTGACTTCCCATAAACCGATTTTTATAAGCTGAGACTTGATAGAGTCTGGGATGCGGGTGGGATCCTTCATTTGTGCGAAGGTTGGGATGATGATATTGCGCTCACGCGCGCGTTGAATTGCGCGGGCTCGGCGATCAGGGTGAACTGTCAGGTCAATAGTTGGCAAGGGATATTCCTTTCAATTAACTTAAATGCACCCATCTATTCCTCTTTATCCTCGGGTGCTTCTCTTACGATATAGATTGGTCTGCCTCGGGCTTCATCGTATATGCGTCCAATATATTCCCCGAGGATGCCCAGAGAGATCAACTGTACACCACCTAGAAATAGTACAGCAATTAAGGTGGTAGCCTGACCAAAGAAGGCTTGGGAACCTGCCAGACGTAAAATTACGACCACCGGAATAGCCAGGATGCTAATCCCAGCCGAGATAAAACCGATGTAGGTTGCTA
>Ga0113563_10001973_pt1 | contig 12089 bp, 13 predicted proteins | sample Mud3Dept3metaG_FD_80117 | JGI IMG/M metagenome (GOLD analysis project Ga0113563, IMG submission 80117) | Freshwater wetland microbial communities from Ohio, USA, analyzing the effect of biotic and abiotic controls - Mud 3 Core 4 Depth 3... | ecosystem: Environmental > Aquatic > Freshwater >...
CAGATATTCTGGATCACCGTAGCAATGGTCGGTGCGCGGTCCGGCGCCATGGGCCTGAACAGGATTATTGATCGGAAAATCGACATGGACAATCCTCGCACATCAGGCAGGGAGATCCCGCGAGGGATCGTGAAGGTAAGCGAGGCGGTTGCTTTCGTCCTGCTCTCTTTTTGTATAATGGTGGGTGCTGCCTATATGCTGAACCCCCTCTGCCTGATGCTCTCTCCCGTTGCGATAGGGGTACTTTTTCTGTACTCGTTTACCAAACGGTTTACCTGGATGGCTCACCTGGTGCTCGGCCTTGCCATCTCGGCAGGTCCTCTCGGCGCATGGATCGCCGTAACCGGTTCTCTTGATTACATGATCTTGCCTCTTGTTCTTGCGGTGATTTTCTGGCTTGCGGGATTTGACGTACTGTATGCGCTCCAGGATATTGAATTTGACAGGAAGTATGGACTTTTTTCCATCCCGCAGAGGTTTGGGATCAGAAGGTCCCTTTATATTGCACGGACCCTTCATGTGGTTACGTTCGGCCTTCTTGTGCTGAACGGCCTGCTTTACGGATTGGGAAAGTTCTATGGGGTCGGCATGTTCGTCGTAGCAGGACTTTTTCTTTACGAGCATTCTCTTGTGAAAGAAGACGATCTGAGCAAACTCGATATGGCTTTTTTTAATATGAATGGATATATCAGCATGACCGTCTTTATCGCCACCCTGACGGACTTCATGATATGAAACGATACGTCTTTGCCATAAGCGGTGCTTCGGGGCCGATCATCGGCATTCGGGTTCTCAGGGAGCTTGTAAAGGCAGCTGAGGTATACCTTATTGTTTCGACGCAGTCATTTTCGATCATCAGTGAAGAAACCGGGATTAACTGGACGGCGGGGTCCGATGCCGTTGTGGAAAAGAAGGTCAGGGCATTTTATGCCACAAAACGGATCCATTACTGCAACGAGCACAATATGGCGGCGCCGGTATCAAGCGGTTCTTTTAAAACAGACGGCATGTTCATCGTCCCCTGCTCCATGAAGACACTTTCCGGTGTGGCGATTGGATATACGGAGAATCTCATCCAGAGAGCCGCTGATGTGACCCTGAAAGAGGGCAGACCGCTGATTATTTGCCCCCGTGAGATGCCTTTCAGTGCAATCCATCTTGAGAATATGCTCAAACTTGCACATCTTGGGGTGAAGATAGCTCCGCCGGTTCCGGGTTTTTATCATAAACCTGACTCTATCGATGATATCATAGATTTTATTGCAGGCAAGGTACTTGATTCGATGGGTATCGGGCATAATATCTATCAGCGCTGGAAGTAAGGCTTCTTCTTTAGTCTTCTGACGCTCCTCAACGTCCCCGTGTTCTGTATGATCTATCTCATAGTCTTTTTCTTAAATTCTGCTAAAATAATACTAAGATGTTAAAGGAAGGATGCCCAGGAAGCGCAGAGATACGGAACCCCTATCCGGAGGATATCGTATGTTTCTGGTGTGAGACCAGAAATGAGATCTGGTCGGATGAGTCTGAAATCAATTGCAAGAACTGCGGCAAACAGATAACACGGGACATGAAGCCGTCCTGCATTTCATGGTGCCCGGCTGCCAGGGAATGTATCGGTGTCGAGAAGTATGAGCGGCTGATGAAGGCAATGAAGGAATAGCTCTCTGCACGGATGGTGAACAAAAAAACCCCTTCCTCATTCGGAAGGGGTCTTGTTTTTTTTGTCTTCAGACGATGTCAGGCTTTTGTAACACTGACCGCTTTTGGGCCCTTCGGTCCGTCAGCAACTTCGAAATTGACTTCCTGTCCCTCTGCAAGTGTCTTGAAACCATTTGCCTGGATCTCCGAGTAGTGAACAAATACATCCACACCGTCTTCCCTGGTGATGAACCCGTAGCCCTTGGTCTCGTTAAACCACTTAACCTTACCTTTCTGCATACTGCTCTTTCCTCCTGAAAATGATTTATTGAATCCCGAAAATCCGGCCGTAAAAAAGGCCGCAAAGTCAAAAGTCTTTGCAGCCGATCGTACGACAAAAACTTCCGAAACTTCGCGATAATTATTGCATATGAATTTCGGAGAGGTCAAGCCTTATCCGGTCTTTCCGCGGGCAAGACATGCTTTGCCCCCTCCACCATCAGGTGTGACAGGTATCGTGAAAAACGTGCCGGATCTTTCGGCCGTTCCCCAGACAACAACAGGGCCTGATCAAGGAGAAGCCGCGAGTATTCTTCGAGAAGAGGCACTGCCTTGTCCTTTTCGAACAGTTTCTTCATCGAATCGAAAATGGGGTGTCCCGGATTGATCTCGAGCACTTTTTTCCGGACAGGTACTTCCTGCCCCATCGCCTTAAGCATTTTTTCCATCCTCGGGTCCAGGTCACCCTCATCGCCGACAAGGCAGCAGGGGGAATCCTTGAGCCTGCCCGAAATCCGGACGTCCTTTACGTCATCCTTCAGAATAGTTTTCATGAAATCTCTCAGCCCATCGAGTTCCGCGCCTGTTCCGTCTTTTTCAGCCCGATCGAGGGCGATGTCCCCTTTAAGGACAGACTTCAACTTTTTGCCCTTGTATTCGAAACCGTTGAATACGAGGTCGTCTATGTCATCTGCCATGAAAAGCACTTCATATCCTTTTTCCCTGAATGCCTCAAGATAGGGTGAATCGGCCATGTCGTGCAATGACGAACCGGTCATATAGTAGATATCGGATTGTCCCTCCTTCATGCCGGCAACATATTCGTCAAGCGTCCGCGTGGCCTCTCCCCCGGAAGCTGTTGAACTGAAAAGGAGCAGGTCAGCGATCACCTCTTTTCTCGCGAAATCGTAGTGGATGCCTTCCTTGAGCACTCTGCCGAATTCACGGCTGAAGGTGCGGAAATTGTCAATGTCGTTTTTCATCATTTCAGCGAGGGTATCGAGCACCTTCTTCGTTATATTGTTCTTCATGACCGTCACCTGACGGTTGTTCTGCAATATTTCCCGCGAGATGTTGAGCGGCAGGTCCGAAGAATCCACAATTCCCTTCATGAACCTGAGATAAGGGGGTATGAGTTCTTCACAATGGTCCATAATCTGGACTTTCCTGACGTACAGGGCCGGCCCAATTCTGAATTCCTTGTAGAACATGTCAAGCGGTGCATGTGCAGGTATATAGAGCAGGCAGGTGAACTCCGACGTCCCTTCAGCATGGTAGTGGATCACCTTCAGGGGATCAGAAAAATCATGCGAGATATGCTTGTAGAATTCGTTATATTCACTTTCAGGGATATCCGCCCTGTCCCTGAGCCAGAGCGCCTTGCCCGAGTTGATCTGCTCTTCCTTTTGGATCTTGACCTTCTTGCCTTTTTCGATGGCAGATTCTTCTTCCCGCATGACATCCATTACGATGGGATATTCGATATAATCGGAATATTTGGAGATTACGTCCCTGATCTGCCATTCATCGAGATATTTCTTTTCATCCTGTTTGACATGAAGGATCACATCAGTACCTGGTGTGGTCTTGGCGGTATTTTCGACAAAGAACGACCCGTCAGCGGTGGATTCCCATTTGATGCCGGTATCATCTGTTGCCGTTGCCTTACGGGAGAGCAGGGTGACCTTGTCGGCGATCATAAACGATGAATAAAAGCCGACGCCGAACTGGCCGATAAGATCGGGACTGTTTTCCATATTCTTTTTCTTCAGGGCAGAAAGGAATTCTTTTGTTCCGGAATGAGCTATGGTCCCGAGCGCCTCGATCGCCTCCTGCCCTGTCATGCCGATCCCATTGTCACTGATCGTCAGGGTGCCCGCATCCTTGTCCGCGCGGATCTGTATTTTCCAGCCTTCCTTGGGAACCACGATGTCAGGGTTTGTGAGCGATTCATATCGCGCCTTGTCGATGGCGTCCGAGGCATTGGATACGATTTCCCGGATGCTTATCTCTTTGTGCGAGTAAAGGGAATGGATCATGAGATCAAGCAGCTGGTTAACTTCGGTCTTGAATGAATATTTTTCAGGCGGCATAATCTAAAACCTCTCAGTTTAGCGTTTAGCACTCGTTAATAAAGAGTGCTAACCTATTTATATTACAAAATAAATAGAGATGTCAAGTATATATCCGGAAGGCGACTGTGCGGAGTATTGGTCGCAGTGCCGCAGCATGGTTTTGCAACTTTTTGCATAGCTGAAGCTGTAAGACAGATAACCGTCAAACGATTGACATGTCATCCGGGTATTGATACGGTATACATAATGAACGAGATGGCTGGAGAGAGATCGTCTATGGGAGCGGACTTAAGACCTGATGAACGGGTCCTGATCCTCGGATCAACAGGTTTCGTGGGAAGAAGGCTGCTTCCCGAGCTTCTGAAGAAAGGAGTTAGGGTAAGACTGCTTGTCAGGGAGCCGTCTAAACTTCATGACGCAGGTTCCGGAGAAGGTCTGGAAGTGATAAAGGGCGACCTGCTCACCGGAGATGGCATTGAGAAGGCATTGGAAGGTATCCGGATTGCGTATTATCTTGTTCATTCCATGGGGGGCAGGAGCATATTTCAGAACAGGGAGTATGCTGATAAGGATACGAAGGCAGCCCAGAATTTTGTCAGGTCCGCTGATGTAAGCGGTCTGGAGCGGATCATCTATCTCGGAGCTCTGGGAGAACGCGGTGATGAGCTTTCCGAACATCTGAAGAGCAGGGCGGAGATTGCGGATATACTATCTTCCGGAAAAGCAGCAGCAACAATTCTGCGGGCTGCCATTATCATAGGTGCGGGCGGAGCGTCATTCGAAATGCTTCGCTATCTCGTTGAACGTCTTCCCGTTATGGTATGCCCGAAATGGATCGACACCCGTATCCAGCCGATCGTACTGAAGGATGTTCTGCAATATCTCGTCGGTTGTCTGTTCAATACCGAAACGAAAGGCATGTCCTACGACATCGGTGGCCCTGAAATACTTACCTATCGGGAGATGATGCAGCAATATGCTGAGGCCAGAGGGCTTTCTGAACGACTCATATTCCGTGTTCCCGTGCTTACGCCGTTGCTATCTGCGTATTGGGTCGACCTGGTGACCCCTGTGCCTTCGGGGATTGCTCATCCCCTCATAGAAGGGCTGAAGAATGAAGTGATATGCAGAGAAAACAGGATCGAACAGCTCATTCCCATACAGAAAACACCGTTCAGAGAAGGTGTAAAAATCGCATTTTCCGAAGAGAAGGACGGCCCCGGGGTGACCGGTTTCTGAATGATCATACAAAAGTCCGTGCTCATTCATGCCCCGCTGGAGAAGGTCTGGGATGTTTTCGTTTCCTTCACCTGCTGGGCGGACTGGAACAGGGTGCTTACCGATGTCAGGTCCCACAGCGCGAGTCTGACCGAAGGCCAGGCATTCAGCTGCGCCATAAGGCCTTACCTGCTTCCGGTCGATATCTCTCCTGTTGTCACCCGAGTGGAACCGCTGCGAAAAATAGTATGGACCGTGTCCATGTACGGAATATCATCAGTGCATGAGTTCTTTTTCGATGAGACACCTGAGGGTGTTATGGTCGAGAGCAGGGAAAGGTTTAGAGGCCTTCCCATGCTGTTCGGTGCCGGTCGTTTCTTCGAAGAGAAAGTCCGACAGCTGACGGTATCGTTTCTGGACGGACTCAGGATGGCGGCAGAGAAATGACACAAACAGATCACGCAGGCCGGAGGATACGGATAGGCATCAGTTCCTGTCTTCTTGGAGAAAAGGTCAGGTATGACGGCGGCCATAAGCTGGACCATTTTCTGAAAGACACGCTCGGTGCGTATGTTGAATGGGTTCCGGTCTGTCCTGAAGTCGAGACAGGGTTTCCGGTCCCGAGAGAGGCAATGCGACTTGTCGGCGACAGTTTTTCCCCCAGGCTGGTGACCGTCAGGTCCGGCGTGGATCAAACTGATCGTATGCGGACGTGGGCAGAAAGGAAGCTGGGGACGATCGAAAAACTGGACCTCTGCGGTTTTATCTTCAAGAGCAAGTCTCCGAGTTCAGGGATGAGGGGCGTAAAGGTCTACGGCCCTTCCGGAGTGCCGGCACATACCGGCATCGGCATCTTTGCTCGAATGTTTATGGAGCGGTACCCTTGTATTCCTGTGGAGGATGACGGCAGACTTCATGATCCTGCACTGAGGGAGAATTTCATCGAACGGATATTCGTGTTCAGGCGATGGAATGAGATGAAGCGGAGCGGGGGTATGGTCCGCGATCTCATCTCTTTTCATACGGATCATAAACTTCTTATACTTGCACACAGCCCGAAGCATTATACGCGGCTCGGAAGACTTGTTGCTGACGCAAAAAAACGGGAACGGCAGTCGCTCCTTAACGAATATTTCACTGTTCTCATGGATGGACTTAAACTTCTCGCTACCACCAAAAAAAATACGAATGTACTGCAGCATATTGCCGGATATTTCAAAAAACAGCTCTCGTCAGAAGAAAAACAGGAACTCATGGATATCATTCAGACATACCATAAAGGTCTGGTCCCGCTTATTGTACCGCTGGTACTGATCAATCATTACGTGAATAAATACGACGAACCTTATCTGAAGCGGCAGTATTATCTTCATCCACATCCTGCAGAGCTGATGCTTAGAAATCATGTGTAGGATGTCAGCGGGAGCCTGCTGTGACCGCCTGAAATGAAGTGACGTGAAGGCAATTGATGATCTCAATCTCCACTAGTACCGTGCTTTTCGCCTGCACGAAGTCACCAAGTCTTGGATGTTTTCTGACGACTAGTCGGCAAAGGGCATCCCGCTTCTTTCCCTTGCGCACGGATCTGGCGATGCCCTGCACGGTAACCGCCTCCGCATGCATATAGGATCTGTCAGTGTTGGAGCGGGTGTCGATCAGCACGGAAACGAGGCCATTTTTTCTGATGTTCCGGTACTTTGTGGACTTGCAGGGAGTTGCGAAGATGAGACTCCTTCTGTCCGGAGTCAGGGTAAAGGCAATCAGCGATGTGTAGGGTTGTCCATTGTCATCAGTTGCAAGCACTGCATGCCGCTGCTTTTCACTGATGAGTGCCAGGCGGTCGAAAACCGAAGCACTGCCTTTTGTAACCAGAACTGGTATCTTGTTCATTTCCGCAAAGAAGAATCTCGTTCCCAGTTCTTCCGGAGCCCACAGAGGTGGGCACACCTTTCGATCAGCAGAACCACTGACCGGGTCATCCGGGGAAGATGCGGAAGGCCCATGACCGGTTTCCTATGCATGCCGATATCTCTTTATTTTTTCGATGTATGAAGGCACGTCGAACTTCGATCTGCAGCCATTATAACTCATGAAACGTATCTTCCCGAATATTGAACGTTCACCCCATGCCCTATCGTGGACGCCTCCTATTGACCATGCAATACCGGCGTAGCCGTTCGGGTCCCTGCCATCCAGAGAATATCGGTCATTCAGGTATACGGCGAATTCCATGGCCTGTTCAGGTGACTCTGTCCATTCGAGGATCTTTTTGGCCCAGTACATGCGCAGGTAACCGTGCATTTTTCCGACTGAGGTCATCTCCGTCTGCGCTGCGTTCCACAGGGTATCATGAGTTTCCGCATGTTCGAACTCTTTCAGTGTATAGACATAATCCCGCCTGTCCCGACGGTGATCGTTCAGGGTCTTCTTTGCCCATGAGGGAAAGCCTTCAAAGGAATCATAGACGGAATTGTAGAAGCAGTAATTGTCGGAAAGTTCTCTGCGGACTATCAGCTCTTCAAGAAAGGCATCCTTTGATTGCTTAGATACCTTTGCATGCATCACCTCCATCGCAATCCTCTGTGCAGAGATCTGACCAAAATGCAGATAAGGTGATAAGCCTGACTGCCCGGAGAAGTTCGGGTCGTTGCGTGCCTCGGCGTATGCAAGAAGTCCGTGTCTCAGAAATCGGCGCAAAGCCTTCATCGCCTGTTTTTCTCCGGGGTGGATCCAGGCAACCTCTTTGACCGAGGTGTCAATGTCAAGAGTCGTCGCGAGATTATTTGTATGCACCTCGGGGGGCAGAGACGAAAGTCGGAACGGATGATTTTTTAGTTTCGGGAGTGGGGTAAGAAATTCCGGTAAGGCCCTCAGGATCTTTGGACGGAGTGTATATGCCCCATATTCCTGTTTTGATGATCCATGCCAGCAGGGCACGATGTTGTGCGCATCGACTTCATGGAACGGCATGGAAATGACTGAAGCAACTTCTGATTTCCATATGCGTTTGACGCGGAGAGGATCAAAATCTGTCACCAGGACACTTACCCTATGCTGTTTAAGAAATTGAGGCAATGCTTCCCTGGGCTGCCCATGAATGATCATGAGAGGGATGTTATTTTTTGACAGGGAATGCATTGCCTCATCAATACCTTTGAGCATAAATCCGTAATGGCGGATAGTTGCATTAAGGAACTCAGGGACCAGGCAGAATACCACGATTAATGGCACCTTTGCATGCAGTGCCTGCTCCTGGGCGTAGAGCAAGGCCCAGTTGTCATCTGCCCTCTGGTCGCGGCTCATCCAGTATGCTATGGGGCCTCGTTTCCGGACGCCATCCTTCAGCAGCCTGACCCGTTTCGGGTTAACTGACATCAGGATATGCTTTCAGGCCCTTACCTGCATCATAAGAGGTGTACCTGGCAGGAAGAGACCGGATCGTGTAATCGCAGCGGGAGACAGCAAATCTGACATGTCTCATTATAGAAGGCAGTGGCCGGTGCGTCAACAGCGGGTCGAAGCCTTCCGGGAGGCACGAAGGCAGGTTTTTGTGACCGGTTCCATGATATACTGGAAAAAATCAGCGGAGGACCATGTGGAGCAGACACATCATGAGCACAGCCCGGGGCAGGGCACTGAGCCATCACAGGCAGGAGTGAGAGTGTTTCTTACAAAATACGGACCTGCTATCGGCATGGCTGTCTTGATCGGGTATATTATCCTGCTCGGCATAGGCGTATTCGCTGAGGTCTTTAAGGTTCAGTGGATACTTGACTGGTGGATATGGTCCCCACCCGGGAAGTTCAAATAGCGTTTCTGATCATTTCCCTGACTCTTTGTCCCTGCACCGCAGATTCTTGTGCACCAGGGTTCTCTTTTTCCTGCAGTATAATGCGATAAACGTCCTGCAACTTCTTGAACCGTCAACTGCATCCGATGAAGGAAACTCAGCGTGCCTGCAGTCAAAATCGCAGAATTCCCGATTTATATCCCCAGTTCTTTTTTCAGCCATGCCCTGATCTCTTCATTTATCGGGTACATGCCATGTGATGGAGGTTCGGGAGGATTCTCCATGGCCCTGTCAATGATGTCCTGTGGTATTTCGTCGATCTTGCCGACGGTATTGGTGATATCTGTACTCCCGACCTTCATGAGCATGAGTGCCGGTGGTGTGCATTGAGATTCGATATAAAACAGATAGCCTGCTATTTCTTTGAGCTTTTGCAGGTCCTCACGATTGGCATGGAAACGGGGTTCCATGACCATGCGGGGGGTTACCTCGAGTTTAATCCCCGACAGGATATCGGGACGTTTCCTAATCTCCTTCAATCCTTGTAGATCAAAAACGCTTTTTTCTTCAGCGTCTTCATGGTGTGTCATCATTACCTCCTTGGCGGTCTCCGTTCCCGAACGGGATGATGGGAAATGGAGCCGCATATTTCATGAGAGCATGGTACATCTGAGGTGAACTCTGAAATTCAGACTTTTAGTATATCACAATAATGATCCGTCGTTGCCGCTTTGATCGAGTGATGAGGAATAACATGGTAAAATGGGTTTAATGAAGGCCATGGTCCTATGCGAAATCGCAGACCTGAGACGGAAAAGAGATCCACTTCTCTGTCTTGAACATCCTGTTCCCGTGCCCTCAGGGGACCAGGTATTAATACGCGTGCTGACCTGCGGAGTCTGCCACACGGATATCGATGAGATCGAGGGCAGAACATCGCCTGCTATGCTGCCGATCATTCCCGGCCATCAGGTTGTCGGCATTGTCGAACGAATGGGTAGCGATGCGCAAAGATTAAAGGACGGTGACAGGGTGGGAATAGCGTGGATCAATTCAGCTTGCGGTTCATGCCATTATTGCCTCAACGGGGAGGAAAACCTTTGTGACAGGTTTGTGGCAACAGGGAGAGACGTTGATGGGGGCTATGCAGAATATGCTGTGGTCTCGGAGAAATTTGCCTATCGGATACCCGATGTGTTCAGTGATGCTGAGGCTGCTCCTTTACTCTGCGCCGGAGCGATCGGTTACCGTTCACTGAGATTGGCCGGAATGCACGACGGCGATGCCCTTGGATTAGTCGGGTTCGGTGCATCAGGGCATATCGTGCTCAAACTTGTAAAGTATCAATATCCCGGATCAACGGTGTATGTCTTTTCACGAACTGAGGCAGAGCGTATCTTTGCCATGGAACTCGGCGCATCCTGGGCAGGAAATTTTGACGAGCCCAGTCCGGAAAAACTACGGTGTGCAATAGATACAACGCCGGCGTGGGGACCCATCGTGTCCGCACTGAAAAATCTTGAAAGGGGCGGCAGGCTCGTGATAAACGCCATCAGGAAAGAGGAGGCTGACAAGCACGCTCTGCTCTCGCTTGATTATGCCGGTGACCTCTGGTTGGAAAAGGAGATTAAGAGTGTTGCAAATATAACGCGCAGGGATGTAGAGGATTTTTTTCAGGTGGCTGCTGCAGCCAAGATACGACCTGAGGTCCGGGAATATCCGCTGGAGGATGCAAACAGGGCACTGCTTGAGCTCAAAGAGCGTAAGATCAGGGGCGCAAAGGTGCTCAGGGTCTCCTATTGAGACATGAAAAAAGACGAAGTGCACAATTTCTGTTTTAGGGAACGGTTTCCCTGCCCCTATATACATGATGGCCGGATGGCATCAATGGAATACCGGTTCCCTTCTGAAGATGATATACTCATGTTCCATGAATACCTTTCCCAAGGCTACAGACGGCTTGATTCTCTGTTCTATCATGCCTGCTGTGAAGGCTGTTCATCCTGCCTCCCGATCAGGCTTGTAGCCATGGATTTCACGCCGAGCAGGAGCCAGAAAAGGACCCTCAGGGAGAATGAGGACCTCGATGTCGTTGTCCTGCCCGTTCCCTCGATAACCGATCGGAAGGTCCGCATATATGAAGCATATCTCAGAACAAAACATGAAGTAAGAGGGGAGACAGCGGATCAGGAACCTGAACAGTCGCTTCGCATGCTTCATTATGGTTTTGATCAGACGCTGGAGATGGATTATTACCTCGGAGACAGGCTTATCGGCGTCGGTATTGTTGACATAGGCAGAGACGCTGTCTCCTCCAATTATTTTTACTACGATACGGCGTATCTCTCACGGCGTCTCGGGATCTATAGTGTCATGCAGGAGATCTTTCTCGCCCAGAGAATAAAGAAGCGCTATTACTACCTCGGGTTCTATATCGAAGAAACCAAAAAAATGGCGTACAAGAAGTTTTTCAGACCGAACCAGATACTGAGAAACGGCAGGTGGATACCGTTTATGAACGACCCTTCCGGCGGGAGGAGCGTTCGCCGGAAATCCGCGGGATGCACGTAACGCTGGGCAGGGTGTTCATACATCATGACGGCGCACTCGGGGATGTCCTGTTGTCCCTGCCATGTCTCCGAAAGATACGGTCAACAGGGGGCTTCCTCCACCTGGCGTGCAGACTGGACATTGGGGAGTTTCTTCAGTATGCCGGTCTTGCGGACGAGATATCACGCGTTGACAGCCTCCTGTACAGTCCGCTGTATGCGGATCTGCCGCCCGGTTGGTCCTGTGGCATGTTGTCTTCCTTTGACCGTGCTTATCTGTTTGCTGCACGCGAGGAACGGTTTGCTGATAATCTGAGGCAATGCATCCCTGATGTCCGAATCATCAGGACCATCCCACCTGCCGATATGCCCGAGCACGCAGCTCACTTCCGTCTGAAGCAATGCGGTAATGGCGACGATTTCGCAGATAGTCTCCCCTTGGCATTACCCGAGGCGAGCTGGACGTGGGCAGAGCGACTGCTTGCAGGTCAGGGCTTCAGAAAGGGCGGGGACCGGCTGGTGGCCGTGCATCCCGGA
>Ga0113563_10001977_pt1 | contig 12081 bp, 5 predicted proteins | sample Mud3Dept3metaG_FD_80117 | JGI IMG/M metagenome (GOLD analysis project Ga0113563, IMG submission 80117) | Freshwater wetland microbial communities from Ohio, USA, analyzing the effect of biotic and abiotic controls - Mud 3 Core 4 Depth 3... | ecosystem: Environmental > Aquatic > Freshwater >...
TAGAAAGTATCGAGCGAACACATCGGACCATTTCGCCAGGGCAGCATAGTAGCTTCCATTGCATTTTTCTTCAGGCCCTTGTATGCTTTTTCCACATCAAAATTTCTGATCCCTTTAAACCAGGCATCTGCAATTATTGCTGCGGAATGGTGACCATTCATACATGGATTATCGCCATAAAGAATTGGAAATGAAGGCATCCAGCCGCCCTGTTCAAACATTCGGACATATGATTGGATTTTTATTCCCTCGAGCTCAGGATTGATCATCGCATGAAGGGGGTGCGCAGCCCTGTAAGTATCCCACATCCAGTCGTCGTTATAGAATGCAGTATCATTATCATCATGGATTGCATCATCAAACCCGCTATAATAACGGCCATCTTCCGAAATGTTTGTCATTCGCTCATAAGTGCGGTACAATGCGGTATAGAAAACTGTTTTCTGATCTTCCGTCCCGCCTTTTACCTCAATTTTGCCAAGGGCATCATTCCATTTTTTCTTTCCTGCTGCCCTGACAGATTCAAAATCCCAGTCCGGGATATCCTTTTCAAGGTTTTTCCTTGCCTGTTCCGCATCAATAAATGATACTCCCATCCTGATGCCAACATTCTCTTTTTCATTAACATTAAAGGTAACAGCCAATGATGGACGTGATCCCTGACCATCATAATGACTGGTATCTGCAGAAAAACTCCTGTTTGTCTTCAAATAAAAGAAAACTTTGATTTTATTTCTGTAGAGATCAAAACCCTCAATTGTGTTACTGTCAATAACCTTAATTGTACCTGTGCCTGTAACACCTAACATGAGATTTTTCTGTTCCAATTTGTTCCAGGCAATCAGAAAGAACGATGATTTTTCAGCTACTGTAAATTCAAGGTTAACATCCGGGTCTTCGAGCCAGACAGAATAATAATATGGCGTACACACCTCATAATCATGATCATAATAACTTTGCCATAACCTCCGGTCATTTGAAGTACTTCCTGATGTCGGCATTAACAATCCGGCAGTCCCATTCCTGTGTCCGCACAAAATAAACGGGAATCCCGAAATTTTCTCTGACTGATAATTACCGGGCAGACGATGAATACGCATCATGCTGTTTGGAAGGTTAACCAGAGGAACAGTTGTTTCCAGTAACTGGCTGATTCCTCCGATGTTAGGATTAACATAATCAACAGGAGAAGAGATTTTGTCAGAACATGACTGAATAACTATTAAACAAGTAGTAAGCAGAACTAAAAGATTACTTTTCATTGAATATTATTATAAAGCATTTTACAAATTAGGATCTCTTTGCAGTCTACTTAATCCAGTCGATTTTTGCAGATTTCACATCTCTTGAGTTTGTACCAACATAAATGATAAATTCACCAGGTTCCCAGTCATACTTCAGATCGCTGTTATAAAACATGAGGTCCTTTGTAGTTACATCAATACTAACCTCCTTTTTTTCACCCGGTTGAAGCATAATCTTTTTAAAATTTTTCAACTCCTTAACAGGCCTTGAAATTGAGGCTGCTGGATCCTGAATATAAAGCTGTACAACTTCTTCACCCTTAAATTTTCCTGTATTTGTCAGGTTAACAGTGATAGTAAGTGTTTCATTACCTTTCAATTGTGATTTATTCAGTTTGATCTCGCTGTATTCAAAACTTGTGTAACTAAGTCCGAAGCCAAAAGGAAACAATGGTTCGTTTTGAATGTCGAGATATTTGGAAGTAAATTTGTTTTTAGGATCCATTGGCCTGCCTGTATTCTTTGAATTGTAATAAAGCGGTATCTGACCAACACTAAAAGGAAATGTAGTAGTCAATTTGCCAGAAGGATTATAATCACCGAAGAGTACAGTGGCAACTGCATTTCCGGTCTCAGTTCCTCCGGCCCATGCTTCAAGAATCGCATTTACATTTTCCTCTTCCCAACCAAGAGTCATCGGACGTCCGTTTATCAGGACAAGTACAACAGGTTTTCCTGTTAAAACAAGAGCTTTCAGCAGATCCTGCTGAACTTTCTGAAGGCTAATATCAGCCATGCTGGCAGCCTCACCCGACCATGAGGAAGGCTCGCCAAGTGCAGCGACAATTACATCAGCTTTCTCTGTAGCTTCCAGTGCATCTTTTAAAAGCTGTGCGGAAGTAAGTGCCGGTACTTTTGACTCTGCCTGGTTGTTCATTCCAAAAGGATTACTGTTTGATAATAACCTGGGATTATCTGTTACTTCTGATCCTTTTGCATAAATAACATTTACAGAAGTGCCTCCAATGTTTTTAAGTCCTTCAACTATGGTAGATACCAAATTTCTGTCACCACCCATCGCCCATGTGCCAAGCATGTCACCCTTATTGTCTCCCAGTGGCCCTATCACAGCAATAGTTCCTGATTTCTTAAGCGGAAGTAGCTGTTTATCATTTTTAAGCAGGACCATTGATTTTGCAGCTATCTCTCTGGCAGCTTTTAAGTTATCAGGAGTCAGTACTTCAGTTTTTGCCCGCTCTTCATTAAAATATCTATAAGGATCATCAAACAGGCCAAGTTTGTATTTGGCTTCGAGCACACGTCTGCATGCAAGGTCAATATCTTTCACTGTAATCTTTCCTTCATCAAGTGATTTCTTCAGTGTGGTGAGAAATCCTTCACCAACCATATCCATATCAGTACCTGAAATAAGGGCCCTGGATGAAACCGACTGAAGGTCACCCAGACCATGGTTAATCATTTCGTTTATAGCAGTATAATCTGTAACAACAAAACCTTTAAATCCCCATTGATCTCTTAAAAGTTCAGTCAGTAACCAGTGATTACCTGTAGCAGGAACAGCATCAATAACATTGAATGAAGTCATAGCGCTTCCGGCACCTGCATCAATGGCAGCCTTGTATGGAGGCAGGAAGTCGTTATACATAGCTATACGGCTCATATCCACAGTGTTATAATCACGGCCTGCTTCTCCGGCACCATATAAGGCAAAATGCTTTACACAAGCCATCATTGTATTGTTAAGCGAAAGATCAATTCCCTGATACCCTTTAACGAGTGACCTGGCAAACTGCGATCCCAGCCATGGATCTTCCCCGGCACCTTCAGCTATCCTTCCCCACCTTGGATCGCGGGCAATATCAACCATTGGTGAGTAGGTCCAGGCAATACCATTTGCAGTAGCTTCCTGAGCTGCAATACGGGCGCTCTTCTCCACCAGCGACAGATCCCACATACAACTCATTGCAAGAGGTATTGGGAATATCGTTTTATAACCATGGATCACATCCATACCAAAAAGAAGAGGAATATGATTCGGAGACTCTTTTACAGCAACATCCTGAGATGCTCTCATTGCAGCAATAGAGAATCCGTTCAGCATTCCACCTATCTGGCCAGCTTTCAGTTTCAGACTGGTTTTGTCACTTCCTGCTGCTCCCGTTACAAATCCTCCGGCAGTAGTAAGATTAAGCTGTCCGATTTTCTCTTCAACCGACATCTTATTCATCAGGCCGGTTATAAACGCATTCATTTTCTGATCCTGTCCATTCACATTTACTAATGCTAAAATCAGAAATAGCACAAAAATTGACTTTTTCATATTTATAAATTATTGAAAGGAATTACTATTATTTAGAGATAACTCAAGTATGTAAAATTACATTTTTACCCCCACTCCACTCTCCTATATTCTGATTTTATTGAATGAAAGAATAATTTAACTTTGTTTAACTGAAAACTGAAAATTTAAAATATGAAATACTTAAGATCACTGTTCATTACTGCTATCAGCTTATCATTGATCCAGTGTAAGACTTTTACTGATCAAAATAAACTTATTGATCCTCTTGTAAATACTGATTCACTTAAACAGATAGAGGAAAGGATCAGACTTGATTTTTCAGTAACTGAAGAACAGGTAGAAGAGCTAATTAAAGAGAGAACAGGTAAATACTCGGATGCAGATAAATCATTTTGGGAAGAGAACGGGTGGCTCGAATGGAGGCTTCTGGATGGCAAAAAAATGTATTTCAACAGGGCAGTTTCCAATCTGATACTGATTAAGAAATTCTATGATGAAAAGGATAAACGGCTGGTGGAAATCGCTGCAGATCCGGAAATGATCTCACGCATGAAACATACTGAAGAAATATTAAAGGCATCAGTCAAAAGCAGTGATCCTGTTTTACCGGTTAAGATGGAAATAACCTACACAATTACAGTAATTCCCGATGCTGTACCAGACGGAGAGACCATACACTGCTGGATGCCATTTCCCAAGGAGGGACATCAGCGACAGAATAGCGCCGATTTATTAAGCACATCAGAGAAAAAGTATCTGATTTCTCCTGAAAAAGCAATTCACAGGTCACTTTTTATGGAAACCAAAGCTGAGAAAGGGAAACCCACAGTATTCCAGGCAACATTTAAATATCAGTCTAAAGGCCAGTATGTTAATCTGAGTGGGAAAATGATATTTCCATACAATAAATCATCTGATCTTTATAAAAAATATACATCTGAACAGCTCCCTCACATTTGTTTTACACCTGATATAAAAAGACTTGCAGACTCATTAACATCGGTCAATGATAATCCTGTCGAAACTGTCAGAAAGATTTATCTATGGTTTAAAGAGAATATTCCATGGACAGGAGCTCTTGAATATTCAATAATACCAAATATTCCTGAATATGTGTATCTCAACAGCAGAGGTGATTGCGGAATGCAAACTTTCCTGTTTATGTCGATGCTCCGGTACAAAGGCATACCTGTCAGATGGCAGAGTGGATGGAAGGTTCCTCCGGGTGATAAAAACCTTCACGACTGGTGTGAGGTTTACTATGAAGGTATCGGATGGGTTCCTTCAGATATTTCTTATGATCTGCAGGCATCTGATGTAAAAGAACTTAAAGAGTTCTATATTTCCGGTATAGATTCTTACAGGATGATTATAAATGATGGTATTTCAGGCCAGCTTTACCCTGCTAAGAAGTTCATGCGAAGCGAGCCATTTGATTTCCAGAGAGGTGAACTTGAATGGAGAGGGGGAAATCTCTATTTTGACAAGTGGGATTATGAGATGGAGATTGAGTATGTAAAATAATGGTGTGCGGCACAAAGGCAAAATGTCATAAAATAGGAACTTAGGGTAAGCCCCCCTGGGGCATAGTCGTCAAATTAAGTTTTTGGGATGAATAAGAAACTACATAGAAAAATTTCCCCTCCTTTTGAAGGAGGGGTGGACGGGAGTACTGATTATCTTATATTTACGAAGTTTTATTTCCCGGCCGGGGTGGTTGATTTTAGGGGAATATCACAGAATACTAAATGATGAAAACAGGAATAAATAATCAACCACCCCGGCCGCATATTAGCTTTACAAAAACAAACCATAATTTTACTGCGGCCACCCCTCCTTCAAAAGGAGGGGAAACGTATCTATCTTATATTCTATACTTTACATTCTGTTTTAGACTAAAATATCTCACTCTTTTAATATATTTAACACCCTAGATTGATGGCTATATCCCCTTGCGGAGTTGGTGGTAAAAATCATGAGAATTGAATTTTATAACATAATTGATAAACTACATTTTATGAAACAATTTGTTTTTTTTCTTCTATTCTCTGCCGCTGCTTCGGCCCAGCTGCCAGTTAAATATGTCGATCCGCTTATTGGTACAGGACCCGCCCGCACGGTTAGTGCCATGAAACACAGTGAATCTGCATCCGAAGATAAAGGTCAGAATTTTCCGGCAGTAGGAAGACCGTTCGGCATGACACAATGGACACCTGAGACAAGAACCACAGAGGATAAATGTGTTTCACCATATTATTATAATGATAAGTATATAACCGGTTTCCGTGGTAGTCACTGGATGAGCGGAAGCTGTACTCAGGATTATGGCAGTATCACTTTAATGCCTTTTTCCACAGCAAAACCAGACACTCTCAGCCGTAATCCTGTTTCAAAACTTAATCATAAAAATGAGACTTCAACACCGGCATATTACAGTCTTCTGCTTGAGAATTCCGGAACACTTGCAGAACTTACAGGATCGGTACGTTCAGGAATGTTACGATTCACATTTAATGGTAAAGCTCCGGGATATATTCTTATAAGAATGAACAGCGATGAAAAAGCCGGGAAAATCTGGTTCGATCAGGAAAATAATGAAATAACCGGATACAATCCTGTGCACAGGATATACCAGGGAAAAGGAGAATCAGCAGGTTTCTGCGGTTATTTTGTGATTAAGTTTGACAAATCATTTCAGACTATAAATCAGCTTCTTACTAATCAACAGATTGCTGTTGGTTTTAAAACTGAAAAGATCATCAATGTACGCATAGGGACTTCATTTACAAGTATTAATGCAGCAAGAAACAATCTTGAAAAAGAGATCACCGACTGGGACTTTGAGGCAGTCCGTAAAAAAACTGAAGATATCTGGAACCAGACTCTTGCCAGGGTGCAGGTAAAAGGAGGAAGTGAGGATGATATGATTAAATTCTATACCGCACTGTATCATTGTTATCAGCTTCCACGGATTGTAAGCGATGTGGACGGTAGCTACCAGGGATTTGCTCAGGATACTCTTATTCACAAAGCTACAGGTTTTGACTACTATGATGATTTCTCAATGTGGGATACATACAGGGCACTACACCCATTGATGACTATTCTGGAACCTCAGCGCACACTCGATATGGTAAAGTCTCTAATTCTTAAAGCTGATCAGGGTGGCTGGATGCCTATATTCCCTGCCTGGTCGAATTACACAGCTGCAATGATAGGCGACCATGTAAGTACAACAATAGCAGATGCATACATAAAGGGAATCAAGGATTTCGATACCGGGACTGCATGGAAATATATGCGACAGAATGCATTCGAGACGCCAGCTCTTACCGACTATAAAGATGGTAAGGGACGAAGGGCACTGCAGAGCTACCTTAAGTTTGGTTACATACCTCTCGAAGATAGTGTATGGGATGCCTTCCACAGAAGGGAACAGGTCTCACGTACCCTTGAATATGCCTTCGACGATTATGCACTCTCAAGATTTGCAGATGCACTCGGAAAAACTGAGGATTTCGACACTCTTAAAAAACGCTCGGATAACTGGAGGAATGTGTTTGACAACCAGACAGGATTTGTCAGAGGCCGCTATGCTGACGGCAGGTGGATCGAACCATTTGATCCGTACAAAAAAGCAAGTTTCATTTGTGAAGGGACACCATTTCAATATTCATGGTATGTTCCGCATGATATCCCCGGACTTATTAAGGCTATGGGAGGAAATGAAAACTTTATTGCAAAACTGAATGAATTTTTCGATAAGGGTCATTACTGGCATGGTAATGAAACTGATCACCAGGCACCATATATTTTTGCCATGGCAGGAAAACCGGAAAAAACTCAGGAATTGGTAAGCAAAATAATTTCGGAAGAATATGGAACCGGCCCCGGAGGCTTAAGCGGGAATGAAGATGCAGGACAAATGTCTGCCTGGCTTGTTTTCTCGATGATGGGATTCTATCCGGTGTGTCCGGTTTCAAATCAGTACATAATTACGACACCGTCATTTGACGAAGTAAAGATTATTCTTCCAGGAAATAAGATCTTCTTAATAAGTTCTGTAAAAAAAGACTCCAATAGTAAGTATATCAGAGTAATAACAAAAGACGGAGGAAGATTCAACAACTGGTTCATCACACATGAAGAAATCGTAAAAGGGAGCAGGTTTACCTTTCAATTGGATTCAAGACTGTCTGTAATAAAGTAATTTCTTGCTGGACTTTGGGCCTTCGCGTTGGAATGGCAATTTCACACAACAAGCCTTGTACAATTTCCTGCTGGACTCAGGGGATTCCTCGCTGCGCTTCGGAATGACAGGTCGTTGCTGGTCAATGGGGGGTAAGAGGTGGCGAAGGATCCCCAAATCCTTTTTAGTACTTTCCAACACACTTAACAATTCAAACCCACTTTTTCAGGCATTGGAATACAAATCAATAAAATTGTTAAAAGAGTTTGGAAGAAGTTAAGGAAACTCAGGAGAGAAACATACTCCCCACCTGAAAGACAGTGAAGGACAGTAACCATGCCATAGTTGTTGTATAGACCACTGTAAATGCAGCCCACTTCCAGCTTCCTGATTCACGCTTTATTGCCGCAACAACACTTACACACGGGAAATACGTCAGAATGAATAACATAAATGAAAATGCAATAAGCGTAGTGAACAGTACATTCCCGTCGGGACCTTTCTGTGTCTGGATCTTTTCTACAAGAGATGTTTTACCTGAATCATTATCAACCTGAAAAATGACACCCAGAGTACTTACAACAACCTCTTTAGCAGCTAATCCTGATAGTATACTCACACTCAGTCTCCAGTCAAATCCAAGCGGCTGCATAATTGGTTCAATTGAATGTCCGATTATTCCCATAAATGATTTACTCTGCTTCTCACCCTTCTGTTCAAGAAGCAGATTATGAACAGATTCTGATTTCTGCTGAATGGATAATTCACTCTTTTCAATTCTTGATATTTCACCTGAAAAATCTTTTGAATGCTCAACGGTTCTGGGAAAATTACTTAATATCCAGACTATTACAGAAGCGATCAATATTACGCCACCTATTTTTTTAAAGTACAACCCGGTCCTGAACAAAACATGTTTCAGGATACTTCTGACAGTTGGCACCCTGTACGGAGGAAGTTCCATTACAAATGGTATCTCTGCTGATTTAAAGAATACTCTCTTTAAAAACAGGGCAGAGAGAACAGCAAAAATCATCCCGAGAACATAAAGAAGGAAAAGAACCGTTCCCTGATTTTTTGCAAAAAAGGCACTGATGAACAGGATATAAACCGGTAACCTGGCACTGCACGACATGAACGGTGTTATTAGCATTGTTATCATTCTGTCGCGCCGGCTCTCAATGATTCTTGTGGCCATAATTGCCGGCACATTACATCCAAATCCCATAAAAAGCGGAATGAAAGACTTGCCATGCAAACCGATCTTATGCATAATCTTATCCATAATAAAAACTGCCCGTGCCATATAACCGGTATCTTCCATAAAAGAGATAAAAAGAAACAGGATTATAATATTAGGCAGGAAGACCACTATACCACCAACCCCTCCAATAATTCCTTCAACAAGAAAATCTCTTACTATCCCGGGATTAAGAATACCGGAAATGAATTCTGAGAGTAAACCGGTACCAACCTCAAGCCAGTATTTAGGATATCCTCCAAGTTTGAATGTTGTATAGAAGGTAAGCCACATAAATAGAACAAATATTGGAATACCTAAATACCTGTTAGTAAGATAATTATCTATAATTTTAGTTTTTCTTAATCTCTCTACTTTATTAATTTTCAGGGTCTCCTTCAGTGCACCTGAAATGAATCCGTACCGCAAATCAGTTATAACAGTTTCAACTGTGTCAGAATATAACTTTTCGAGTTTAAGATATTCTTTCCTGGCTGTCTGAATAATTTCCATTGAATTAACACACCGTGTGATGCTGTTAGCAAACTCCTTATCGTTTTCAAGTAATTCGATTGCAAGGTACCTGGCAGAGACTATGTTGGTGAATACTCTGTTCTCCTCAGTCTTGATTTTTGCCTGAATAGCACATATTGAATTTTCTATTTCTGTACCATAATTAATATGTATATGCCTGACAACAGGGTCCCTGTTTTCGTATACTTCTATCAGTTTATCAAAAAGATTTTTAATGCCTTTCCCTTTTGAACTTACGGTAGGAATTATGGGGACACCAAATAGTTTCCCGAGTGAAACATAGTCAAGAATATCGCCCTTCTTTTCAAGTTCATCGTACATATTAAGGGCAATAACCACCTGGATACCCATATCTATCAACTGGGTTGTCAGATAGAGGTTTCTTTCAAGGTTTGAAGCATCCACTATGTTAACAACTATATCAGGCTTATTATCGAATATAAAATTACGGAGGTAAATCTCTTCAGGGGAATAACTTTTAAGTGAATATGTTCCGGGCAGATCTACAATTGAGAATGTATAACCTGATTGTTTGTATCTCGCCTCCTTTGAATCGACAGTAACACCGGCATAATTTCCGACTTTCTCTTTTGAGCCTGAGGCAAAGTTAAAGAGGGTGGTTTTACCTGAATTTGGATTACCTACAAGTGCAATCTGTATATGTTTGCTTTTTTCAAGCCAGCCGGTGTTTTCATCATCACTGAAAAGCACTCCCCGGGATGAATTGATTACTTTTGATATTGTTCCCCTGTAGACTTCAATGAGCTGAGCCTCGCTGTTTCTCAGCGATATATGATAACCCATTATTTTATATTCAATCGGGTCGCGAAGAGGTGCTTTTTTAATTACTGAAACCTTTTTGCCAACAACAAATCCCATTTCTGATAGTCGTTGTCTGAACTGGCCCCGTCCCTTGATCTTTAGAATAATCCCCTCTTCTCCCTCAGCAAGATCGTATAGTGTAATCATCGAGAATTTTCAATACTTAAGCATAACCCGTAAATGCACGGAATGTTCAAAAAAAGGAAGGCATCAGGCGTCGGGCTTCAGGCAACAGGCGTCTGGCATCGAGCATCAGGCTTTGCTGAGCCGTTGTGCCGTTGTGCCATTGCGCCATCAGTCTGCTTTCACCTTTACCACAATCTTCTTCACCATTGCATTCTCACCCACTTTTAAGCCCGGACGGTGGATATCTGAAGGGAAAAATATAAAGAATCTCTCAGGGGTTGCTTTAAAGTGGCGACTCTCCTTAACTGTCATGAATTCAACCTCTTTAGCCGGATCATATTGCACAGTTATTGAATCTAAATCTGAATACGGAGCAATGCTCATTTGCTCAACTCCGCTTATAACATACTGAATGTCAATATACTTTTTGTGAGCTTCAAATTTTGCATCTTCCTCATTCTTACTTAAATACTCACTTACAGGAGCAAAAGCGTTTTCGCCGTCAATCTCGTATCTTTTTATTTCAAGTTTTGAAAGGTCATTACTCTTAAGGAATGTAAATGCTTTATCCCATCTCTCCTTATTTTTGAAATAAGAAACAGCAAATTCTTTACGGTTAATTGAACCGTCAGGAGAAATGTTCCATCCATTCAGCCATTCGCCTTTTTCAAACCATTTGTCGATTTTTTCACTGCTCCACGAAGCAGGATCTGTAGAACTCTTACAACCGATAATTCCAATGAAACCTGTTACAACCATGATTTTTATAAATATGTTTTTCATAATGAAATAATTAATTTCAGAATTAGAATTTCAACTTTCAAAACTAGCCAATAATTATTTCTTAATCAAATGGAAAACAGCTGAAGATTAGTCTTGTAAATATTTCTTAACCATTTCTATCAGCAACTCTTTCTTAATAGGTTTGGATATATAATCATCGCATCCCGCTTTAAACACTTTCTCTTTGTCTGATTCAAATGCGAATGCAGTCTGGGCAATGATTGGCAATGAAGGCTTCAGCTTTTTCAGAATTGAAGTAGCTTCATAACCATCCATCACAGGCATTTTTATATCCATAAGAACCAGATCAATTTCATTACCTGCCGAGCACTTATCAACAGCTTCCCTCCCATTTTCAGCATGGATAATCGTCAGATTTAATCCCGACAAAAGTTCTACCACCAACCGATAATTATTCTCTTCATCTTCAGCAATCAGAACTGTTTTATTATCATACCTCCGAGCAAAACCTTTTTCAATTACTTTTGGCTCATTCCTGACGGATATTTCTGCTTCGTTATATGGAATAGTGAAAAAGAAAGTTGAGCCGTTGCCAGGTTCGGATGTAAGCCAGATACTCCCTCCAAGCAACTCAACATATGCTTTCGCTATTGAAAGGCCAAGTCCGGTTCCTTCATACTGACGGGCAATCGTACTTTCGACCTGATAAAAACGGTCAAAGATCTTTTCAAACTGATCATCCGATATCCCAATGCCGGTATCTCTCACATAGAACTCAATGAACCTTTCTTTCATACTACAACCCAGAGATATGTTACCTCTGGCGGTAAATTTTACTGCATTGTTTACCAGACTTGAA
>Ga0113563_10001978_pt1 | contig 12079 bp, 9 predicted proteins | sample Mud3Dept3metaG_FD_80117 | JGI IMG/M metagenome (GOLD analysis project Ga0113563, IMG submission 80117) | Freshwater wetland microbial communities from Ohio, USA, analyzing the effect of biotic and abiotic controls - Mud 3 Core 4 Depth 3... | ecosystem: Environmental > Aquatic > Freshwater >...
ATGGCTTTGAGGTCTGGATCCTGCATCCAGGTGTGGCACAAGACGAAGCCGTCCATTTTCGGCATCGCAACGTCGGAGACGATGGCATCGGGCCGACAGCTCCGCGCCGCAGCAAGCGCCTCCACCCCGTTGCCCGCGACCGTCACACGGTAGCCATTGAACTCGAGCAGCATCTTGAGGAGTTCGCGGTCCGGCTCATCGTCGTCAACGATCAATATGTGAGTCATGAGGCTATCTTCATTTCTGCCCCCTGGCGTAGCTATGACGGGGCAGGGGACGCATAAAGCTGCGCTGTTGGAAAATATAGCAGAGGACTGCTACGAGGATGTTGAGTCTTGTCACGGATTCTGCCTTCAACTGCGTCGACGCTGATCGAGGGCCGTTCCGGCCGGCACCACCAAGGCGTCAGTGCTTCTTCATACCGTGCATGCCCCCACCTTTGGCTGCCGGGGCGTCCGGCGGGGCGTCCCGCACTTCCGCACGCACTTCCACGGTCTTCACCGATTTGTCGCTCGCTTCGATTTTCAATTGGATCTGCACGACATCGCCCTTATTCAGCGGCTGTTTTAGGCCGGTCAGCATCAGGTGATAGCCTCCGGGCCTGAACTCTACGATTTTACCCGCAGGCAGGTCGAGCTTTGGAATGGCGCGCATGCGCATGACGTCACCCTCCATTTTCGATTCATGGATTCCCGTGGTTTTCGCCGCCGGGCTGTCCGCGCCGAGCAGAATGGCCTTGTGCTCGCTTTCGATGCGCATGTAGGCGGCGCCGCTGTTTTGTCCTGGCATGGTGACCCAGGCCCAGGGCGCAGTGACCTTGACCTGCGACCATGCGTTGGATGCCAGCAGCATCGCGCCTGCCAAAGCGTAAGCAGGAAACCGGTTGTTCACGGCGCACACTCCTTGTTCAATGTTTTCACCGCCAAGCGCCTTTAATGTAACACAGGGGCTTCGGTGGATGCGTTACCAAGGATACTGCGCCGATTCGATCATGCAGACCAAAATGGGACGCTGAATCAGTGGCCAGTTTTGTACCGGGACGACCCCTCGGCCTAGGCAACTATGGGCACTGGCGCGAGCTCGTTACTTTGGACTGACCGGCTGCAATCGACCTTTGCGGACATTCGCCTGGGCAAAATGACCATCTGTTGACCAATCTCACAATGCGCGCCAAGCCGAAGGGCTAGCTTATTCGGCGTAAAGCACAGGTCTGGCCACCCAAACCAGGCGGCAATTGGTCAAGGCAAATGAATTCCAACAGGCCGGCAACGGGCGGATGCGGCGATATCCGCCAGCCGCGTCTGACGCGTAAGAGTTTTCAATCATGCTGGGAGATACTTCAACATGGAATCATCGAATAAGACTGCCTCCATCGTCGCTCTCATGGCGTTTTGCCTGGCGCTGTCCTTCCCAATGGCTGTCTCGGCGCGGGAAGTCGACAGTTCGATTGCTGCCTGCCTAAAAGCCTGGGGTGATCATCCTTTCGGGAAGGCCCCGCAGTTCAAGACCCTGGAGACCTCGGTAAAAGTATTTGGAATCGGAAATCAACCAGCTGATACGGAGCCCACAAGTTCTCCTTCTCTGGTATTGATCAACCCGAGCTTCAATGTGATGGGTGGATCCACCATTGAATTGCTGAACCCCAATGGCTGGTATTGCCTGCGAACGACGGTAAGTATTTTGGGGAGAGTGAGCATCCGCGCGCACTGCAAGGCTCATTTAGCCTCGACCTCTGCTGGATCAACGGTGCTCGGCAACAACAGCCAAAACAGAAATATCAAAGACATAACCGTGACGGCGATGAGCAGCGTCTCCGTTGACCGGCCCTGCAATTGAGCGCCGATAGCTCAACAAAGGACAAATCCTTGCGGGCGTCCAGCGGCGGTCAAGCCTTGCGGATCATTTGCATGAGTTTAATGCCGGCTACGATGTGGCCGGCCGAACGAAATCAAAGGCAACCTCGGGTTTGGTGATGCATTTCGCCGTTTGATGGTTCGCGCTCGAACCGTCAGTTTGCGAGCGTCCGCTCCTGGCCGCTTCTTGCCCCGGATGTCCTCCGTCTACGGAAATGTTGGCGCTCTGTAACAGAAGTCACCGACTTTTGTCCGCCATCACGCTCAAATCGACTTGTTCAGGCATGGCCAGTCTGGTTCGAAACTCGGGTTAAAGGGTATATTTGGTCAATACAGTGCATGGAGGCCGTCATGAGTAACGAAGAAGGGCAGACAATCGGCGAGCAAGCCTACGCGAAGGCAATGAAGTACGAACTCGACTACGGTTGCTGCCCGCAGTGCGTTCTTGCCACCGTTCAGGAGACTATCGGCATCGTTGATGACCAGACCGTCAAGGCGAGCCACGGACTTTCCGGCGGCGGCGGACTTGTCGGCGAAGGAGTCTGCGGCGCGCTGAGCGGCGGCCTGTTGGCCTTGAGCGCGAAATATGGACGCGATCGCGACAAACTCGATAAAGGCCGCTACATGAATAATTTCAAGAAAGCGCGGGAATTGACCGAGCGCTTCCGTCGCGAATTCGGCGGCGTCACCTGCAGGCAACTGCAACAGCAATTTACCGGGCGAACCTATGATATGTGGGATGCCGGGGAATACAAGGCATTCGACGACGCGCGCGGCAAGCAATGCGCCCATGCAACCGGAACTGTGACCCAGTGGGTCGTCGAAATGCCCTGAGCGAAGAAAGCCGGCACACAGCTACGAAGACAGGGCGGTTAGCGGTGCGATTGACATGGCTTGTCCGGGGCCAATGGCTGCAAGCCGGCCGATCGAAGAAACGGCGGCGAGCGTAACCGATCGTTACGTGCTTACTGCCTTGTTCGGATTGATCAGGTACTTGGTGCCGGTAGCGCGTTGACAGTAAACGGCGATTGCTTCGGGCTGCAATGCCTCAGCCAGCGAAATCTCCTTCGAGTAGCTGCTGGCAAAAGTTGTTTTCAGTTCCGCCACGACCCGTTGACGCAGCGCCTGCGCGGCGCTTGCGCCGATGCGCTGCAGGAACGGAAAGAGCAGCCAACCGCCGATCCCCCATGCCATGCCGAAGTTTCGGACGAATTCTGTCGGGCCGGTATCGAGGCTGCCGTAGAGGTAAACCTGCTTGTGGGTTGTCGAGCCGTAGCGGCTGTACTCTTTGGCGTTCCGGTTCAGCGCCGCCTCCATGCATGTCAGGATCTGCCCGGCCAGCTTGCCGCCGCCCGTGGCATCGAAGGCAATGGTGGCGCCGGTGTCAGCTAGTGCCTGCGTCAGCTCTTCCAAGAACGCGGGCGAAGAAGTGTCGCAAACGTACTTGGCGCCGATGTTCTTGAGTATGGCCGCCTGCTCGGGCTTGCGCACGATGTTCACCAGATCGATCTTGTCCTTGATGCAGATCCTGTTCAGCATCTGGCCGAGGTTGGAGGCCGCGGCCGTATGAACCAGTGCCTTGTGGCCTTCGCGTCGCATGGTTTCTGTCATGCCCAGCGACGTGAGCGGGTTGACGAAGCAGGAAGCGCCCTCGGCCGGCGTGGTGCCTTCGGGCAACACCAGACATTGGTCGGCCTTGATGCAGCGGTACTGCGCGTACATCGCCCCGCCCACCGCAGCCACCGTCCGGCCCAGCAGGGCTTGTGCCGCGGCCGATGACCCCGCTGCGACGACCACGCCCGCGCCTTCGTTGCCCACGGGCAGGGACTGGCCCAGGCGGCCGGCCATGCCCTTCATCAGCCGGGCCGGAATTTGCGCCGTGACGACGGGACTGGCCGGCGTCCCGGACACCCGCGCCGTGCTGATGTCTGCGGCACCAAACAGGAGTCCGATGTCAGATGGGTTGATCGGAGTGCCTTCGATGCGCACCACCACTTCGTCAGGCGCGGGATCTGGCGTCGCAACGCCGAGCAATGAAATTTCCAGCTCCCCGTCCGGCTTGACCAGAGAGCGAAGTTGAAGCCCCATGCGTGTGGGTTGGGTACTCATCGTGGACTCCTGCGATTTAGATGCGATCCGCGGACAACCCGGTTCAGGCTCTGCTCTTTGCCACTTTGGCAGCGAAGACATTCTTGTGCGCCAGGGTATCCTTTGAAATGCGCTCTATGACTTTCCTGAACTCAACGTTATCCGTGGTGACGATTTCACTGTATTTGGCTTCCAGCACCGATTGCTCTATGTCCCTGGCCATGAACAGTGCCCGCTTTCTCTCAAGCAGCCCTTTGCGGACTGATTCGGTATAGTTCTGGACGCTGGACAGGGTGGTTTTGATGGCCACTGAATTGAAAGGCCGCCCAAAATTGAACTCCTGCGGATGCGCCGAAACCAGGTCGATGAGTTCCTTGATAAGCGTGGCGTGAAGTTCTTCCTGATTCCGGATCGCAAGCCAGAAATTCTTGTCTTCCGGAAACTGCTCGCTGCAGGCTTGATACAGCTCGGCAAGCGCCAACTCGAGCGCAGCCATGTCGTTCATCACGTGAAAAACGTCCTGAATAGTACGTGGCGTCATCGCTCTCTCCTGTGTGGCACTCTACCGCACTCGCGCGCGGTCAAGGAATTTACCGAAGTGCTTGTCCAATTTGATCGTATGGTTCGCAATCCAGTCCACTACCAATAACTGAATCTTGAACAGCATAAAGGTTCTCTGCGTGCTGAGTTTCTGGCGAAGCTCTGCATCGAGAAAGGAAAAGTCCCGAGCGAACCGGGCATGCTGTTGCTGCTGCATTTCGAGCAGCGGATATTTTCTTTCCCGCATGATGCGCTCCTCCGTCTCGAAATGCTCGTCTACATACTTGCGCAGAAAAGCAGAAAGCTGTTCTGTCTGAGCCCCGGTCCTGGCCCGCCGTACGTCGCGCACAAACTTGTTCACCTGCGCAAACAGTGTCCGATGCTGTTCGTCTATAAGGGTGTCGTTGATCTTGTAGTGCTCACCCCAGGCGATTGACATTCCGATTTCGCCCGTGTCCTCGTGGAACCCGGTTTTGGCAAAACGCGAACAGCGATCGGCGTAGACCTGCGCGATACGGTCCTCGGGGCAGGAAGCGAGGCACTTGCGCAGGAGTGTGCGCGCCTTGGCGATTTCGCGGCTGTGGTAATGGGCCAGCGCTTCCTCAAATACGTGTTTCGTGCCCCTTTTGGCCTTGCGCAGGCTGGGAGGATCGGCATCGAATACCTCATACACTGACTGGGGCTGCTCCTTTCCTTTGACCCGCACCCGGTCGACGAAGCGGATATCGTGCCGCGCAGGCTTTTCCAGGCTGTAGAGCACATGCTCGCTGATCAGCAACGGCACCCCATAGGTCTTGGTCAGCGACTCGAGGCGCGAAGCAAGGTTGACGGCATCGCTGATGACCGTGGTTTCCATCCGATGCGGACCACCCACTGCTCCCGCGATAGCGAGTCCTGTGTTCAGGCCAATCCCGATACGGATCGCAGATGCACCGGAGCGCTGTCGCGTGGCATTGAATCGGCGCAAGCGCGTCAGCATCGCCAGGGCGCCGCGCAGAGCATCGTCGGCACTGGTTGGAAAGATCGCCATGATGGCGTCGCCTATGTACTTGTCAACGAAGCCATGCGACTGGAACAGTGCCGGTTCCATCTGTTTGAGATAGGAATTGATGAACGCGAAATTCTCCCTTGGCGTCATGGTTTCGGACAATGAAGTGAAATCCCGGATATCCGAGAACAGAATCGTCATGTTCTTCTCAACATGATCGCCAAGCCGGATGCTCGAGATGCTTGCTTTGCCGAGGAGCCGCATGAACTGATAGGGAAGGAAGCGCCGGTAGGTACGGCCTGCATCGGCGCGAACGGCGGAACCTTTTCGCGGGCTGGTCGATCGGGGCGGCATCAGGACGCGCTGTTTCATCAATTTTCCCTGGGCGACAGCACAGCGTGCGCCACGGACTAGGTCTCGGCGCACACTCCTCCAGCGGGAAGGCTACCCCGTTTTCGCAAGGGGAAATTTGATCTGGCGCAGTAGAAGCGCGTGAAAGGCGGGTTGGGCCGAGTAGCGGACCTTCGAGGCGATTGGTCTCCAGGTCCGCGAATCAGGCCCGGACGGGCGCAGCGCGGGTGCCGGAGCCGCGTTGGGGCAGCATCGGCATGGAAAAGCCCTGCTGGTATCCAGCGCGCGCGACGAGCATGAATTTCCAGTACGCGCCGCCGGCAAGCGCCGCAATGCTGCCGGCGCCGAGGCAGGCGCGGGCGATGTCCGGGCTCGCGAGTGCGAGTACGAACATGGCTGCCGGGAAGGCGTGTCCCGCGAGCTGCAGCGGCAGGCTGATCCTGGCGATCAGGCGGCGCGACAGCGGCACGACGCCATTTCTTGCGGCGCCCGCGCGGTAGGCGGCCCACAGCCCGGCGTTCAGCGCCGCGAGCGCCAGCCCGGCAAGCGCGAGCGGCGGCGACGCCGTGCCGAAACCATCCAGCCACAGCGTGATCAGCGTCAGCAAGCCCAGGCCTTCGAGCAGGCCGGAGGCGACGATCATCCAGGGAACGAGCGCCACCCGCCAGGCGGAGATGCCGCGCGCGAGGTGCAGGATTTTCGCCTGACAAAAGAGGAAAGCGAAGGCGAAAATGCCGGCGAGCATCGACATGCCGGCGCCCGGCCAGAGGAGGTTGGCGAGCACGGCCGGATAGAACAGCGCGACCGCGTAGATCTCGCGCGTCATCCAGCTCGTCTGCGGCCGCGATACGGCGCGCCAGAAGCGCAGCTTCCTGCCGATTTTCAGAAACACGAAGAACAGCCCCAAGGCCAGCAGCAGCGCCGCTGCGAGCTGAACTGCCGCCACTTCCTGCGCAGGCAGCATGCCCGCGAGCGCGGCGAGCCACGCCGCCACCGCCGTGCCCGCGCCGATGCCGCCGAAAATCCAGTTCATCGCCGCGCGCCAGTCCCAGAAGGTCTGCAGCCGGCCGACCAGGGGATTGGACGGATCGCTCAGGCGCTCTTCATCCGCTTCGGCCGCACCGGCCGCGCGCCCGGGCACCGCCGGCGTGGTGTAGAGATACTTGATCTGCGGATCGGTGCCGAGTTCGGCGTTGAGCTGGAAATGCGGCTGGTCGCGCAGCAGCTTGGAAACATTGCTCTGCGGCTTGTTGAAATCGCCGAAGTGGATCGCCTGCGCGATGCAGGCGGCCGAGCACGCCGGCGTCGCTTCCGGATCGACGCCTGGCGTCAGGCCGCGGGCGAGCCCGTCGTCGACGCGGTCCTTGCAGAAGGTGCATTTCTGCGCCACGCCCAGGCGCTCTTCATGCTTCACCGCCTGCTCCTGCGAGGTCTCGCGGCCGTAATACCAGAGCTGGTCGTGGGCGATGGTGCGCGCCTGGTAGGGGCAGGCGACCGCGCAATAGGCGCAGCCGATGCAGATGTCGTAGTCCTGCACCACCAGGCCGTCGGCGCGCTGCGTGGTGGCGCCGGTCGGGCATACCGGCACGCAGGGCGGTTCGGCGCAATGCTGGCAGCCGGTGACGAGGAACAGGCGTTCCACGTCCGGGAAGGTGCCGGTTTCGACGTCGATGACCTGGCGCCATTGCACGCCGGGCAGCGTGTCGTTGGCATGCTTGCAGGCGATGGTGCAGGTCTGGCAGCCGACGCAGCGGTTGATGTCGATCACCATGCCCCAGCGCGGGGTGTGGGCGTTTTCGGCGCGCGTGCTCGAGTCAGCCATCATGCCGCCGCGTGCAGGTGGCGATCGCTCGCCTTGTAGAGCTTTACGCGCACCAGGTCGGCGCCGCTGCCGGTGCCGTCGGTGAGCTTGAGCGAGATGTCGGTGAGCGAATTGAGGCTGGGCAGCTTCAGGTCCTTTGCATAGGGCGTCTTCCAGTGATCGAACTGGCCGATCATCAGCACGGTATCCGGCCGGATGCCTTCGCGCAGCACCGCCTTGCCTTCGGTGATTCCGGATACCGATTCGATCACCACCTCGTCGCCTTCGGCTATGCCCATCGTTTTTGCGACGCTGCGATTGACGATCACGCCGCGGTGTCCGGCGATGTTGTTCGCCACTTCGTTGATGATCGGCAGGCCGACGTTCGCGCCCCAGGAATACTGCATCGAGCGCGCGGTCAGCGCCCACAGCGGGTAGTCGGCCGGATCGCGCCCCGCGTCGCGCACGCAGTCGACCCAGATGTCGGCGTAGCGCTCGTAGCCCGGCAGGAACTCGTACTCGGTGAGCTGCCGGTCCCACCAGGTCACGCCGATTTCCTTGAGGCGGTGCGCGAGCTGGTGCCCGTGCCGGGTAAGGCGCTCCTGGTAGGGCAGTTCGAAGCGCAGGTTCTGGCGCTCGAGCGCCGGGTAGAGATACCAGTCGAGCTGCGGGAAGGGCCGCAGCATGAAGCCGTTCTCCCTGAACCAGGCGAGGTCGTGCACTTCCGCGCCCGCGGAGAGCTCATGGCTTGCCGCCAGGCAGATGCGGTTCCAGATGTCAGCGCACGCGGGCGCCGCCGCCGGGTCGAGCGAATAGTCGAATTTGCCGCCGCGGTCCTTCAGGCCCGTGCCTGCGGCGCCGCGATTGATCGCCTCCACATACTCCTGCAGTACGCCCGAGCGGCGCGCGAGCTCGGTGCTGATGTCGCTCATGTCCATGGTGTCGTACACCGGCTCGACCGCCGGCTGGCGTATCGCCCAGCCTTCGTGCTTCCAGAACTGCTCGGTGAACTTGGTGCTGCCGATGCGGATCAGCTGCATGCTCTCGAAATCGGTCGATTCGGGCAGCAGGATGTCGGCGAAATGGTTGGTCTCGTCGTCGGTATAGGCGAAGGCGACGATGAAGGGGAACTCGGCCAGGCGGTTGGCGATCTCCGGTGCGTTCCATGAGGAAATTGCCGGGTTGGTGCGGTAGCAGAACCAGACCCCGGGGGTGGTGGTGCGCGGCCAGTTCTCCGGCTGGTGCTTGAGGAAAAGCCAGGGCAGGTGCGCAGGCCCGAGCGCCGGCGACCAGGGCGAATCCGATACCAGCGGCACCAGCGTCTTGTAGGCATTGCGGATGTGCGGGTGCTTCATCCATCCGCTGGCCGAGGTCTCGTTGAACTGGTATTGCATGAAGCCATCGACCCCCGGCAGGACCGAGCCGACGCGCGATACCGCGGGGCGCACCAGCTTGACCGCGGTGCCGAGCGTGCCGCCCGGCACTTCGAGCGCGCCCATCAGAATCGCGAGGATTTTCTGCGACCACACGCACTGATAAGCGCCCCAGCCGTTGCATACGCCTTTGCCGAGCATCACCGCGACCGGGCGGAAGGGCAGGGTGTGCCCTTCGATCTCTATCGTCTGGCCGATGCAGGCGGCAGCGACGAATTCGTCGGCGATGCGCCGGATGGTCGCTGCCGGCACGCCGCATTCCTCCGCCGCCCAGTCCGGGTTGAACGGCCGCATGTGATCGAGCATTTTCTGGAACGCGGGCTGCGCCTCGATGCCCTCGTGGCTCCAGCGCGCCTCGTCCGGACCGATTTCGATGCCGGATACCCTGAAGGTACCGGCCAGCGCCGCTTCGCCGATGGCGGCGTCGTAAGGCTTGGCCTTGCCCTCGGCAAGGTCGTAGATCAGCGGCTTTTCGCTCGCCGGGTCGCGCAGGAACCAGCCCTTGGGCCCGATCAGATAGGGCGAATTGGTGCGCTGCTTGAGGTAGGCGAGGTCGCAGACCTCCTCCCACTTGCGCTCGTGCAGGATGTGGTGGATCAGCCCGAACAGGAAAGCGGCATCGGTCTTCGGCCGGATCGGCACCCACTCGGCCGAGGCGGCGCCGGTGATCGACAGATGCGGCTCGACCTGCACCCGCTTGGCGCCGCGCACCCGCGCGTCGGCCTCGCGCCAGACGCCGGCGACGCCGCCCGAGGCCTCGACATTGTTGCCGCAATTGATGATGTAGTTGACGTAGGGCGTGTCCGGCGAGACGATGAAGGCGCGGTGCCAGAGCTCGCCGTAGAGATGCTCGGAGTGGTAGCACTTCACCCCCTGTCCGGCGCCGAAGCCCTGGTCGACCGGGCCCCATGCGGCCAGGAACGCGGGGAAGGTGCCCATGTACTGCACCGGCGTGCCGCCGCCGCCGCTGGAGACCGCGAGGCGCGGAAACCCGGATTCGTCGGTAAGCCCCTTGGCGCGCAGTTCGCGCAGCTTCGCGCCGACGATGTCGAAGGCCTCGGACCAGCTGATCGGCACGAAGCCAGGGTCTTCGTCGCGGCCCTTTTTCGGGTTGGTCCGCTTCATCGGCTGTTTCACCCGGTTCGGGTTGTAGGTCTTCTGGATCAGGCCGTAAGCCTTGACGCAGACGCGCCCGCCGCCGGGATGCTGGCTGCGTATGTCCCAGTTCGATTCGATGCGCGTGGCGACGCCGTTCTCCACCTCGACCTTCATCAGGTCGGGGCCCGAGACGCACTGGTAGCAGTAGATCGGGACCTGCTTCTTGCCGCCCTTGCTTGCATTGGCCATGCGCTAATTGCTCCTTGCTCGCGCTCGACACACCGGGCATGGCGTCAGCCGCCGCAGTCATAAGTCGCACAGATTATGGTTTGGCGTCGAATCCGCCATGGAAGCCGAATGCGAGAGTGTCGAACCCCAGCCGCAGCCTGCCCATCGCGCAGTGCATCGCGCACTGCTACTGCAGCCGGCAATGCGGTGTCGATTTCCGCATCGCCAATACGAACGTACGCGAGATGCGCGTTCAAGGTACCACAATAATCCGAGCCGATCCCCGCGTTGCTGCCGTGGTCTTTAGCGCAGCCGCGCGCGGCCGGCGACAGCGACCGGCGCGCGAGTGCGACGCCGGCCGGCTCAGCCCGCGAGCGGGCGGTGCTTGCCTGCGCTCACGCGCGTGGCGTGCTGCCGGCCTTCGCCGACGACATCGGCGACGAATTGCACCGCCGCCCCGGTCTCGAGCCGGTCGAAGGTCTGCCCGACCACGTTGTCGCTGCTGAAATAGAACTCGCGTCCGTCGGCGGTTTCGATGAAGCCATAGCCTTCGCCGGGAAACAGGCGTGTCACCTTGCCGTGCTGCGGCGGCTCGTGCGTCTTGACCTCGCCGCGCTGGGTGCGCGCGAACTCTTCGAGCTTGCGTCCGGCGGCGTTGAACGCATCGCGCAGCGCCACGTACACGTCCTCGTGATGGTCGCGGTCGATGACCAGCTCGTGCCCCGGCACGCGTATGTCCAGGCGCACGGTGAACTGCTTGCCCTGGTGATGGTGACGGTCCATTTCTTCGACCACGACGTGGCAGCTCATGATGCGCGGATGGAATTCATCGAGCTTCGCCGCTTTGGCGCGAATGCGCGCCTCGACTGCCTCGGAGGCCGGAATATTGCGGAAGGTGATCTGCAGTGGGAGTTGCATGGCGGTTGATTCCTGAAAACGAGGTGGGCGGACGCCGCCGCGCCGGGGCTCCCGGCGCGGCGCGCCCACTTAAACCATGCGCTTTCTGGCGGCGCGGCGTTTGATTTCCGTCAAACTCGGCCGCTGGCGCAGCTGCGCTATTGTTCCAGCGCCTGCTTGTGGCGCTGGCGTGCGGCCTCTTCCTTGATTACATCGTCGATTTCGCGCATGACGCTGCCCACGTCGGCGGGTTTTTCGCTGCGCACGAAGCAACCGGTCAGCGCAATCGCGGGGTGCAGCTTGCCGCTCTCGTAGATCGACCAGATTTCGCGGCCGTAGTCGGTTCTGCGGAGTTCGGGGGCGTAGCGGCCGAAGTAGGCCGTGAGGTTGTCGACGTCGCGCTCGAGCATGGCGCTGGCGCTGTTGTTGCCGGCGGCATCGACCGCTTGCGGCAGGTCGATGATGACCGGTCCGTCGCTGCCGACGAGTACGTTGTACTCGGACAGGTCGCCGTGGACGATGCCGGCGCAGAGCATGCGCACCACCTGCATGATCAGTGTGTGATGGAATTCGCGCGCCTGCACCGCGCTGAGCGCCAGATCGTTGAGCCTTGGGGCGGCATTGCCGTTTTCGTCGGTCACCAGCTCCATCAGCAGGACGCCCTCGAGGAAGTTGTAGGGGCGCGGGACGCGCACCCCGGCGGCTGCGAGTCGGTGCAGGGCGTCGACCTCGGCGTTTTGCCAGGCCTGTTCCTGCTCCTGGCGCCCGTAGCGGGAACCCTTCTCCATGGCGCGGGCGCGGC
>Ga0113563_10001979_pt1 | contig 12077 bp, 9 predicted proteins | sample Mud3Dept3metaG_FD_80117 | JGI IMG/M metagenome (GOLD analysis project Ga0113563, IMG submission 80117) | Freshwater wetland microbial communities from Ohio, USA, analyzing the effect of biotic and abiotic controls - Mud 3 Core 4 Depth 3... | ecosystem: Environmental > Aquatic > Freshwater >...
ACCCAGCCATCTTGGACGCGCCGCGTCAGGTCCGGCGCCACGGTGATGGTGCCGGTGATCTCCGGCCCGTCGGAGGCGGGAACGCGTTGGGATGTCTCACGCGATGGTTGAGCGCCTGGAGGGGACGCCTGCTCCGGTGGGGCTAGGCTTCTGGCAAGGACGATGATGACGACCGCCGCCAGCGCGACGAGCGTCAGGGCGGAGAGGACGGACGTGCGAACGCCCCCCCGGCGACTGCGCCTCCCGCCGTGTGCCTGGATGTGACGATGCGCGCCGCTCGCGTCGGCCGGCCACGCGGGCGCTCGTAGGAGGGAAGTTCCGGGCTTCCGGCCGCCACTCTCGACCGGTATTCGGGAGGCCACGGGTGGGCGCACGAAAGACGGGATCCCTGGTTTCAACGCGAGCGCAGGAAGCGCTGCAAGGCTTCCTCAACAACCTCGGACGCCGTCACGCCGTCGCGTTTTGCGCGGTCGCGCAGGCGGGCGAGGAGTGCGGCAGACAAACAAACCGTCGTCCGCCGTGGAGCCGCGGCGGCGGAAGGTGCTGCGGCGTGAATGGTCTCGGTCCGGCGCAAGTGCGCCTGCAAACGCGCCAAGGCGATGTCCTCGGCGTCCAAGGAGACGACAGCCTCTCGGAGGCGGGATCGGCCCGTCGGCCGGCGCGCAGCCGTCCGCGGCGGTCGCCCCTTTTGGTCACCCTTACCGCCCTCGCGGACGCTGTCCATATTCCCCCGTTCCAAACGCACGCAATCGTCCGCGCGGCGATCCCGGGTCGGCTGCGGCGCGTTTCGCCCGAATGCGCTTTACGCGAGACGGGACACCCGCACCGGCAGCTGCCGTCGTTTCCACGCGGAGGTGCAACTACTTGGATGGCATATTGTAGTCTGCGATGTTGGTGTCGTACCAGCGCCCCCACGTGTCCTGGCGCTCCCGAAGGTGCTGCTGTTCCTCTAGGCTGAGGCCCACGAAGTCCGGCATGGTGTTCATGGCGAAATAGAGAGGCTCCACAAGACCGTAGCGGAGGATGTTCCCGGTTGCGTGGAGCGCAAGCGCCACCAACCGGAACGGGTGGGCCAGATACTCCGGGTTCTCCGCCGTCGGGAGGCCCACGTTTTCCTGCCGAACAACGGTTGTCGCGCAGCCGCTCAGGAGGCCGGCCAGCAGCAAGCCAACAACCAGAGCACGTCCGCACCGCGTTCGCATTTCTGTCTCCTTTCAGGTACCGCGCAATTCGTTGTGAAAGGCGTACAGCCGCCGTTCCGTTCTGATTTCCGCCGTCAGCGCCTGGCCCACAACCGAAGCAAGGTCAGCACATGCGTGGCCAAGGACACCGAGCCGCCAACCAGAGTGACGATCACATAGTCTATCCGGACCGGCCTTCCCAGGAGGACCGCCGCGCTCAGAACTACGGCCCATCCCAAGAGGACGACGGACAGTCCACCGAACACCATCAGTAGAACGCGTTGTCCATCGGTGGTGCCTGGTCCTCGAACCGGCCAGATGCTCTCCGGCGCGACGGGCGCTTCAGCCGTCACGGCACCCCTTGGGCCGGGCCGCCCGCTCGGACTCGACTCCGGCCCGTCGTACATGGGGCACTCGCGCTGGTGCCCCCAGTAGGCGCACGCGATGCTGCGCGAGTCGGCAGCGCGCACTCCCTCCTTGACCAGCAGGCGACACGCAGCGAAGATGGGTCGAGCATCCTCCCCGGCGGCCATATAACGATGCCAGTCCGGCACCGTGTGCCGACAGTGCATCCCATTGCCTCGTCGTCATGCGAACGGCGCCCGTCGCTCAAGCGGCTGGGACCTTACCCTAATGTCCATTTTCCCCTTCGTCAACGGAAATATCTCCCGGGCGGCGACCGCATGCGCGCGGCGCGAGGGCAGGCATCCCCTTTGGACTTACGCATACAAAAGCGCGATCAGGGGTGGAACACCGGCAAGCGCGAGTCGCGCTTGGCACGAGGCGCCTTCTGTGCTATAAAAAACCACCCCGATCTAGCAATGTAGCCCTCACGATTCAAGACTTCTCGTGTCCCCATCGTCTAGCCCGGCCTAGGACGTCGGCCCTTCAAGCCGAGAACGCGGGTTCGAATCCCGCTGGGGACACCAAAGCAAGCCTCGGGTCGAATAAGCCCGAGCCTTCCCCCTTCACGGCCTGGTGTCCCTTCGGTCGCCTACGCAGCCTCTACCTCGTCCCAGTAACGGGAAGTCTCAGGTAGATCAAAGATGCGATAGCCCGCCTGGACCGGTGCTTATGGGGCGGTCCAGACGCTACGATCCAATCCAAGCCACTCGAAGAATTCCCTTACTCTCCGCCGTCCAAAAGCCATCGCATCTCACTGGGGGCACCCCCACTCCGCGGCGCCTCATATCGGACAAGAGAGTGGTTCACGGTCGATGCGCATGGACGTATTGGTGACAAGTCACTTTAGAACCTACGTCCCGCATCATGGGAAAAAGGAGAGAGACGCACATGGCGACTGACAAGAAGCTTCCGCCGTCGAGAGCCTGGGCGGCAAAGCTGATTCACGCCGCGCTGTCGATCTTGCGGGATAACGGAAAAGAAATGCCCATGCGAGATCTCATGGCCAAGGTGGAGAAACAAGTCTCTCTCGATGCGTGGGCCAAAGAGCGATACGAACGGACCGCTTATGTCCGCTGGGAATCCATCCTTCACTTTTTCAGCATCGACTGCGTCAAAGCCGGATATCTCATCAAGAAAAAAGGAGTGTGGTACCTCACACCGGAGGGGGAGGATGCCTTGAAGCTCTCACCGGAAAAGCTCCTAGAGGGAGCCCAAAAGGCGTATCGGAAGTGGAGGGCCGAACAACCAGAACGCCCGGAAACAGAAGGTGTTGGAGAGGTCGCAGAGCAGGCCGTTGCCTACGAGGAGGTTGAACAAAAGGCCATCGAGGGGCTTGAGCAGTATCTCCGGGCCAAGAACCCCTACGAGTTCCAGGATCTCGTCGCGGCGTTGCTCCGGGCCATGGGCTACTACACCCCCTTCGTCTCGCCGAAAGGCAAAGACGGCGGCGTGGACATTGTGGCGTATCGCGATCCCCTCGGGACACAGGAGCCCCGCATCCAGGTCCAGATCAAACACCGGGACGCGCCCACCCCGGCCCAAGATGTCCGTCAGTTGATGGGCCTCCTCCAGAAGGAGGGGGATGTCGGCATCTTCGTCTCCTCCGGGGGATTCTCTTCGGAAGCGCGGGGGGCCGCGCGAAGCTCGCATATCCACGTCGAGTTGATCGATTTGAATCGCTTTATTGGCCTGTGGCAGGAATTTTATGACAAGCTCTCCGATGAGGACAAACGCCTGCTGCCTCTGCGGCCAATCTATTTCTTGGGGGCGGTAGAGTGATTCAAGCGTATGCACCTAATCTCTCCAGATTCGACGCATGGCGAAGGGAGTCAACATGTGCGGAAGGAGACTCGAATGCTCGCCGGTGCCCTTGAAGATTATCTGCGGCATGTGTCAAGTGTAATTGACGAGCACTTGAATAGGCCCTCCGTTGATCATGCCTCTCGGAGAATCCTCCCGTTGGCAACCGCTGTTCGAGCTTGGTTTGAAGAGTGTGAGCGCCATCCTACCTGGCAGACGCTCGTGGACGTCTGTGCCGATGTGTTTCGGGAAGGCGACCATCGACGGCGGACACGGTGGCAGAGCGCGATTGGCCATTGGTTTCGTCGCGCCGGCGTCTACAGCAGCATCCTAGAGGGTACCCGTCCGGGCGGAGCGGCAACAGCAGAAGCGCTCGCGGCTGCTGTTCGGGTAAGACAAGACCGGGTTACGTGCTTAGCTCTGCTTGAGGGAGTGCACTTCGCCAAGGAGGTGATGGACTTCGAGGCTTTTCAGATCATCCGACCGAAGGAAGGCGACCTAGAGGTGCTTCTTGACGTCTCAATCAATCGGCTATTCTATCCGGATGCGACGACTTCAACCTATCGCCTCACCAATCACTGGTATCTCCGGTATGACACAACGGATGAGCGACCCCCTCTGGGTCACATTCTCGTATTTGATGGGATGTTTGCAGGCCCTATCCGACCGTCGTATTCTGATTTCGACCCACGGCTTGAAGAGGCTCTGAAGGTGTTGGTTCTCAGTAGCCATCTCGCGCAGCGGGAGAAGTTCCACCCGAATGGTTGGGTGGGTATATCCATACCCTTCATTATCGCAGCCAGCGGCAATCCTTTCCAAAGCCCGTTGCCCGCTCCGCCGATCGCCAAGCTGCTTTATGAACCAACGGTAGACCGCAATGGCGAGGAAGACGGCGAAACGCCAACAACGCTTATTCACCTAAACCAGGCCGAGACGGCCGAATATGAAGACTGCGTTCGCGGGTTTGCCGCTCAACTGAAGAGCATTCGCGGTGCTAGTGAGGAATGGCAGCAGTTTGTAGATCGCGGACTCGGCTACTTGGTGAAGGCGTATTTCGCAGACGGCATTGAGCAGTTGATATGGCACATCGTTGCGCTTGAGGCATTTCTTGGAGAGGAGAGGAGAATCAAGGAAGGCGTCGCGACCCGGATAGCGGCGCTCTACGATAAGAATTGCGAGATGAGCAAGGCCGCGAGTAGGGACTTCAAGGAACTCTATGAGATGCGATGTTCATACGTCCACGGCCGCCCGTTCAGGAGGCAGACAGAGAGTGACCACCTCTGGAGGGCGCGCGAAATAGCTGTAGCCGTTGCCGTCCGGCTCGTGGCGTTGATGGTCAAAATTGCCAGGGGGGCCGGGGTCCCAGGTGGGCACACCACGCCCAGACGGGAGGATCTACTAGAAATTCTGTATGCGGAAGGTATACGTTTGCAGCAACCTGAGCTGGCGCGACTCCTTGCAGATGAGACTCGCGAATGACAAGCCGTCGCGAGGGCTAAGTCTCCCTCCACAACCGCATTTCCGGAGAGCAGGATTGGCTTGATCTTCCAGTGGCGTGAAACGACATGTCCGCTTAGGTCCTCCACGGAAATGCCTTCAGGGCATCTCAGGGCTCCCCAACGGGCCCCTGTCGTTGGTGCCACATAGCGAGTTTCCCTTCACTACAGAATTTCCCCCCGGCTGTTCCCTCCATAGGGCCGGGGGGAAAATCGAAAATCGCTTCAGGCCCGGCCAGGACTCCATTCGCCACGCGTCTCACAGGTCCCTGCAATCTCCATGTAGGCACCCGGGTGTTGGACATTGGGGCGCCCTGCACGTGATAGTAATCTCTGCACACGTGACGCGGCATCACAGGTGATTGCAGTATGCGATGACACGCAGTGCTCCATCGCCAAAACCCTCGGGCACGAGGATGGAACCACCCAGCAGAATCCAGCGCTGGGGGCGTGCTTGAGTTGTTGTTTTTCACCGGGCGGGAAGGTGGGAGGCAAAGAGGATCGAGAGAAGCGTACCATGAGGACGAGTGTCACCAGCACTGACAGCGCTCGCAGTTACTGCAGTAACGTGAGCCAGCAGTCACCCATCCCACCTGGGCTGAGTTGTTACGAAAGGTGACCCCGGGCTGTTGGATGTTGGGGCACCCTGCGCTTGTCACGACTGTGCGCAGATGTGACGCGGCATCGTGGCCACCGCTGTTGATGTCTTCCCGAATTACACGATAGTCAGCATAGGCAGATCATTCTGGCACTGGGATGCAACCACCTCGCAGCACTGCGCGAAGGGGTCGTACTTGATAGAGCATCGGGCACCGGGTGGGAAGGTGGCAGGTCCAGCAGAGCCGGATAAGCGCGGTCGAGGTGTCACAGCGAATGCAGGGGATCATGTTCGCGAGCAACGCAGCAGGTGGGGTGAGCGAAAACATCTGGCGATTATTCCCCCCACTCAAGAAACTATGTGTTCGGGGGGAAAATCGAAAATAGGCTTCCAGCCCGCCAATTCACCTCTCTTGCTTGCTGCTTTGCCTCGTGCTTAGTCGGGGCTCCCAGCCGCCGCGTCAGGTGCCGCCGATGGTTAGGGCCCGAGCACCACTCCGTACTGGTCGCGCAACACCGTCATGTGATGACGCACATGACCAGCCATGACGAAGGCGAGCGCTCGGACGGACACCAGGTCGTCGCCCACTCTTCCCTGCCGGGCCCAATCGTCATCGGAAAGCCACCCCAAGAAATGCAGATTCGCCTTCCGCACCGCCATGAACTCCGCCAGGAGATCCGCCAAGGGGCGTTCGCTATAGCGCGAGTGTAAAAGGTATGCATGCTCCTCGAATGACGGCAAGCGAGCGCTCTCCCATCGACTGAAGCAGAATGCCTCGTGACCGAACACACGCTCGCCATCGATGAGGTGGCCACAGACCTCCCGTACACTCCACTTCTCGGGAGCGTACCGAAACTTCTCCCGTTCTGGCGAAACCGCCCCCATGCAAGTCGCTACTTCCGGCAGTTGCCGCTGGAGCACCGTCAGAATGTCGAGTTCTGGAACCAACGCCACGTATCGCGCATGATACGCGCCGTACTCGGTCTCAGCGGGCCTTGATGTCATCATTTGCCCCTCCACCCGACGAACCATCTCGTCCATCGATAATGCCCGAGCTCTGACTGCGCCCACCCGGTCTCCGCATCGGAGCTATGGCTGGCATCGAGTCCACATACCACCCCGGGAATCCGAAGCACAAAGGTCAGGCGATTTCGGCGGGAGCGTAGCCTAACTTTCCCGCGGCGTCAACCCCGCGTACGCGCGCTTCGCTCCCTCGGATCCTGACCCTGCCCCCGGAAATTGGTTCAGCGGTAGGGTAGCAACGGACCCGTCCCCACGAGAAGGTAGGCCACACCAACCGTCATGCCGCAACGACCCCTTCCAGCCGGATCGTCATCCCGAGGCGTCGCAGTGGGTCCAGGGTGATATCTTTGGAGAAGATCCCCTTGGAGTACTTAACACGTGTCTGAGTCGTACCTCCTGTAATCACCTGGTTCATCCGCCTTGCGGGTTCGATTCCCCCCTGGGAATTTTTCCATATATTCCGTCTGACAGTCACTCGCCATCGTAAGCGGAGCGTCTGAACGGCACTGCAGCGTCGGGGAGTGAGGCAGATCACTGTCGCACGGGTCCGCGCTGAGGGTGTGCTTGGGGTATTGTGTTCATCGCGGAGGGAAGGGTGGGAGGTGAAATGGAGTAGGGAAAGTGCACCCCAACGGGCGCGGAGAACGTCTATTGCGGATTCATGATGCGAGCGCGCCGCCGGCACCGATCGGCTTCCCAGGGACATGGCGATGTCGTTTCTGAACCTATTCTGTTTCGAAGAGGCTACTGTGAATCAGGCAGATAAACCGAGAAAGACGAGAGGCGACAAAGAAAGATCGTTTTCATATTGAGGTGAGCATCTGATTTGATCCGCCTCTCACCACCCCGGGGGGAGGGGCAAGAAGACTCAAGCGCAGCCCATTTGCGAGGGCCTGCTGGGCATGCCGGCGATCCGGGATGGCGAAAAGGAGGGGCGACAAGCGTAAGGCACGAAGACACTCCAACTTCGCATTGCGGACCCTGCGCGAGAGCGTCTCCCCGCATCGCTCCTTGACAAATTGCACTTGACCCCCCCCTGGCGGCGATGTTAGCATTTTTCGCTAACGCTGGTTCCGGGTTGCCACTGTGCAGGGCTTCGCTGTCACGACGGTCATACGTTTCCCGTGGTCCGTCGCTGCCAGCCACGCGTCAAGGGGAGGCTGATTATCCTACTGGCGCTGGCGTCGTGGGCAACACCGACTTCGCCAATCTGGTTACCCCTGGCCCGGCCGTCTCGGCGGTCCTATGCCCCCTGTGGTCCGCCGCCGCCAGCCGCGCTCGATCGCCGCCTTCCCACCGAAGGTCCCCCACTCTCTGCTGCATTGGTTTCTCAATTCGCATCTATCTGTAGGAAATCGCAACTGATTTGTGCGAGCCAGAACCGCATTCCGGGCGCAAAGAATTTATTGGACTTCCGGCCACTTCCACCCGGGTTCCCTGGGCCTTTCAGCTTTGGTCTGTGCGCGTCAGCACAAAGACCAGGGGAGGACAAACCAGTCACTCCGGCACCCATGAACAGAAGCGACGTGTACGGCGGGCCGATTTTCGATCAATGAAGGAGTGGAAAATGGAACGGACCGGCTGCGTGCAAAAGGTGTTCTGGTCGCTTGTCTGCGCCACCGCCGTCATGGCGGCGGCGGTTCTCGGCGTGCAAACGGCGGCGTTGGCTGGCCAGGAGCGCGTCGGGGCGAATCTCATCGGGAAGATCGAGGGGCCAGAGGTCATTACCGATCCCGCCCGGATCCCGAAGAAATTCAACGAGGCGCCGGCGTTGGCCGAGTTGGTCAAGCAGCGCAAGCTGCCCCCGGTGGCGGAGCGTTTGCCCGCCGAACCTCTGGTGATCAAGCCGCTGCACGAGATCGGCAAGTACGGCGGAACGTGGCGCCGCGGCTTCACCGGACCGAACGACAAGTGGAACGCCTACCGATGCTGCGCATTCGACACCGTACTGTACGTGGACTACAAGGGCGAGAAATTGGTCCCCAACATCGCAAGGGACTGGAAGGTCACCGATCAGGGAAGGACGTTCACCATTTTTCTTCGCCCAGGCATGAAGTGGAGCGACGGGGCGCCATTCACCGCCGACGATTTCCTCTTCTGGTATGAGGACATGTTCCAGAACAAGGAGCTCAATGTCGCGCAGTCCCAGATCATGTCCATCAACGGAAAAGACGGGAAGTTGGAAAAAGTCGACACATACACCCTCCGATTCTCCTTCCCCGATCCGTACTATCTGTTCCTCGACATGTTTGCCGCCGCCACGCCCATCGGCGGCCAAGCCTACCAGGGCTATATCGGCACGGGCGGTTTCGCGCCGAAACACTACCTAAAGCAGTTCCATCCCAAGTACACCGGGAAGGAGGCGCTGGACAAGATCCTGAAGGCGGAGAACTTCGAGACCTGGGTGAACCTGTTCAAATTCAAGAATGACGTTACCCTCAATCCGGACGTCCCCGTCGTCACAGCCTGGAAGACCGCCGTCCCCGCCAGCAAATCCACGTGGGTGCTGGAGCGCAACCCGTACTATTACGGTGTCGATACCGCGGGCAACCAGCTTCCGTACATAGACAAGGTTGTCATGACCTTGGCCGAAAATCTTGAAGTGCTTAACATGCGAGCGGTCGCCGGGGAGTACGATTTCCAGGCGAGGCACATCGATATTCAGAAGCTACCGGTCTTCGTGGAAAATCAGCGACGGGGAAGCTACAAGGTCTACCTGGACCCGATGGAAAACGGTGCCGACTACGGCATCTGGATCAATGCGGACTACAAGACGGACCCCGAGATCGGCAAATGGCTCGCCAATGTGGAGTTCCGCCGCGCCCTGGCCCTCGGGATCAAACGCGACCAGATCAATGAGGTCTTCTTCTTAGGCGTCGGTGTGGCGGGCAGTGCGGGCCCGGCGGACAACAACCTGTACAATCCGGGCCCGGAGTACCGCACACGCTGGGCAACCTATGAGCCGGATAAGGCCAACCAGATGCTCGACGCCTTGGGCCTGAAGGCCAAGGACTCGGAAGGCTACCGCTTGCGCACCGACGGCAAAGGCCGGCTGCGGCTCGAGCTAGCCACCATGGGCGGCCAATTCGTCCAGCACACCAATATCTCAGAGATGGTCCGCGAGCACTTGAAGAGGATCGGCATCGACATCTTCGTCAAGGAGCACGAGCGCGGCCTCTGGGGGGCACGTGCCGCCAGCAACGAATGCCAGCTCTTCGCCTGGGGGAATGACGGCACCGACACGCTGTTCATCTTCCCCTTCTGGTTCATTCCCATCGACCCCACCGTGGGCGTGGGCGGCTGGGTCAGCCCTAACTACGGTACCTGGTTCGCCTCCAATGGCGCCAAGGGTGTGCAACCCCCGGCCCCCATGCGTGAGGTGATGGCGCTCTATAAGCAGGGCTTTTCTGTGCCGGCCGAGGAGCGGGTGAAGCTCGGTAAGCGCATGTGGCAGATCGCCCTCGACGAGGTCTGGAACATCGGCGTGGTGGGCCAGGCGGGGGCCGTTATGGGCGTCCGGCTGGTCAGCACCAAGATGGGGAACATACCGGACCGGCAGACGAACCTGAACACGTTCAAACCGCCCGCGATCTCCCGGCCGCAGACCTATTACTTTAAGTAGGCGAGGAGGGACGGTCGCTGCGGCGGCGGCTTTCGCGGCCGCCCTTCTTTCCGCGGCGCCGGAGTCCGACTCCCGGTTAGCGCGCAGCAGCCTGTTCTGCGTGGAGGAGGTGGCCGACCCGGCCGATGCTCCGTCCGGTTGTCACTTCCACCGGCACTGTGCGTATGCCGAGGACGTCTGTCAGCTCAAACACGCGTCCGGGAGGTAGTATCGTCCGGGAATTTCGCGAGTTGCCACTGCGAGGCGGCGTTGAAGCTACAAGGCATTGAGGCACTCGACGAGACACGCGGCTGAGTCTCTCTGAGGAACGCGCAGTCAATCGATCGTCCGCGCGAGGTCCGAGCGTGCTGTGGACTCATTGCGGTGGAGGGAATGGCACATATCACTGCCTCAGCCAACTGGGGCTGCTCTGGTAAATGAGGCAAGCGCTATGAGCAGACAACCGGATTTCGAAAGGTTCAAGCGAGCGCTCCTGCTGCAGGGCGAACCGGATCGTGTTCCGCTGGCGGAGCTGGCTGTTGACGAGGACGTGCGAGTGGCCTTTTTGGGCGGCCGCAAAGAGGGTTTGAAAGGGGATGTGGCTTTTTGGGTGGAGGCTGGCTATGACTATATTCCCGTAGACCTGGGGCTGCGGACGGTGTTCAAAGGACGCCCGTCGGCGAAGCTACTGGAAGTTCTTCCGCCTGAAACCGGCGCAGCCATCCACGCTCTGCGGCATCAACACAGGGCCAGATACGGCCACTACAGGGAAGAGTCAGAAAGGAAGTGGGCAAACGAGGGCACAGGGATCATTGCCACTCGGCAGGCGTTCGACGCCTTTGGCTGGCCTCAGGCCGATCAGTTGGACTACTCGTCCCTGGATGAGGTGAGCGGAGCACTGCCGGAGGGTATGGAGATAGTCGGGTGCATGGGCGAGATCATGTCGCTGGTGTACCTGCTCATGGGGCAAGAAAACTTCTATGTCTGCATGTATGACGACTTGGGACTCGTGGAGAGGATGTACGAGACCATCGGTGCCATCCAATTCGCGGCAGTTCAGACGGCACTCCGGCATGAGAGGGTGAACGCGATATGGATAGCGGATGACATTGCGTACTCGGAATCTCTCATGGTATCCCCCACGCACCTCCGAAAATATGTCTTTCCATGGTATAAGAAGATCGGAGACCTCTGCCATCGTGCGCACATGCCGCTGATCTTCCATTCCGACGGAAGATTATACGATGTGCTCGATGACCTGATCGATTGCGGCTTCAACGCCATTCACCCCATTGAGCCAAAGGCGATGGACATTGGAGATACGAAGAAGAAGTGGGGGCATAGACTGTGCCTGATTGGCAATATCGACTTGGGATACACTCTAACGCGCGGTACGCCTCAGGAGGTGGAGGGGGAGGTTAGGCAGCGATTGCGGGAAGTGGCACCGGGTGGTGGCTACTGTGTGGGGTCCTCAAATTCCGTGACTGATTTTGTGCCCCTTCAAAACTACAATGCCATGCGCGAAGCTGTATTTAGATACGGCACATACCCCATTTCAGCGTGAGGACGATCTGCCCTCGTGGCTTGGCGCGCCGAGAGAGATGGGCCAGCAGCGGCTGCAATGCTAGCTCAGGCGGCCCACTGCCCGCTGAACGCCACGACCAGGAACTCGTGTTTCCAAAGTAATTATATCGGTCCGGGCACGCCTATGGAACTCCATGAATTCCGGTTGAATTCGCCACAAGAGCTCAGCCAAGGGAATCCCGGTTAATTCCTGCAATTCGTTACGCCGCAACGATCCCTTCGAGTCGGATCGTCATCCCGAGATGCCGCACAGGGTCCAAGGTGATATCTTTGGAGAAAATCCCCTTGGGGACACCAAAGCAAGCCTCGGGTCGAATAAGCCCGAGCCTTCCCCCTTCACGGCCTGGTGTCCCTTCGGTCGCCTACGCAGCCTCTACCTCGTCCCAGTA
>Ga0113563_10001980_pt1 | contig 12075 bp, 9 predicted proteins | sample Mud3Dept3metaG_FD_80117 | JGI IMG/M metagenome (GOLD analysis project Ga0113563, IMG submission 80117) | Freshwater wetland microbial communities from Ohio, USA, analyzing the effect of biotic and abiotic controls - Mud 3 Core 4 Depth 3... | ecosystem: Environmental > Aquatic > Freshwater >...
GGGTCTTCGATGCCGATCAGCAGGCCTCGCAATCCGGGCGACAGCCCTGACGCCAGCGACATGGCGCGATCGATCAACTCGTGCACCCGACGGCTGTGGGCCTCGACCTCGATCGACCGGTCCTTCGATTCAGGGTGGGGACGTATGTGGGCCCGCAGCGACGTGCCGTCGCGCTGGTAGGAGTCGACGCGGACCCGCGCGATGCCTTCCACCAGCACCTGGAGCCCGGCGGCCCCCTTGGCCATCTGCCTGACGATCCCGACCGTGCCGATGTGACGGAGTTCGGTGTCCTTCGGGTCGTCCGAGTCACCGTCCTGCATGACGAGCAGGAGCATCCGGTCGCTCGAGAGGGCCCGGTGGACGCTCTCAACAGAGACCGGGCGGTTGACGGCGAGCGGCTGCACCGTCATCGGGAAGACGACCGTGCCACGCAGCGGCAAGACCGGCAGTACGGAGGGCAGGGACGGCGTGTGGGTGACGGGCTCGGCCATGGCGAGCAGTCTCGTGCTGCCAGTGTATCGCAAGTGCCGAAACGCCCCGGCCCTTGTGCGGCGCGGCGTGGCAGACCACAATCGTGCAGGAGCAGGTTCCCGATGGCGATCCCCGAGCGCAACTTCTTCAGCGAGACCCAGGAGACGCGGCCGACCCCCTTGACGTGCCCGCGCTGCAGGCACCGCGGCGACTACCAGGTGCGTTGGGTGCGGCGCACCAAGAAGGACCGCATCCCGCCGGGCGCCGATGAACGCGACCGGGCGCTCTACGCGAAACTCCGCGACTACCTGCTACGGCTCGAGGACGAGGTGGTGTGCACGCGGTGCCGACGACGGTTCGAGATCCCGTCGCACCAGTCGCTGGTCTTCGTCGACGATCTGCAGGGGCTGCCCAGGGACGTCGAGGACGACGAGAACTGACGCCGTCAGCGTTCGGCTGCGAGCATTCAGCCGCGTGGTGGGATTGCGCCGACCGCTGATGGCTGGGAGCTGGTGGCCGAGCGCTCCTGGCCACCCCCGCGGACTGCGGGTCTAGTAGATGAACGGAAGGATCCGCCAGCGGACCTGACGCTGGTAGCGCACGTAGGCGTCGCCGAAGCTGTCGACCAGTGATCGTTCCTCCCAACGCACCGCCACGGCCAGGTAGGCGGCTGTTGCGGCGACGAAGGTGAAACGACCGAGCGTCATGTCGGGCGTGCCCCCGAGCACGAGCAGCGTGCCGAGGTAGATGGGGTGCCGCACCCAGCCGTACGGACCCGCGGTGGTGAGCGGCGTGATCTCGCGTGCGGGTGCCGTGGGCGGTGACGCGCGGCGAATGCCGGCGAAGTGGAGGATCTCGAGGGACCGCACCGCGCGCACCAGGACCAGCAAGCCCATCAGCTGAAGGCCACGGCCGATCCAGGCCCACGGCGAGTGGAGCCGCCACGCGTAGCCAGCGACCGGCTGCCAAAGCGCGCACATGCCGAAGAAGAGCAGGCTGGCCACCCACACGTAGACGGCCCGCTCGGACTGCGGGCCCACGATGCGCGAGATCCAGGCCTTCGGCGCCGAGCGAGCCATCAGGCTGTGGTGGCTGGCGAACAGGAGAAAGAGGACGAGGTTCATGGAAACCGCGACGACGGGCGCCACGCCCGATACGTCCGGAACCGTGCCGAGGCGAACCATGTACACCCAGATCCCGTACGCCAGCGACGCGACGAAGAGCAGTCCGCCGCCCCAGGTGAGCGCTACGCAGCCGGAAGTGTGCCGGTGACCCATGTTTCACGCGTCGAGGGACCCACTATTATAGGGAGCATGGCGACACGCTCGGCGCGCGTGGTGATTTCGGGCATCGGCGTCGTGTCGCCGTTCGGCGTCGGGCGCGAGCGATTCTGGTCGGCGCTCGTCGCCGGCGAGAGCGCCACGCGCCTGCTCGACGACCTCGACCCGGCCATCTACCCGTGCCGCGTGGCGGCTCCGCTGCCAGCGTTCAGCATGGAGGATGCACCGGCGGTGCCCGGCGGGCATGCCCCGCCTGGGGCGGTGGCGGGGGAGGGCCCCGCCCGAGCCGTGGGCGACCGCGCCGATCCCAAGCGCTACGCGCGCGTGTCGTTGGCTGCGGTGGTGGCCGGATGCGAGGCGTGGGCAGACGCGGGGCTGTCGCGTGCCGAGCCTGGCGGCGGCGTCGTGATCGGCACCGGCGCCGGGGGAATCGATATCGGAGAGCAACAGTACCGCGAGTACTTCCAGGGCAGTGGCCGGCGCGTCACGCCCTACGCCATTCCCGTCTCCATCTGCGGCATGGTGTCGAGCGAGGTGTCGATCGCGCTCGGTCTCCAGGGCATCAGCCACGTGCTTTCGACCGGATGCACGAGCTCGACCGATGCGATCGGGTATGCCGCCGCCATGGTGCGGGCCGGCGAATTCGACGTGTTGCTGTCGGGAGGCGCCGACGCGTGCGTGACGCCGGGCATGATGTTCGGGTTCTCCCGGATGCGGGTGATGGCCACGCGCTTCAACGACCGACCGGCGGCGGCGTCGCGCCCGTTCGACCGCGACCGCGACGGGTTCGTGCTCGGCGAGGGTGCCTGGATGGTGGTCCTCGAACGCGAGGACCGGGCCCGCGGTCGGGGTGCCCCGATCTACGCGTTCGTCGAAGGCTACGGCTCGACCTGTGATGCGTACCACCGGGTGCAGATGGATCCGGCCGGCGAGCAGATCGTGCGGGCGATGCGCCTGGCGATCGAGCGGTCGGGGCGAGCGCTCGAGGAGATCGGCTACGTCAACTACCACGGCACCTCCACGCCGCTGAACGACGCGATTGAAGTGCGGTGCGTGCGGCGCCTGTTCGGGACGCGTGCTGCCGGACTGCCGGGATCGTCCGTCAAGTCGATGATTGGGCACCCCCAGGGCGCAAGCGGCGCCGCGGGGGTCGTCACGGCGGCGCTCGCGCTGTCGCGAGGTGTGCTGCCTCCGACGATCAACCAGGAGCACCTTGATCCGGAGTGCGACGTCGACGTGATTCCCAACGTGTCGCGCCGAGCGTCCCCCGCGGCTGCGCTCTGCAATTGCCTCGGTTTCGGTTCGAAGAACAGCGCCCTCGTGCTCGGCGCGCCCGCATCGCCCCGTCCATCCGATGGTTGAGGTGCTGATCGTCGGCGCTGGCCCGGCCGGGACGACTGCAGCCCTCGTGCTGGCGCGGGCGGGCGTCCGCGTGCTGGTCGTCGACCGGGCGCGGTTTCCCAGGGACAAGCTGTGCGGCGACACGGTCAATCCCGGAACGCTGGCGTGGCTCAGGGCGCTGCGTCTCGATGACCGCATTGAGCGGGAGTCGCTTGCCCTCGACGGCATGATGGTGACCTCGCGGTCGGGACAGGCGGTCGTGTCCGACTACGGGCGCGGCATTCGCGGGAGGGCCCTGCCGCGCCGCCTGCTCGACCTCGTCCTGCTCGAGGCCGCGGCCCACGCGGGCGCGCGCGTCGAGCAGGGTGCCCGGGCCACGGAGGCCATTCTGGAGCACGGCACGACCGTGCGGGGCGCGAGCATTCTCGCCCGCGGACGACGAACGCGGATTCCGGCCAGGGTGACCATTGCTGCAGATGGGCGCCGATCAACGCTGGCGTTCTCACTCGGGCTCGCGCGACAGCCAGCGGCGCCTCGGCGATGGGCTATCGGGATGTACATGACGGACGTGGCCGGCCTCAGCGCTCGCGGCGAAATGCACCTGCGGCCGGGCCACTATGTCGGCATAGCCCCGCTGCCAGGTGGGCTCGCCAACGTCTGCCTGGTCGTGACACCACGTCCGGGATTTGGCGACCCTGGGGCTTTGCTGCGCGCCACCCTCTCGGCCGATCCCATCCTCTCGGAACGCTTCGTCGCGGCCCGCGCAGCCAGCCCGGTGAGCTGCCTGGGCCCGCTCGCGGTGGATGCCAGTTGTGCAGGCATGCCCGGCCTGCTGCTGGCCGGCGATGCGGCTGGCTTCATCGATCCGATGACCGGCGACGGCCTGCGGTTTGCCGTGCAGGGCGGCGTCCTGGCCGCGCAGGCCGCACTCGAGGTGCTCGAGCACGGTCGCACGGATGCGCACGTGCGGTTGGCCAGGCGCCGTGCGGAGGCCTTTGCGGCCAAGCAGCGGTTCAATCGCACGTTGCGCGCGCTCATCGGGACGAGGGCTGGCCTGGGCCTTGGACAGTTGGCCGCACGTCTGACGCCGTCGCTGGTGCGCAGCTTCATCCGGCGTGCGGGCGACATCGATCTCGCGGTGCACGGCGCGGAGAAGGACACCGTGTGATGCTTCACCTCGGTGCAGGCCTGGCCACTGTCGCCGCCTGCATGCTCGCGGAAACCTGGGTGTCGCGTCGGCACGAGCAGGTGTTGAGAGGCCGCGGAGCCATCGAGCCCCAGGGGGACGTCTACGCGCTGATGAGCCTGACCTACCCGGGAGGCTTCGCGGTCATGGCCCTCGAGGCCTGGTCACGGGGCCGTCCGGGCCTGGGGTGGGTCGCGGGCGGAGCCGCACTGTTCGCCCTGGCCAAGTTCCTCAAGTACGCCGCGATTGCGACGCTGGGCGACCGCTGGACGTTCAAGGTGCTCGTGCTGCCAGGCGCTCCCCTCGTGCGGTCGGGGCCCTACCGCTGGATCGACCATCCCAACTACGTGGCCGTCGTCGGTGAACTGATCGGAGCCGCGTGCTACTTCGGAGCCGCCGTCACCGGTCCCCTCGTGCTCATCGGTTTCGGCGCGCTGATCGCTCGGCGCGTCACGGTCGAACGCACCGCGCTCGCGTCGGCCGCCGCCCAACCCCCTCGCTGATCGGCACCCCGTTTCCGTCGCACCTCGAGCGGCCGGGCTATAATGGCCTCACGTTCCCAATGGCGACAGATTCGTCCAGGCGGGGGAGTCCTCCCGCGCGGCGGGCGTGCATCTTGCTGCACAGGTTCGCCGTGGCCATCATCGTCGCAGCCGCGATCGCGGCCGTGCCGGGCTCCGTCCCGGCGCAGCCCGCGCCTGGATCCGCACACCGCGCGGCGATCGAGGCACGCGCGACGCAGGCGGTCGCGCGCGGACAGTTCGGTGCGGCGGTCGACCTCGTCGATGAGTTCGATGCCACCGACGGGTTCCGGTTGCTGATCGAGGGCCGGGTGGCCCTCGAGCGCGGCGAGTATGACCGAGCGCTGGAGTTGCTGGGTCGTGCCCGGCTCATCGACCCCCAAGGTGAGGCGGCCCTCGAACTGGGGCTGCTCCACATGACGCTCGGCCAGACCGAGCCTGGGGCACGGGTCTTGTCCGCAGTGGTTGAGAGCGGCGCCGCGTCGCATGACGCACGCGGCCTCGCGAGGGCGGCGCGCGCCGCGCGCGCGCTCGGACAGTATCGCCTGGCCAACTCGCTGTTCCGGAACGCGTCGCGACTCGCACCCGACAGCGCGTCCATCAACACGTGGTGGGGCGAGCTGTTTCTCGAGAAGCACAACCGGTCGGAAGCGCAGGCGCTCTTCAATCGCGCCATCGAGGCTGATCCCGACTACGCGCCAGCGCAGGTGGGTCTCGCCATGGTGCTGGCCGACGACGACCCCCCAGCGTCGGCGCTGGCCGCACAGCGCGCTTTGGTCATCAATCCAGCATCCGTCGTGGCCTGCGTTCACCTGGCGCGTCTCGCCGCCGACAGCGATCGTGACGCCGACGCCCAGGCCATGCTGTCGCGGGCGCTCGAGGTCAACCCTTCGAGCTTCGAGGCTCGAGCGCTGAGGGCCGCGCTGGCGAGGGCCGACGACCAGATCGAGCCGTTTCAACGGGAGGTGACCGCACTGCTGGCGTTGCGACCGTCGTATGGCGAGGTCTATCGGGTCACGGCCGAGGCGCTCGCGCGTCGCTATCGGTTCGACGAGGCGCTCGAGATGGCCGAGCACGCCGTCGAGGTGGACGCCGCAAACGCGCGCGCACGTGCCGAGCTCGGCTTGCTGCTCCTCAGGACGGGTGACGAGGCCCGTGCGCGACAGGTCCTCGAGCGGGCGTTCGAACAAGACCCCTTCGACGCGGTCACCTTCAACCTGCTCGGGCTGCTCGACACGCTCGCGCAGTTCGAGACCGTCGAGCGAGAGACCGTCCACGTGCGCCTGCATCCCGACGATGCGCCGGTGCTGCGGGAGCTTGCCCCTGCGCTGGCGGTGGAGGCCCTCGCCACGCTGAGCGCGCGCTACGCGTTCGAGCCGCGGGGACCGATCCTCGTGGAGCTCTTCCCGCGTCATGACGATTTCGCGGTTCGAACGCTCGGACTTCCCGGCATGATCGGCGCGCTGGGCGCCTGCTTTGGTCGGGTGGTCACGCTCGACTCTCCCCGCGCCAGGCCGCCCGGCACCTTCAACTGGGAGGCGACGCTGTGGCACGAGATGGCGCATGTCATCACGCTCCAGATGTCGGCGCAGCGCGTGCCGCGCTGGCTGAGCGAGGGTGTCTCGGTGTTCGAGGAGCGGCGAGCCCGGTTGGGGTGGGGGCGCGAATCGCACGAGGAGTTCGTTCGCGCGTTCGCCGAGGGGCGCACGCTGCCACTCTCGTCGCTGGCCCGCGGATTCACCGACCCGACCACGATCACGCTCGCGTACCATCAGGCGTCGCTCGTGGTCGAGCACATCGTCGAGCGCTTCGGGGAGGCGGCGCTTCACGGCCTGCTGCGCGCGTTTGGGGAGGGGCTCGACGAGCCGGCTGCCCTGCGCCGGGCGCTGGGCGTCGACGTCGAAGAACTGCAGGTGTCGTTCAACGCCTACCTCGACGACCGCTATGGGGCGGTCCGCGTGGCGCTGGCGACGCCAGATGACGCCGTCACGGCCATCACGTCGAGCGATGTGCCAGCCTTGCGCGAGGCTGCTCGCGAGCACCCGGGGAGTTTCGAGGTGCTGATGGCCCTGGCGAAGGCCCTCACCTCCGAGGGCGATCGTCGCGGCGCGCTGGACGCGTATGCCCGGGCCGACGCGCTGGTGCCGGGACTGACCGGCGAGTCCAGTCCACGCGCAGCAATGGCGTCGGCGGCCGAGCGGATCGAAGATCCCGAGACGGCCATGCGATCGCTCGAGGTCCTGCTCGAGCACGATCCCGCGGCGCTCGAGCCCGCGCGGGCGCTCGCCCGGTGGGCCGAGACGACCGGGGATCGCCAGCGGGCGGCGAACGCGAACAGCCGCATCGCTTCGGTGACGCCGTTCGACGCCGAGGCTCACGGCGCGCTGGGTCGTCTGGCAATGGGGGAGGGGCAGCTCGAGCGTGCGATTTGGCGATTCGGGCTGGCGCTGGCGGCCGGGCCGGCGGATCCGAGCGTGGTGCACACCGATCTCGCCGAGGCCCTCGTGCTGGTGGGCCAGCCACGCGAGGCCAAACGGCACGTGATTGCGGCGCTCGAGCGGGCGCCGCGCTACGAGCGGGCGCAGGATCTGCTGCTCCGCCTGGTAGACGGAGACTCGACCCGTGCCGTGCGCCCGTGATCGCGCGCTCGCCCCGACGGTCGCGTGCCTCGTGGCCCTCGCGATGCTGTGCGTCGACGCGCTCGGCCGCGGCGTCTTCGCGCAACAGCCGTCGTCGGACCAAGGCCGATTTGCCGGGCTCGAGTGGACCTTCGTGCGGATCCGCTACGAGTCGTGGAATACCGAGTCGTTTCAGGCGCGCTACTGGAGCGATCCCTGGGCGATCGACGGTCCCGCGGCCGAGCAGAACCTGTCGCGTCGCGTCAAGAGCGTGACCTCCATCCGCGTGCACGAGCCCATCGTGCTCACGATTGAGGACCCCGACCTCATGGCGCACCCGTGGATCTACTTTGTCGAGCCCAGCAACCTGCGGCTCACCGACGCGGAGATCCCCGTGCTCAGGGAATTCCTGCTGCGCGGCGGCACGGCCACGCTCGATGACTTCCATGGTCCTTACGAGTGGGAGCTCGTCGAGCAGGAGTGGAAACGCGTCTTCCCAGACCGTCGGATCGTCGACCTCGACCCGTCGCACCCGGTCTTCAGCTGTTTCTACACGATCGACCGGTATCCGCAGATTCCCGGCCTGGGGGCCTTCTTCGCCGGGCGCACGTGGGAGAAAGGCGGCGTGGAGCCGCGCCTGCGGGCGATTCTCGACGACCGGGGCCGGGCGATGGTGCTGATGAACTGGAACACCGACATGGGCGACGGCTGGGAGTGGTCGAACGCGGAGGAGTACCCCGGCTACATCCAATACACCGCCGAGGCGTATCGGATGATGATCAATGAGATCGTCTACGCGCTGACCCACTGACTGATCGCGTGAAGGAATCGTCAATGGAGACCCTTTCGGAAGCCGCCGTTGCTGCCCTCGTCGAGCGCGTCTCGGACGGGCGATCCCGCATCCTCAGCGAGGTGCGGAAGGTCATCGTTGGGCAGGACCACGTCATCGACCTGGTGCTCGCGGCGCTCTTCACCGGCGGCCACTGCCTGATCACAGGGGTGCCCGGCCTGGCCAAGACCCTGCTCATCAAGACGCTGGCGAGCATCCTCGACCTGTCGTTCAAGCGCATCCAGTTCACGCCAGACCTGATGCCCTCCGACATCACCGGCACGGAAGTGCTCGAGGACCAGGGCGGCACCCGACACCTGCGATTCGTCAAGGGGCCCGTGTTTGCGCAGATCGTGCTCGCCGACGAAATCAACCGCACGCCACCGAAGACCCAGGCGGCGCTGCTCGAGGCGATGCAGGAGCGACACGTGACGGCCTCGGGTCGCACGTTCGAGCTGGAGCCGCCGTTCTTCGTACTTGCGACCCAGAACCCCATCGAACTCGAGGGGACGTACCCGCTGCCCGAGGCGCAACTCGACCGCTTCATGTTCAACGTCGTGATGACCTACCTGGCGGAAGACGACGAGGTGCGCGTCGTGCTCGACACGACGGGGGAGCCCCGCGTGACCCCTGCGCGCGTGCTGACGGGCGCCGACATCCTCGAGTTCCAGCGCCTCGTCCGCCAGATCATGGTCTCGGACGAGGTCGCCCGCTACGCGGTGCGGCTGGTCACCGCGTCGCGCCCCGGCCAGCCTGGCGCGCCGGAGTTCGTCGAACGATGGGTCAAGTGGGGTGCCGGACTGCGAGCCTCACAAGCGCTCATTCTTGGTGGCAAGGCCCGGGCGCTGATGCACGGGCGCTATCACGTGTCGACGGCCGACGTGAGGGCGCTGGCCGCGCCCGTGCTGCGACACCGGGTCGTCACGAACTTCTACGCGGAATCCGAGCGGATCGACTCAGACGCGTTGGTGCAGCGCCTGCTCGAGGCGGTGCCGCCGCCGCGCAGCGGGATGTAACGTGGCTTCGCGAAGTCCGGCTGGCGCCCGCCAGTTCCTCGACCCCGCGGTCGTTGCCCGCATCGGCTCGCTCGAGCTGAAGGCGCGCGTCATCGTGGAAGGATTCCTGCAAGGCCTCCACCGAAGCCCCTTCCGGGGCTACTCGGTCGAGTTCGCCGAGTACCGGCCCTACCTGCCCGGCGACGATCTCGCCTCGGTCGACTGGAAGGTGTACGCCCGCTCCGACCGCTACTACGTCAAGACGTACGAGCACGAGACCAACCTGCCGTGCCACCTGCTGCTCGACGTCAGTCGATCGATGGCCTATGGGTCGAGGGGCGTGACGAAGCTCCAGTACGGGTCGTACCTGTCGGCGGCTCTGGCCGTCCTGCTGCAGCGCCAGCGCGATGCCATCGGGCTGCTCGCGTTCGACGCCGACATCGTGGCGCAGCTGCCGGCCAGTGCGCGGCCCGGCCACTTGCGGGCCCTGCTCGCGGCGCTCGAGCATCTCGAGCCGGGCGGGCCGTCAGATTTCTCGAAGCCCCTGGAGCGGCTGGCCCAGGCCCTGAATCGGCGGGGGCTCGTCATCGTGATGTCGGACCTGTTCGACGAGCCGGAGCGCGTCGTGCGAGGGCTTCGATACATCCGGTCGCGCGGCACCGAGGTCATCGTGTTCCACCTGCTGGACCCGGCCGAGCTGACGTTTGCGTTCGACCGCCCGGCCCGATTCCGCGATCTCGAGTCTGGCCGCGAGGTGCTCGTGTCGCCACGGGAGGCGCGCGCAGCGTACCTCGAGAGGATCCAGGGCCTCGTGAGCCGATATCGACACGAACTCCGGGGGGCGAACATCGACTACTGCCTCGTCGATACCTCGAGGCCGCTCGACGCCGTGCTGCTGGAGTACATCGCGGCGCGCAGCCGGAGAGTTTGACGACCACCGTGCCTCCGATCTCGTTCCTCGCCCCGTGGTTCCTCCTTGGAGCAGGCGCAGCCGCCGTGCCGGTCGTGCTCCACCTCTTCGCGCGCGAGACGACGGCCACGGTGCCATTCGGCGCCGTTCACCTGATCGAGCCAGCGCCAGTCGAGCAGACGCGCCGCCGACGGGTGACGGACCTGGTTCTTCTTCTGCTTCGGATGGCCATCCTCGTCCTGCTGGCGCTGGCATTCGCGCGTCCCTACGTGGACCGGGCGGCAGCCGGTGAGCCTCTGCCACTCACGGTCGTGGCCATCGATGCGTCGGCGAGCATGAGTGCTCCACAGACGTGGGCTCTGGCCAGGCAACGCGCACAGGATGCGGTCGACGCCGCGCCGGCTGGCAATCTGGTGGCCCTCGCCGTCTTCGGCGGCGATGCGAGGGTCGCGGTCGAGCCCACCACTGATCGGCGGGCGGTTCGCTCGGCAATCGACACGTTGGCGCCCGGATCGGGGCCCACGCGTGTCGGGTCGCTCTTCGACCTCGTGCGGGGACTGTCGGCAGGACGCCAGTTCGAGCTGGTCGTGGTGTCCGACCTCCCAGCGTCCATCGCCGCGGAGAAGGCGCAACTCCGGCTGACCGAAGCCACGACACTTCGGTTGGAGCCCGTCACGCCCCCGGCGTCCGACCTGCGCGTCGTGTCGGTGCGGCGCACCGCCGCGGGCGTTGCGGCCCTCATCGAGTCCGAAGGCGCTGAACGACAGGCCTCCCTGGTGTCGCTGCGACTCGATGGTCGAGCGTTGAACGAACAGGCGGTGTCGTTCGACGGGGGCACGCTCGCCCAAGTCGCGTTCAGCGCGGATCTCCCGGCCAGGGGCGTGGTGTCGGTCCGCGTGCAGGACCCCGGCGGTCGTCCGGCCGGCGACGAGCGGTTTCTCGTCCTCGACCGTCGGCCACCCCTTCGTGTGCTCGTGATCGAGCCCTCGGGAGCCGAGCCCGAAGCCTCGCTCTTCGTCCGAGAAGCCCTGGCGGCCGAACCGGACGGGGCCTTCGCGCCCGACGTTCGACGGGCGGATGAGACGGCGCTCGGCGGGGGCGAGTGGGCCGCATCGACTGACGCGGTGGTGCTGCTGGGGACGCGCGGGATGGACCGCCGGGCTCGCGACCGGATGGCCACCTTCGTGCGCCAGGGTGGTGGGATGCTGCTCGCGGCCGGTGCGTTGACCGAAGCCCCCGTCGTCCGTGAACTCGTCGCGCGCGATGTCGGGCTCGAGGTCGTGCCCGGCGGCGAACCTCGGGACGCTCGCCTTCTCGTGGGCGCGTCGAGGCACCCGCTCGCCGCAGCATTCGCCGATCTGGCGGCCGGCCTCGGCGACGTTCGACTGTCGCGTACGACGTCCCTGGCGGCACGTGAGGACGACGTGGTGCTGCGCCTGACCTCTGGCGGGGCGGCGTTGGTCGAGGGACGCGCCGGGGCTGGACGCGTGCTGGTGTTCGCATCGGATTTGTCGGGCCACTGGAACGATTTCCCCAAGCACGCCGCGTTCGTGCCCTTCGTTGCCGAAGCGGTGCGGTTTGCTGCGGGTGTCGGCAGCGTGCCGGCCTCGCTCGAGGTCTCCGACATCCCGGGCACCGACCAACCGGGCGTCGCGGAGGTCGGGTCTCCAGCTCGGCGCGTGGCCGTCAACGTGCCACCAGAGGAGTTTGGGCAAGCCGCACTCGATCCAGCCGAGGTCGAACGGATGGTGGCGCGTCATGCACTCGAGCCGCCGGCCGCCGGCGAGGCAGGCGATCAGGAGGGGCCGACACCGCCGTGGCGCCTCGTGATCCTGGCAGCGCTCGCGTTGCTCATTGCCGAAGGCCTCCTCGCGGCCCGCGCACGTCGGTCGATTGGGGTGCCATCGTGCCCCCCGGGCCCGAC
>Ga0113563_10001981_pt1 | contig 12071 bp, 6 predicted proteins | sample Mud3Dept3metaG_FD_80117 | JGI IMG/M metagenome (GOLD analysis project Ga0113563, IMG submission 80117) | Freshwater wetland microbial communities from Ohio, USA, analyzing the effect of biotic and abiotic controls - Mud 3 Core 4 Depth 3... | ecosystem: Environmental > Aquatic > Freshwater >...
GAGAGGGCAACATCAAATGCGCAGCGAGACTAAATCCCTCTCTCCCGCTTGCGGGAGAGAGCCGGAGAGAGGGCAACATCAAATGCGCAGCGAGACTAAATCCCTCTCTCCCGCTTGTGGGAGAGAGCCGGAGAGAGGGCAACATCAAATGCGCAGCGAGACTAAATCCCTCTCTCCCGCAGGCGGGAGAGAGCAGGAGAGAGGGCAACATCAAACAAGGGGAGGTCATGGTGCGCTGGCAATGGTATGAGCAAGAAGCCGAGGTTCGCCAGGAGGCGACCCAAATTATCGCTCTAGCGGCCGCCGAGGCCATCAAGGCGCGCGGCGCATTTCATTTGGTGTTGGCCGGCGGCAGCACGCCGCGCGCGGTGTACCAAACCCTGAACGACTTGCCGACCGATTGGTCTGCTTGGCATATCTATTACGGCGATGAACGCGTCTTGCCCGCCGATCATGCGGATCGCAATAGCGTGATGGCGCAAAACGCCTGGCTCGCAAAGTCGCCGATTCCGCAGCAGCAGATTCACCCGATCCCCACGGAACGCGGCCTGGAGGCCGCGCGCGCCAGTTATCTGCAAACCCTGGCGCCGCTTGGCGCCTTCGATTTGGTGTTGCTGGGCCTGGGCGAGGATGGCCATACGGCCAGCCTGTTTCCCGGCCACGATTACGGCGCGGCGCCGGATGCCGCCGATGTGCTGATGGTGACCGACGCGCCGAAGCCGCCGCCGGAACGGGTTTCCTTGAGTGCCAATCGCCTGTCGAATGCGCACTTGGTGCTTTTTCTGGTCACCGGCGCGGGCAAGCGCGAACCGGTCAAGCGCTGGATGTCCGGCGAGGCGATTCCGGCAGCCGCGATTCAGTGCCCGAATGGCGTCGATGTGCTGCTGGATCGCGCGGCCTGGCCTGATTGAATGCAAAACTCCTGTCCACGAAAAACACGAAATGGGGTAAGCAGGCATTTCGCCATCGGCGAAAGCTCGCAAAGCCTCGAAAATTCTTTGTGGTCGAAACAGCCGCTGATTGATGTGGGTTCGATATATTTCGTGCTTTTCGTGTTTTTCGTGGACAAGCTTTTGATTTCCCAGAATCCTTCTTCACGTCTGTGATCCGGCGCGATTGCAGGTAAAATTGCGGTCTATGTCCGATCCGCAATTCATCCATCTGCGCCTGCATTCCGAGTTTTCCATGGTCGATGGCATCGTGCGCATCGACGAGGCGGTGGCGCGCGCCAGCGCAGACGCCATGCCGGCGCTGGCGCTGACCGATCTTGGCAACACCTTTGCCCTGGTCAAGCTGTACACCGCGGCGCGCGCTAAAGGTATTAAGCCCATCATCGGTTGCGATATCTGGATCAGCAACGACGCCAATCGCGACCAGGCATCGCGCTTGCTGCTGTTGTGCCGCAATCGCGCCGGCTATCACAATCTATGCGAGTTGCTGTCGCGCGCCTATCGCGAGAACCAGCACCGCGGCCGTGCCGAATTGCGCAAAGAATGGTTTGCCGAGATGGGTAGCGAGGGGCTGATCGCGCTGTCCGGGGCGCATCTGGGCGATATCGGTCAAGCGCTGTTGCAGCAAAATACCGAGCGCGCGCAGGCCTTGGCGCGGGAGTGGGCGGCGCTGTTCCCGGGCTGTTTTTATATCGAGCTGCAACGCCCCGGCACGCCCCAGGCGGATGTGCATGTGGCGCAAGCCGTGACCCTGGCGAGCGGCTTGGGTCTGCCGGTGGTGGCCACGCATCCGATCCAGTTTTTGAATCGCGAAGACTACAAGGCGCACGAAGCGCGCGTGTGTATCGCCGAGGGCAATATGCTGGGCGATCAACGCCGTCCGCATCTGTTTACCGAGGAGCAGTACTTCAAGACGCAAGCGGAAATGGCGGCGCTGTTCGCCGACATTCCGGAAGCTCTATTCAATAGCGTGGAGATCGCCAAGCGTTGCAACCTGATGCTGGAATTGGGCAAGCCCAAGCTACCGCAATTTCCCACGCCGCATGGCGAAAGCCTGGATGATTTCATGCTGGCGCAGTCGCAGGCCGGACTGGTGCAACGCTTGCAGCAGTTGTTCGCCGACCCCGCGCTGCGCGAGCAAAAGCGCCCGGAGTACGAGGCGCGCTTGCTGTTCGAGGCCAAGACCATTATCCAGATGGGCTTCTCCGGCTACTTCTTGATCGTGGCCGACTTCATCAACTGGGCCAAGCACAACGGCGTGCCGGTGGGACCGGGACGCGGTTCGGGCGCGGGCTCGCTGATTGCGTATTGCCTCGGCATCACCGACCTCGATCCGCTGCGCTACGACTTGCTGTTCGAGCGCTTCCTGAATCCGGAGCGGGTATCTATGCCCGACTTCGACGTCGACTTCTGCCAGGATGGGCGCGAGCGCGTGATCGAATACGTGCGCAAGAAATACGGTTCGGATTCGGTGTCGCAAATCGTCACCTTCGGCACCATGGCGGCGAAGGCGGTGGTGCGCGACGTGGGACGGGTGCTGGATTTGCCCTACAACTTCGTCGATCAATTGGCGAAGCTGATCCCGTTCGAGCTGGGCATGACCTTGGAGAAGGCCAAGGTGCAGGAACCGCAAATCGTCGAACGCATCGAAAAAGAAGAGGAAGTAGCCGAGCTGTGGGCCTTGGGCGAAAAGCTCGAAGGCATGGCGCGCAACGTCGGCATGCACGCCGGCGGCGTGTTGATCGCGCCGGGCAAGATCACCGACTTCTGCCCGACCTATAACGCCCAAGGCTCGGAGTCGGTGGTCAGCCAGTTCGATAAGGATGACGTGGAATTGGCGGGCCTGGTGAAGTTCGACTTTTTGGGCTTGCGCACGCTAACCATCATCGATTGGGCGGTGCGCTTCATTCATGCCTTGAACCTGAAAGAGGGAGACGCGCAGTTCAATATCGAGACCATCCCGCTCGACGATGCGCCGTCTTACCGCTTACTCAAGGCCTGCAACACCACGGCGGTATTCCAGTTGGAAAGTCGCGGCATGAAGGATTTGATCCGGCGCCTGCAGCCGGATAATTTCGAGGACATCATCGCGCTGGTGGCCTTGTTCCGTCCCGGCCCTTTGCAGTCCGGCATGGTGGACGACTTCATCAACCGCAAGCATGGCCGGGCGCGCGTCGATTTCATGCATCCCAATTTGGAAACCGTGCTCAAGCCGACTTATGGCGTGATCGTGTACCAGGAACAGGTGATGCAGATCGCGCAGATTCTGGGCGGCTATACGCTCGGTTCAGCCGACTTGCTGCGGCGCGCCATGGGCAAGAAAAAGGCCGAGGAAATGGCCAAGCATCGCTCCATCTTCGTGGATGGCGCGGTGGAGCGCGGCGTGGAGCCGAAGCTGGCAACCGATCTGTTTAACTTGATGGAAAAATTCGCCGAGTACGGTTTCAATAAATCGCACTCCGCCGCCTATGCCTTGGTGGCATACCAGACCGCGTACTTGAAGGCGCACTATCCGGCGGCATTCATGGCCGCCACGCTCACCGCGGATATGGGCGATACCGACAAGGTGTTCAGCCTGTACGACGATTGCCTGAGCAATAAGCTGGAATTGTTGCCGCCGGATGTGAACCACAGCGAATACCGTTTCGTGCCGCTGAACCAAACGCAAATCCGCTATGGCCTGGGGGCGATCAAAGGCACCGGCGAGGCGGCCATCAACTCCATCTTGCAGGCGCGCCAGCAGGATGGGCCATTCCAGGACTTGTTCGATTTTTGCCGGCGCATCGATAAACGCATCGTCAATCGGCGCGTGATCGAGGCGCTGGTTTGCGCCGGCGCATTCGATTCCATCAACGATCATCGTGCCAGCCTGATGGCCTCGGTCGGACATGCGCTGGAGGCGGCCGAGCAGGCGGCGAGCAATGCCAATCAAGCCAGCTTGTTCGGCGGCCTGGAAGAATCCAGCGGCATGGACAATCAACTGGTGGAAACCCCGCGCTGGCCGGAAAAGGAATTGCTCCAGTTCGAGAAGAAAAGCCTGGGCTTCTATTTCAGCGGCCATCCCTTCGATTCCTATGCGCCGGATATCGCCGGCTTCGTCAAAACCAAATTGGCCACGTTGGCGCCGAAGCAGGAGAAGCAACTCATCGCCGGCATCATCTATGCGCTTCGCACGCAAATGACCCGGCGCGGCAAAATGGCCTTCGTGGCCCTGGACGACGGCGAGGCGCAAATCGAGGTGGCGGTGTTCAACGAGGTCTATGAGCGCTACCGCGACATCTTGCGCGAAGACCAGTTACTGCTGATCGAGGGCAAGGTGAGCAAGGACGATTACTCCGGCGGCCTGCGCGTCTCGGCCGATACCTTGTACGACTTGGCCGGGGCGCGCACGCGCTTCGCCAAGGGCATGCGCCTGATGCTGAATGGGCAAGCCAATGCCACCAAGCTCAAGGAAGTGCTGGGGCCGTATCGCTTGGTGAACGAGGAGGCGGGATGTTTGGTCACCGTCAGCTATAAAAACAACAATGCCTATTGCGAAATGGCGCTAGGACCAGCTTGGCGGGTGCAATTGCATGAAGGCCTGATAAATTCCTTGCAGGGTTGGCTATCTGCGGAAAATGTGGCTATACAGTATTAAGCGCTATCGCCAAACAATCATATCGATGGACGATAGTAACTATAAGAAAATAAACGATAAATAAAAATTTCTAAAGTTTGGTGTGGGGGCGCCGCAAAAGAATTTGAAGCAAGTTGAAATTTCGCTTGCACAGACAATTAAAATATTAGATAATGCTTATGTCTGCATGAACATTGTTTGAGTAGTTTGTGTTGTCTCCTCCATCCTCCTCCTTTGGTGGATTTTAAGCGCGGTTCATAAAACCGCGCTTTTTTTTGTCTAAAATTTCCCATAGCTTCAAGACGCGCATCTTAAGTAGCTGATTTAATGCGTCGGTAGGGCGCTGAATTCTTTGTAAGAACCCTGACCCTCGTTGATTTCGATGTGCGCGACGTGTGCACCGGGTGGCCCGTGTCGCGCCCAATCGATAAGTTGCGCAACCGCCCCGGCTTCTCCTTGCAGCATGGCCTCCAGGGTTCCGTCTTGGCGATTGCGCACCCAGCCGGTCACGGCGAGCATCGCTGCTTCGTGGCACATCGATGCGCGGAAATAAACCCCCTGCACCCGTCCTCGGACAATCAAGTGTTTCGTCGTAACCATTTTCGATGCTGTAGTCGAGTCCATGCCTGAGTATGAAGAGCAAGTAGCATTGGACTATTTACAAAATGACAAATGTTGTTCATTGTTACGCGATGTTTCGAGTTTTTCTAGTGCGATGGGCGAGGCTCGAAACAATATAATTTTTAGAAATTTATAAGGAGACAATACTATGTTAGTCAGCACCAAACGAATAGCGTTTGCCGGTCTGCTTGCCGCCCTGCTTGGTCTGGGTGGATGCGCCTCGGTGGATAAGCAGTCTGCAAAATCGACTTCCCCGATCAAGACGGTTTATCACATCAATGACAGCGCCGTGGCTGGTCTGGCGATGAACAATGTGAAAAATCACTTGGGCGCAGACCCCTCTGCAAAAATTGTCGTAGTCACCCATGGCAAGGGCATCGATTTCTTGCTGGATGGCGCGGCCGATAAAGATGGCAACCCTTACAACATCAAGGTCGAAGAACTGCAAGCCAAGGGCGTAGATTTCCGCGTTTGCAACAACACCCTGGTGGGACGCAAGATCGATCCGAAGACGGTGTTGCCGGGCGCAAAAATCGTTCCCTCGGGTGTGGCGGAGTTAGGTAAGCTCCAAAACGCCGAAGGCTATGTGTATATCAAACCCTAAAAATCAATTTGTACAAAAGGAGACAGCAATGACTAAATTAGTAAAAGGTATTTTGGCAATGGTGGCTTTTTTGGGTCTCAGCACCGCAGCAATGGCTGAAACCAAAGCCGTTTATCACATCAATGACAGCGCAGTGGCCGGTGTGGCGATGAACAACGTCAAGAACCACTTGAACGCCGACCCCTCGGCAAAAATTGTCGTGGTTACCCACGGTAAGGGCATCGACTTCCTGCTGGATGGCGCCGCTGATGCCAAGGGCAACCCCTACAACATCAATGTCGAAGAACTGCAAGCCAAGGGCGTGGATTTCCGTGTCTGCAACAACACCCTGGTATCGCGCAAGATCGATCCGAAGAAAGTGTTGCCGGGCGCGCACATTGTTCCTTCGGGCGTAGCCGAATTGGCTAAGCTGCAAGCCAAGGAAGGCTTTGTTTACGTCAAGCCCTAAGCTTTAACCGGCCTCAAACAAAAAAGCGGCCTTGTGCCGCTTTTTTGTTGCGCGCTTACTTGACGCGCATTCCCGGCTGCGCGCCGGAATCCGGGCTAAGAATGTATAAGCCCGGGCCTTCGCCGGAGGCGGCCAGCACCATGCCTTCCGATAGGCCGAATTTCATTTTGCGCGGTGCAAGATTGGCCACCATCACCGTCAAGCGGCCGACCAGGTTGCTTGGGTCGTAAGCGGACTTGATCCCGGCGAATACCGTGCGCGGTTTTTCCTCGCCGATATCCAGCGTGAGCTTGAGCAGTTTTTCCGCGCCTTCCACATGCTCGGCGTTGACGATTTTTGCGATGCGCAAATCGATCTTGCTAAAGTCGTCGATGGCGATGACAGGCGATGCTGGGGTCGCCAGTTTCACATCGGCCGGTGCGGCGTGATGTACTTGCGCCTCGGCATGGCGCGTGGGCGAATGCTCGGTCGGCGCGAGCGATTCTTTGTTGGCCGCGAGTAGTGCGTCGATTTGCTTGGGCTCGACGCGCGTCATCAGGTGTTGATAAGGCTGAATGCTGTGGCTGAGCAGTAGCGTGCCGGCATCGGCCCAAGTGAGCGGGGGAATGGCCAGGAAGGCTTCCACTTGCGCCACCACCTGCGGCAGCACCGGCTTGAGGTAGATGCTCAGCAGGCGGAACAGATTCAGGCTGACGCTGCACACCTCGTGCAGTTCGGCGCCGGCGTCAGGATTCTTGGCGAGTTCCCAGGGCTTCTTCTCGTCTACGTACTGATTCACCAGATTGGTCAGGGTCATGATCTCGCGCAGCGCCTTTGCATACTCGCGCGCCTCGAATAACTCGGCAATTTGCGGCGCAGCGGCTGCGACTTGCGTGATGAGCTCTGGCGCGGCGATGCGCTCGGCAAGCTTGCCATCAAAGCGCTTGCTGATGAATCCCGCAGCCCGGCTGGCGATGTTGACGTACTTGCCGACCAAGTCGCTGTTCACACGCGCCACGAAGTCGTCGAGATTGAGGTCGATGTCTTCCATCGAGCTGTTGAGCTTGGCGGCGAAGTAGTAGCGCAGCCACTCAGGATTCAGGCCTTGCTGCAAATAGCTCTCGGCGGTAATGAAGGTGCCGCGCGACTTGGACATTTTTTGTCCGCCGACCGTAAGAAAGCCATGCGCGAAAATCTTGGTCGGCGTGCGATGGCCGGAGAAAGACAGCACCGCCGGCCAGAATAGGGCGTGAAACGACAGAATGTCCTTGCCGATGAAATGATACAACTCGGGGCTGGCGCCTTCTTTCCAGTAGCTGTCGAAGTCGAGGCCCTTTTGCGCGCACAGATTCTTGAAGCTCGCCATGTAACCGATCGGCGCATCCAGCCAGACATAGAAATATTTGCCCGGCGCATCGGGAATCTCGAAGCCGAAGTAGGGCGCGTTGCGCGAGATGTCCCAGCTTTGCAGGCCGCTATCCAGCCATTCGGCCATTTTGTTGGCGGCCTCGGGCTGCAAGTGGCCGGCGCGAGTCCATTCCTTTAAAAACTCGGCGCATTCGCCGAGTTTGAAAAAATATTGTTCAGTGGTTTTCTTGACCGGCGTGGCGCCGGAGACCGTCGAATAGGGCTTGATCAAATCGGTCGGTGCATAAGTCGCGCCGCAGGCTTCGCAGGCGTCGCCGTATTGATCCTGGGCATGGCATTTCGGGCATTCGCCCTTGATGAAACGGTCGGCCAGGAACAGCTGCTTATCCGGGTCGTAGAGTTGTTCGATGCTGCGAATTTCAATCAAGCCTTTGTCGCGCAGGGTGCGGTAGATGCTCTGCGCCAGCTCGCGGTTTTCCTCGGAATTGGTCGAATAGTAATTGTCGAAGGCGATATGAAAACCGACGAAATCGCGCAGGTGTTCGCCATGCGTTTTGTCGATCAGTTGTTGCGGGGTGATGCCCTCGCGCTCGGCGCGCAGCATAATGGCCGTGCCATGCGTGTCGTCGGCGCACACATAGTGGCAGGCGTGACCGCGCATTTTCTGGAAGCGCACCCAAATGTCGGTCTGGATGTATTCGACCAGGTGGCCGATATGGATGCTGCCATTGGCGTAGGGCAGGGCGGAGGTCACCAGAATATTGCGTGTCATGAAGGGGGAGTCGTAACAGAAAGGGCGTATTCTAGCGGGCTTGGCTAGGGATCGCACCTTTCGTGCCGGCGATGCGCGCTTACCCTTGAAAAATCAGGGGTTATTCCGGGTTCTCGCGGGTAAAAAAATCCCGCGCTGGCCGGCAAAAACCTTTAAAATCGCCATTTTTCTCAGTTAGCCAGGTTTCTTAAGGAGTAGTAAGCGATGTCGATTTCCGAGCTGCAAGTGCAAACCGCGTTGAAGGAGCTGATTGATCCGAGTTTGCAAAAGGACTATGTCAGCGCCAAGGCAGCGCGCAATATCAAGATTGACGGCAATAATGTGACCCTGGATGTGGTGTTGCCGTTTCCCGCCAAGAGCGTGCTGGCCGAAATCAAGCAACAGGTCGAGACCAAGTTGAAAACGATTCCGGGCGTGGGCTCGGTTACGGCGAATGTCTCGTCGAAAATCGTGGCGCATGCGGCGCAACGCGGCGTCAAACCAGTGACCGGCGTGCGCAATATCATTGCAGTCGCTTCCGGCAAGGGTGGCGTCGGTAAATCCACCACCGCCGTGAACCTGGCGCTGGCCTTGGCTGCGGAAGGCGCCAAGGTCGGTATTTTGGATGCGGATATTTACGGCCCGTCGCAACCCACCATGTTGGGCATCAGCGGCAAGCCGGAATCGGCGGATGGCGCTACGCTGGAGCCGATGATGGGCCACGGCCTGCAGGCCATGTCGATCGGTTTTCTGATCGATGTCGAAACGCCCATGGTGTGGCGCGGCCCGATGGTGACGCAGGCCTTGGAACAACTGCTGAACCAGACCAACTGGCATGACCTGGATTACCTGGTCGTCGATTTGCCGCCCGGCACCGGTGATATCCAACTGACGCTGGCGCAGCGCGTGCCGGTGACGGGTGCGGTGATCGTCACCACGCCGCAGGACATCGCGCTGATCGATGCGCGCAAGGGTCTCAAGATGTTCCAGAAGGTGAATATTCCGATTCTCGGCATCGTCGAGAACATGAGCCTGCACATCTGCTCCAAGTGCGGTCATGAAGAGCGCATCTTCGGCGAGGGCGGCGGCGAGCGCATGGGCAAGGACTACGATATCGAAATGTTGGGCGCCTTGCCGCTGGATATCCATATTCGCGAGCAAGCCGATTCCGGCAAGCCGACCGTCGCCGCCGATCCGGATGGCCGCGTATCCCAGATTTACAAACAGATCGCACGTCGCGTCGCGGTGAAGATCGCCGACCTGGCGCAAGATCATTCGGTGAAGTTCCCCAGTATCGTGATTCAAAATACCTGACGCCATGAGTATCAAATCCGACAAGTGGATCCGCCGCATGGCGCAAGAACACGGCATGATCGAGCCGTTCGAGCCGAACCAGGTGAAGCAAGTGAACGGCAAGCCGATCGTGTCCTATGGCACCTCCAGCTACGGTTACGATATTCGCTGCTCCAGCGAATTCAAACTGTTCACCGACATCAATTCCACCATCGTCGATCCCAAGCACTTCGACCCCAAGTCCTTCGTCGAAGTGCATGGCGAATCTTGCATCATCCCGCCCAACTCCTTCGCCTTGGCGCGCACCGTGGAATATTTCCGCATCCCGCGCAATGTGCTGACGATCTGCTTGGGCAAAAGCACTTATGCGCGTTGCGGCATCATCGTCAATGTCACACCCTTCGAGCCGGAGTGGGAAGGCTATGTGACCTTGGAATTCTCCAACACCACGCCCTTGCCGGCGCGCATCTACGCCAACGAGGGCGTGGCGCAAGTGGTGTTCTTCGAGTCGGACGAGGCCTGCGAAACTTCGTACAAAGACCGGCAAGGCAAATATCAGGGGCAGACCGGCGTGACCCTGCCGAAGATTTGAACGTCGCTGCAAATATCCCGTTGAGTTCTTGCTCCGCACCCCATTAGGAGGCGCCATGCGTTTTCGTTTCCCCGTATTTATCATCGATGAAGATTTCCGTACCGAGAACGCCAGCGGCATCGGCGTGCGCGCCTTGGCCAAGGCCATCGAGGACGAGGGCATGGAGGTGCTGGGGGTGACCAGCTATGGCGATCTATCCTCGTTTGCTCAGCAACAGTCGCGCGCTTCGGCGTTTATTTTGTCGATCGACGACGAAGAACTGTCCGGCACGCCGGAGCAGGCGCAGACGGCGCTGGCCAATTTGCGCGCCTTCGTCGAAGAGATTCGTTTCCGCAACGCCGAGATTCCGATTTTCCTGCATGGCGAGACGCGCACTGCACGCCATATTCCCAACGATATCCTGCGCGAGCTGAACGGCTTCATCCACATGTTGGAAGACACGCCGGAATTTCTGGCGCGCTATATCGGGCGCGAGGCGCGTGCTTATCTCGACTCCATCGTGCCGCCATTCTTTCGCGCCCTGACGCATTACGCCGCCGACGGCTCCTATTCCTGGCATTGTCCGGGGCACTCGGGCGGCGTGGCGTTTTTGAAGAGTCCCATCGGACAAATGTTCCACCAGTTCTTCGGTGAGAACCTGCTCAGGGCCGACGTGTGCAATGCCGTGGAAGAGCTCGGCCAACTGCTCGATCATACCGGCCCGGTGGCGGCCTCGGAGCACAACGCGGCGCGTATTTTCAATTGCGACCATTTATTCTTCGTGACCAATGGCACCTCGGCCTCAAACAAAATGGTGTGGCACGCGACGGTTGCGCCGAACGATATCGTGGTCGTGGATCGCAATTGCCATAAATCGATTCTGCACGCCATCATCATGTGCGGCGCGATTCCGGTCTTTTTGACGCCGACGCGCAATCACTACGGCATTATCGGCCCGATCGCACTGGAAGAATTTCGACCCGAAAACATCCAGAAAAAAATCGCGGCGCATCCCTTCGCCAAGGACATCAAGACCAAGCCGCGCATCCTAACCATCACCCAGAGTACTTACGACGGTATCGTCTACAACGTCGATACCATCAAGGACCTGCTCGGCAGTTATATCGACACCTTGCATTTCGACGAGGCCTGGCTGCCGCATGCGACCTTTCATGATTTTTACAAGGGCATGCACGCCATCGGCAAGGACCGGCCGCGCTCCAAGGATGCCTTGGTGTTTGCCACGCAATCCACGCATAAGCTGCTGGCCGGGCTATCGCAGGCCTCGCAAATCCTGGTGCAGGATTCCGAGAATCGTAAGCTCGACTATCACAGTTTCAACGAAGCCTATTTAATGCACACCTCGACCTCGCCGCAATACGCCATTGTCGCCTCGTGCGATGTGGCGGCGGCGATGATGGAGCCGCCCGGCGGCACCGCCCTGGTCGAGGAGTCGATCCTGGAAGCGCTGGATTTCCGCCGCGCCATGCGCAAGGTCGATGCCGAGTTCGGCGATTCCTGGTGGTTCAAGGTGTGGGGCCCGGAACATCTGGCGGAAGAGGGCATCGGCGAGCGCGACGACTGGGTGCTGCGCGACAACGAGCGCTGGCATGGTTTTGGGCGCTTGGCCTCGGGATTCAATATGCTGGATCCGATCAAGGCCACCATCATTACGCCGGGCCTGGATGTGGATGGCGACTTCGCGGATACGGGCGTGCCCGCCGCCATCGTCACCAAATATCTCGCCGAGCACGGCGTGATCGTGGAGAAGGCCGGCCTGTATTCCTTCTTCATCATGTTCACCATCGGCATCACCAAGGGCCGCTGGAATACCCTGCTCACCGCACTCCAGCAATTCAAGGCCGATTAC
>Ga0113563_10001983_pt1 | contig 12069 bp, 10 predicted proteins | sample Mud3Dept3metaG_FD_80117 | JGI IMG/M metagenome (GOLD analysis project Ga0113563, IMG submission 80117) | Freshwater wetland microbial communities from Ohio, USA, analyzing the effect of biotic and abiotic controls - Mud 3 Core 4 Depth 3... | ecosystem: Environmental > Aquatic > Freshwater >...
ACAACGTACCGATGAACTCGCATTACGCAATCATGTTCTGCAACAAATTAATCAGGGCGTTACCCTGCCTGAATTGCTGGATGAATTGGCGCGGCAAGTGGAACAGTTACATCCAAGAATGCTCTGCTCAATTTTGTTGCTCGATGACAATAATCAGCTACGACATGGTGCAGTACCGAGTTTGCCTGATTTTTATAACCAAGCCATTGATGGTTTAGCGATTGGTGAAGGCGTTGGCAGTTGTGGAACAGCCGCTTATCGTGGCGAACGCTGTATTGTTGAAGATGTGCAACAGCATCCTTTTTGGGTAGATTTTGTTGATTTAGCTAAACAAGCGGGTGTGCAGTCGTGTTGGTCACAACCCATTAAAAACAGTCATGGCAAGGTGTTAGGTACATTCGCTATTTATCATGCTCAGCCAACAAAACCACTAGAGTCAGAAATCGAACTGATTGAAAGCTATGCCAACTTGGCGCAACTGAGTATTGAACATACCCGTGCAGATGCGGCGTTGCTAGAAAGCGAACAACGTCTACACTTTGTTTTAAAAGGCAGTGGTTTAGGTTTTTGGGATTGGAAAATTGATAGCCATAAAGTAGAAATACATACCATCGATACAGAAACTATTTGTTATCACTGTACCGAGATACAAGATATTCCACCGCAATGGCTAAATTTTATTTATCCTGATGACCGAGAACAAGTCTGGCAATCTATCCAAGACGTGTTGAATGATAAGCGAGCGACCCATAAAATTGAATATCGTGTGTTAGACCATCAGGGGGTCATACATTGGATTTTAGATCATGCCAATATTGTTCAACGTGACCAAGACGGCAAACCGCTACGCATGAGCGGTACGCATACTGATATTACCGAGCGTAAACTCGCCGAGCATCAACTACGCGACAGTGAACAGCGATTAACGCTCTGCCAATACTATGGTGGTATAGGTACTTGGGAAGCAGATTTAATTAACGATCAGCAAATCTGGTCGCCAACCACTAGCAAATTATTGGGGTTTCCTGAATTAGAAAAGCCTAAGTGGGATGATTTTTTAGCCGTCATTTATCCCGAAGATCGACAAACTGTTATTGATGCCACTGAAGCACACATTATTCACGGCGTAAAATACGATGTGGAATATCGAATTATCAACGCCGATAAACAACTGCGCTGGATGCGTTCAGTCGGATGTATTGATGAACCACAGAATGGGCAACCGACTTATTTTAGAGGTATTGTGCAGGATATTACCGAACGCAAAGCCGCCGAAGAACAAATTAAACAACTGGCATTTTATGATTACCTCACCGAACTACCTAACCGTCGCTTGTTAAATGAACGCTTGCAATATGGCATTGACCTAGCGCAACGTGAAGGCAATCAACTGGCAGTATTGGCACTGGATTTAGATCGATTTAAAGCAGTCAACGATAATTTGGGACATAAAGCAGGCGACGAGTTGTTGCAAAAAGTGGCGGAACGAATTACAGCACAGTTGCGTAAGATTGATACAGCGGCGCGTTTAGGGGGTGATGAGTTTGTGGTTCTGCTACCCGAAATAAACCATCATAAAGATGTCGAACGCGTTGCTCTAGCGATTATTACTGAATTAAGCCAACCTTTTTTGCTACACGAAACCGATATAGTCAACATTGGTACCAGTATAGGTATTAGTTTCTATCCAGAACACGGTGACAACCCTGAAATACTGTTGGATCGTGCCGATATAGCCTTGTATAAAGCCAAAGACCAAGGACGCGGTTGCTTTTGTATCGCTTATTAATCAAGTCATTTAGACCAGCGAGGTTTTAAAAATCTCGCCGGTCTGTCTGAATGATTGAATTGTATGTTGAAGCATAATTCACTATGATTGCAGGTTATTTTTAGCAATACACGAGAAAAATTATGAAACTAATAACCGCGATTATTAAACCGTTCAAAATGGATGATGTTAGAGAAGCTCTCTCTGAAATAGGCGTTGCTGGGGTGACTGCCACTGAAGTTAAAGGCTTTGGTCGTCAAAAAGGACATACTGAACTGTATCGGGGTGCTGAATATGTCGTTGATTTCCTGCCCAAAATTAAATTGGAAATTGCTGTTGCTGATGATGTGGTGGATAAAGCCGTGCAAACCATCGTCAACGCTGCTAACACAGGAAAAATTGGTGATGGGAAAATATTTGTTTCTAACTTAGAACAAGTGATTCGCATTAGAACGGGTGAAACTGGAGAAGAAGCCATCTAATGGCATGATAAGGATATAACAATGTCGTTTTCAGCTAGGTATGCACTGCGTACCCTACTATTACTCTTATTGCCCGAAGTGGCTTTTGCAGACACCTTAAATCAAGCCAATACCGCGTGGGTGCTAACCTCTACTGCATTGGTTTTGTTCATGACTATACCCGGACTGTCGTTGTTTTACGCGGGTTTGGTTAGAAGCAAAAACGTATTGTCGGTATTAATGCAATGTTTTGCGATAACCTGTTTGGTTTCCATACTGTGGTTGGCAGGCGTTTATAGTTTTATTTTTGCTGATGGTGGCAGCTTACAAGCTGTCATCGGTGGCGCGTCTAAAGTGTTTCTGCCCAATATAAACACCACCGCTTTGGTCGGTGATATTCCTGAAACTGTTTATTTCATGTTTCAAATGACTTTCGCTATTATCACCCCCGCGCTGATTGTTGGCGCGTTTGCTGAGCGCATGAAATTCTCTGCTATGCTGTGGTTTAGTGGACTATGGTTAATTATTGTTTATATACCCATCTGTCACTGGATGTGGGGTGGTGGTTGGCTAGCCAAGGTTGGTGCGATGGATTTTGCAGGCGGCATTGTAATTCATGTCAACGCAGGGATTGCCGCCTTGGTTTCTGCGTTAGTGTTAGGCAAAAGAAAAGGTTTTCCCACCACCGCGATGCCACCGCACAATATGACAATGGTTGTTACTGGTGCGGGTATGTTATGGGTGGGCTGGTTTGGCTTTAATGCAGGCAGTACCTTAACCGCAAATGGACACGCAGGAATGGCAATGCTAGTCACGCATATAGGTGCAGCTTCGGGCGCGTTAACATGGATGTTTATTGAATGGAAACGCTTTGGCAAACCTAGCGTATTGGGTATCGTCACAGGTATGGTGGCAGGATTAGGAACAATCACCCCTGCCTCTGGTTATGTTGGTCCGCTGGGTGCGTTAGTCATTGGTGTCAGCGCAGGGTTTGTGTGTTTTTATGCCACGCAATACGTCAAACGCACGTTGAAAATTGATGACTCTTTAGACGTATTTCCTGTCCACGGGGTGGGCGGTGTGACGGGTTCATTATTAACAGGCGTGTTTGCTGCCAAAAGTTTGGGTGGTTTGGGTTTCTTGCGAGACGATGTTGGCATGATCCAACAAGTTGGCATTCAAGCCTTAGCGATTGTTGTTACCGCAATTTGGAGTGGCATATTCAGTTATCTTATTCTAAAAGCATTAGATAAATGGATCGGTTTACGCGTCACTCACGATGAAGAAGTACAAGGACTTGATACGGTTCTGCATGAAGAAACCGGTTATCTGGATTTATAACATTTATTTGCTATAGTGAAGTCATAGAGGTGGTTAAACTTGCTCCTGCGTTGATTAAGAAATAGTGGTTTCATTGTTGTTTTTTTTAAACATTTTGTAGCGGATTTGTCTTTTTACATTGTAGAAACGCAGTGTAACTGCTAAAATCAAAACGTTAGTTCTTATAATTATTTATTCTCTGGAGAATATTATGCTAAAAAAACATTTACTTGCACTTGCTATATTAGCAAGTCTGGGTAGCATACCGTTGGCTCAGGCTGATGAATCAGCTCCTGTTGTAGATCAACAAGCTAATGTATTACCCCCTTTAGAAGAGCCTGCGACAGCATCTACTCAATCTACCGATCCTACTGATACCCGCTGGTATGTAGCACCTTTCGGCACTTTCCTGAAAACAGGTGGTGATCGCAATTCTCACGATGGTTGGGGTGGTGGTTTAGGTATTGGTAAAATGCTTAACGAACACTTTAATGTTGAGTTAAAAGGCTTTTATCAAACAGCAACTGGCTATAACGACTTTCGTGATCCTACTAACACAACTGGCGGAAGCTGGGATTTAGCGGGCGCGACGGCTGACTTACAATACTTTATTACGCGTGGCAAATTCTCTCCCTACACCGTTATCGGTTTAGGTGGCATGAATACTGACGTTCCAGGACGTAGTGGTGCAGGCTTCATCGGTGAAGCGGGCGCAGGTTTTACCTACGAATTACTCGACAATTTATTAGTGCGTAGTGATGTTCGTTACCGTTACAATCAAAACTTTAACGCTAATCTACAACAAGGCACTAACGAGTTCCACGACATGACCGTTAACCTTGGTGTCGTTGTTCCTTTTGGTCCAAAACCAAAAGCCGAACCCTATGTTGAACCAGCTCCAGCCCCCGTTGTTGTTGATTGCTCAACATTGGATTCAGATGCTGACGGCGTTAATGATTGTATTGATAAATGCCCAGGTACAATAGCAGGTAGTAAAGTAGACGCAACAGGTTGCCCAATCAGTCTGGAATTAAAAGGCGTAAACTTTGAATATGACTCTGCCAAACTCACTCAAAACGCTATGTTTGTTCTTGATGGTGTCGCACAAAGTCTGATTAACTACCCACTGAAAGATGAGCTTGAAGTTCATGGTCACACTAGCAGCGAAGGTAGCAACGCTTACAACATGAAGTTGTCACAAAAACGCTCACAATCAGTTGCTAACTATCTAACATCAAAAGGTGTAACTAACCCTTTACATGCTAGAGGTTACGGTGAAAGTAAGCCTATTGCTGACAATCGTACTGAACAAGGTAGAGAACAAAACCGTCGTGTTGAATTGATCTGGATGGGTCATTAAAACGAAAGTTTTTTAACTGCGTTAAACAAAAAAGCCCGCTATGAAAGCGGGCTTTTTTTGTGTTATGAGGTGCGGTTAATCCACTATAAATAACGGGATTAGCTTGTGTATTCAATTTAGGGGAAGAAGAAGGATGTTCTTTATGCAGTATTCAATGATAATTAACGCGAACTATACTTCCTCAAAATTAAAGCCGCAAACTACACATAGCAAGCTAAATTAACGGCGTTTACCATTTTTACCCGTTGCGGGTTCTTCAAACTTAACTTTTAACGGTTTACCACAATATAAATTGCCATCGAGTGCTGAAATAGCCGCTCTGGCTTCATGACCTTCCATGCCGACAAAACCAAAACCACGGCATTTACCGCTGAATATATCAGCAACTAATTGAATGGATCGGACTTTTCCATATTCAGAAAATAAGGTGGTAACGCTGGCTTCAGTCGCGTCGCTAGGTAAGTTTCCTACAAAAATTCGTTTCAAAAGACATATCCTAAAATTGGGGGGTAGATTGACTGGATAAACCAGTGATGCCACAACCCCGCTATTGAAAACGGGATTGGGTAAGGAAAGTAGTCGCTTACGCGCTGGCTACATTGGATGCTTGTAGACCTTTAGGGCCTGTTTCTACTTCATACTTAACGGCTTGACCTTCAGCCAAAGTGCGGTATCCACCATTGCTGGCAATCGCAGAAAAATGTACAAATACATCTGCACTGCCGTCGCTAGGTGAAATAAAACCGAAACCTTTGGACTCGTTAAACCATTTAACAGTACCTGTTGCCATGTTGTTGCCTCTATAAATAAATAAAAAAATCTGCTTGCAAATCACACAAGGCACAAAAAGGAAAAAACGAAAGGAATTTCTGAAAAGTGCTGAACGATAGGCAAGACTTATAAAGTAAAAGTCTCGTATCTTGAGATGAGTACTGTCTACTAAGCATTTCATTATAGAGACTAATGCTAGGTATAGCCATCTAAACTTTGACTAGCAAGCAAATCTAGCAACTTGATAACTCGCTCATCGCCCAACGGGGACGGGCAACGATTTCTAGACCTTGTTGTTGCCCCGCCATTAATCGTTGACAGCCTGCGTAGGCAATCATTGCGCCATTGTCAGTACAAAATTGCAAGCGCGGATAATAAATTTGTGCGTTTTCTTTAGCGACCATCTCGGTTAATGCAGCGCGAATTTGTTTGTTTGCACTGACTCCACCTGCAACGACTAATCTGGTTAAACCTGTTTGCTGTAATGCCCGTCGGCATTTAATACTGAGGGTATCAGCCACCGCCTGTTGAAAAGCAAATGCCACATCAGCTTTATCCTGCTCGGTTTGTTCACTGGCGTTAATGGTGTTCATGGTAAAGGTTTTTAAACCACTGAAACTAAAATCCAAACCCGGACGGTCAGTCATTGGACGGGGAAATTTAAAGCGTGGGGCACCCTGTTCAGCCAGTGCGGATAATTTAGGACCTCCTGGATAATCTAAACCCAGCATTTTTGCAGTTTTATCAAAGGCTTCGCCTGCTGCATCATCCAAGGATTCGCCGAGTAATTCATAACGACCAATGCCTTCAACGTTGACTAATAAGGTGTGTCCACCTGAAATCAGCAACGCCAAAAACGGAAACGCAGGTGGATTTTCTTCCAACATCGGCGCGAGTAAATGCCCTTCCATGTGATGGACAGCAATGGCGGGAATTTGCCATGCCCAAGCCAAACTTCTCGCCGTTGCCGCACCGACTAATAACGCACCCATCAATCCAGGTCCTGCGGTGTAAGCAATACCACCAATATCGGTACGGGTGAGTTGGCTTTCTTGCAAACATTGCTTAATTAACGGCACACATTTTCGAATATGATCGCGTGAGGCAAGCTCAGGTACAACACCGCCATATTCGCTGTGCATATCGATTTGACTGTATAAAAGATGATGTATCAAACCGTGTTCGGAATGATAAATAGCGATTCCAGTTTCATCGCAGGAAGTTTCTATGCCTAAAACGTACATTGAGTTTTTGAATATTAATAAAGTAAAGGTATAATTACAGGTTCTGTTTATTTAGTGGACAGACTCCACACCCTTAAAATATTAACATACTTGGAATTATTATAATGCCGTCAGTGAAACTTAAAGAAAACGAACCTTTTGATATTGCTATTCGTCGCTTCAAACGCGCTTGTGAAAAAGCAGGTGTTTTGGCAGAAGTCCGTCGTCGTGAGTTTTATGAAAAACCGACTTCAGAACGTAAACGCAAAGGTGCGGCGGCTGTTAAACGTCACTTGAAAAAATTAGCGCGTGAGCGTTATGCGTTGAAAAATTTACGTCGTGGTCGTCCTGCGCTGTAATCATGACTGACTTATTAACAGATCGCCTCAAAGACGCTATGAAAGCCGCTATGAAAAGCGGCGACAAAGCCAGATTAGGTGTGATTCGTTTGATGTTAGCCGCCATTAAGCAAATTGAAGTCGATGAACGTATTACGCTAGACAATGAGCGTACCATTCTAGTCCTCGACAAAATGCTGAAACAACGCCGCGAGTCGATTCGTCAATTTACCGACGGAAATCGCATGGACTTAGTGGCAATCGAAGAAGCTGAGATTTTAATTATTCAAGATTTTCTGCCACAAGCCTTAACGGAAGCTGAAGTTGACACGATGATTAGCGATGCTGTCGCACAATCTGGTGCTGAATCGGTTAAAGACATGGGCAAAGTCATGGCGTTGTTAAAAGCAAACATGCAAGGTCGCGCCGATATGTCTATCGTCAGCAACAAAATCAAGGCAGCGTTAGCTGGATAGTTTGTTTTTATCCGCATGAATGTGTCGGGTAGAATTCCTCGAGAGTTTATTAACGAGCTGTTAGTGCGGGTTGATATAGTCGATTTAATCGATTCGCACCTTCCCCTCAAGAAAACGGGCGCGAATTATGTCGCCCGCTGCCCGTTTCATACCGAAAAATCCCCTAGCTTTTCCGTTAGTCGCAACAAGCAAATGTTTCACTGCTTTGGCTGCGGTGCGAGTGGTAACGCCATCAGTTTTTTGATGGATTTTAATCATTCCGATTTTGTTGAAGCCGTTGAGGATTTAGCGGCTTTTGTTGGCGTTGATGTGCCTAGAGAAACGGCTTCTTCTTCCTATCAGGTTGAGCCGAAAAAACAAGATTTAAGTCAGCTCTATTCGGTCATGGAACAGGTTGCGGCTTTTTATGTGCAGCAGTTACGCAGTAGTGTTGACGGGAAAAAAGCCGTTGAATACTTAAAAGCGCGAGGAATTAGTGGCGATTGCGCGAATGATTTTATGCTGGGTTACGCCCCTACACAGTGGAAATCGCTGCTTGAACAGTTCGACGCTAAAACCTTAATGGATTGTGGGTTGCTAGGTAGCAATGATAACGGTGAGTTTTACGGGCGTTTTCGTGGGCGATTGATGTTTCCTATTCGCGACAGGCGAGCAAGAATTGTTGGCTTTGGTGGACGGGTACTCGACGATAGTTTACCTAAATACTTGAATTCGCCAGAAACGGCACTATTTAGCAAAGGCAAGGAAGTTTACGGTTTATACGAGTTGCTAGCCAAGAACTCAAAACCAGCGCGTATTTTGATTGTTGAAGGTTATATGGATGTCATTGCGTTGGCGCAATTTGGCATTCCATACTCAGTCGCGGTGTTAGGGACAGCCGCCTCACGCGTGCATTTGGATTTATTGTTTCGTTTTACCTCGGAGCTGGTGTTTTGTTTTGATGGTGATAGTGCAGGGCAGACTGCCGCTTGGCGGGTGATGGAATCGACTTTTGCTAGTTTAAAAGACGGGAAATCGTGCCGTATCATGTTGTTACCACCACAGCATGATCCTGATTCATTGATACGCGAGCAAGGGTTGTCAGGGTTTACTGAGTGCATAGAAACGGCATTGCCCTTGTCAGATTATTTTTTTGGGCATTTTACCAATGTACTTAATTTATCTGAGACAGAAGGACGTGCACAATTAGTTAGTCAGGCTAAACCGTATCTGGAAAAATTGCCAGAAAGTGTGTTCAAAGAAATGATGTTAGAGCGACTTAAAAAATTGTCAGGTCTAGCCACGCTTGAAGTCTTAGAAAATACGCCAACAGTTAGCCCAAAACAAAACCAGCAGCAAAGACCTGAACAGGGACGCCCCGCTTTACAGCGAAGAACACTGGCTTTATTAATTCAGCATCCAGAATTAGTTTCAATTATTGAGCAACGAGAAATAAATTGGGATTGCTTGAAATTTGAAGGCGTTGAAAAATTTACAAGTATTTTACAAGTGATTTTGCATGAAAAACCCGCTAATACTGGTGCCTTGTTAGAATATTATCGAAATCATAAGGATGAGCCGATTATTAAGCGGTTGGAGTCTCTACAATTGGAGATTCCAGCAGGTAATGAAGCGGCAGAATTTTCTGGTGCATTAGATAAGTTGTTTGCTCAATCTATGGACGAACGCAGTAACTTGTTGCTGAAACTGAAAACAACAGGATTAACGCTACAAGAAAAAGAACAGTTAAGAGAATTGTTCAACACTAAAGTGAATGAGTAGGGTAAAAGCCTTGAAAATCAGTTTGTATGAGTATAAATAATGTCATTTGCAGGTAATGAATTGTAAATAAAATAGTGGTGGACAATTCGTTGTCCTAGTGCAAAAGAATGAATTGTGTAGTATAATTTCTAGCTCAGTGTAGTCGGACTGAGCAGAACACTCGGTGAATAAATAATGAATCAAGAACAACAGTCTCAGCTTAAACAATTAATAGCCAAAGGCAAAATGCAGGGTTACCTGACCTATGCCGAGGTGAACGATCACTTGCCCAGTGATATTGTTGATCCTGAACAAATTGAAGACATCATTGGCATGATCAATGAGATGGGCATTCAGGTTCACGAAGTTGCCCCCGATGAAGATTCACTGATTACTGATTCTGCCACCGTTACTACCGATGACGAAGATGCAGAAGAAGTTGCCGCCTTAGCGTCTGTTGATAGTGAGTTTGGTAGAACCACTGATCCCGTCCGTATGTATATGCGCGAAATGGGTTCGGTAGAATTGCTAACGCGTGCCGATGAATTAAAAATTGCCAAGCGTATCGAAGAAGGGCAACAGCAATTAGTCAAGGCAATCGCTAGATCCTGCGTGGTTGTTGAAGATTTTTTAGACGCATTTGATTCTATCTCAAGTGAAGAGGGTGCTACTCGACTGACCGATTTAATATCGGGTTTTGTCGATTTAACTGAGCCAGAAAACTTAGCTGCCGTTCCAGCGACTGACATCGTTGAAGAGGCGGGGGCTGAAGAGGAGTTAAAAGGACTTAACCACGAAGAAGTTAAAGAAAAAGTTGAAGTCCTTAGAAAGCAACTAAAAATAGCCTCTGCGGCTATTAAAAAGTACGGCTATGTCAGTGACAAAACGGAACAAGCCTTTGAAGTATTAGCGGATTTGTTCATGGAATTTAAATGGACTCCACAATACTTAAAGAAATTAACAGGGATCATTCCTAACGGTGTTGCTACCGTGCGGGAACAAGAAAAACTGATATTGGACATTTTTGTTAAAGATGCAACAATGGCGCGTAAAGATTTTATTGCTAGTTTTATTGAGCATGAATCCAGCTCAGAATGGTTAGATTCGCATCTGAGCGGACATAGCTATTCAGAAAGCTTAAAGTTACGCGAAAAAGAACTCAGAAAAGCGCAAAAAATACTGGCGGATATAGAAGCACAATACGGCTTAACGATCAGCGGCTTAAAAGATATTAATCGCCGTATGTCTATCGGTGAAGCCAAAGCCCGCCGTGCTAAAAAAGAAATGATTGAAGCTAACTTAAGACTGGTTATTTCGATTGCGAAAAAATACACCAATCGTGGCTTGCAATTCCTTGATTTAATTCAAGAAGGCAATATCGGTTTAATGAAAGCCGTTGATAAATTTGAATACCGTCGCGGTTATAAGTTCTCAACTTATGCGACATGGTGGATACGCCAAGCCATTACCCGTTCGATTGCTGACCAAGCTAGAACGATTCGTATCCCCGTACACATGATTGAAACGATTAACAAATTAAATCGCATTTCACGGCAGATTTTGCAAGAAATGGGGCGGGAAGCCACCCCTGAAGAACTGTCAGAGCGTATGGAAATGCCCGAAGACAAAGTACGCAAGGTATTGAAAATCGCCAAAGAACCGATTTCAATGGAAACCCCCATCGGTGATGATGAAGATTCACATTTGGGAGATTTCATAGAAGATGCTAAAGTGTTGTCCCCTGTAGAAGCAGCTACTATTGCAGGTTTACGCGAATCAACACAAAATGTATTGGCTGGTTTAACAGCACGCGAAGCCAAAGTATTAAGAATGCGCTTTGGTATCAACATGAATACCGACCATACCTTAGAAGAAGTTGGCAAACAGTTTGATGTGACGCGTGAGCGTATCCGTCAAATTGAAGCGAAAGCATTAAGAAAATTAAGACATCCCTCCAGATCAGAGCAACTAAGATGCTTTTTGGATGGTGAATAAAGTTTGAGGGCCCTTAGCTCAGTTGGTTAGAGCGTCCGACTCATAATCGGCAGGTCGTAGGTTCAAGTCCTACAGGGCCCACCACTAAACACACAAGGCTGCTCATGCAGCCTTTTGTATATCTGGGTTTTTATTTTTTATATTGAGGTATGAATGTGAGCAATAATTTTAGTTTTACATCTGAATCCGTCTCAGAAGGACATCCTGACAAAGTTGCCGATCAAATTTCTGATGCGGTATTGGATGCGCTGTTAACACAAGATCCCAAATCACGCGTAGCCTGTGAAACCTTAGTCAAAACAGGCATGGTTGTGTTAGCGGGTGAAATTACCACTAGCGCGTGGGTTGATTTTGAAGCGTTAGTTCGTAAAGTCGTGTGTGACATCGGTTACGATCATGGCGACATCGGTTTTGATGGCAACAGTTGCGCAGTACTCAACGCGATTGGTAAACAATCGGCTGATATTGCGATGGGTGTTGATGAAGGTGAAAATCACGAACAAGGTGCGGGCGATCAAGGCTTAATGTTTGGTTATGCCAGCAATGAAACCGACGTGTTGATGCCAGCCCCGATTACTTACTCACATTTGCTGGTTAAACGCCAAGCTGAAGTGCGT
>Ga0113563_10001985_pt1 | contig 12066 bp, 8 predicted proteins | sample Mud3Dept3metaG_FD_80117 | JGI IMG/M metagenome (GOLD analysis project Ga0113563, IMG submission 80117) | Freshwater wetland microbial communities from Ohio, USA, analyzing the effect of biotic and abiotic controls - Mud 3 Core 4 Depth 3... | ecosystem: Environmental > Aquatic > Freshwater >...
ATCATCATCAAGAATTTTGATTTTAGCCACTTCATGCGAAGTTCTAAAGCCATCGAAAAAATGCATCAGAGGAATACGGCCTTCCAGGGCTGCGGCATGGGCGATCAGCGCAAAATCCATGACTTCCTGCGGTGAATTGGAACACAGCATGCCGAAACCCGTCATACGAGCCGACATGACATCACTATGGTCGCCAAAAATCGACAAGCCCTGACAAGCCAGTGAACGGGCGGCGATATGAAACACCGTCGGCGTTAATTCACCGGCAATTTTGTACATATTGGGCAGCATCAACAGCAAGCCCTGGGAGGCGGTAAACGTCGTCGCCATCGATCCGGCCTGCAACGCACCATGGATTGCTCCGGCCGCACCGGCCTCGCTTTGCATTTCCGTAACTTGTGGTACTGTCCCCCATAAATTGACCTGTCCGCGAGATGACCATTCATCGGCCCATTCACCCATATTGGACGACGGAGTTATGGGGTAGATCGCGATGACTTCATTAAGTTTATGGGCTACCGTAGCGGCAGCCTGATTTCCATCGATTGTAAGTTTTTGCTGATATTGCATTAGACAGCCCTGTGATGAACAAAAAGAAATTTAACTACCCTATTCTGCGTGAGATTTTGAAAATAGCCAATTTTACGCTTAATCTCAAATGCTGACATTACCATTTTACTTGTAGCCGATTTCGGAACCTTGTGCCTTATTTCAACATCTCTAAAGCCAGTTGCGCCATATTTTTTGAACCACCGCCCTGCCCTAACTGCTCCTTGACCAGGTTCAAATTGGTGCGCATTTCTTCGGCATAAGCCTTATCCGTCAAAATCCTCATAACTTCTGCTGCCAAATTGTCGGCGCTCGCCTCATGCTGAATGAGTTCTTTGACAATGCCCTTGCCCAGAACAATATTCGGCAGACCTATAAACGGTGTATTCACCAACCATCTGCCCAACCAGTATGTTACAGGAGAAAGTTTGTAGGTAATGACCATGGGCACGGTCAACAAGGCGATTTCCAGGGTTGCTGTTCCCGAGGTTGTCATCACCACATCACAGCATTGAATGACATCATAAGGCTGGTTCTTTATCACCGTTATTTTAATGGATGACTGGTGCATATAAGCTTCAAGCAAGTTATCACTAATTGAATCCGCCTGAGGCAAGATAAACTGAATGTCGGGCAAACCGGCTTGTAACTTTTCAGCCGCGGCTAACATGACCGGTAACATGCGCTTGATTTCGTTGGCACGACTACCCGGCAGCAATCCGACAAGCGGTTTTTTTTCATCCAATCCAAAATGCGCCATATCATCTGCTTTACTATGTTGGGGGTGGACTTTATCAACAGAGGGATGGCCCACATAACGTACCGGCACATTCTCGGCATCATAATAGGCTGTTTCAAACGGAAATATCACCGCCATCATATCGATCGCCTTGCCATAAGTCTTTACCCTGCCTGGCCGCCATGCCCAGACTTGGGGACTTACATAAAACAGCACTTTAATACCGTGTCGCTTGGCGAAACGGGCCAATTTAAGGTTAAACTCTTTATAATCGACACAGACCAATAAATCGGGCCGCTCAGTTAAGACTATGTGTTGCATAAGCTTTAACGCCCTGCGAATTTCGCCATAGTGCCTGATAACTTCAACGACACCAATGACGGCAATGCCGGATGAATCATAGCGAACATCTATACCGGCCTGGGCCATTTTGGCGCCACCCATGCCGACCCCTTTAATGTCCGGCTGATGTCTTTTCAGCTCCAGAAACATATTGGCGGCATGCTGGTCGCCTGAGGATTCTCCGGCACTGAACAGGATGGTAAAAGGGGAGAGGTGAGACATTTCAGAATCTCTGATTAAGTCCTTCGACAATGCTTTCCTGAGCGAAGGTGAGGAACTCAGGATGAACGGTAAGTTGTTTATTCCGAATTTAACAAGCTAGACAGTCAAAACACCCCGAATAACCTCCACGATCTCCCTGATCGTATCATCTTCAAGAAACGGACAAATCGGCAATGAAAAACAATTGGCCGAAACGGATTCGGTCACTGGCAGACTTAGGCCTGCGCATTCCTCTTTAAAAACATTTTGCTGATGCAAAGGCACGGGGTAATAAATGGCACAGCCGATTTGCTTATCCTGCAAGGCTTTTAAAATGGCATCACGGCGATCGCTCAACAGGGTGTATTGATGATAAACATGCTCACCCAAACCATCTTCATACGGGGTAATCAGCGGTAAATCCGCCATCAGTTCTGAATAGAGATGAGCAACATGACGACGCGCCTGATTGTATTGGTCGATGCGTTTTAATTTGGGTCTCAGGATCACTGCCTGCATTTCATCGAGACGGCTGTTATAGCCAATCACATCATGGTAATAGCGCACATCCGAACCATGATTACGCAATTGTTTGATTTTTGCTGCCGTTTCGTCTGAGTTGGTGACCACTAAACCGCCATCACCGAACGCGCCCAGATTTTTACTGGGGAAAAAGCTGAATCCTGCCGCGTCACCTATCGCACCGGTTTGTTTGCCATTGATACTTGCACCAAACGACTGACAGCAATCTTCAATCAGCTTTAAATGGTATTGCTCGCAGAGTTGCACAATTTCAGTCATGTCCGCAGGTTGACCAAACAAATGCACGGGCATGATCGCTTTGGTTTTTGGGGTAATGGCTTTTTCTATGGCTTCCGGTGAAATATTGAATGTTCTGGGATCTATATCAACAAAAACGGGAATTGCACCCACATATTTAATGGCTTCCGCTGTCGCAATAAAAGTGAAAGCGGTGGTAATCACTTCATCACCGGCACCTATGCCTTCAGCAATTAATGCCAAATGCAGCGCGTCGGTGCCTGAAGCCACGCCTATCGCATGCTTAACGCCCAGATATTCAGCCGTTTCCTTTTCAAAGGCCTGCACATTTGGGCCCAATATAAAGGCACAGTTTTCTATTGTTTCAGCCAGTCCGCGCTCGACTTCATCTTTGATTTCTGCATATTGAGCCTTCAGATTTACCATCGGTATCATGTTTTGTTGCCTTTTATTTAAGTGTAGACGCAATATTTTGCGTCTCTACGATGAAAATGTTTTTTATTTATCGCCTAACAACCGGGTGATTTGAATCGCAGTTGCCAGGGCTCGTCTTCCCGCTTCACCCGAAACCAAAGGATTTTCACCGGTTCGAATGCAGTTTACGAAATGTTTGATTTCCTCAAGCAATGCATCGCCGCTTTCAAAAACGGATTCTTCCGTTTCTATTTCAGGAATACCGGGAAACATTTCTTTTTTGCCTGTGCGGTATTTGGTCAAAACCTTATTCTGAAAATCCACAGAAATATAGGAGCTCGGTCTGAACAGGCGCATTTTGCGCTCCATCTTCATGCTTATCCGGCTGGCCGTCACATTGGCCACACAGCCATTCTTAAATAACAGCCTGGCATTTGCAATATCCGTACCCTGAGTGAGCACTGCTGTCCCACTGGCATCGATACGTTCAACTTCTGAATCCACCAGAGCCAAAATAATATCAATGTCATGAATCATTAAATCAAGCACAACGCTCACATCATTGGCGCGAGGATTGAATGGCGATAAACGATGCGATTCAATAAACAACGGTTTTTCGTCCTTGTCCAAGCCTAACACTGCCGGATTAAATCGTTCCAGGTGGCCCACCTGTAAAATCAAATTCTTCGCTTTGGCGGTGGCTATTAGCACATCCGCCTCTGCAACTGTCACTGTAATCGGTTTTTCAACCAGAACATGAGCGCCCGCATTAAGAAAATCCTTGGAGACCATGTGATGCAGTGTGGTAGGAACAACAATGCTGACGGCATCGACTTCGCCCAGCAGGGATTGATAATCTGTTAATGCTCGCGCGCCATGCTTTTCAGCAACGTTTTGTGCCGCCGCCTCGTCAATATCAACAACAGCAACCAGTTCACAATCGGGCAATGAGGCGTATTTTTCGGCGTGGAATTTGCCCAAATAACCCGTACCGATAACAGCGCATTTTAATTTTTTCATTTGCTTAACTTTATATTGAGTTCAACTTAACCCGAAGATGGTCTGATAAAAATGGTGTATCAGCGTGTTATCTGTCCGGCGATAGGATATCGCCTGATATTGTAATCTATCAATATGTATTCAGAAACTTTTGTGAATTTGGCTGCTGAAATCACTGTTCACATAGCATAAGGTTTAAAAATAATTGCTGGAGACATGTTTCTCGAATAACATGTACCTACTGAACGTTTGTTAGGTCCATACTTTTGAGCTCAAAAGAAAAAATATTAGGTACAGCGATAGTTTTGTTCGCACAAAAAGGCTATTCGGGTTTATCCATGAGGCAGTTGGCTCAGGCAGTTGATATGAGCGTTGCGGCAATTTACCATCATTTTCCCGATAAAAACACGCTGTATCTCGAAGCAGTTCGCTTTGCTTTTTCAGACAAGGAGCAAGTTTTTGCCCAAGTGTGGGAGTCCGGCTGTTCGGCAGAAGAAAAATTGGGCGGATTTATTCGCTCATTGATTGATGTGATGCTTCAGGACCGGGATTTCCATCGTCTGATGCAACGTGAAATTCTGGAAGCCGACCCCGAAAGAATGCAGCTACTGGCGCAAGGCATCTTCAAACGCCAGTTTAGTTTATTGATGCAACTGGCCACTGAACTGGCGCCTGAGCAAGATGCTCAGCTAGTCGCTACTTCCATCATAGGTTTGGCCAAGTGTTATGTTGAGTATCAGCCCTTACTGAAAAACTTTCCCGGCTGGAAACCCAAACACGAAATGCCGGAAGTTATTGCGGCGCATATTACTGAATTATTGCTAAACAGTTTAAAGGCAAAGACTGCATGAAAACATCAGCCAGCCTTTTACCTTTAACCTCATCGATTGACAAGCTCAACATACGGACAACCGCCATCGCTGTTGCGTTAATAACGATGTTATTTTCCGGTTGCACGCTGGGCCCTGACTTTACTCACCCCCCAAGCCCGGACACAAAAAGTTACACGACCGGTAAACAGTCAAATCGCATTACCACTACATCTTCGGCATCAGGTGCTGCACAGTCTTTAGCCCTGGGAAAAGATATTCAGGGACAGTGGTGGACGTTATTCCGCTCCCCGCCATTAACCAAATTGATCGAACAGGCCATGAAGCGTAGTCCTGACTTGCAGGCAGCTTTATCTGCATTGACCGAAGCCCAGGAAAATGTCTCTGCAAAGCAAGGTTCTTTATTCCCTGCCCTGGACGCAACAGCTAATGCCACACGTCAAAAAATTTCGGGCGCGCAATTTGGCAACCCCGATTTTCCCGGTACTACGTACACTCTCTCCAGTACTACGGTTAATATCGCCTACACCCTGGATGTTTTTGGTGCTATTCGGCGCCAAATCGAGGGATTCGAGGCGCAAGCGGAGTATCAGCAGTTCCAACTTGAGGCCGCTTTCCTGACGCTGGCGTCAAACGTTGTCACCACCGCAATACAGGAAGCCTCATTAAGAGCCCAGATTAATGCGACTGAGGAAATCATCAAGGCTCAAGCCCGGCAACTTGACCTGGTCAAGCAACAGTTCGAATTAGGGGGCGCATCGAAAGTCGATGTATTGGCACTGCAATCCACACTGGAACAGACACGAACGACCTTACCGCCATTACAGCAACAATTGGCCCAGAACCGTCATCGATTGACGATTTTAGCTGGTGACCTACCCAGCACCGAGCTAGTCGCTCAATTTAAACTTTCCGACCTGCATCTGCCCGAGGAATTGCCTCTCAGCCTGCCATCCAAACTGGTACAACAACGCCCCGATGTACGAGCGCAGGAAGCCCTGTTACATGCAGCCAGTGCTGAAATCGGCGTCGCTACTGCCAGGTTATTTCCTGATTTTACTATTAACGCCAGTGTTGGCAGCATCGCCACCCGGGTAGGCGATTTGTTTGTGCCCGGCAGTGCCATCTGGAGCTTTGGCGGAAACCTGTTGCAACCCGTCTTTCATGGCGGCGAGCTAATTCACAAACAGCGTGCCGCACTGGCGGCCTACGAACAGGCCGCAGCGCAATACCGAAGCACGGTATTACAGGCATTCCAAAACGTTGCCGATACCTTGAGCGCGCTGGAATTTGACGCAGCAGAATTGAAGACGCAGGATGCTGCCGTACAAGCAGCGCGTGATAGCCTGGAACTGTCCAGACTGCAGTACCAACTGGGTGCTGTCAGTTACCTGTCTCTACTTAATTCGGAGCGCGATTACCAACAGACACGGATCGGCCAGATTAATGCACAAGCCAGTCGTTACGCTGATACAGCGGCGTTATTTCAGGCGTTGGGCGGCGGATGGTGGAACCGTACAAATTTATCTGCCTCCTTAGTGGCGGAGCAACAGAAAAAAGAAAACAGTGATATTGATAAATGCAAGATTCTAGGCGTAATACCCATACTTTTTTGCCATGAATCTTGATCTTCTATTTTTTAAATAGATTAAAACGTGGCGACTACTATTGATGTTTGAACAAAACCCTGGCAGGAAACAGAAATGATTAAACGTATGATCATTATGCTCATCGTGGTCGGCATAGTACTCGGCGGTATTTTTGGTTTCATTAACTTCAAGGGGCGCATGACCAAGAAGTTTATGACGTCTCAGGGTGAACCGCTGCAAACCGTTTCCACCATAACAGCGGGGTTCCTGGAATGGTTGCCGAAGCTGGAAGCAGTCGGCAGCCTGCAAGCTGTTCAGGGGACTAATATCAGTGCCGAGGTATCCGGCATTGTAGCGAAAATCCACTTCAAACAGGGCGACAATGTAAAACTCGGTACGCCTTTGTTGCAACTGCGCGCCGATGACGATCTTGCCAAACTGCAATCGCTAAAAGCTACAGAGCAACTGGCGCGTATCACCTACCAGCGAGACCTGGAACAGTTCCGCGCAGAAGCTATCAGCAAGCAGACAGTCGACATAGACAAGGCGAACCTTGACGTGGCTGTCGCCAATGTTGCCCAACAACAGGCACTGATTGATAAAAAGCTGATTCGTGCTCCCTTCTCTGGCCGGCTGGGTGTGCGACTCGTGGATGTGGGTCAATATCTTGATGCGGGTACGGCGATAGGCACCCTACAGGCACTGGACACTGTCTTTGTGGACTTTTTTCTGCCACAGCAAGCATTAGCTACACTCAAAATTGGTCAAAAGGTGACGCTCAAAACTGACGCCTATCCAACACAACAATTCACTGGCGATATTACGGTGATCAATCCCAAGATTGACATCAACACGCGTAATGTACTGGTAAGGGCTACACTGGAAAATCCAGAGCACAAACTACTGCCCGGAATGTACGCCACCGTGAATGTTGCAACCGGCCTGGCGCACCGGTATATCACTCTGCCTCGCACGGCAATCACCTTTAACTCTTTCGGCTCTACCGTCTATCGGGTGGAAGACGGTGGTAAAGACGAAAAAGGCAAACCCAAGCTCATTGCCAAACAAAGCTTTGTTACCACAGGTGATTCGCGCGGTGATCAGATCGCAATCCTTAAAGGTATTAATGAAGGCGAAACAATAGTGACTTCCGGTCAAATAAAACTACGGAACGGCTCACCTGTTACGGTCGATAATTCAATACTACCCAGCAACGACGATGCTCCGCAACCAATCGACCAATAAACTGCCATGAATCTAACCGATATTTTTATCCGCAGGCCCATACTGGCTACGGTAGTCAGCATGATGCTGCTGGTATTGGGACTGCGCGCACTGAGTGGTTTAGCGGTTTTGCAGTATCCTCGCACCGAAAACGCCATAGTAACCGTCACTACGACTTACTATGGCGCTGATCCGGACATAATCGCGGGTTTTATCACTACGCCGCTGGAAAACAACATCGCTCAGGCAAACGGCATCGACTACATATCATCGACCAGCCATAACAGTCTCAGCACAATAACCGCCAATCTGCGGCTCAATTTTGACCCAAACAAGGCCTTGACAGAGATCAATGCCAAGGTCAATGCCGTACTCAATCAACTACCGCCGGAATCGCAAACTCCGGTTCTCAGTGTAAAAATCGGCGAAACCATTGATGCGATGTATATCGGTTTTTCCAGTGACATCTTGCCCGCCAACAACATCACCGATTATTTGATCCGCTCGGTACAGCCCAAATTACAGGCGGTGGAAGGCATCCAGACTGCGGAATTGCTGGGTAGCAAAAACTTTTCCTTGCGTGCCTGGTTAGATCCCAACAAACTGGCAGCCTATGCACTCACCGCATCCGATGTCAGCACAGCACTGACAAAAAACGACTTTATAGCAGGACTGGGGACCACCAAAGGCCAGATGGTGCAAATCAACCTGACCGCGTCGACCAGTCTGCATTCGGTCGCGGAATTCGAGAATTTGATCATCAAGCAACAGGACGGCGCAATTATCCGCTTGAAAGATGTGGCTAATGTCACCCTGGGCGCTGACGATTACGAAGAAAGCGTCTCTTTCGATGGGAACAAGGCCGTTTATATTGGCCTACAGGTTGCCCCCAGCGCCAACCTTCTTGAAGTGATCGGCAGGGTACGTGCAGTTTTTCCGGATATTCAGGCCCAGTTACCGGAAGGCATCAGCGGTAAGATCGTCTACGACTCGACAAAATTTGTTGATAGCTCTATAGATGAGGTTGTCCATACCCTGATCGAAGCTTTGCTGATTGTCACTCTGGTAGTGTTCGCCTTCCTGGGCTCGCCACGTTCGGTGCTAATACCCGTTATAGCGATACCCCTTTCCCTGATTGGCACCTTCACAATCATGTTGATGTTCGGCTTTTCCATTAATTTGCTGACTCTTCTGGCCCTGGTACTCGCCATCGGCCTGGTGGTTGACGACGCCATCATTGTCGTCGAGAATGTCAACCGGCATCTTGAAGACGGTATGCAGCCGATTCCGGCTTCACTGCTGGCAGCCCGTGAACTGACTGGTCCCATAATCGCCATGACCATTGTTTTAGTCGCCGTCTATATTCCGGTCGGCTTTCAAAGTGGACTAACCGGCGCCCTGTTCTCCGAGTTTGCTTTTACCGTAGTCGGTGCAGTAACCGTCTCCGCCATTGTGGCGCTGACGTTGTCGCCGATGATGTGTTCCCGGCTACTCAAAGCACATACCCACGACCGCAATGGCTGGGAAGAACGCCTCGTCGATTTTATCGACCGCCGTGTCTTTGCAATGCAGCGCATCTATTCACGAACACTGCATGGATCACTCAATTATTTGCCCGTGACAGCTGTATTTGCTGTCATCATACTCGCTAGCATCTACTTTCTTTATGGCAGCTCCAATAGAGAACTCGCTCCGCAGGAAGATCAAGGTGTCATTATTACCATGTCCACGTCAGCACCGGACGCCACGCTCCAGCAACGCCTGGTTTATGCCGACCAGGTTTATCAGAAATTCATTAAGCATCCGGAAAGCGATCACGTCTTTCAGCTAAATGCGCCGGGGCAGTCCATCGCGGGTACAGTCCTCAAACCCTGGGATGAGCGAAAACTGACCGCCACTGAACTTCAACCCGTGATTCAGCAGGAAATGAATGAAATCGCCGGGGTTCGTGTCGCCGCTTTCCAGCCGCCGCCATTACCGGGCAGTACCGGTCTTCCAGTGCAGTTCGTCATCGGCACCACCGAGTCGTTCGATCAATTGAACACGGTGATGCAGCAATTTATGCAGGAAGCGCAAAAAAGCGGCATGTTTATATTCCTGGACACTGACCTGAAAGTCGATCAACCACAATCACAAGTTGAAATTGACCGCAATAAAACCGCTATGCTGGGACTCACCATGCAGGATGTGGGTTCGTCTCTGGCATCAATGCTGGGAGGCGGTTATGTCAACTATTTCAGCATGGCAGGCAGATCCTACAAAGTAATTCCCCAGATACAGCAAAGTTCCAGACTCAATGCCGATCAGTTGCTTAACTACTATATTCGTGCGGCTGACGGAACGACAGTTCCGCTATCGACCATCGCCACAATCAGCACGAAAACAGTGCCGCAATCACTGAATCGCTTCCAGCAATTAAATGCCGCCATTATTTCCGGTGTGCCTTTTCCAGGTGTTACGCTGGGTGATGCAATCAATTCCCTGAAGGCTATCGCAGTGAAAGTACTGCCTCCCGGCTATTCGGTGGACTATGCAGGACAATCGCGGCAACTGGTCAAGGAATCCAGTGGTTTTATTTTTACTTTCCTGTTCGCTTTGATCATTATTTTTCTGGCACTGGCGGCGCAATTCGAGAGTTTCCGCGACCCGCTGATTATTCTGGTATCGGTGCCCATGTCCATCGCTGGTGCGCTCATCTTCATTGCCTTGGGTATCGGCGGGGCGACCCTGAACATCTATACAGAAGTAGGCCTGGTCACGCTGATGGGACTAATCAGCAAACACGGCATCCTGATTGTCGAATTCGCCAACATCATGCAAAAGGAAGGCATGTCCAAGCGCGAAGCGATAGAGCATGCTGCCGGCATCCGGCTACGCCCCATTCTCATGACCACCGCGGCGATGGTACTGGGTGTTTTGCCACTGATTTTTGCAACCGGCGCGGGTGCCGTGTCGCGTTTCAACATAGGTCTGGTCATAGCGACCGGCATAGCCATCGGCACCTTGTTCACACTGTTCGTAGTCCCTGCGGTGTATCTACTGATTGGACAGAATCATTCCAAGTTAGCGGCGAATACCCTGTAGCAGGGTCGGATATGGACTGAATGCCACAACAATGAATACCAAGTTCGGAACCGATAACGAAAATTTATTTGCACAACCTTTGAAATCGCCTTAATATAGTTTCGATACGATACTATTATTAACAACAAATAGAGGTGCATCATGAAAATTTTACCTAAACGTCCTTGGCTTTTGGCTGCATTGGGATTGCTTGGAGTCGGTAGTGTGTGCTTGGCGGCAGCGCAACCGGATTATTTATCGATCACGGAAGTAGACGTTGAAGTTGAAAGCAAAAATTCGGTAAAAACTTTAGATTTGGAAATTAAAACCAAAGCCAATATTCCGGTTGATGGCAAATCCGGTGCTTTCGGTTATGGCGCATTAAGCGACGGCGGTAATAATTTATTAGTGCTCGTGTCGCATTTACCTATAGATGACAGTTCGCATGAAAATCCGAAGAGCGGCTTTCATACCCATATACTTGATTTGAAGGCGCCGACTGATGCTTGTAAAGACGCAAATTTCGAAGTCGACCTGGTGAATTCAGGCAAGAATACGGGGTTCGACGCCGATTATAAATACAAGATCAAAGGTAATGAAGCGAGTGTTTCTGACGTGCCCGTCAGCGATCTGGGCGATGCCGGTGTAGAAACAGTGGTATCGTTCACGCTCAAGCCGATATTGGATGCTGCTCAAAAACCAAGCAATCTATGCGTTTATGTAGTCGAGCAAAAATAAACTTGAAATTTAACCGCTTTAAGTCCATTCAAGATATTTTCAAATGACAACAACGGGTGACCCAACGGTCACCCGTTGTGCGGTTTTTGGGTTCTGTTAACATATGTCTTTCAACCCCCAAAATTTCAGGATTTTGGGGTGAAAATGCCAAATCGGATAGTATTGACCGATGAAGAATGGCAAACGTTTTATAACTTGTGACTATTGGGCCAACGAGTTTATGGGGGTCTGACCGGAGTCGCAAAGCTAGAGTACAGTTGCTGTATGTTTTGCATGAGCAGCAAAATAAACACCAGTAAATTTGACAGACTATTTATTTACCCTCACGATAACTATTTTTTAAGATGAGTAACAAGTAAATGAAAGCTGATATATTGGGTTTTACAGGTTCTGTCAGGTTACTGCGGGGGACCTTCCGGGGTCTGGCTCTGTTAATGGTCCTGTTATTTTCAGGGTGCGCTTCTATCGGTCACGAGTTCCCGGCCGGACAGATATCAACTATCCACATAGGGGAAACCACCCAGAATGATATCTATACGACATTCGGAAAACCCTGGAGAACAGGTATAGATAATGGCATGAAGACGTGGACTTACGG
>Ga0113563_10001986_pt1 | contig 12058 bp, 6 predicted proteins | sample Mud3Dept3metaG_FD_80117 | JGI IMG/M metagenome (GOLD analysis project Ga0113563, IMG submission 80117) | Freshwater wetland microbial communities from Ohio, USA, analyzing the effect of biotic and abiotic controls - Mud 3 Core 4 Depth 3... | ecosystem: Environmental > Aquatic > Freshwater >...
CCGGAGCGCATCCGCTCGAGGTGCTGCTCGTAGTCGCCCGGGGAGCAGTCTTCCAGGTAGGGCTCGAGGTCGATGAGGTCGAGCTCGCGCGGGACGGCTTGCGCCATGTGGGGCGACACGCGCAGGGGGGCGGCGGGGCGGCGCCACGCGAGCCAGGCGACCGCGATCGTGGCGAGAACGCCGAGCCCGAGGGCGACTCGCCTCCACGGAACGCGGCGCGCGGCCCGCGCCGCACGGGGGAGCGCCGGGACGGCGATCGGCGCCGCGCGGCGGAGGTCCTCGCGCAGGGTCGTGGTCGCGGCGGGCGCGACCGTCGCGGCGACGCGGGTTCTCACGGTCTCGCCGCCGATCCGGGCGGTCGGCGTTGCCGCCGGCGGCGAGACGGGAACCTCCGGCTCCCAGTCCAGGTGCCAGACCCGGGCGCAGCGGTCGCCACAGGCGGTGACGAGGGCGCTGGCGACCGGGGTGAGCGCCAGCCCCAGGACGAGGGCCGGGTGGGGCAGCGTGCGGACGGCCTCGCCTCGGCCGAGGTCCCACACGCGGACCGAGCGGTCCCGGCTCCCCGACAGGAGGAATCGGCCGTCGGGTGTGAAGGTGAGGCCGGTGATCTCGCCCTCGTGGCCGGTGAGCTCGCGCTCGGCTCGGCGCGTGCGAGCGTCCCACACGCGAACCGTGCCGTCCTCGCCGCCGGTCGCGACCTGGCGACCGTCGGCGTGCAGCGCGACCGCCGTGACATTGCCGTCGTGACCCGCCAGCACTCCCAGGTCTCGTCCCGACTCCGCGTCCCAGAGTCGGGCCGTGCCGTCCCAGCCAGCGCTGGCCACGACCTGGCCGTCCGGGGAGAGGCGAACGGCGGCGACCTGGGCTCCGTGGCCCTGGAGGACGCGCACGGCCACCGGGCGCCCGATGTCCCAGAGCCGGACCGTCCCGTCCCCGCTCGCGCTCGCGGCCCGCCGGCCGTCGGCGGTCGCGTCCACCGCCGCGACCGTCTCCTCGTGGCCCTCCAGGACCGCGAGGGCCCGGCGGCCGGCGAGGTCCCAGAGCCGGACGGTCCGGTCGCGTCCGCCCGAGACCGCTCGGCCCGCGCGAGAGAAGGCGACGGCCATGACCGCCCCGTCGTGGCCGGGCAGCGTGGCCTCGAGCCGTCGCGAGGGCAGGTCCCACAGCCGGACCGTCGCGTCGAGGCCGGCGGTGAGGGCGTGCGAGCCGGTTGCGTCCACGGCTACTCCGAGCACCTGGTCCTCGTGGCCGTCGAGGCGGGCGTCTTCCCACGCGGACTGCAGCGCCCGGCGCGGCAGGCGCGCGCACAGCTCGTCCCAGACGGCGAGCGACGCCTCCGACCGCTCGTGCCCCGGCACGGACCGCGCCTGGCGCGCGAGGGACACGGCCGTGGGCAGGTCGCCCGCGACCAGCGAGCGGCGGGCGTCCGCGAGCCGAGCCTCGACCGAAGAGGCGCGCGCGTCTTCCTCGGAGGCGGAGGCCGGCCGGCACAGGGCTGCGGCCGGCACGTGCAGCCGGTGAGCCGGGAGGGCGCTCACCATCGTCCCGTGTGCGGCCCAGCAGGTCCCGTCCGGAGCCACCGCGAGGGCGTGCACGGCGCCGTCCAGCCGGGCGAGCGAGGAGAGCCGCTCGGCAGCGGCCTCGAAAGCGCGCACGGTTCGATCGGCGGACCCCGAGACGATGCGACTCCCGTCCGGGGAGAGGGCGACGGCCAGAACCGGCTGGCCGTGCGAACGGTACACGCGGACGGTCTCCCCGGACCGCAGGCCCCAGTCGCGCATGGTGGCATCCTCGCCCGCGGAGACGAGGCGGGCCTGCGCTTCGTCGAGGGCCACGGCCAGGACGCGTCCCTGGTGACCCCGCAGCGTGGCGAGGCAGCGCCCGTCCTCCACTGCCCAGATGCGCACGGTGCCGTCGCGGCTCGCGGACGCGAGCCGCGTGGCCCCGGCCGCGACCGCCGTGACCGCATCCTCGTGACCCGCCATCTCGTGAACCGTGCGGCCGCTCGCGGGGTCCCAGAGGCGAACGACGCGGTCGGAGCCGCCGGAGGCGACGAGGCGTCCGCCCGGCACGACCGCGAGGCTGGTGGCGAAGCCCGCGTGGCGCGTCCAGGACCGGGCGTGCCGCCCGGACGACAGGTCCCACAGGACGAGCGGGCCGTTCTCGACGCCGACGACCAGGAAGCGCCCGTCCGGCAACAGGGCCAGCGAGCGCACGGGGCCGTCGGGCACCGACAGCGCGCGGACGAGCTGGCCCGTGGCGGCGTTCCACAGGCGCACCTCGGCGGCGCTGCCGGCCGCGATCGTACGCCCGTCGGGCGAGAGCGCGAGGGCGGCCACGGGACCGGCAAGGCCGCGCAACGTGCGCAGGGGAGGCGGCGCCCCCACGCGCGCGGCCGCCACGTCGCGGTCCACCTCCTCGCTCGGGCCGAGCGCGGCCGCGCGCTCGAGCGCCGTCAGGGCCTCGGCGCCCTGGCCGAGCGCCAGGTGCACGCGGCCCAGCAGCTGGTGGGCCCGGGCCCTTCCCGCGTGGGATGCGCAGGACTCCTCCAGGCGGCGCAGCAGCTCGGGGTCCGCCACCCGTCCTTCGACCCACGCCGCCAGGCCCGCGTTGTAGGTGGCCTCGACGTGCTGCGGCTCGGCCTCGAGAGCGCGGCGCCACAGCGTCGCCGCCTCGGCGGCGCGCCCGAGGTCCACGAGCGAGACGGCGCGGTTGCTGAGCGCGTCCGCCGAGCCTCGACCGCCCCTGGGCTCCCGCCGGGAGTAGGGCCGCCCGGCCACCTGCTCCCAGGCGGCCCGCAGACCGGAGGCCACCTCGGCGAGGTCGCGGGGACGATCCTCGGGCCGCTCGTGGAAGCACCGGGCCAGGAGGTCCGCGACGGGGCCGGGCATCGGCGGGCGGCCGCCGGCCGAGAGGTCCTCCGTCCGACAGGCCTCCAGCACCGCCGGCGCCGCGAGGCCGTACTCCCACGTGCGTCCTCCCAGGAACGCCTCGAGCACGGACAGGCCGAAGCCCCACAGGTCGGAACGGCGGTCGAGGGCGTGGCCCGCGGCCTGCTCGGGCGAGAGGTAGGCCGGCGTCCCGCCCCCGCCGCCCTCGACCGTCATCGAGTGGCCGGCGACGGCGCCCGACGGGGCCTGGATCCGGACGGAGCGGGCCCGGGCGAGCCCGAAGTCGGTGACCTTGGCGATTCCGTCGGAGGTGAGCATCACGTTGGCCGGCTTCACGTCCCGATGCACGAGTCCCTGCTCGTGCGCGTGGTGGAGTCCCCACGCGAACTGGATCGCGACGTCGAGGATGGCCTCCGCGGTTTCGACGCGGCGGGCGCGGATGGCGTCGTGCAGGCTCCCTCCGTCCACGTACTCCGCGAACACGAGCGGGATGCCGGAGACGCGGCGGACGTAGTGGCACGTGACCACGTGGGGGTGGAGGCCGAGGTTGACCCAGGTCTCCGCCTCACGCTCGAAGAGGTCGGCGCCACCGGACGCGTCCAGGACGGCGGCGAGGGGAGCCTTCACCGCGAGGTCGAGGTCCCAGCCCCGGTGCCGCACGCGGTAGACGCGGCCCATGCCGCCCTGCCCGAGGACACCCTGGACCTCGTAGAGCCCGAGCACGACCTCGCCGGGCTCCCAGGCGATGCCGCCGGACGTCGCCGGCGCCCCGGCGTCAGGCGCCTCGGCGCGCGTGGGGGCGAGCGCGGCGTCTTCCGGGACCGTCGCGGCCACGGCCCCGGCCTCGGCCACGGTGGGCTGGGGTGTGTCCGCGTCGGGGATCGTCGGGGCGGGCTCCGGGTCCGGTGGGTGGGTGGACACGGCGAAGCGGGCCGCGCAGCGGGGGCAGCGGACGGTCCGGCCGGCGAGGGCCGACGGGACGCGATCGGACACGGCGCCGCACCCCGGGCAACGGACCGTCAGGAAGGCCGGCTCGGCCATCGCGCTAGAGGACTCCGCGCAGGGCCGAGACGAACTCGCGGGCGGTCGGGAAACGGCGTGACGGCTCGTCGTCGAGCGCGCGGTCGAGGATCGCGGCGAGGTCCGGCGGAACCGTCGGGTCACGCTGCCTCAGGGGCACGACCCCGCCCCGGAGGATGACGGCCAGGGGGTCGGCGCCCTCGGCGAACTCGCGGGCGTACTGGCCGGTGAGCAGGTAGTAGATCGTGGCCGCCATGCTCCAGACGTCGGTGGTGGGCCTCGCCTGGCGGTAACTCGTGAGCTGCTCGCGCGGCATGAACTGGAAAGTGCCGGCCACCGCGCCCGTTGCCGTCATCCCGGACAGGCCCGCCTGCTGGAAGCTCTTGGCGAGCCCGAAGTCGGCGAGCCGCGCGGCCCCGTCCTCGCCGAGGAGGACGTTGTCGGGCTTGAGGTCGCGGTGGACGAAGCCGGCCTCGTGCGCGGCGGCCAGCCCCTCGAGGGCGCCCACGGCGATGTGCAGGGTGGACGGCAGGGGTACCCGCCCGGCGTGGCGGCGCCGGAGCTGCTCCACGCTCCCGCCCGCGCAGTACTCGAGGGCGAAGTAGAAGCGGCTCTGGTGCTTTCCGAAGTCGAGAAGCCCGACGATGTTGGGGTGGCGAAGCGCTCTCGTGATCTCGATCTCGCGGATGAAGATCTCCTGCGCCCCTTCGTCCAGCACCATGCGCGGCAGCATGACCTTGAGAGCGACCGGAGGAGACGCCTCGCCGCCGAGTCGCCGGGCGAGGTAGACGGCGCCCATCCCGCCCCTGCCCAGGAGCCGCTCGATCGCATACGGCCCGACCGTCGATCCCGGGGCGCCGGCTTCCTCGACCCCTCCCGCGGCCGCGACGAGGGCCAGCGGGAACCCGTCGCCCGCGAGGCCCCGGCCGGTGAGGGTGCCGCGGCGACAGGCCTCGCACAGGTAGGCGCCGCCGACCCACCCGCACCGCTCGCGCTCCGCGTCGAGGATGGGCCGGCCGCAGTCGGAGCAGGCCGGCGGGGCCGCTACCTCCACCCGGATGACAGTGGCCCCCACCCGGATCTCGTCGCCGTGGCGCAGGTCGACGCCGGCGTGGTCCTGGCCCGCGGCCTCCTCCGGGCTCTCCTGGGCGCGCCGGCCGCCGTGTCGCACGCCGTTCACGTGCGTCCCGTTGAGGCTGCCCAGGTCCCGCAGTCGTGCCAGGGGGGGGTTCGCCTCGAGGATGAAGTGGTGCCGCGACGCCGACATGTCGCTCGCGGCGAGGCGCGCGTGGCAGTCCGGGGCACGGCCGAACAGGAAGGTGTCGTGGCCGGGGAAGTCGTAGCGCTGGCCCCGGATCGGCCCGGCGGTGACGACGAGGCTGACCGTGCCGGGCATCGCGCTCCGGGGGATTATAGCCGTCCGCCGAAAGCGCGGTCCGCGTCTGCGCTATGCTGCTGTGCGCGCGATCACGGGGGAGGGGCGACATGAAGGGAAGGGTGCTGGTCCTGGGGCTGCTGGCGCTGGCGCTGGGCGGTTGCGAGGACCCCAACAAGAAGCCGATCGAGAAGATCCGGCACGACGAGGAGATCCTGAGCAAGGTGGGCGCCGCGGTGAACGAGGTCGTCCGCAACGCGGCGGATTGCGAGGTGGCGAAGCCCCTGATGACCGAGGCCTACCAGCGCATCGACGACGCGCGCCGGGAGGTCGTGGAGCCGGCCAGCAAGCCGACCCTCGACGCGTTGAAGTCGCAGGTGGACCGCGTCGCCCAGGCCTGCCCCTAGGGTGAGGCGCGGCTGAGCCAGCCCTCGGCGAGGATGCGCTCGGCGGCGAGGCGGGCCGCCAGGTCCTGGCCCCCCGCGTTCCAGTGATCGTCGTCGTGACGGTTGTAGAGCCGGTCGGCGCCTGCCGCGCGAAAGGGGGCGAAGAGCTCCAGGAGGGGCAGCCCCTGTCTCCGGGCCGCTTCGGCGGCGGTGAGGCTCAGGCGGGCGGGGTCGTACTCCGGGTAGGCCGCGCGGTCGACCTCGACGTCGAACGCGTCGCACACGTCGATCGCCGGCGGCACGACGACCACGAGCACGGGCACTCGCGCCGCCTCGCCCGCCTGCCGCCAGCCCCCCAGCACGGCCTCGAGCAGGCCTGTCTTGTGGACCGCCGCCGGCGAGCCCGGGGCGAGCGCGACGTCCGCGTCGTAGGGATCGCGGAAGATCTCCTCGACGGCCCGCTCGCCCTGCACCACGACCCGCCGGTAATCGTCCTTGCACATGGCCAGGGAGCGGGCCACGTAGGTCCCGCGCGTCTCGCGGACCGGGGTGCGAGCACCGGCGCGACGCAGTGCTTTGTGGAGCCGCTTCAGCCCCCTGAGCAGGTGAAAGGGCGTACGCCGCCGGGCGTCCTCGAACTGCCACCACAGACTCTCGGCGACGAAGCCGCCGCCCGCGACGAGGCGGCCTTCCTCGAGGCGGTAGAGTCGGTTGCGCAGGACGTCTCCGAAGTCGTTGCCCGCGTAGACCACGACCACCGCCGCCGCGGGTCGCAGCCTCCCGGCCTCGTCCTCGAAGCGGCGCAGGGCCTGGTCGGGACCGTAGCCGTTGACCCCCGCGTTGACCGCCTCGACGCGGCGTCCGAGGGCCGACGCGAGCCGCGCCCCGAGGCGCGCCGCGAAGGTCTCACGGAGCGGCGTGTAGTCGGCCTCGACGAAGGAGTCGCCGTAGACGATCACCCGGAGACCCGGGTCTCGCGGCAGCTCCTCGCCCCGGAAGCCGTCCGAGTTGACGACGAAGAGGACCCGGGAGCCCCCGTTTGCCGCCGAGTTGCGGTAGAGCTTGCGGGTGCCGGGGGCCAGCGCGTAGAGGCAGCGCGGGTCGAGGCGGTACACGAAACCCGCCTGCGGCAGCCAGGTCCGCAGCAGCCACTCGGCGCCCGCGACGGCGAGGAGCGAGGCCACCGCGAGCAAGCCCAGGTTCTGGACGAGCCCGCGGAGGCGCTGAGCGATCACGAGGCCTCGGCCCGGTGCGGTGCGGCCGCGGCTACTTCAGCTCCTTGATCGAGATGTTCCGGAACTGGACGAGGGAGGGCGGGCCGGTCCAGACGCCGTCCTTCTTCTGGCCGTGGTGCTGGAGCGCGAGCTTCCCGCGCGCGGGGACGCCCGGCAGCTCGGCGTTCTCGAGCACGGTCGTGCCGTTCAGGACCACGGTGAGGCGGTCGCCCTTCATGGTGATCTCGAAAGCGTTCCACTGGCCGACGTCCTTGTCGGCGTTGGCCCTCGGGGTGACGCCGGCGCGCACGGCGGTGGGCATCTTCTCGTCCATGCGGTAGCCGTAGACCTCGCCGGAGCCGACCGGCCAGCACCAGATGTTCACCTGGGCCTTCGACGACCCGCGCAGGAAGATCCCGGAGTCGGAGTCGGGCACCGCCAGCTGGATCTCCTTGCCGTCCGGCCCCTTCTTGTGGGTGCCGTCCACGCGGATGATCGGCACGTTGGGGTTGACGTAGGGGGTGTCCTTGATCCGCCACTCCGCGCGGAGCACGAAATCGCCGTACTCCTTCTCGCTCCACAGGTCCTTGCTGCCCGTGGCCTGGCTCTCGGCGTCGTAGTCGATGACGCCGCTCACGATCCTCCAGTGACCGCCGTCTGCCGCCGGGACGGTCCAGCCGGTGAAGTCCTTCCCGTTGAACAGCGACGTGAAACCGGGCGGGGGATCGCCGGCGGCCGCCGGGAGGGCGGGGGCGAGCACGGCCAGGATCAGGAATGCGGCGCAGGCGATCGGTGTGAGTCGGGGCGGGCGCATGGAGAACCTCCTTGTTCGTCGTGGAGCATACTCCGGCGCCGGGCCCCGGAAAAGGAACGGCCGGGCGCCGCGGGGGCGACGCCCGGCCGGACGGCGTGGCGACGGCCCTCGAGGGCCGCGACGCCTAGCCGCGGAAGTACAGGTACGCGCCGAGGATGCAGCAGAGCACCAGGGCCGAGGCCAGCACGTCGTTCCAGTGCCAGCTGGCCCGCGTCGCGCGACGGTCCTCGTCGGTGGCCGTCCCGAAGGTCAGGCTCTCGATCCGGGCGTAGTCCGGCTCGGCGGTGGCGAGGCTGACCGCGATCATCACGAGGGCGGAAACGATCGTGATCAACACGCTGAAGTACTGGAAGTAGATGTTGTTGCAGATCCAGAAGAAGGACCCGGGGGTGTAGCCGTTCTCGAACCCGGCGAGGCCGAGGGTCACCGGGGTGTCGACGAGCATGCGGAAGACGCCCATCGCGAACCCGACGATCATGGCCCAGAGCGCGCCCTGCGCGTTCATGCGCTTCCAGAAGACGCCCAGGAAGAAGACCACGAAGATGGGCGGGGCCAGGTAGCCCTGGATGGCCTGGAGGTAGTTGTAGAGGCCGTGCGCGCCCTTGATCACCGGGATCCACGCGAGGGCGATCGCCACCATGACGGCGGTGGCGGTCCGGCCCGTCCGGACGATCTGGTGCTGCGTGGCGTTCGGCTTCCACTTGGAGTAGAGGTCCACGGTGAAGAGGGTCGAGCAGGCGTTGAAGACGCCCGCGAGCGACCCCATGAGGGCGGACAGAAGGCCCGCCACCACGATGCCGCGCAGACCCGCGGGGAGCAGGTACTGCACCATCATCGGGAAGGCGCCCTGGGAGAGGGAGGCGATGGCCTTGCCGTCGGGGCCGATCAGGGGCTCGAGCCCGGGGACCTTGCCGCTCTTCGCCAGGGCGTAGCAGACGAGCCCGGGGATGAGGAAGAGGTAGACCGGGAAGAGCTTCAGGAAGGCGGCGAAGACGCTGCCCCGGCGGGCGACGGTCTGGTTCGGGGCGCCGAGCGCGCGCTGGACGATGTACTGGTCGGTGCACCAGTACCAGAGGCCGATGATCGGGGCGCAGAAGAGCATGCCGAGCCACGGGAAGTGGCCGTTGAAGTACCAGGCCATGCGGCTCACCTGGCCCGCGGTGTTCCTCTCCAGGACCGGGGCCCAGGTCCCCTCCACGCCGGCCGGGATGAGCGGCTTCCAGAGGTTGAACATGTCCGAGCCGCAGATGCGGCGCAGCTCCCCCCAGCCGCCCAGGACATCGAGGCCGTAGAAGGTGAGCAGCGCCGAGCCGGTGATGAGGATGATCACCTGCACCGCATCGTTGTACGCCACGGCGCGCATGCCCCCGAGCGCGGTGTACAGCCCGGTCAGGACGATCACGAGGATGGAGCCGATCCAGAACGCGTCGAGGTGGATGGGCCCGAGGTTGAGCTGCAGCTCGGGCAGCAGGGTGCCGAACACGACGCCGCCCGCGAAGATGCCCACCGCGATCTTGGAGACGATGAACGTGATGATGGACACGATCGAGAGCACGTAGCGGGAGGCCTCGCTGAAGCGGCGCTCGAGGAACTCCGGCATGGTGAAGACCTGCGAGCGCATGTAGAAGGGCACGAAGACCCAGGCCAGGACGAGGAGGCACCAGGCGTGCAGCTCGTAGTGCGCCATGGCCACGCCGTCCGTGGTGCCGGACCCGGCGAGGCCGACGATGTGCTCGGAGCCGATGTTGGAGGCGAAGATCGAGGCACCGATCACCCACCAGCCGAGGTTGCGGCCGGCGAGGAAGTAGTCGTCGGCGGTGTCCTTGTTGTGGCGGACGACCCACCAGGCCACGGTGCCCAGGATGCAGAAGTAGAGGGCGATGACCGCCCAGTCGAGGCCGGTGAGGTGCGTGGTCACGGCGAGGAGCGGAAGGGCTGAGTTCATGCCGAGGCTTCCCGGTTAGGGTGGAGGTCGGACGACGGGAACGGAAGTGGCAGGCCTTGCTTCACGGTTGGCGCCCGGAGGGGGCGCCCGGGCGGGCGGATTCTAGCACGGGCCCCGGGGCGTCCCTGCCGTGTGGCCGGAGGCAGCGGTTCGGGGCCAGCCCCGGGATCCGCTGCCTCCGCGGCGTGCTCAGCGGGAGGCTTTCTTCCCGCCTGCGCCCAGCATCGGCGCCACCAGGACGAGCAGCAGGGCCATGGCGGCGGCGACCTTGAGGCCGCCCTGGACCGTTCCGCCGGCGCTGAGGTTGCCGATCCACTTCGGCACGAACGTGCCGCCCAGGAGGCCGACGGCGAAGATGATGCCGAAAATCGACCCGTACTGGCTGCTGTCGAACTTGGAGAAGGTCACGCCCACCACCGTGGGGAAGATCGGGGCGAAGGCGAGCCCCATCAGGACGATGGCGAGGATCGCGAGCGCCGCGGACTGGGTCCAGATCATGATCAGGATGGAGACGAGCGAAACCACGGCCGCCCCGGCGATGACCCGGACTCCGATGGCGGTGAGGTTCTTGACCGCGGAGCTCAGGAACCGGCCCGCGGCCATGGCCACGCCGAAGAGGCTCAGGACCATGCCGGCCCAGAAGCTGGCGTCGGCCGGTGCGTAGGTCTTGCCGAGAAACTCCTCCATCAGCTTCCGGATCCACGACCCCATCGACACCTCGAGGGCCATGTAGCAGAAGAGGGCCAGGGCGGCGACGAGGACCGCGGGCTTGGACAACAGCGCGGCCGCCTTCGCGAAGCTGAAGCCGATCTGCACCTTCGGATAGGAGGCGGTCAGGCTGAAGACCAGGAAGACGAGGGTCAGGACGCCGAACGCCGAGAGCGAGACGGCGTAGCTCATCCCCATCTTCTGTATGAAGAGGGTGAACAGGAAGGGGACGGAGACGTAGCCCAGGCCGAAGAACGCATTCCCGAAGTTGCTGGCCCGAGCCGGGTCCTTGCCCTCGAACAGCACGACCGGGATCAGGGTGTTGCCCACCGTGTTGAGCGACATCGCCCCGACGCCGAGGCACACGCAGGCGAGGAAGGCGGTGGCGAAGCTGGTCGCGAACGCGAGCATGAAGATGCTCGCGCTGGTGACGACGAACCCGAGGACGGCCAGGGGCTTGTATCCGAACCGGTCCACGGCGGGTCCGATGAAGAGCTGGACGATGCAGCTGGTCAGGAAGAGGGCCATGATCAGCGAGCCGAACTGGGCTTCGTCGAGCCCGAGCGACGTCATCAGGTCGGACGACACCGAGCCCAGAAGGATGAAACAGACGGCCAGCGAGAACACGGCCATCAAGGCGACTGCTGCGGTCATCTTGTTCACGTTCGAGCCTCCTTCGCTTGACTGCCGGCGGGACCGGCCGGCGCGACCGGGTGGGGACTTCGGCGCGTATTCTCACACGGAAGGGGCCTGACGCAAGGCGGCACGTGCCGTCGCGAGGCGGATATTCCGCCGGACCGCCCGCCGTTCGGCGGGCAGGGGCCTGTCTTCTGGGTCAGGCGGGCGGCAGCGGGCTGAGCCGGCCTCGGCGCCCCGCGACCAGGGACGCCCCGACCCCGGCGGCGAGGATGAGCAGCACGACGGCGAGCAGGTACAAGTTGAAGTGCGGGCCGAGGAGCGCCTTCAGCCAGGCGTGGGTCATCATCTTCACGCCCACCACCATCAGCACCAGGGCCAGCGCGAGCTTCAGGTAGCGGAACTGGTCGATCATCCCGGCGAGCGCGAAGTAGAGGCTGCGCAGGCCGAGGATGGCGAAGACGTTGCTGGTGAAGACGAGGAACGGGTCGGCCGTGATCGCGAAGATCGCCGGGATCGAGTCCACCGCGAAGATGAGGTCGGTGAACTCGACCATCACCAGCGCCAGGAAGAGCGGGGTGGCCAGCAGGGCGCCGCGCCGGGCCGAGTCGACCACGCGGTCCACCTCCTCGGCGGCCCCGGGCGTGGGCGCCTCGTGGGAAGCGGCCGAGCCCGCGCGGACGAAGAAGTGCTGGCCGTGGAAGCGCTCCGTGATCGGGAAGAGCCGCCGGGTGAGGCGGACCACGACGTTGCGGTTGGGGTCGGTCTCGTCCGCCTTGAGGAAGAGCATCTTGATCCCGGTGAGGATCAGGAAGGCCCCGAAGACGTAGATGATCCAGGTGAAGCGCTGGATGAGCTGGGCACCCACCGCGATCATGGCGCCGCGCATCACCAGGGCGCCCACGATGCCCCAGAACAGGACCCGGTGCTGGTAGATCTGCGGGACCGCAAAGAAGCCGAAGATCATCGCGATCACGAAGATGTTGTCGACGGCCAGGGACTTCTCGACGAGGTAGCCGGTGACGTACTTGACGAATGCGCTGGCACCGTCGTTGTAGACCGTACCCAC
>Ga0113563_10001988_pt1 | contig 12056 bp, 9 predicted proteins | sample Mud3Dept3metaG_FD_80117 | JGI IMG/M metagenome (GOLD analysis project Ga0113563, IMG submission 80117) | Freshwater wetland microbial communities from Ohio, USA, analyzing the effect of biotic and abiotic controls - Mud 3 Core 4 Depth 3... | ecosystem: Environmental > Aquatic > Freshwater >...
ACAAAACAGATAGCGGCAAGTCTGAGGAATTACAGTCAGCTCGAATTGCTGGCTGGCACGGATGTTTTTACCATACCTCCGAAAGTGGCTTCAGCGGGCCGGAAATCTCTTTCAGGCAAATTCGTTCCACGGTTGCACGAGAACTATGAAGTAAGCATGTACAGCTCTGCAAAGGATGCACATATTGAAAAGTTCTGGACTGTTAACGACAATGTCCTGAACCTGGCTGAAAGACTTTCCTCAAAGATTCCCGCAACCAGTGCTGAATTTGTGAGAATAGCCCACGAAGAGGGATGTGAAGATATGTTCCCCTCGCTTACCAGAGAGGAAAAATCACTCATATCCTCCGATGGCAAGATCCCTGTCTTTTCAAGATGGGCGAATAAGATCAAAGAGGGTAAGATTGCTCCCGATACACTGCTGAACCTTGCAGGACTTGCATCATTTACAGCTGATCAGAAGATGCTTGATGAAAGGATCATGGGCATTATTTCTTGACCGGGGAGGAGCGCTGCCTTACGATCTCATAAATAAGTATTCCTGCAGCCACTGAAACGTTAAGCGAACCTATACTTCCGGTCATAGGGATTCTTACGGTGTGATCGGCAAGGGCCGTCAGCTCACGGCTTATACCTTTGTCTTCCGAACCAAGGATCAATACTGCCGGGCCAGCAAGGTCGGTTTCAGCGGCGGGTATGCCAGATTTTTCAACAGCACAGATAACCTTTAATCCCGAATCTTTAAGATATCCGATTGACCTGACAATAGATTTTTCCCTGCAGACAGGCACGGTATGGAGCGCGCCTGCAGATGTTTTTACAGCATCAGATCCAATTCTTGCCGAACCTTTCTCCGGGATCAAAACAGCATGTGCCCCCAGGCAGCCTGCAGAGCGGACTATCGCGCCAAAATTCCTGACATCTGAAACACCATCCAGGGCAACGATCAGAGGTTCCTCTCCTTTTTCAAAGATCATTGGCAGAAGGTTGGCAATATGCTGGTATTCGATTATTGAAAGCCAGGCAAGCACTCCCTGGTGGTTTTTTCTTGTAACCAGCTCAATTCTTTCAACAGGTACTATCTGGTAGGCGATATTGTTCTTCCTCACCTCGGTCATAAGCTCATGGTACAGAGCACCATGAAGTCCCTGCTTTACAAGAAGACGATCGATCTGCCTGCCTGCCTTTATTGCTTCAATGACAGGCCGCAAGCCAAAAATGCAATCCGATTCCTTCAGCATCAGTATTAAAGATCTTCAGGATTGTCAAACCGGTAAACAATACCTTTTTTCCAGCTTGCCACTGCCTGATCCCATAAGGTCACAAGCGTTTCACTGCGGCTTATGAAGAAGTCATTATCCGAGAAAGTATTCTGCTTCTTCTTGAACGTGAAAAAAAGATAATCCTCTTTTACCCTGTACCTTGTTCCCCACGAGGATTTGATGACAGGCTTACGATACCCCCAGCTTTCTCCGTCGCTTGTTTTATATACTTTATCCGGCGGTCCGTAAATTATATAGATCATACCTCGTTCCGTACGCCAGCCCTCCTTGTATGATGTGAAATAGTAATTTGAATAAAGGACGCGTGTATAATAGATCCTTATAAGTTCACGTGCCCTGTCAATGTTTCCTCCGCAACTGATCCAGAATTCATCAAGCGCCATCTTTGGCCTTGTTGCCGTGCGCATATTGTAAAGCTCCTGCTCGTTTGCCAGGTATGCAAGAGGATCAATCATTACCTCCGGTGTGGTCAATTGAGGATAGGTTGGTCCGAAGTTCAGGAAGGTGTAACCATCAGTTATCTCCCTTGAGGTACTGCATAAAAATATACCTTCCCTGGGGAACATTAATGGCAGGGTGTCAGAATATGGCAATGGTACTATTGTGTCAGGGCCATAATCGATGGTTTTCTCCGGAAGAATCATATAGGGCGGATCTGGAATTTCACTGAACTGTCTGTAAAAGGATATATACAGCGAATCCGGAATACCTTTAAGATACACAAGGTTTACATATTCGTTATTTCTTACTACCGGATTGAAAAGTTCATTTTTGGCAAAATGACCCTGAGCCATAAAATTGTACCTGTTGTTGTAGTTTAGTGTGTTAAACGGGACAAATGCCTGGACGACCCTTTGCCGGACCCTGTCAAGGATTTTAACCTCTGCCATATAATCGAGTCCCGGAACAACCCTGAGGGGAATTTTGTATACATATTCCGGTCTTCCTTCCTCCTTGATAACATTAATATTATAATAAGCTGTATCAGCCAGCTGCCTTCCCCTGCTTATATTGAACAGCTTTACTGTAATGAGCATCTGTACCATCGGTACTCCCTGGGGATTTGCTTCAGAGAAAGTCAGTTCATTTGCAAAGAACTTGACTGCCAGAACCGACTGATCATCTGACTGATTGGTAATATTATACCTGGGATTTATGGAGTTTTTCGTTGGATTATAGAGGTATGAAAGATCCTTGGGATCAAATGCAGTCTGCATCGTTCCGCATGAAACCAGGATGGAAAACAAAGACGCAAATGTTATTATTGACTTTGTGATCCTTAATATGATGTATTTATTCATGATCATAGCTATTTAACCTTTTTAATGCTTGCTTCACTCCATTCAAGCCTTATTCTGCTTAGTTCCCTGTTATCATCCTTCCTGATAACGGAATGCCTGAAGGAAATGTTGCTTCCCGCTTCCTTTGACGTCCTGATCATTATTTCCTCTCCAAACTTTGATTCGGCAAGATAATTAATTTCTGCTGATGACGGAACATGATTCATCACGAAGTCAAGGTCATAGGAATCGTTAACCCATTTCAGATAATTGACATTATTGGTATGCAGGTTAACATCCAGATCGCTTATTTTAACTCTGAACAGGCCTGATAGCCGGCCGTTTTCAGAAGTTTCTGCAAGCTTAACAGCAGTTCTGACAGTGGCACCTGAATGCAAACTGTCCGAATTATATCTGGTCAGTATTTCGTCCGGTCTATGTATTTTCTTCGTAGTCCGGTCAACTATAAGCCATGAGGATGAAGCTGTTGCAATATTCCTTCCATCAGGGTACCTGATTTCATAATACCTTAATGCGAAAACACCGTCTGTGCCTGCAGGCCAGGTTTTAACGATTATAGTCTCACCACGGAATGGCCGGTCCGATATAACAGCATACATCCTTGACAGGACCCAGAATTGGTTCTTATTCAACAGTTCATCTCTTCCGTATCCAAGTTTTATTGCATGTTCTCCAGCTATATCCTGCATATAATCGAAAAGAGAACACAGATTCACCCTTTCATCAGGACCTGTTTCATATACATGTATCCTGTATTCCTTCTCAAATTCAGGCGTTTCCATGTCAGCTATTTTCTTTTAAAAAAACTTCAACGTCATGAGTATATTGTGCCCATCTGTTCATTTCTTCATTGAGCTTCTGCTTAAGGTCCTGGTACCTGAGGTAGAAGTCATGAGTCTCTGCCGGTGAATGGTCGGGAGAACTTAAGTGGCTGTCCATTTCGGCGATCTGCAATTCCATGTTCTCTATCTCCTTTTCCGATTCTTCAAGTCTTTTCCTGAGTTTTCTCAGGGTCCGGTCAAACTCCTTTTTTTCAAGATACTTTTGCTTGTTAACCGAAACAGTATCGGACTCATTCTCCTTTACGATGATCTCCTTTCTCTCCAGTTCCTTCAGATTATCCATCTTCTTCTTTCTGAGGAAATCATATATGCCGCCGATGTGTTCCTTTATCGTATAATTCCTGAACTCATATATTTTACCGGCGACCCCGTCAAGAAAATCCCTGTCATGAGAAACCACAATTAATGTGCCATCATATTTGACAAGCGCCTGTTTAAGAATATCCTTCGACCGCATATCGAGATGGTTTGTAGGCTCATCAAGTACAAGAAGATTATGCGGTTCAAGGAGCAGCCGCACAAGGGCAAGCCTTGAACGTTCGCCTCCCGAAAGCACTTTCACCTTCTTATCTATGTCATCACCGTGAAACAGGAAAGCACCAAGAATATCCCTGACCCTGGATCTTATCTCCCCCTTTGCAGCATCATCCACAGTCTCAAAGACTGTCTTATCTTCATTGAGCAGCTCATCCTGATTCTGGGCAAAGTACCCGGTTTTAACATTGTGACCAGTTTTAAGTGAACCTTCATGATTCAATTCACCAATTATGATCCTGGAGAATGTTGTTTTTCCCTCGCCGTTGCGTCCGACAAATGCCACTTTCTCGCCCCTGTGTATCCTGAAATCAATGTTCTTAAGAACAACCAGATCTCCAAAACTCTTTGACAGCCCTTCAGCTTCAATGACATTGGTGCCGGAGCGGGGTGAAGGAGGGAACCTCAGGTTCATTTCACTGAGATCTTCTTCATCAACTTCAAGCCGTTCAAGCTTATTCAGCTGTTTGATCTTTGACTGGACCTGTACAGCTTTTGTGGCTTTGTACCTGAACCTCTCAATGAATTTTTCAGTATCATCAATCATTTTCTGCTGGTTCCTGAAGGCAGCAATCTGCTGTTCCCTTCTCTCTTTCCTGAGTTCAACGAATTTCGACCATGATACTTTGTAATCATATATCCTGCCAAGGGAGATTTCAATGGTCCTCGCAGTAACATTGTCGAGAAATGCCTTATCATGGGAAACAAGCATCACAGCCCCCCGGTATGAAGCCAGGTAAGTTTCAAGCCATTGGATTGATTCAATGTCGAGGTGGTTCGTAGGCTCATCAAGAAGAAAAAGTGAAGGTTTCTGCAACAGCAACTTAGCTAGCTCAATTCTCATCCTCCAGCCGCCGCTCAGCTCGCGGGTCGGCCTGTCAAAATCCTTCCGTTCAAAGCCTAGTCCGATAAGGGTTTTTTCTGCCTCAGCCATATAATTGTCTCCTCCCAGGAACCTGAATCTCTCTTCAATATGTGTCAGGTGATCACATAACCTCAGGTAATCGGGCGACTCAAAATCGTCCCTTCGTGCTATTTCAGCACTGCATCGTTCAATTTCTCCGGAGATTCCGGTGATTTCCGAAAAGGCCGTTATTACTTCGTTCATTACCGTCGTGGAATCATTGACCTTCATTTGCTGGGGGAGATATCCGATAGAGACCTCTCTTGACATATCAATCCGTCCGGATGTCGGACCCTGGATCCCTGCTATGATCCTGAGAAGAGTAGATTTGCCTGATCCGTTTTTGCCGGTCAGCCCGATCCGTTCCTGATCATTTATCAGGAACGAAATATTTGTCAGCAGATCGAAGCTTCCAAATGATACCGACAGATCCTGTACAGAAACCATATCCGAAAAATTGAGCAAAGATAAAAAAAGTATGTCAGGCCTGGATGAGGAGAGTATCTCAATATGGATTATCTTTGAACCTCAAAAAAGGAAGTGGAATACTTTTGGTACCTAAAATGTTTCCATGGATATTTATTTTTATATTGTATATACCCCCATCCCAACCTTCCCCTATGGTCATCAACCCAGGGAGTTTTGGGTACAAAAAGTTTCCCCTCCTTTTGAAGGAGGGGTGGCCAGACAACGAAACCATCTGACATGCAGAATATATTTGGTCTGGCCGGGGTGGTTGATTCAACGTTTCATATTACTTTTATTCTGATGGATAACAAGCACCTCTGCAACAGAAAAAGTCTCAAACCTCTCAGATCATCTCTGAGAAATAAGTCCACTTTTGCTGAATCCGTTTTATGGAATCAATTAAAGTCAAATATTCTTGAAGCATTGAGTTCATTGAGCTACGGTTTGAGAACAGGTTTGTGTTTCAGGAACCCGAAAAATCAACCACCCCGGCCGGGAAAGCAGAATTACAGATATTTCAAAATCAACAATCCCGGCCACCCCTCCTTCAAAAGGAGGGGAAACTTATATAATTATAAACCATATAATTATGATGGTTTGCGATATTAATATATTCCTTGACGACTATGGCCTTCCCCCCTTGGGAAAACAGGAAAGGGAGTTGACTTAAGATTAGAAGACAGGAACTTGGTCCGGATGAGAAAATAGAATGAAATAATAGAAATCTGAAAATGATGAAAAGTAACCAGCATATAATAAGATTAATCCTGCTTGTATCGATAATCTCAGTCATGGTTTCCTCTTGCAGGAAAGATGAAGAGCCGGACTATGATTATTTTGTATCAAATGAACTTCTCCTGTCATATACTGAAGCAAATATCAATAGTCTGATGGATCTTGCAGTTATGTCCTATCCTGAAATTGGTGAAATCAAACCCTATGTCACGGATGGTGTTAATGTATACAAGATGGTTTACATGACAACAATAGAAGATGAGGAGATCGAAGCCTCAGGGTTGGTTTGCGTGCCCGGAACACCCGGCAATTATCCTGTCCTTAGCTTTCAGAACGGTACCAATACACAACATGATGCTGCCCCGAGTGAGCGTGCGAATGATGTGTCATATACCCTTGTTGAAGCCATTTCTTCCATGGGATTCATTGTGGTGATCGCTGATTATCCCGGATTTGGCAGCTCTGAACAGATACCTCATCCATACCTGATAGCAGAGCCGACACTCAGGGCGTTAATTGATATGCTTTATGCCCTGAATGAGGCAGGGAGTACAAAATTCCCGGGGATAGCCGTCGAAAACGAATATTATCTTCTCGGATACTCTCAGGGAGGCTGGGCAACGCTTACACTCCACAAAGCGCTGGAACTTGACTATACCAATGATTTCAACCTGATCGGAAGCGTCTGCGGAGCAGGATCCTATAATATGCATGATCTTTTCCTTTCGATGATAGAGGCAGATACTTACCCTATGCCCTCCTATCTGGGGTATATCATTAATGCCTATTCAGCCTATAACCAGTTCACGAATCCGGTCTCCGACATCCTGAATCAACCATACGCCGGAATTCTGGGGTCATTATATACCGGAACCCTCTCCCTCAGCGAGATCAATGACCAGCTTACCACCTCGATATCCGGATTGTTCAAACCGGATTTTCTGGCCGGAATAACTTCATCTCCCGCATATTCCTCAGTGCGTGATGCACTTATAGATAACAGTATCAGTCCATGGAACTCCGGAAAGCCGCTCATGTTTGTCCATGGCGAAGGCGATACGCATGTCAGCGTAACTGCTACTGAAACAATGTATGATGCAATGATAGAAGCGGGAACTTCGACTGCAACCTGTGAAAAGGTCATATTCCCCGGTCTTGACCACGGCGATGGGGTTGTACCCTGCATGATTGAGGGACTATTGTTCCTGTTGGATATAAGGTATCAATAGGTTCAAACTTTCGGCATAAATCATCATAAAGTGGGCAGAAAGAGAGAATTGCCTCTGTTGGAGAAAGTTTTGATCACTGACATCGGAGCGGAAGGAAAAGCTATTGCCCGGGTTGAAAACCAGGTGGTATTCGTTCCAATGCTTATACCGGGAGATATTGTTGATATTAAAGTAAGAAAAAAGAAGAAGAAATATCTTGAAGGCAGTGTCGTAAGGTTCCATGAATACTCAGCTGACAGGATCAAGCCGGTTTGCAGACATTTTGGAATTTGCGGAGGTTGCAGATGGCAGCATCTTCCGTATGATCTTCAGCTTAAATATAAGGAGAAACAGGTAAGAGACAGCCTTACACGCATCGCCAAAGTAAGCTTGCCTGAGATAAGCCCCATTATCGGGTCTTCAGATGTATATTTTTACAGGAACAAGCTAGAATATGCATTTTCAGATAAAAGATGGCTTACGAGGGAAGAGGTGAATTCCGACAACAGCTTTGACAAAGGGGACGCTCTGGGATTTCATGTTCCCGGACTGTTTGATAAAGTGCTGGATATAAGAGAGTGCCATTTACAACCTGAACCGTCAAATGCCATTCGTGATGCTGTCAGAAGGTATGCCCGCAGGAAAGGTCTGGCATTTTTTAACTTCCGTCAGCAGAGCGGATTTCTCCGTAATCTTATTATCCGGAACTCCGGTAACGGCAATGTAATGGTTATCGTGGTTTTCTTTCTTGATGAAAAGGCGCGAAGAGATGCACTTCTGGATTTTCTGTCATCGGAGTTTTCTCAGATTACTTCCCTCTGGTACATCATAAACACGAAACGGAATGACTCCCTGACCGATCAGTTGCCCGTATTATACAAAGGTGATGATCATCTGGAGGAGGAAATGAATGGCCTTAAATTCAGGATAGGACCAAATTCCTTCTATCAGACAAACACAGGTCAGGCCGGCAAACTATACAGGATTGTTCGTGACTTTGCCGGTCTGACAGGTAATGAAATTGTATATGATCTTTATACCGGAACGGGAACAATTGCAAACTATGTTGCAGCATCAGCCCGAAAAGTGATCGGAATTGAATATGTCAGGGAAGCTGTAATGGATGCGCGGCTAAATTCAGGAATTAACGGAATTAAAAATACAAAATTCTTTGCCGGTGATCTGAAAAATGTGCTCTCTGAAGAGTTTTTTGAAGAAAATGGCAGTCCGGACGTGGTCATCACAGACCCGCCGCGGGCAGGAATGCACAAAGATGCAGTGAATTCGATACTGCTTGCAGCTCCGCAAAGGATAGTATATGTAAGCTGCAATCCTGCAACGCAGGCACGCGATATAATGCTGCTTTCCGGTAATTATGATGTGGTCCGGGTTCAACCTGTAGACATGTTTCCGCATACACATCATGTTGAAAACGTAATTCTTCTAAAAAGGAAGTTTGATAATATGTGTTGAACAAATCAAAAAAAATGTATCTTTAACATCTCAATACAATGAGGGGATGACACCCGAAAGTCAATATAGTACTGGATTTATTTCGTTGAGCCAAAGTCAGGGAATAGATGATCACCTGGCCAGCCTTCGTTATGCAGGTATTATTCAACAGGCGCTCATGCCGGATAAGGAGATGCTCAGCGATTTCTTCAGAGATCAATTTGTGCTGTTCCTTCCCAGGGATATTGTCAGCGGCGATTTTTATTATGCAATCCGCAACAAGAATTACATATGCGTTGCAGCTGGCGACTGTACAGGTCATGGAGTCCCCGGAGCACTGCTCAGTATAATGGGAATAAGCTTCCTGAACGAGATATTCCAGTTAAAGAGCGAACCAAGAGCCAACAGGGCACTGAACCTGATGAGGGAGAAGGTGATGAAATCCCTTCACCAGACAGGTGAGAGATCCGAAGCAAAAGACAGCATTGATATTGGTTTATGCGTTATAGACTGCAACGAGCATACATTACAATTTTCAGGGGCAAACAGACCATTGATAAGGATCAGGAACGGAGAAATGTCAGAATTCAAACCTGACAAAATGACAATTGGCCTTGCACCCCTTAAGGAGCATTCCTTTACAAACGTATTGATAGATACTTTACCTGGGGATACCTTTTATCTCTTCACCGACGGGTTCTCTGATCAGTTCAGCGAAATGACCGACAAAAAATTCAAGCATAAGCAACTAAAACGGGTAATTCAGACTATGGCGGGGCTTCCTCTTTCCAGGCAGAAAGTGTATCTGGAAGAGACATTCTTTGAATGGAAAGGCACCACTCAGCAGATTGATGATGTGCTGATATTTGGATTTCAGTTATAATACGTGAAGCCATGATGAAGGTTACGGCTTTCAGGATCAAAAACTTCCGGTCAATAATCGATACCGGCTGGCAGTCTTTTTCGCCTGATAACGTAACATGCCTTATCGGTCAGAATGAGTCAGGTAAAACATCCATCCTTGAAGCCCTGAAAGTATTTTATACCGGAGTAATTTCTGAAGATATCCTGCGCAGCGATCTCACGTTGCCTGAGGTAAGCTGCAGATTCAGCATTCCTGAAGGCTGGCTCCTTAAGATCACCGATAATCCGGGAACTGAACTGAAAGAGCTTTTATCAGGACTTACTGCTATTGAACTTACGAGGTACTGGATTGCGGATCTGTCTTCAGTTGTCAAGGTAAGTGGCGCTATCAGTCAATATCTTGATTCACTTGAAGATGCATGGAGGATATATCTTGGTGATGTTACCATTAAGCTGGAAGAGGAAATAGATCATATTACTGAACTTGAAGCAACTCTGCAAAACCTTAAAAAACAGGAATCTGATTTAAAATCAAAGCTTCCCGACCGGGAAAGCAGGAATAAGGTATTGCGGCTGTTTGCCGGTAAAGCTACTGGAGTCGAAATCCCTGAGGATACCGAAATTGCCGGTATAAGGAGCCGGGTCATTGAACTGGCTGAGAACAGGGAGAGGATCAGTACCGAGTTATCCGGGAGGCGTTTGATGAAAAGGACGGGTGAGACCTGGAAATCGCTTCTGGAAAAATGCACATTGCTTGAAAACCACCTCGGGGAGCTTTCATTAAAGCTCGAGGAAAGGCATCAGCAGATGGCTCTTTTTATGCAGCCTCTGAGTAATGGCGACGAACAGGCATGGAAGAATGTCCTTAATGACTACAGGAAGACCCGGAAAGAAAGAGATCTGAAAAAGGCGGAACTCGACAGGCATATTGCATTGTCGGGATACATCATGAATGGAAGTACCGAAGAAGAGGCTGAGCGGAAGGTGAATGAGATCATTCAGTCATATAAATCACAGTATAACAGTGAAATACTTGGGAAGAAGTATTTTGAGCATTGCCCGGTTTTTGAGATGTTTGAAGATTTCAGCAGCCTTCTTCCAAATCGCATCGATATGGAAGATATTGTTTCAGGTAACGAGAACGTTGAGGGATACAAGGCTGCCCGTAATTTCCTTGCTTTAGCCAAGCTCGATTATTCATTTTTTCAGCAACCTTCAAACCGTATCCTTAAGCAGAAGATTGAGAATATCAATCAGATGCTTACCAATAATTTCCAGGATTTCTGGCAACAGTCGGTAGGGCGGAACAACAAGATACACATTCAGTTTGAGCTCGATCATTATAATTCAACTTACGGTGAGAAAGCAGGTAAGCCATATCTCGAATTCTGGATAAAGGATGAGCGCGAGCGGCTTTATCCAAAACAGCGAAGCCGTGGCGTACGATGGTTTTTGTCATTTTATATTGAGTTAAAATCCTCGGCGAATATCAACAAGCAGATGGTTTTGCTTGTTGATGAGCCCGGAGTGAGCCTTCATGCCAGGGCACAGGAAGATGTGCTGAAGGTTTTTGAGGATATCAGGGATAAGATACAGGTCGTTTATACAACACACTCGCCGCATCTTGTTGAGATAAATAAGATTCACCGTGTACTTGCCGTTCAGAGGGATGACATCGACAGCATGAGGAGCACCACACGGATCATTGATCCGCTGGAGCTCTCCACTGCTTCGCCGGATACGCTGAGCCCTTTGCAGAGCATTCTGGGCAATCCGGTGACAGCAGAGGGATTCTCACAAAAGAAATTCAATCTTGTTGTAAATGATACGGGTTCTTTTTATGTCCTGAATGCAATTATGCATCTTACAGGATTCAAGAACAAGGTAAGCATTGTTCCTTCGACAAGTGTCTCATCGATTCCGTTGTTATGTAATATCCTGATGGGTTGGGGACTGGAATTTGCGGTTTTGCTTTTTGGAATTGACAGGGAGGACAATGTGGACGGATTATTGCAGGAGACAATCTTTAAAACTGACAGCAGCGGCAATGATATGATTATCAGGATGCCGGAGACTTGCCTGAATGCCGAGGATCTGTTATCGACCCTGGATTTCAAGAATCATATTCTGAAAACCAGGGAGGGAATAACCATGTCAAACTCCGAATTTATGAAGGAGAAGGAGATCTCAAGGAATTTCCTGTTCTCAAGGTTTCTGACCGAAGTCATGGTTGGAGACATTAAGCTATCTGATTTTGATGAGGAGACGCAGGAGAATTTCAGGCTTCTGATAGACAGGATAAGCAGCCTGAAATAAAAGAAAAGGGAGGAGTCCCGGAACATTTATAGGATAGATAAATAGTAGCTGCCAATTTACTGCATCTCAAATTTGGCTAATACGTACATATCTTTTAACTTTGTACGGATATAATAAACAAATCGATGAATACAAAACTTACAATAAAAT
>Ga0113563_10001991_pt1 | contig 12050 bp, 6 predicted proteins | sample Mud3Dept3metaG_FD_80117 | JGI IMG/M metagenome (GOLD analysis project Ga0113563, IMG submission 80117) | Freshwater wetland microbial communities from Ohio, USA, analyzing the effect of biotic and abiotic controls - Mud 3 Core 4 Depth 3... | ecosystem: Environmental > Aquatic > Freshwater >...
AAGTTCTCCACGCATCTCAAGAACGCGCTCGTCCGCGCCTACGCCCTCGCGCAGGAACTGCGCCAGCCGTCGATCGAGCCCCGGCACCTGTTGTACGCGCTCGCCGCCCAGAAGGGATCGATCGCTTCCGAAGTGGTCACCAAGCTCGGACTTTCCTCCGACGACATCAAGCGCTTCGTCGGCGAACGCGCCGACGGCAAGCCGTTCGCGCCCTCCGCGCTCGACGCCGCCGGCGCCGACATCTCGCCGAAGCTCTCCGCCGAAGCCAAGCGCACCATCGAGAAAGCCGTGCTGACGGCCAACATCCATGAGCACAAGTACGTCGGCACGGAACATCTCCTCTCCGCGATCCTCCAGGTCGCCGGCGCGGAGCTCGAGCCGTATTTCGAATCGCGCGGCGTGCCGCTCAAGGCGGTGAAGGATCAGATCGCGGGCGTGCTGAAGTCGACCTCGAAGTTCCCCGACATGACGGAGACCTTCGGCGCCAAGAAGGGCGAAAGCAAGGACGCGAAGAAGGACGCCAGGGGCAAGAAGGCCGCAGTCGGCGGAAAGGCCGCCAAGACGCCGGCGCTCGAGTTCTTCGGCGTCGACATGACCGAAAAGAAATACGTACAGAAGCTCGAGGACGTCATCGGCCGCGAGAAGGAAGTCGAGCGGATGATCCAGGTGCTCTGCCGCAAGACCAAGAATAACCCGGTCCTGCTGGGCGAACCCGGCGTCGGCAAGACGGCCATCGTCGAAGGCTTGGCGAAGAAGCTGGCCGCCGGCCAGGTGCCGCCCGCGCTCGAAGGCAAGCGCATCATCTCGATCGACCTCGGCCTCATCATCGCCGGCACGATCTACCGCGGCGAGTTCGAGAGCCGCCTCAAGCAGATCATCGACGAGGTCAAGGCGCATCCCGAGATCGTCCTCTTCATCGACGAGCTTCACATGATCATGGGCGCCGGCGCCGCCTCCGGCTCGATCGACGCCGCCAACATCCTGAAACCCGCGCTGGCCAGGGGCGAGATCCACTGCATCGGCGCCACGACGCTGGCCGAGTATAAGAAGCACATCGAGGCCGACGGCGCGCTCGAGCGGCGCTTCCAGTCGATCCAGGTCGCGGAACCGACGCCGGAGCAGGCCGTCCATATCCTGAAGGGCCTGCGGGAGTCGTTCGAGAACTTCCACGGCATCAAGATCAGCGACGCCGCCATCGAAGCCGCCGTGGCGATGTCGGTGCGCTACGTGCAGGACCGCTTCCTGCCGGACAAGGCCATCGACCTCGTCGACGAAGCCGCGGCGATGCTGCGCGTGAACGAGGGACAGGACGCCGGCGCGATCCAGACGCGCGAGGTCGAAGGCAAGCTCGCGGACGTGCGCGCCAAGAAACAGCAGGCCGTCGTCGGCGAGAACTTCACCGAAGCGCTCGCGCTCAAGGAGCATGAGAAGGCGCTCAAGAAGAAGATGGAGACGCTCGAGCGCGGACGCGCCCTCGGCGCGGACGTGAAGGAAGTCACGGCCGCCGACGTCGCCAAGGTCGTCGCGCGCGCGACGGGCGTGCCGGTCGAGGACCTGGTCTTCGAGGAGAAGCGCCAGCTGGTCGATCTCGAGAGGAAGCTCGGCGAACGCGTGGTCGGACAGGACGAGGCCGTGAAGACGGTCGCTGAAGCGATCCGCCGCGCGCGTCTCGGCCTCGCCAACCCGAACCGCCCGCTCGCCTCCTTCCTGTTCATGGGCCCCTCGGGCGTCGGCAAGACGGAACTCGCCAAGGCCATCGCCGAGACGGTCTTCCGCGACAAGGAAGCCTTCGTGCGCGTCGACATGTCGGAGTTCACCGAGAGCTTCAACATCTCGAAGCTCATCGGCTCCCCCGCCGGCTACGTCGGCTACCGCGATTCCAACAAGTTCGCCGACGCCGTGAAGCGCCGCCCGTATTCGGTCGTGCTCTTCGACGAGCTCGAGAAGGCGCATCCCGACATCCTCAACCTCTTCCTCCAGATCTTCGAGGACGGCCACCTGACCGACGCGACCGGCCGCAAGATCAACTTCAAGAACACCATCGTCATCATGACGTCGAACGTCGGCTCGGAGCATCTCCGCACCGCCACGCTCGGCTTCGGCACCGGCGCGAGCAAGGACGCGACGCTCGCCGAGAAGTTCCAGGACGTGAAGAGCTCGATGCTCCAGGATCTCGAGCGCCAGTTCCGGCCGGAGTTCATCAACCGCATCGACAAGGTCATCATCTTCCGTCCGCTCGACCTCGCCAGCCTACAGAAGATCGTCAGCCTCCACATGAACGACCTGAACCGCCGGCTCGAGTCCGAACACCGCATCAAGGTGTCGCTCACGGCCCAGGGACAGAAGCTTCTGGCCGAGAAGAGCTTCATCCCCCTCCAAGGCGCCCGCGGCGTCCGCAAGACCATCCAGGAGATGGTCGAAAACCTCGTCGCCGAGAGGCTTTTGGGCGGCGCGCACGCGCCCGGAGAGACCGTGCGACTGACGGTCAAAGATGATACACTTATCGTGAAGCCTTAGCGTTTTTCAGGTATGGCCGTGCCCGACGTCCAACGCGATGGCGAGAACGAAAGCCGCCTCCATCGGGAGCGGCTGTCCTCGAGTCGGCTGCCGGCCCTGGATCGCGCTTCGGAAGCTTGGGGCGGCCAGGCGGGCGTCATGCAAGGCGGCGGCGGACAGGAAAACGCCGTCCCCGACGCGAGGTCCAACGATCAAGGAACCAGCGCCGCCACGCGGCAGCAGCGCCTCGAAAGCCAGCTGCAGCGCACGCGGCGCCAGGAGCAGGAGCCCCGGAAGGAGGAGAAGAGCGGCGGAGGCGGCGCCCCCTCGCTCCGCGACGCCACGATGCTCGCAAAGGCGACGCCGGCCGGCGCAGTGGCGGGCGCGGCGGCGGGTCTCGCCACGGGACGACTCTCGACAGAGGACATTCAGCGCGGGGTCGGCCGCGGCTGCATCCTGATGCTCTGGAACTCGCTCTGGCTGACGTTCGGCCACACCATCTACTTCATCGTCATCTTGTTCCTCATCGCCTCGTCGTCGAAGTACGCCCGAAAATACTTCCCGGAAGTCGGTGAAGAATGGATCCCGTCGGATCTCCTCAAGAAGATCTCGAAAGCGGCGCGCATCCCCATCAAGATGGCCGAAATCGTCGGCATCGCCTTCATCCTGTTCTGGGTGTTCATGATCGACATGGCCTGCATCGGCATCATCGCCCTCCTCCTCGCCGTCATCATGTCAGCCGTGAACTTCCTCCCCTGAACTATGCTCAAGAAAATCATCCTCATCTTCCTCTTCGTCGGCGTGACGGTCGGCGTGGCGTTCATGCTGTACCGCTTCTTCTTCGTCTCCGGCCAGCCCGTCGAGCCAGGCGTCACTCCCCCCGTCACGACGCCGGGCGGCGGCCTGCCGACGGCCGGAGAAGGCGTTCCGACGGCGCCAGGCGAAGCGCCCGGCGGCCTGCCGACGGCGCCAGGCGTGCCGGGCGCCGGCGCGCCCGAAGCGGCATTGCCCGAAATTCCGAGCGCCGTGCTGGGCACGCCCGGCACGATCGCCCGTGACGCGACGCCCACCGCGGCGGGACTCAATTACTACAATACCTCCGACGGCAAGTTCTATCGCATCGACGGACGCGGCGAGACCGTAAAACTCTCCGATCGGACCTTCCCGTCCGTCAGCGGCGCGACCTGGGCGGATGACGGCAGCAAGGCGGTCGTCGAGTTCCCTGACCAATCCAAGATCATCTACGATTTCGACGGCGAGACGCAGATCAGCATCCCCAAGCACTGGGAGGACTTCGACTTCAGCGCCGACGGCGGCACCATCGTCGGGAAATCGATCGGCCTCGACCCCGGCAACCGATGGCTGATCTCCTTCGCTTCCGACGGCTCGAACGCGAAGCTCATCGAACCCCTCGGCGAGAACGCCGACAAGGTCATCGTCAGCGTCTCTCCCGACGAGGCCATCGTCGCCTTCTCCGACACCGGCGATCCGGTCGGCTTCGACTCGCGCGACCTCCTGCCGATCGGCCAGAACCAGGAGAACCTCCAGGCGATCCGCGTCGAGGGCTTCGGCTTCACTCCGCAGTGGTCCCCCGACGGCAAGCGCCTGCTCTACAGCTCCGCCGCCGCGGGAGACGACTACCTCCCGACGCTCTGGGCCGTGCGGGCCGACGGGACGAGCGTCGGCGGAGGACGCGTCAAGCTGAACGTCCACACCTGGGCCGACAAGTGCACGTTCACGGGAAGCGACGTCGTGTATTGCGCCGAACCCGTGAATCTTCCCACGGGCGCCGGATTGCAGCGGGATATCGCCGACACGACCCCGGACCGTCTCGTGAAGATCGATTTGAGCTCCGGCACGGTGAGAAGCGTGACGCCCTCCGGCTTCGGCTCCACGGTGAAGACGATGACTCTCTCGGACGACGGATCGGCCCTCTTCGTGGCCGACGCGTTCGGACAGATCACCCGCGTCGACCTCTTCTGACCTATGCATTGGAAACGGACCATCTTCACTCTCTGCGCCGCGGCCATCGGCTTCGCCGTCCTGGCGTCCTATTGGTACGTCGAGGTCAGGGATGACGGGGGCGACGCCGATGCGACGCCTCCGGCGGTCTTGGCGGCGATCGACGCCCCTTTCGTGACGATGGTCGATCCGATGAAGGGGCCCAAAGACGCCAAGACCACCGTCGTCGAGTTCGGCGACCACGCCTGCCCGTACTGCAAGTCCGCGCAGGATTCGCTCGACCGCCTGCTCACGGAACATCCGGCTGACGTACGCATCGTGTGGAAATCGGCGCCGAGTCCCCTGCACCCGGGTTCCGACACCGCCGCGGAAGCCGCGCTCTGCGCGGGCCGCCAGGGCAAGTTCTGGGAATATCACGCCAGGCTTTTCGAGGATTCCGGCGCCTTCACCCAGGCCTCGATGGCCATCCTGGCGAACGACCTCGGCCTCGATTCCACCCAGTTCAACGAATGCATCGTCCAAGGGCTCACGCGGCCGCTCGTCGAGAGGACGGTGACCGAAGCCCGGGCTCTCGGCCTGACGAGCATCCCGACGCTGTTCATCGACGGCGTACGGTATGAGGGCGCACTGTCCTATGACCAGCTCCTGGAAGCGACGGGCCTTTAATCTCATCTTCCCCGCCGCGCTGATCGTCGCGGCTCTTTTTCCGAACCAGCCCGTCGCCGCGGCCGGCTGTCCGACGGCCCCGGTCGACGAACAAGGCGGGAAGCATTGGTGCTACAACCACGACAGCACCAAGGGGCACGTCCATCTTTGGACCCCTCCGGGCTTCAAGGCCGATGGCGCGATCACGGCAATCTATATCCATGGGCATGACCTCGCCGGAGACCCCTGCCCTTCCGCGCATTACATCGATTGCGCTTGGGACGCGCATAAGCTCGCGTCGCAGTTCAAGGCCAGCGGCATCAACGCGCTTTTCGTCGCCGTCGAGGGGTCGACATCAGGGACGGACCCCAAGAAGTGGGGTTCGCTGAGCAGCCTGCTCGCGTCGATCGCCGATAAAGGCGCGCTCACGCCGCCGGCGAACGTCACCGTGCTCGGGCACAGCGCCGGCATGTATACGGCCAACTCCCTGTGGAATGACGCGCGCGTCAAGCATGTCGTGGCGTTGGACTGGCTGAAGCCGCCGCTCGATGCGAACGTCTCCGGCTGGTACAAAGGCGGCCAGGACCGCAAGCTGACGATCGTCAGCGGCTCAAGCGGACAGACCGCAATCGGCATCGAAGTGGCCGAAGCCCTCGGATGCCCGACCGTCACGGGCACCTCGGGATTGAGCGCGGACCAGATCGCCGCGCGCTGCCTGCACATCAAAGGCGTGGCCGGAGGGCACATGGGCGTCGTCACGGGCCAGGCCGCCATCCCGCTCGCGCTCAAGCGTTCCGTCGCCGGCGCGGGGACCGGGGGCGCAGGGACGACGCCGACCTCGGGCGGCGGGGCGGGGACGTCGGTCGGGTCCAAGCCGTTATCGGACGCGATCATCGGAGGCCCCACGCTCGAGATCCCGATTCCGAACGTCGAGTTCTCGGACGCCATCCGCCAGAACGGCCAAATCACCATCCCCTGGCTCGCCCAATACGTCGGCGGCGTCTACACCTTCCTCCTCTCGATCGCCGGGCTGCTCGCGGCCGTGATGATGGTCGTCGGCGGTTTCCAATACATGACGGCCGGAGGCGATCAAAGCAAGATCGGCGCGGGAAAGAAGCGGATCACCGACGCGCTGACCGGACTCGTGCTGGCGCTGGCGTCGTACACCATCCTGTACTCGATCAATCCCGAACTGGTGGCGTTCGACGGATTGAAGGTCTCAGGCGTCGCGACCGAGGTCATCGAGGAGAACGACGACCCCGGAAATCTCCAGGATTTCTCGACGACGCCCCCGGCCGTGGACAACGTCGGATTCGCGGACGGCGCGAAGCCGTTCTGCACGCGCAAGGCGGGCGATTGCCCGGAGTGGTGCAGGAAACTCTCGACGAACCCTGCCGAATGGCCGAATACGACGCCCGGCTACATGGAGAGGAGCCGCACGGTCCGGATACCGGATCACACGTACAAGGGCCGGCTCGTGCTCGCGGGCAAGGGAAATTACGCCCACCCGAAGGTCGTCGATGCCCTGAAGGCCACCGTCGAGAAGATGACGGACGATTACCCGGACCGGAAGCTGCGGATCGAAGTCGGCGAATGCCACCGCACGCTCGAATCGCAGATCTCGAAAGTCTGCGTCCCCGGCCAGGGCGTCATTCCGGGCAAAGACTACGGCTCGGCCGTCGCCAACCCCGGCGGTTCGAACCACGGCGTCGGGTACGCCTGCGACTTGCACCTGTACGACGGCACCGACTCGCTCGGCATCCGCTACTCGACGAAGACGCAGTGCCAATCCCCCATCGCCAGCCTGAAACTGTTCGACGCGATCATGTTCGCTTCCGGCTGGGTGCGGTATGACCGCGAAGTCTGGCATTACGAATACGGCACGCCGAAATCCGTCGCGAACCGCTGCGGAGGCGACCGCGGCGCCTGCAGCTACCCTCCCGCGCATTACTGCGGTTCGAAATGATATGAAGGACGCCACCAACGCGGGCAACCCGTCGAAACTCCGCGTCCGTCTCGCGAGCCTCTTCCTCCTGGCCCTCGCGGTCTTCGGCGCGGCGCGCGCGGTTTCCGCGCAGGGCGGCGGACCAGGGACGCCCGGATACACCGGCCCGAACCTGGAAATCCCCATCCCGGGCATCGAGTTCTCCGGCATCATCCGCGACAACTACATCACCATCCCCTGGCTCGGTCAGTACTTCGGCGGCCTCTATACGTTCCTCATCTCCATCGTCGGGCTGTTCGCGGCCACGGTCATCATCTTCGGCGGCTTCCAGTACGCGACGGCCGCGGGCGACAAGAGCAAGATCGGCGCCGCCAAAAAACGGATCGTGAACGCCATGATGGGGCTCGTGCTCGCGCTCGGCTCGTACACGATCTTGTACGCCATCAATCCGGCGCTGACGCGGTTTGAAGGGCTGCAGATCCTCGCGGTGAGGCCAGACCCGTGGCAAGCGGGCGTCGACAGCCATATGGGTACGACGGAGTCGGACACGGCGCTCGGTCTGGACCCCAGCGCCAACCAAGGCGTTCCGATGACGGCGACCGCCGGGGCCTATGCGTACTCGATCACGACCTGCCCGTGGACGTGGGAAACGACGAATCGCGACGACCGGAAGGAGGAGTTCATCAGGAAGTACGCGCGATACGTCACCAAGACGAACCCCCAGGAAAGGACCCTGCAGATCGCGGAGATGGCCGACGTCTGCGACGTCATCCTCGGCTCGTGCGGAACGACCGTCGGGAGCATCATCGCCATGTCGTACCGCAACGCTCCGAATTTCGGCGCGATGTCGAGAAAATCGTCTTCAGCGAACGAAAATTGCCTCGACAGGAGTCTGGCGGCGGGGCAGGGGGCTGACGGTCCCTTCAACTGCAACGGTTTCCGGGTCCGCGAGATCCGCAAGGTGAGCCCCGCGATCAGGAAGGAGCAGTACGGCAGGCGCTGCGCCATCGACGGTTTCGCGGAGGTGCAGAAGAACTGGGACAAGCTCATCAAGACCAAGGCGTACGACGCGAGCACCGGCAGGGCGCAGGTCAGCGGACTCGGGAAGTGCAACCTGACGGATTGCATCGTCAACGGCCTGCATGTGCCGAGACCGCCCGGAGAGTGCAGCGCCGATTCGAACGGCGCGAGGCTCTCATTCCTCAAGAAGGTCCAAGAAGCGGGCGCGGCCGGCGACAAGTCCATGGCCGGCTATCCTGATTCGTGGACGAGCGAGCTGCTTCCGGGCGACTACGTCAACATCTACAACGGCAACACCGACCTGACCGGCGGCCACGCGCAGCTTTTCCTCGGATGGGGCGCGGACAAGATGCACGCGCACGTGATCCAAGGCGGCGGCGGCTGCGGAAAAGACGGCGTCACGGGAAAGGTGGACTGCGGCGTCACGCGATACGGATATCCATGCTATACGTCCGGCTGCGGAGGCGCGTTCATGCCGATCACGTCGATCTACAGGCCGTATTGACACGTTCGCCCTTCCCTCTCGTATGATGTCCGCATGAGCTCCAAGACCGCCACCCTTTTCATCTGCACCAAATGCGACGCCCAGTCCACCAAGTGGAGCGGGCGTTGTTTGGAATGCAACGGCTGGGGCACCGTGGCGGAGAGCGCCGGCGTGCCGCAAGCGAAGAAGCCCTCCCCTGCGACGGCCGGACGGCCCGGCAAGACTTTCTCCCTCGCCGAACTGAAAGGCTCGAAGACCGCGCACCGGCCGACCGGCATCGCGGAGTTCGATCGCGTGCTCGGCGGCGGCCTGGTCCCCGGTTCGCTGGCGCTGCTCTCGGGCGAGCCAGGCATCGGAAAATCGACGCTCCTCCTTCAAGTGGCGGCGGCGCTCCCGAACGTCCTGTACGCCTCGGGCGAGGAATCGGCCGAGCAGGTCGCGCTGCGCTTCGAACGGCTCGGCCTGGCCGCGCCCACCTTGAAGTTTCTGGCGGAGACCGATCTCGCGACCGTGCTGGCCACCATCGACGCCGTGAAGCCCTCGCTCGCCATCATCGATTCCATCCAGACGCTCTCCTCCCCCGAAAACGGCGGCGCCCAAGGCGGCGCGACGCAGATCCGCGCCATGACCGCCCAGCTCATGGAGTACGCCAAGAAGAGCGGCGTGCCGATGATGATCGTCGGGCAGGTCACCAAGGACGGCGACGTGGCCGGACCGAAGACGCTCGAACATCTCGTCGACGTCGTCATCTCCTTCGAGGGCGACCGCTCCTCCAACTACCGCCTCCTGCGCACCGCCAAAAACCGTTTCGGCGCGACCGACGAAGTCGGCGTCTTCGAGATGGGCGCCGCCGGCTTGAAGGAAGTCGCCAACCCTTCGTCCTTCTTCCTGAACGACCGCTCCAAGGACGTCCCCGGCTCCGTCGTGACTTGCATCATGGAAGGCACCCGTCCGATCCTGGTCGAGATTCAGGCGCTGGCTTCGCGCACAACCTTCGGCTACCCCCAGCGCCGCGCCTCAGGCTTCGACGCCAACCGGCTGCAGGTGCTCTTGGCCGTCCTCTCCGAACGCCTGGGCGTGCCGACCCAGACGCACGACATCCACATCAACGTGGCCGGAGGCTATCGGGTCAAGGAACCGGCGGCCGACGCCGCGGTCGTGCTGGCCGTCGTCTCGGCGCTCTCCGGCAGGCCGCTCCCCTCCTCGCTCGCCGCCTTCGGCGAAGTCGGCTTGGGCGGCGAACTCCGTCCCGTGACCTTCGTCGAAAAACGCGAGACCGAAGCCAAGAGGCTGCGGTTCAGCCAGGTCATCACGCCCAAGAACACGCCGCACCTGAAGGAGGCGATCAAAAAACTCTTCCCGTGACGGGGAGAGTTTTCCGTTCACTCCAGATGCACCGTCTCGGCTTCGGCCGAGATTTTCTTTTTGAGCGAAGGTTGGGCGGCCAGATCCGGATCGTCCTGCATCAGCGTCGCCACGGCCCTCTTGGCTTCCTCGATGAGCCGCGTATCGTCGGGACGGAAGCGCTGCAGCTCGGCGAAACCTGACTGCTCCTCGCCGAACAGGCTGCCCGGCCCGCGGAAGCGCAGGTCGAGCTCGGACAATTCGAAGCAGTCCTTGGCCCGCGCGAAGGCCAGCAGGCGTTCGACGGCCTGCGGCGCTCCGTGCGTGGCGGCCAGATAGCAGCGCGACGGCAGCGAACTGCGCCCGACGCGGCCGCGCAGCTGGTGCAGCTGGGCGAGACCGAAGCGTTCGGCGCCCTCGACGATCATCGTCGTGGCTTTCGGCACGTCGACGCCGACTTCGATGACGGTGGTCGAGACGAGGATGTCCGTAGGACCGTCCGCGAACGCGGCCATGACGTCGCGCTTCTCCTGCGGCTTCATCCGCCCGTGCAGCAGCGCGATCTGAAGGTCAGGCAGTTCTCCGCGAAGGCGCTCCACCTCCTCCTCGGCGGATTTCACGCCGAGCGTGTCCGACGGCTCGATGAGCGGGCAGACGACGAACGTCTTGCGGCCTTCGGAGGCCTCGCGGCGGACGTGCTCGAGCATCGCGCGCCTCCCCTGCCCTCCGACGAGCTCGGTGGCGACGGGCTTGCGGCCCGGCGGCATCTCGCGAAGCGCCGAGAAATCGACGTCGCCGTAGAGAGCGAGCGCGAGCGAACGCGGGATCGGCGTGGCCGTCATCGAAAGGAAGTGCGGGATCTCCCCTTCGGCGGGCGGGGGCAGCTTGCCGAGGAGCTCCTGCCGCTGGGCGACGCCGAAGCGGTGCTGTTCGTCGACGACGACCAACGCCACATGCTTCGGCGCGAAGCCTTTCGAGAGGAGCGCGTGCGTGCCGACCACGATGGCCGCCCCGTCGTGCTCGTCCTTGCGTGAGGCGGTGCGCAGCGCGGCGCGGAACGGCGTGCCTTCCAGGAGGCGGCTGATGGTGGCGTAGTGCTGTTCAGCCAGGATCTCCGTCGGGGCCATGAGCAGGCTCTTGTGGCCGACGAGCGCGCAGGCGTGCATGGCCATGGCGGCCACGACCGTCTTGCCGCTGCCGACGTCGCCCTCGACGAGGCGCTGCATCGGGCGCCCGGACCCCATGTCCTGGAGGATGCGCCAAACGACGCGCTTCTGGTCGCCCGTCATGATGAAAGGCAGCGAGGCGACGAACGATCGGGCGCCCGCCTCGTCGAACGGGATGGTCGGTCCTTTCTTCAGCTCGAGCGCGCGGCGCGCCCAGGCCCCGCGCAGCTGGAAGAGGAAGAGTTCCTCGAAACGGAAACGGCGATCGGCGGCGTCGGCGGCCGCCATCGAGTCCGGGAAATGGATGACGCGCAGGGCCTCGCGGAGGCCGAGGAGCCCGGCCTCGGAAATCACCGTGGCGGGAAGCGTCTCCTCGATCGCGTCGACGGCCGGAAGGGCCGCGTGCAGCAGCGCGCGGATCTGCTTGGGCGTCAGGTCGCCGGAAGAGGGATACACCGGCACGAGCCGTCCGGTGTGGACGGGCGCGTCGGCCGTCTCCTTCTCATAGGAAGGGTTCACGAGTTCCAGGCCCCACGGCGTCGACTCCAGCTTGCCGGACATCAGCACGCGGTCGCCCGGCTTCAGCACCTTGGCGATGAACGGCTGGCGGAACCAGACGACCTTGGCGGTACCCGTCTCGTCCGAGACGGTCGCTTCGGTCAGGAGCATGTTCTTTTTGGCGGAACGGCGCGAGCGAATCATGTCGATGCGGACCCGGACGGTCACGGGGCCTTCCGACGGGCCCGTGAGCGGCGCGGCGCGCGACAGGTCGTCATAGCGGAACGGCAGATGGAAAAGCAGGTCACGCGCGGTGACGATGCCCATCCCCTTCAATTGCCGCGCCAGCCTGGAGCCGAGCCTGCCGAGCTCGGAAACCGGCGTTTGAGGCGAAATGCCCATAGGTAGGGGCAGTATAGCATCCCCCTTCGCCAAGGCTTCGGGGGACAAGCCACGCAGGCAGGGTTGACTTCCAGGGGGGATTCCGATA
>Ga0113563_10001992_pt1 | contig 12048 bp, 11 predicted proteins | sample Mud3Dept3metaG_FD_80117 | JGI IMG/M metagenome (GOLD analysis project Ga0113563, IMG submission 80117) | Freshwater wetland microbial communities from Ohio, USA, analyzing the effect of biotic and abiotic controls - Mud 3 Core 4 Depth 3... | ecosystem: Environmental > Aquatic > Freshwater >...
AAAGGGTCTCTTTCAGTGTTGCCGATCTGACAACTTTTTCTGATCCGGAAAGCTACGACCTCATTCTTTCAGTCGATGTCATGGAGCATATAAGGGAAGATGAAGCTGTTTTTCGCAACTTTCGTAAATCATTGAAAAACAACGGCATACTGCTTATATCAACCCCGTCCGACAAGGGAGGAAGCGGTGTGCATGGCGATGAGGATAAGTCTTTCATAGGGGAACATGTAAGAAACGGCTACGGCATACAGGAAATAACGGGGAAACTGGCTGCTGCCGGTTTCAATTCCATTGATGCGTTGTATACATACGGAATACCGGGTAATATCTCCTGGCATCTGTTGATGAAATATCCTGTAAAAATGCTTAACGCATCATATTTATTGTTAATACTCCTGCCGTTTTATTACGCAGTGGTTTTTCCAGTTTCAATGATACTTAACATTTTTGATCTCCGTTTAACTCATAAGAAGGGAACCGGATTACTGGTCACGGCAAGAAAGTAAAAAAAGGTGAAGCTTTCATTGTACATAGCAAAAAGGTATCTGTTTGCGAAGAAGTCGCGCAATGCAATCAATGTTATTTCTGCGGTTTCAGTTGCAGGCGTTGCCGTCGGGACCATGGCCCTGATCATAATATTATCGGTTTTCAACGGACTGGAGATGATGGTCACCTCCATATTCAACACATTTGATCCCGATCTGAAAGTCACATCAGCGGAAGGAAAGTCTTTTATACCTGATCCGGAAGATCTGACCCTGCTGTCAAAGGTCGACGGGGTCTCCTGTTACTCCGTCACCATTGAGGAAAATGCCCTTCTGAAATATGGCGAAAGGCAGGTTATCGCCACAATAAAGGGTGTCGACGATAACTACAGCAAGGTAACGGAGATTGACAGCTCCATGTGGGACGGGGAATTCAGCCTTACCTCGGAGAATGGCCGTTCATGGGCTGTTCCCGGTATCGGTGTAGCCAATTATCTGGGCATAAATATAAATTTTATTACACCATTGTTTATATATGTACCCCGTATTACAGCAGGGAGCACAATCAATCCCGAAGAAGCTTTTAACAGGGATTTCATTTTCGCTTCCGGCATCTTCCAGATCGAACAGTCATATGATTCAAAATACGTTTATCTGCCGATCGGTTTTACCCGCGATCTGATACAAAATGAAAGAGGGGCAAGTTCAGTTGAGATCAGGTTCACAGATAATGCGGATGCCGGAAACGTTCAGAAGAACGTTGAAAAGATCTTCGGAAAGAGCTTTATTGTACAGAACAGGTTTGAGCAGCAGGAGATCTTTTACAAGGTCATGCGCTCTGAACGGCTTGCTATATTCTTCATCCTTACTCTTATTATCATTATTGCTTCCTTTAATATTATCGGTTCCCTGACAATGCTGATAATTGAAAAAGAAAGGGACATTGAAATACTGAAGAGCCTTGGTGCAGATAATAATCTTATCCGGAAGATCTTTATTTTCGAAGGATGGCTGATCTCAATCCTCGGTGCTGTTGCGGGTCTGATTCCCGGCTTTTTTATCTGCTGGCTCCAGCAAACCTTTGGCCTGGTTAAATTGCAGAGCGACTCGCTTCTCATGGATGCCTATCCCATCATGATGAAGCTGAAAGATTTTATTATTGTCCCGGCGACAGTCCTCCTTATCGGATACTGGGCAGCCTGGTATCCCGTAAGGTTTCTTACAAAGAAGTACCTCAATAAAAATGAAAAACGGGTCTGAGAAATACTTCCGTGTCCGGCTGAAATTTCTTGCGTTTGCAGCCTTTGCCTTACTGCTTTCAGGTTCCTGTACAAGTGAAGAGGAAAAAGATCTTATTCCTGAAAAAACGTTTGCAGCCATTCTGACGGAGATCCATATGGGCGATGGTCTTTTAATGCTCCCGGATATCCGCGACAGGTATTTTTTCAGGGACTCGGTTGCCAATTACATTGATATCATTAAAAGCCACGGCTATACGAAAGAAGCAATGGACAGGACCATAAAATACTATTTTACCAGAAAGCCCAAGAGACTCATTAAGATCTATGACCATGCGATCGGGCAATTAACCGAGATCGAAACTCTCCTTTCAGGTGAACCTGATGAAATTCCATCACAGCAGGGAGATCTCTGGAAAGGAGCTGCAATTTATTTTTTATCAGATAAACCGGAAAACGATAAAATATATTTTGACCATATATTTTATGTTAAGGGGGATTACACACTGCAGTTTTCCGCAACCGTTTATCCCTCTGATCAGTCATTCAATCCGTGCTTTACAGCCTGGACTTGTTCTGCCGACAGTGCCGACACCGGGAAACGGAATTACTTTCCGGCAATTAAATATATCAAGGACGGAGAGCCACACGCATATACATGTATTTTCAATCATCGCGCAAGTTCACCGGTCATTCTCAAGGGATTGCTTTTTGACTGCGAAAACAATCCTACCGGTGTTTACAGGCATGCGAAAATAGGGAACATATCATTTTCCTTTATCCCCGGGGCATTATGAGACGCTTATCAGCCCAGTTCATTCTGACAAATGCGGGCCCTCCCCTGAAACGGGGTGTTATAACAACCGATGATGACGGGACTATCATAAAAGTGGAAAACACGAATGGCTCCCTGAGGGAGAGTCAGTCGGTTGAATTTCATAACGGGATTATCGTTCCCGGCTTTGTAAACTGCCATTGCCACCTTGAGCTTTCACATCTGAAGGGAGCAGTTCCTGAAGGTACCGGACTTGGTGAATTTTTAATACAGCTTCAAAACATAAGGAACAGCAATCCTGAGGATGTATTATCATCTGCTGTTTCTGCTGATAAGGAGATGTACAGTGAAGGGATCGAACTTTGCGCCGATATCTGCAACACTTCAGCAACATTCAGTGTTAAAAGAAAGAGCCCGATACGATATCTGAACATGCTGGAGGTTTTCGGAACGGATCCCGGAAAGGCAGATATCAGAATGAATGAAATAATCAGTTTATCAGAGGATTCTGCAAAGTCAGGATTAGACTTCTTCATTGTCCCTCATACTGTCTATACCGTATCCCTGCCTCTATTCAGGCTGATCAGGGAAAAAACCGGTGAGAACAGGATCACTTCGATTCATTTCATGGAAACCGGGGGTGAGGATTCCTTTGTCTCAGATCATTCAGGTCCCCTGAAAGAAACGTTTGAAAAGGCAGGAATGCTGCCCCGGGAGCTCCGGACCCCCGAAAGCCTCACGTCTGCAATACTTGATGAGGTTACACCGTCGGGCACGCTGATCCTTGTACATAATACTTACGCCGACAGGGAAACAGTCAGGGAGATCCTGAAAAGGAAAAACACGTTCTGGTGTCTCTGCCCTGATGCGAACCTGTTTATTGAGAACAGGATCCCTCCCGCTGATATGCTTATTTCTGAAGGATGTGAAATAGTGACCGGGACTGACTCGCTTGCCTCAAACGGGAAGCTCAGCATCCTTTCCGGACTGAAAACCCTTCAGCGTTATTATCCTTCTCTGGAACTGGAGGAGCTCATCCGCTGGGCAACGATCAACGGTGCAAGGGCTCTCGGGGAAGACCGGAATTACGGAAAGATAGAACCCGGTAAAAAGCCGGGACTTCTGCTTCTTCAAAATGCTGACCTGGTAAATTTCAGGCTTCTTCCTGAAACTACGGTAACCAGGTTGCTTTAGCGGAGGCTGGAAACTACGTATTATACTACGTATTATAATACGTAGTATAATACGTAGTTTTTACACAACGAAATATTTTTACGACCTTTGTGTATTGAAAACTGACCGGCTTTTGCCGGAGGGATAACATTACAATGGCTACTTTCCTTTTTGATAAGATCGTATTCGGACCTGTTAAAAGCCGGAGGCTGGGAGTTTCACTCGGGATCAATCTCCTGCCGGCAACCAGGAAAGTCTGCAATTTCAATTGCATCTATTGTGAATGCGGCTGGACCGGGAACATCAATATTGAAAAGGAGCGGCTTCCTTCAAGGAAAGAGGTTTTCGAAGCGCTTGAACTGAAGCTCTCTTCCATGAAACAAAAAGGCCAGAGCCCCGATGTTATAACCTATGCGGGAAACGGGGAACCTACCCTTCATCCGGAATTTCCCGGAATAATTGACGACAGCATCAGGCTTCGGAATAAATACTTCCCCGATGCCCGTATTGCCGTTCTGTCGAACTCCACGGCCATTACAAAGCCGGAAATCAAAAAAGCCCTGTTAAAGGTCGATTCAAACATCTTAAAGCTTGATTCGGCCTTTGACCTCACAGTAAAGATTCACAACCAGCCAAGGGTGAATGTGAAGGTTAATGAGCTTATCAGGAATCTTAAAGGGTTAAAAGGTCGTCTGATTGTACAAACCCTCTTCCTGCGAGGTAAATACAAAGGCCGGATAATTGACAATACAACCAGGGAGGAAATAGATGCCTGGCTGAAAGCAATTAAAAGAATAAGGCCATCGGAGGTGATGGTCTATACGATTTCAAGGGATACGCCGGGCGGAGGAGAGCTTAATAAGGTTCCGCTTTCCGAGCTGAACCGGATAGCCTCGCTTGTTAACGACCTGGGTATTAAAACACAGGTTTCCGGCTGAAATTGACCAGGCAACAAAATATATTTATATGCCCTCTCGAATGGGGGCTCGGACATGCCGGACGAATGATCGCGCTGGCAAGTAAACTCCGGGAAATGGGCCATAACATCCTGTTCGGTGCCGGGGAAAAGCAATTATCATTCCTGCGGACCGAGATGCCCGGATTAACCTTTATAAACTTCCCCGGTTTCAGCCCGGGATATTCACGGTTCCTGCCCCAGTACCTGACGCTCCTGCTTAAGATCCCTCTGCTTCTTTACCATATCATCCTCGAACACATCAGGCTTAAAAGGATTGTCGCTGAATATGCAATTGATATCGTCATAAGCGATAACCGGTTCGGTCTCTGGAACAGACGCATAAAAACAGTATATGTCACCCATCAGCCGTTAATTCCCCTGCCAAAACCCTTTACACGGTTAGAATTTATCGGTGTGATGCTTCACAGGCTGGTGATCAACAGGTATTCCTTCTGCTTTATTCCCGACCTGCCGGGAGACCTCAATGTCTCAGGAAGGTTGTCCCACGGATTAAAGCTGCCCCGGAATACCAGGTTCATCGGAATACTGTCAAGATTTTCCGGGCTCTCTTCATCCGGGAACGCTAATCCCACAGGCTTCAGGCATAATACTGTAATCTTATCCGGACCTGAACCTCAGCGTGGAATTCTTGAAAAAAAACTAGCTGATATTTTAAAAGATAAAGAGCATCCTGCTGTAATTCTGCGCGGAAAAACCGACATACCGGCGGATACGGTCCGTTCAGGGAATATAATATACTTCAATCATCTTCCGGGTCATGCAATGAAAGAGGTAATTTCAGGAAGCGAAGCCATAATCACAAGATCAGGTTATACAACAATCATGGAGCTTATAAGTTTGAATTGCAGTGCATTGCTTATTCCCACACCGGGTCAGACCGAACAGGAATATCTTGCTTTCTATCTTTCGGAAAAGGGCTGGTTCGATACCATATCGCAAAGGGAAATAAACAGAGTCACTCATTTACCTTCAATAAATCCAAAATGGGGCAATGAGATAACTGTGGAGAGCGGAGTGCTTCTGGAGAAAGCATTGAAGGAGATATCAGAAGAGAATCAGGGTAAGACCAATCCCGAAGGCACCAAGAAGAAAGCCTGACCAGACTTCCCCGGGACTGTGTGAATTAAGCCATAGTCTTGATGACATTACCAGTCCGGTTGACAAAATCATGACGATCATAAACCATGTCAGAGGTGTTTGCATCTTAACGGAAAGTACCAGCACAAGAGCTGTAAGGGCGCCCATTCCGGCCGAATGTATGGAAATTTTCCACCAGAAATTGATTATTGTTACTGCTATTGCCAGAAAGGCAGATGCAAGGATAAACGCCTTGATGAATGCGGGTATGTGGAACTTAAGCGTTAAATAAACCGTCACTGAATAAAAAAATGATGTAGTGACAAGCGGAATAATCCTCTCCTGCCTTTTTTCAACACTCCAGGAGCTTATTATATTCCTGAACCTGAAGTAAGGCATCAGGCAAAACGGTATTACAACATTATTGATCAGCACAACAATGAAGAGTGTTTTCTTTACGGCAAAGGGGAGGTAACCGTAAAGAGCAGGAGCGGAAAAGATTATCAGCAGGCCGTAAACCGGCATTAACAAAGGGTGGAAGATCGCTGAAACTATCTTTGCCAGCATATCGTCAAATTGTTCTGTTTTGTCGTATGTCATCGGATCTCTCTCCTTAATCTTGCAACAGGTATATTGAGCTGTTCCCGGTATTTTGCTACCGTACGCCGGGCTATCTGGTACCCTTTTTCCTGGAGGATCTCTGTAAGCCTTTCATCTGTGAGAGGCCGCCGTTTTTCCTCATTATCAATGCAATCCTGCAGAATCCTTTTAATCTCCCTGGTTGATACTTCCTCACCGCTGTCAGTCTGTAATCCTTCCGAGAAAAAGAATTTCAGCGGAAAAATGCCGAAATGCGTCTGAATATACTTGCTGTTTGCAACCCTGGAGACTGTAGAAATGTCGAGGCCGGTCATCTCAGCCACATCCTTAAGTATCATCGGCTTTAATTTGGTTTCATCGCCATCGATGAAATATTCCTGCTGGTATTCAAGAATGGCGTTCATAGTGAGCAGAAGCGTGTTTTGCCTCTGTCTGATCGCATCTATGAACCATTTTGCCGAATCAATTTTCTGTTTTACAAACATGATTGCATCCTTCATATCCTTCTTATTGCCTTTGTCCCGGCTGTATGTCTGGAGCATCTCGGTGTATGCCGGGCTAAGCCTCAGCTCAGGAAGATTCCTTGAATTGAGATGAAGGTCAAAGCCTTCTTCGGAATGCTCAAGAATGAAATCGGGAATTATCGGTTGTGCTATTTTGTTGTATGGATCGCTGTAAACCCCGCCGGGCTTTGGATTCAGCTTAAGCACCTCATCAATGGCCGATTTAAGTTCGTTCTCGCTTATTCCCAGCCTGGCAATTATTTTGTCATAATGTCGTTTTGAGAACTCTTCAAACTGAAGATCAATTATCGAATGTGCGAGTTTCACTGAAGGTTGTGAGTGATCTTTCTTTTCAAGCTGGAGCAGGAGGCATTCTTTAAGGGTCCTCGCTCCCACTCCCGGAGGTTCAAGATCCTGGATTATTTTAAGGACCTCCTCAAGCTCTTCCACGGTGGTAGTCATATTCTGAAGGAATGCAAGGTCGTCGACAATGTTGACGAGTTCCCGTCTCAGGTAACCATCTTCATCAATGTTACCGATGATAAACTCGCCGAGTATCTTTTGCTTATCGGTAAGATCCCTTAATCCGAACTGGGACTCCAGATGCTCATGAAATGAAGAACCGACTGAAAACGGGATCTCGGCTCTCTTTTCATCATCCTTGCTGTAATTGTTTGCCTGGAGGCGGTATTCCGGAATTTCATCCTCCTCAATATAATCATCGAGAGTAAATTCCTCCTGGTCCTTGTCTTCTTCATCAAACTCTTCACCGTCATCACTTTCAGCAGGAATTTCCTCATCTTCCTCACCTTCTTCGAGAGCAGGATTTTCTTCAAGTTCTTTTTTAATCCGTTGTTCTATCTGCAATGTAGGGACCTCCAGCAGTTTTATCATCTGTATCTGCTGGGGGGAAAGCTTTTGCAGCAATTTCTGTTGTAACTTCTGCTTCAACATATTCTTCCCTTTGAAATCACACAGTGCGTGAACCGGATCTAGAACTCTGCATTTTGAGGTGTTCGCGGGAATGGTATCACATCGCGGATATTCGACATGCCGGTAACGAACTGAACAAATCTCTCAAAGCCCAGTCCGAAACCGCTGTGAGGTGCTGTTCCGAATTTCCTTGTCTCAAGATACCACCAGAGATCTTTTTCAGGTAATTTCAGCTCACGAACACGGGTAATCAGCTTATCATAATCCTCTTCTCTTTGCGATCCTCCGATAATTTCTCCGATACCAGGGAAAAGGACATCCATGGCCCCGACAGTTTTGCCATCGTCATTCTGCTTCATATAAAAGGCTTTTATGTCCTTCGGATAACCGGTAAGGATCACCGGTCTCTTAAAATGTTCCTCAACCAGGTATCTTTCATGCTCAGCCTTGAGATCTTTGCCCCAGCCGATCTCATATTCCCATTTTCTGCCTGAATCAACAAGTATCTTAACAGCATCGGTGTAGGTCATTCTGACAAAATCATTCCTGATGACAAAATTAAGCCGCTCAAGAAGCCCTTTATCGATCATGTTATTGAGGAATTCCAGATCGTCCCTGCAGTTATCAAGAGCATACCTTATCAGGTATTTTACAAAATCTTCTGCAAGGTCCATGTTATCTGTCAGATCATAGAAAGCCATTTCGGGTTCAATCATCCAGAACTCGGCCAGATGGCGTGGGGTATTTGAGTTTTCGGCCCGGAATGTCGGCCCGAAAGTATATATATCCCCGATAGCCAGGGCACCCAGTTCACCTTCAAGCTGCCCTGAGACAGTAAGGTGCGCCGGTTTCCCGAAAAAATCATTCCCATAGTCAACCGAACCATCTTTGCTACGCGGCACATTGGCAAGGTCGAGGGTTGTAACGTGGAACATCTCGCCGGCGCCCTCGGCATCGCTTCCTGTAATTATCGGAGTATGAAGATAAAAGAAACCTTTGTCGTTGAAATACTTATGAATCGCGAATGCCATTGCATGCCGTATTCTGAGAACAGCACCAAATGTGTTAGTTCTTGGACGCAGATGTGCAATCTCCCTGAGGAACTCCATTGAATGGCCCTTCTTCTGAAGAGGGTATGAGGCAGCATCGCTCCTGCCGTATATCTCAATGGATACTGCCCTGACCTCCACATTCTGATCCTGCCCCTGCGACTCAACAAGGCTGCCTGTAACTGCTATGCATGCTCCCGTTGTTATATCCTTAATCAGGTTCTCATCAAACCCGGATGTATCCGCAACAATCTGGATATTCTTTATCGTCGATCCGTCATTCAGGGCAATGAAGACAATATTCTTATTTCCGCGCCTTGTTCTCACCCACCCTTTCACCAGAACATCCGATCCGATTTTCGGTGAGGACAATAGTACTTTTATTTTTGTGCGTTTCATATTCAAATTAAAATCCCCGCAAAAATAATAAATTGTTGGTCGGAAACCTTAATTTGCTAAGCATTTATCCACCTGCAGTGTGTCTGTGAGGATGTTTTTTGATTATTAACAAAATCCTAATAACTTTGAGTTTAAATTGAAATTTAAATTAAGCTATGGATATCAAACAGAAACTTATTGTCGTACCATGGGATTTCACCCCTGTGGCAGAAGCTGCACTTGCTCACGCGGTTAAGATAAGCCGTATGGTAAATAATGAAGTTGGACTTCTTCATATTATTGATCCCGGCGCCAGCCCGAAATCAGGAGGGGAGAAGAAGATCCTCCTTCAGCATGTGGCCAACGAGAGCAGCAGGAAGTATAATATGCCCATTTCGGCTTTTATTGTCAAGGGAAGTATTTTTAATGAAATAGCTGAATTTGTAAACAAGAACGAGGCAAGCCTGGTTGTGATGGGGACCCATGGCATGAAAGGGATGCAGAAGCTTACGGGCAGCTGGGCATTAAAGGTCATAGTAAAATCAAAGGTGCCGTTCATTGTTGTCCAGGATCCGCCTGCCGACCAGGGCAGGTATCATAATATCGTCTTCCCTGTGGATTTCAAGACGGAATCCAAAGAGAAAACTCAGATGGCAATTTTCATGGGCAAGTATTTTGATTCGAAAATTCATATCCTGTCTACAATAACCACCGACAAAAATATTCTCAAGAAAACAAAAATTAATGCGACCTTTGCCATTAAATATTTCATCCAGAATAATATAGAATATGAGATCCATGAGGTTCCCAAGGGCAATTTTGCACAGCAGACTATCGATTTTGCCCAAAAAACAAATGCCGATATTATTCTTATTGTGACAACCAAGAATATTACCTTTGCCGATTATGTGATAGGAGCCTCTGAGCAATATATTATTGCCAACAGCTCGAAAATACCTGTCTGTTGCGTGAATCCCAAGGCGTCCTTTGCCAAGAGCGCACAATTCATGGGGGGTTGGGCAGACTGACAAAAAAATCCGGGTCGATTCCGGATTTTTTTTACAATTGGAATTACTGATTAATATCAGGTCTCTTTTTTATCTTCGGCTTTAGCCAGAGCAGCAAGGCCTCCTATAACGCCCAGGTTCATTGATTCCAGGGCTGAACTTGGTACTATGACCATAGAGCCTTTTTCCTTCAGCCCTTCAAAAAGCATATTCATGCCGCGCAGATGAAGGGCTATCGGATTATCAAGGTATTGCAGACTGGCCTTGGCAAATTTCTCCGCTATTTCAGTTTCGGCAGTTCCCAGTATCACCCTTGCTTTTCTCTCCCTTTCTGCCTGTGCCTCCTTGCTCATGGCATCTGCAAGCGCCTGAGGAATGATAATATCCCTTATACCTACCGTCTGGCAGGTTATTCCCCATGGATTAGTATTTGCATCGAGGGTCTTTTGAAGAGCTTCGGCTATCTTATCTCTTTCCTGCAGCAGTTCTGCCAGTTCATGTTTTCCAATTATGTCTCTCAGATCGGTCTGTGCAATGTAAGCGATCGCTTTCACATACTCCTGAACTTCAAGAGCTGCCTTTTCAACATCCCACACCGTCCAGTAAATAACGGCATCGACATTGACAGGCACAGTGTCTTTTGTCAGTGTCTGTTCAGCCCTGAACTCCGTAACCCTGACACGCTGATCGATGTATGTGGTGACCTGGTCTATTATGGGAATGATGAAAAACAGTCCGGGGCCCCTCAGCCCTTTGAATTTCCCCATTCTCAGAACTACGGCCTTTTCCCACTGGTCCGCCATCTTTATAGCGCTTCCAATAAGAAACGAAATAATAATCAATGCAACCAGAGCAGGTACTCCGATTAACTTAAGCATGTACAATCCTGCTGAAACGGCAAGAAGAACCAACAATACTGTTACTGAAACAGGATTGGAATAATTTGATAAGCTGGTACTTGTTTTCATTTTTCTTTCTGTTTTTGTAATTCCTTAATAATATCATCTGTTGAAAATCCATAGCTGAACGCAATGGTCAGGAACTCATTGCAGATACTCTGTAATTTCCTGGTTTTTTCCTTCGCGGGAAGGGAAATGTTTGTCTTGGTGATGAAGGTCCCCGTTCCCTGCTGGGACTCAAGAACATTCTGGATCTCAAGCTCCTTATAAGCTTTTGTGACCGTATTCAGGTTAACCTTAAGCTCAACGGCAAGTGAGCGCACCGTAGGCAGCTGCTCTCCAGCCTTAAGGTTGCCTGAAGCTATTCCGAATTTTATCTGGTCGATTATCTGACGGTAAAACGGAATGCCTGCTTTAGGGTCTAGCACAAATGTAATCATAGTAATATAACATTAATGTATTATTTATATAGTACAATATTATTATATTGTTTTAAATTAAACAAATTTTTTTGTATTTTTTTTACCCGATTTTCTTAATCCTTCCCTTAAACAATAGTGAAGGGGATATATTTTTCATTTATTGTGTATTACTCTCCATTTTCATAGCCTTAACAACCCTTTATATACACCTCTTTATCCTTAATCATAGTTTGTTAGCAACTTATATGGATGCCGGTATTCAATATCACCAACTTAAGAACAATTCAAAAATTATGTTCTGATAAAATCAATAACATTGCCTTGAATTCAGAGTTTTAGTTACAGGTCCCATTTCATGAAGCTTAAACATTACTTTTGCATGTAACTTCGGAAAGTAACAGGTATAAATGACACCAGCGGTGTCAACTTCCAACAGCCCGGGTCACACCCCGGGTAAAGGATACCAAACAGCGTATAGCAATAAATGACACCAGCGGTGTCACCTTCCAATAGCCCGGGTCACACCCCGG
>Ga0113563_10001993_pt1 | contig 12047 bp, 9 predicted proteins | sample Mud3Dept3metaG_FD_80117 | JGI IMG/M metagenome (GOLD analysis project Ga0113563, IMG submission 80117) | Freshwater wetland microbial communities from Ohio, USA, analyzing the effect of biotic and abiotic controls - Mud 3 Core 4 Depth 3... | ecosystem: Environmental > Aquatic > Freshwater >...
ACGCCGGGGAAAATAAACAACAGGCCGGCCAGCAAAATCCGGCCGGAAGCAAAAATCGCCTGAAACGGATCCCCGCCTTGCTGCGCCGCGCGCATGACATTGCCGAGCAAGGCGAACTGCTGTTCGCGGATCAGGGTGACGCCGAGCACGACCGAACCGATCAGCCACAATAGCAGCCACCAGCCGATTTTCTGCGCGACCAGCACCGCCACCCACAGTTCGAGCAGGGGAAAACCGAGTAAAATTGCGAGCAACAGCCAAGGCGCCATGGTTTATTCCGTATGGGGACGATTCTCGTTATTTCCACGCTACCTGACCGCGAACATGCGGAAAAGATGGCGCATTTCCTGATAGAACAGCAGCTTGCGGCTTGCGTCAATATCTTGCCGAGCGCCACCTCAGTGTATCGGTGGCAAGGCAAAGTGGAAAGCGCGAACGAGACAATTTTGCTGATCAAAACTACAATGGCGCGTTACCCGGACTTGGAAGCGGCGATAAAAACGCAACATCCGTACGAACTTCCGGAAATCGTCGCAGTCCCAGTAAATGCCGGCCTACCCGCCTATCTGGAGTGGGTTGCAACAGAAACCAGCAGCAAGACCAATTAAGAATCGTCGGGCGCGACCCGCACACACAAGCGAAAATCAAAATGAAAAAATTTCTACTAGCTCTCAACGCCTTCCTCTGTCTCGCCCCGTTGTTGTCGCATGCGGTCGAAGAAGGTGAATTGCTCGAAGCGGAGAAGGCCTTCGCCGCGAGCGCTAAAGTCGTCGATGGCAAAAGCATCGAAGTGCGTTACCAAATCGCCGACGGTTATTACCTGTATCACGAAAAATTCAAGTTCCAAATCGAGCCGAGCGAGGCCGGCCTGGGCGCGGCGCAAATCCCGCCGGGCAAGGTCAAGCAGGATGAGTTTTTCGGCAAGGTCGAAACGCATCGCGGCCAATTGCTCATCAAATTGCCGTTGGCGCGCGCCAGTGCGCAAATGACTTTGAAAGCGACCTCGCAAGGCTGCGCCGATGTCGGCGTGTGTTATCCGCCGTTGACCCAAAGCATCAAGCTGGCAGCGGCAGGCGTTGCTACCGCACCTAGTGCATCCACGGCGCCGGCAGCAGCACCCGCCGCCCCGGTAAAAGCCGGCGGCGCCTTGGCCTCGCTCAAGGACTTCGGCCTGAGCTTGGGCGGTTCCGGCGACGAATTGTTGCCGGCGGAACAAGCGTTCAAGGTCGCGCTCAGCAGCAAGGACGCCAATACCCTGTCCTTGACCATCACCCCCAGCGCCAATGTCTATATGTATCGCGACAAGATCAAGGCCACCCTGCTCGAAGGCAAGGGCGTGGCGATTGCCGGTCTGAACCTGCCGCCGGGCGAAGAAAAATCCGACCCCGCATTCGGCAAGACCCAGGTCTATCACCAAGCGGTGACCGCCGAAATTGTCTTGAAGCGCGAAGCCGGCGTGGCGCAAAAAATCGCCGTGCGCATCGACTACCAAGGCTGCAATGGCAAAGTCGGCGTGTGCTATCCGCCGCAAAACAAGCGCATCGAGTTGACCCTGCCGGCTGGCGCTGCGACTGCCGATGCCGCCAAACCCGAGAGCGCGCCAGCCCAGCCGGCGCAACCGGTCGCAGAAGCAGCGCCGAGCGCGGTCAGCGCTGCGCCTGTCGCTCCGGCGACCGCGCCGACTGCGGCAGCGCCTGCTGCCCCTGCTGCCGAAGATGAATCATCAAAAATCGCCCAACTGTTCAAGGGCAGCAGCTTCCTGGTGATCCTCGTCAGCTTCTTCGGCTTCGGACTGTTGCTGGCACTTACGCCCTGCGTATTCCCGATGATCCCCATTCTGTCCGGCATCATCGTCGGCCAGGGCAAGCAAATTACCCAGATGCAGAGTTTCGTGTTGTCGCTGGCCTATGTGCTGGGCATGGCAATTACCTATGCCCTCGCCGGCGTGGCCGCAGGTTTGTCCGGCACCTTGATCTCGGCCGCGCTGCAGAATCCCTGGGTGCTCGGCGTGTTCGCGGTGATTTTCGTGGCCTTGTCTTTTTCCATGTTTGGCTTCTACGAATTGCAAATGCCGAATTTCATCCAGAGCCGCTTCACCGAAGCCAGCAACAAAATGCAAGGCGGCAATCTGATCGGCGTGTTCATCATGGGCATGCTGTCGGCGGTGATCGTCGGCCCCTGCGTTGCGGCACCCTTGGCGGGCGCCTTGACCTATATCGGTCTGACGAAAGATTGGTTGCTGGGCGGCTGGGCTTTGTTTGCCATGGCCATGGGGATGGGCGTGCCCTTGTTGCTGGTGGGCTTGGCGGGCGGCGCCTTGTTGCCGCGCGCCGGCGCCTGGATGAATGCCGTGAAAAGCTTCTTCGGCGTGATGTTGTTGGGCGTGGCGATCTGGCTGATCTCGCCGGTGATCTCGGCCGTGGCGCACATGCTGCTATGGGCGAGCTTGCTGATCGTGTCGGCGATTTACCTGCACGCACTCGACCCCTTGCCGCCGAATGCCTCCGGCTTCAAGAAATTCTGGAAAGGCGTGGGCGTGATCGCCTTACTAGTCGGTGCTTCGATGGCGATCGGTGCACTGTCCGGCGGGCGCGATGTGCTGCAGCCGCTGGCCGGGCTGCGCGCCGGCGTCGCCGGCAGCGCCATTGCCGCACCCGTCGAGCATGGCTTGCCATTCGAGCGCGTGAAATCGGTGGCAGAGTTGGATGCGCGCATCGCCAGCGCCAAGGGCAAGCACGTGATGCTGGATTTCTACGCCGACTGGTGCGTGTCCTGCAAGGAGATGGAGCGCTTCACCTTCAGCGATCCCAAGGTGCAGGCGCGGCTGAAAGATGTGCTGCTGCTGCAAGCCGACGTCACCGCCAATAGCGAGGCCGACAAGGCCTTGTTGAAGCGCTTCCGTTTATTCGGCCCGCCGGGCATGATCTTTTTCGATCGCGACGGCGTGGAGCAGAAATACCGCGTTATCGGCTACGAGAAGCCGGAAAAATTCCTGCAGTCGCTCGATGGCGTGTTGAAGTAATGCGCAGCTCGACCATGATCGCCGTGGCGGCGCTGGCCTTGGCGCTGGGCCTTGGCGTCGGCAGTTGGAAATTCGCGCCGAGCGAATCCGAGCTCAAGGCAGAGCAAATTTATAACGCCCGTTTCGACGATCTCACCGGCCAGTCGCAGCCGCTGGCGAATTGGCGCGGCAAGATCCTGGTGATCAATTTCTGGGCCACCTGGTGCCCGCCGTGCCGCGAGGAAATCCCGGACTTTGTCGCGGTGGCGGAAGCCAATCGCGGCAAGGATCTGGCCATCGTCGGCATCGCATTGGACGAGCGCGACCTGGTGGCGCAATTCGCCCAGGAATATAAGATCAATTACCCGATGCTGCTGGGCGGCGCGGCAGGCTCCGACTTCGGCGCGCAGCTCGGCAATAACAGTCAAGGCATTCCCTTCACCGCCATCATCGACCGTCAGGGCAAAGTGGCTTATGTCGCGGTCGGCGCCATGCGCCGCACCGAGCTGGAAAAGCAGATCGCGAAGTTGTTGTAATTTGGAGTGCGGGGGCTTGCCCCCGCTGGTTTTGGCTGGGAGCCTTGCTCCCAGCGTGAAAGCGGCGGCAAGCCGCCGCACTCCAAAGCGCATGCTATGATCCAAATACCCCCTTCAATAAAATAAAAACAACGGAGCCTCCACTTGTCGATCCGGCGATTGAGCAGATGGCTGTTGATCCGCCCCGGCGAGGGCAGGGTGTCGGCTTATCTTTGCTTGCTTGCGCTGGCTGCCGGCCTGGGCATGGCCTTCGGCCGCGGTTCCAGCGACGCCTTGTTCTTCAAACGCTTCGGGGTGGAATATTTGCCCCACATGTTTTTTCTGACCAGCATTCTGCTGGTCTTGTTCAGCACCGTCTATGTCGAGTTCGCCGACCGCGTGCGCCCGGCGCGCATGTTCCAGATCATTTCGCTGATCCTGGCGCTTTTCTTGACGGTCAACTGGGTGTTCATGGCGCATGGCTCGGGCACCATGGCCTTTGCCGTGTACTTTCTCGGCGTGAGCGTGGCCGCGGAAATGCTGGTGCTGCACTTCAATCTGTACCTGTCGCAGTTCTTCGACTTGAACCAGGCGAAACGGCTGAATCCCTTGATCGATGCCGCTTCGCGCCTAGGGCGGGTGCTCGGCGGCTTGCTCTTGGTGTTGGTGGCCAAGCGCTGGCCGACCGAGACGAGCGCGCTGCTGTGGGTCGGGGTGATCGTGTGCGGCATGGGCTTGGTGGCTATGCACCATCGCGGCGAGCCGCGCCGTCCCCGGCTACCGATCAAGCGCAAGCGTAAGCCGCTGGCCGATGTGCGCGAAGGCCTGCACTTCGCGCGCCATTCGCCGCTGTTGCAACTCACCGGCGCCGGCGTGTTCCTGCTGATCATCTTGATTTCGGTGCAGGAGTATGTCGCCAGCACCATCATCGCCAACCACTACCCCAACGACCAGGAACTGGCGGCGTTCTTCGGCTGGTTTTTCGCCGTCACCAATACCGCGGTGCTGCTGTTGCAGGTTGGCCTGACCAGCCGCCTGGTGCGCCGCTTCGGCCTGAAGGTCGTCAACCTGATTTTCCCCTGCAGTACCGCCTTGTCGTTCGGCCTGCTCGCCCTCAGCGCCAGCTTTGTGCCGGCGCTGATCGCGCGCTTCAACTACATGGGCATGATGCCGGCGTTCCGCACGCCGGTGTTCAACCTGTTCTATACCGCCCTGCCCAGATACATTCAAGGCCGCGCCCGCGCCATGATCATCGGCCTGATCCTGCCGCTTGGCCTGGCTTGCGCCGGCTTGCTGCTGTTGCTGGTGCCGAAGGGCATGGTCGGCCAGCCGCTGGCCTTGGCCGGGCTGCTGCTGGCCTTGCTCTACATCTACGTCAAGATCCGCAAGAACCAGGTGTATAGCGAAACCCTGCTGGCCTTGATCCAGCGCCAAGTATTCTCCGACAAGAAACAGGGCATCCAGGAGATCGGCCGCTTCAGCGAAGAGGTCGCGCAGCGCGTAGCCGATCTGTTGCAAGGCGCGGATAACGTGGAGGCGGCGCGCGCTTACGCCGGCTTGTTGATCGAGCATGCGCCGGAGACCGCGGCGGCGTTGTTGCTGAGCGGGCTCGATCGTCTGCCGCCGCCGATCATCGAGTACCTGCTGCAGGAACTGGCTTCCAGCAATCTGCCGCCATGGCGCGAAGCCGTGCGCGCGGCCTTGCGGCATGAAAACGCACGGGTGCGCATTACCTCCGCCGCGCTGCTCGAAGCGCACGGCGAGGCAGCGCTGTTGCCGTCGCTGCTGGAAAACTGGTTGCAGGAAAACAATCCCCGACTGCAAGCGCAAGCTGCGCGCATTCTGCTCAAGCATCCCGACTTGCTGGCGCCGCAAGCAGCGGAGAGCGCTTTGGTGTGTTTGTTGCAGGGGGAGCCGGGCGCGCAGATTTGTGCCCTGAACGCGGTGGCCGAGCTGGGCGATACCGGTGATCCGGAGCGGCGCAAACAGGCGCGCAGCCTGCTCGATGCGCCGGTGACGCGGGTGCGCGCCGCCGCCGTGCGCTGTTGCGCCGCGCTCAGCGATGAAGAAGCCGAACGCATCGCCATCTTGCGCCGCGCGGCGGAAGACCCGAATGTGGCGGTGCGGGTCGCGGCGGCGCAAACCCTGGGCCGCATCGGCACGCCGGAGACGCGCCTTTCCTTGCTGCACGACTTGCTGCACGACCGCGAATTCGCCGTGCGCCGCGCCGCCCAACTCGCGGCCGCCGCTTGCATGCCGCAAAGCACCGCCGCCTATGCCAGCGCCTTGACCACGTATTACGATCAATTTCCCTTGCAACTGTTGTTGAGCAGGCATTTGGCGCAAACGGCGCTGGACGGCAAGGGCGCGCTGTTGCAAGGCGTGGCGCAAACCCATCTGAGTGCGGCGCATGACAAGAAGGCCCTGGCCTTGCGGCTGGAAAAAGACGCCGCGAGCGACCGACAATTTTTGGCCTTGGTGCTGGCAGAGGACGCGCAACAGCACATCGACCTGGTGCTGGAAATTCTCAGCATGCAAGACGCGAGCGGCGTCATGGCCAGCTTGCAGGCGGCTCTGAAGAGCGAGAATCGGCGCCTGCACGCACAAGCGCTGGAATCGCTGCACAACGCCGCCGACACGCCATTCCTGCGCGATCTGTGCGCCTATCTCGATACGGAATTCGAGCATGCGCCCTTGCCGCGCACATCCGCCTTGCCCGTTGCCGGACGCGAGGTTCTACAATGGTGTGCCAATCATGGCAGCGCCTGGTTGCGGCAATGCGCCGGGATACTGCTGCAAAAAGAAGCGCCGGAGCCTGGGTAAATCATGGAAGCCTTGTTCGAACGCATCCTGTTGCTGAAGCGCGTGCCGTTTTTCGAAATGCTGCGCACCGAACAGCTGAGCCAAGTGGCGCTGCTGCTGGACGAGACCGGCTGGGTCGCGGGCGAAGTGGTGTTTTTCAAGGGCGACCCGGGCGAAGAAATGTACATCATCAGCCGCGGCCGCATCGGCATCTCCTTGCACGACGACTACGCCGCCCAAGACTTCGTGGCCGAGCTCGGCGCAGGCGAGTGCTTTGGTGAAATGGGCTTGCTGGACGACTTGCCGCGCTCCGCCACGGCGCATGTGCTGGCAGACGGCGAAGCCTTCGTGCTGTCCAAGGACAAGCTGCATGGCCTGCTGCTGTCCTATCCCGAATTGGGGGTCGGCATGCTGCGCGCCATGAGCCGGCGCCTGCGCCAGGCCAACACCGCCCTGACGGCGCAAGGCGCAGCCCTTCAGAAGCCGCAAAAATAGCCGATTTAGATGCGGTAAACCTAAAAAAGCGATTTAACCGCAGAGACGCAGAGGGCGCAGAGAAAGGCTCATTCATGCTTTTCCTCAGCGCCCTCTGCGCCTCTGCGGTTAAATGACTTCTGGTTTGAAAAGATACCGTGTCACGGGAGTCCCTTTTGCCGACGCTATTGCGCAAGGCCTTTGTCTGGTTGCTGTTGCTCGCCGGCGCCGCGCTCGCGCTGGAGGCGGAGTTCGCGGCGCAGATGGTCGCCTGGGCCAAGGCCAATTATGGCGCGGCGGCGGCCGAGCGCGTGCAGCGCTGGCACGGCTTGAGCAACGCCGGCGCGGCGGCCGAGCTCGACAAGCTGCGTAGCGTAAACAGCTTCTTCAACGAAGTGCCCAGCGTCGACGACATCCGGCATTGGCGCAAGCAGGACTACTGGGCCACGCCGCTGGAATTGCTGGCCAGCAATGGCGGCGATTGCGAGGACTTCGCGATTGCCAAATACTTCACCCTGCGCGAACTCGGCGTGCCGGACGAGCGCCTGAAAATCGCCTATGTCAAAGCCCGGCTCGCGCCTAGCGGACAAAGCGTCGCGCACATGGTGTTAACCTATTACCCGACGCCGGAAGCGGAACCCTTGGTGCTGGACAATCTGGATGGCGCCATCAAGCCGGCACACGAGCGCCCCGACTTGACACCGCTCTACAGCTTCAACGCGCGCGGCCTGTGGGCGGCGAAAGAGCGCGTGCTGGGCAAATGGCTGGGGCCGGCGGAAGATATCAATCTGTGGCGAGATTTGCTGAAGCGCATGCAACAAGTGCCGGGGCAATGATCGCAGAAAAATCTTTTGAACCACGGAGTACACAGAGTACACGGAGTAATTCAAATGCTTATTGAGGGTCGTATAAATCCCTGTCAGGCGTCGCGCTGCGCGCGGATTGGTTTTGGGCCGGGGTGCCCCGGCGGGGCAGTTACTTTTTCTTGCTTGCCCAAGAAAAAGGTAACCAAAAAGAAGGGCACCCCGGTTCGCCGGTCGCCCTGTCGGGCGACTCCCCTGCGTTGCTCGCCGCGCCGGGCCCAAGAGACAAACGGGGGCTCGAACTCGCGCGATCCGCTGCGCGGCCACGCGCTCAGACAATCGCCCGACGACTGCCCCCGGCACGGCTGCGCTACTCGGCGGCTCGCAGGGGCCCCAAAAACGTCGCGGTGCCGACTTTTAGTCTGCGCTTTAGACGTGAGTTATTTATACGGCTCTAAAAATGAAACGCGCGTTCCCGTCAGATTGGGCGATTCAACGAATATGAGAAGACCTTGGTTTCCCTCTGTGTACTCTGTGTGCTCCGTGGTGCAAGGCTTTTTAGAAAAATAATCAAATCATGACCCTCGCCCGTCAAATCATCCTCGTGATCTCGCTGGTGTTCCTGCTGGTATTGGCCGGCGTGTTCGTGCACGGCGTGTTGAACACGCGCGCTTACTTGTCGCAGCAGCTCGGCTCGCACGCCCAGGACACCGCGACTTCACTCGCGCTCTCGCTGGGTCCGGTGCTGCAACAGCAGGACATGGCGGCGGCGCAATCGCTGGTGGATGCAATTGCCGATCGCGGCTATTACCAGCGCATCGAATGCCTGAACCTGTCCGGGCAATCCATTTTGAAGCGCGAGTTTCCGGTATTGGTGGAAGGCGTGCCGCATTGGTTCACGCATTGGGTGCCATTGGAAACGCCGCAAAGTGAAGCCTTGATCATGGCCGGCTGGCAGCAGCAAGGGCGCTTGCAAGTGGTGAGCCATGCCGGCTACGCCTATCGCGAGTTGTGGGAGTCCACGATCTCCACCGCGGCCTGGCTGGGCGGCGGTTGGCTGCTGGCGGTGGCTTGCCTGGTGCTGCTGCTGCGCTGGGTGCTGGCGCCCTTGCTGGCGGTGGAGCGCCAAGCCGAGGCCATCGGCCAGGGCCGGTTCATGCGCCTGGCGCAAATACCGCGCACGCGCGAATTGCGGCGCGTGGTCAAGGCCATGAACAGCATGGTGGCGCAGGTCGAGCGCATCATCGGCGAAAAAATCGCGGCCCTGGCGCGGGTCGAGCAAAACTCCATCATCGATGCCGTCACCGGCCTGCCGAATCGCCAGCACATGGAGGCACGCCTGAACGAATTGCTGCGCGCGCCGCAGCGCGCCGAGGGTTTGTTCGCGGTGATCAGCCTGTCCGACCTGGAGGGCTATAACAGCACGCATGGTTATCAAGCCGGCAACAAGGCGCTGCAAACGGTGGCGCAAAGCTTGCGCGTGTTTTGCAACCTCGAATTCAGCGAATATGCCGTGGCGCGTTTTGCCGGAGCGGAATTCGCCTTGCTGGCGAGCGGCGTGGGCGGCGATGAAATTCCGGGCGTGATGGAGCGCTTGTTGGCAGCGCTGCCGGCGCAGCCCGCAGCGCTGCATCTCGGCGTCACCGATCTCGGCCACGCCGATCGCAGCGCCCTGTTGGGCGCAGCCGATCTGGCGACGCGCGCCGCACAAGCCAAGGCCCTGCGCGCCTGGCAGCGCGCCGCGCCGAGCGCGGCCAATAGCGATCTGCCGCAAGGCGCGCAAGCCTGGCGCGCAGCAATCCAGCAGGCGCTGCAACAAAATCAATTGACGCTGCACAGCGCCGCCGTGGTGGATAGCCGCAGCGGGCAACTGCTGCATCGAGAACTATTGGCCCAGCTGGTGCAACCGGGCAAGCCGCCGATCCTGGCCGCGGCCTTCATGCCGATGGTGGAGCGCCTGCGCCTCGCGCCCTTGGTGGATTGCGCCCTGGTGGAGCAAGCGCTGCAAAGGCTGAAAAGCACGGATGCGGCGACGCGCTATGCCATCAACCTGTCGCCGCAATCCCTGCAAGACCCGGTGTTCGCCGAATGGTTGGCGCAACGCCTGCAGCAATTGGGAGAGCCGGTGCGGCGGGTAACCCTGGAGATACCCGCCATCGTGTTGCATCAAGCGGATCTGCTGCGCGCCTTCATGCAGCGCCTCGATGCGACCGGCGTCGGCTTCGCCATCGATCGCGTCAGCGCGCCGCTGCCGCAACCTACGGCTTGGCCGGGGCTGGCGTTGGCTTATATCAAATTGGATGCGGCCTACGTGATGAGCCTGGAGGGCGAGGTGAATATCCTGGTGCACCTGGACGCATTGCGCGACTTCGCAAGCGGCTTGGGCATTCCGCTGATCGCTACCGGCATTGCCAATCAAGCGCTGCGCGATCTGGCGATCAAGGTCGGCGTGGATGGACTGCAAGGCGCGGCCATCGATGCGCAGCAGCCAGCGCCATAAGCCTGCTAAGGCGCAATCGTAAAACTAATCACCGGCCCCATCGTCCCCAAATTGAAGTCGCCCAAGTCTTTATCTTCGTTAACATCGCGCGCATGCACGCGCCAGGTATAGCTGCCGCCGCGGCGCAACAAACCTTGCGGCAATGCGACACGCGGCTCCGTTAACAGCTTCGATTTGAAAATGCTCTTGCCGTCGGCCCAGGCGTCGCGCAGCGTGACTTGGTAATAACGCGCGCCGGGGATGGCGTTCCAGTGCAATTCGCAGGGGATGGCGTCGAGCTGCGCTTGGTCGGCGGGCAGAAAGCCCGTGGGCAAGGCCATGCGCTGCACTTGCACCAAGTCGCGCGCGCTGAATACCGCGCCGTCGCGCATGCTGATCTTGGCGCTATACCAACCATCGGGTGCGCCGGGTGCAACGTCGAAGTAGGAAATGAAAACGCGCTTGTCCTGCCCCTGCTTGGTTTTCGTGATCTCGAATTGCTTGAGATCGAGTGCGCCCAAGGTTTTGTTATTTGCGTCGAAAATTTCCACGGTAGCAACATCGGCGAATTGCATAGTGGAAAATAGCGCCATGAAGAACAGCGGCCGCTCCGGCCAATGGCAAACGTGCAGATCGAAAAAACCGGGCGCGACGTAGTGCGGATCATCGCGGTGCGCGGCGGTGGTCGCGGTATCGGCAAGCGCCAAGGACATGAACGCCGGACTCAAGGCAAGAACGCGCAGCAAGTTTCTCGCGGGCGTAGGCATGGCACTCAGCGCCGCACGTCAAAATTCCAAAATATGATTATTCGGCAGGGCGAGCGGAATTTCGCCTTCGACCAAGTGCCCGATTTCGCGCATGATCGCCACCTCGTCGCCGGGCTTGAGGTGGGTGACGAATACATCCGCGGGGCGCGTCAGTTTGGTCAGGCCCGCGGCCAGCAGGCTGGGATACATATGCTTGGAGAGGATGGCGATTTCTTTTTCTTTCTCCTGGAAAGCGGTCTCGATCAACAGGAAACGCAGATTCTTGATGCTGTTGAGGTAGTCCCAGAACGCATCGAAGGAGGTGGTGTCGCCGCTGAACACCAGGCTGCCCTTGCCGCTGTCCAGGTGATAGCCCACCGCCGGCACCACATGCTCGGCATGGATGGCCATGATGGAACGCCCGTCGAGCATCACCGGTATACCCTCGGTAATCGGCTGATAGCGCATGAAGGGCTTGTGCGGGTCTGGAATCTGGGTGAAATCGGGCCAGATCGCCCAATTGAAGACATGCCCTTTCAGGGTGGCGATCACCGCTTCCGTGGCATAAATCGTCAGCGGCTTATCGCGCTGGCGCGCGACGCTGTCGACCATGATCGGCAGGCAGGCGATGTGATCCAGGTGCGCGTGCGTGATGAATACATGGTCCACCTTTTGCAATTCGTCCAGGCTCAGCTCGCCCAGGCCGGTACCGGCATCGATCAAAATATCGTCGTCGATCAGAAATGACGTGGTGCGCAATTCGCCGCCGATGCCGCCCGCACAACCGAGAGATCTGAGTTTCATTCGCTACTCCTTGGATCTTTAGATCTTTACTTCGTTTTATGCGTGAACACACCGTCCCAGGCAGGCTCGGGCGGATTCGCCATAAAGTATTCGATGCGCTCTCTGTATAGCGCATACAACTTGCAATCGGGTTGCTTGGCCTGTAGTTCCGTCAGGATTGCCAAGGCCTGGTCCCACTGCCGTGCCAGGTAATGAGACAACACTTCGTGGAAACGGGCAACCTCCTCTTTCAATTCCTCGCTCACGCGGTTCAAGCGTCCCATCGGTTCGTAAATGCTGACCGGTTCGTCCTTGCCCTTGACGCGCACCCGATCCAATTGCCGGAACAGCATATTGGTGGCCTGCTCCATGGTGGTCTCGCCGACCATGATGTCCACGCCATATTCCTTGGTCAGGCTCTCTAGGCGCGAGCCCAGATTTACC